>Ga0153995_1000093_pt1 | contig 16111 bp, 13 predicted proteins | sample TSNC079MetaG_FD_104678 | JGI IMG/M metagenome (GOLD analysis project Ga0153995, IMG submission 104678) | Attine ant fungus gardens microbial communities from North Carolina, USA - TSNC079 MetaG | ecosystem: Host-associated > Fungi > Mycelium > Unclassified | place: USA: North Carolina, Lumber... | reverse complement strand
TACACATATATTGCGTAAGATCGTTGATGATGTTCGCGGAGAGAGTGGCAAACGACATTGGATTATCTTTGATGGTGATGTCGACCCTGAATGGGTTGAGAATTTGAATAGGTTTGTCTCCTTCAACCATCATACTTCTTTACAAAACTCAGGACGCTGATAGTGTATTGGACGACAACAAACTCCTGACACTCCCTAATGGAGAACGTCTTAATTTGCCACCTAATGTCAGGGTCATGTTCGAAGTAGAACATCTCAAATATGCTACCCTCGCTACCGTCAGTCGTTGTGGTATGATTTGGTTTAGCGAAGATGTTGTCGAACCTTCAATGGTGTACCGTCACTATCTATCAACTTTGTCTTCCGTTCCTTTGGATGCCGACGATGAAGACTCTGGTGATCTTCTCAACCGTAGGATGGAGCCATCTTCTGACACAACCATCTCTGCGAATCTCACTGCTCAGCAACAAATTGCTTCCATCTTGCAGAGGTACTTTGACGAGGGAGAACTCGTTAGTTCATCTCTTGCTTATGCCGAATCCATTGAGCATATAATGGATTTTACTATCACACGTGCTCTTAACACTCTATTTTCTCTTCTCAACAAGACTGTCCGCAACATCATTGAATATAATATGCAGCATCCTGACTTTCCACTTTCTCCCGAGCGCGTTGAACAGTACGTCACTAAACGTTTACTCATCAACATTATCTGGGCCTTTTCCGGAGATGCCAAACTCGACCTTCGTGCAAAGCTTGGTGACTATCTTCGCAGTCAGACTGGAGTTGATATGCCCCCTCTTACTCCAGGAAATTCTTTGATTGACTATGATGTGCAAGTGTCAAATGGAGAATGGATTAGTTGGCAATCTCGCGTTCCGGCAATCGAGATAGAGGCTCACTCAGTCACGGCCTCCGATGTTGTCGTTCCCACCATGGACACGGTTCGCCATGAAGAAGTTCTTTACTCATGGCTGTCAGAACACAAACCACTTATGCTTTGTGGTCCTCCAGGTTCAGGAAAGACCATGACGCTATTCAGTGCCTTGAGGAAATTGCCGGATATGGAAGTTGTTGGCCTCAATTTCTCAAGCGCAACTACGCCAGAGCTTATCCTCAAGACCTTTGAACAATACTGTGAGTACCGCAAGACTCCCAATGGCGTTATACTGGCTCCTATACAAATTGGAAGGTGGCTGGTCGTGTTCTGCGATGAGATCAATCTACCAGCCACCGACAAATATGGAACACAACGCGTCATTTCCTTCATTCGCCAACTTGTTGAGTCAGGTGGATACTGGCGAGCTAGCGACATGGCCTGGGTCAAGCTTGAGCGCATACAATTTGTCGGCGCTTGTAACCCTCCCACAGATCCCGGTCGTGTTCCTCTTAGTCACCGTTTCCTCCGTCATGCCCCACTCATCATGGTAGATTATCCGGGAGGGGTGTCGCTTAGACAGATCTATGGTACATACAACCGCGCTCTTCTCAAAGTTGTCCCCAACCTTCGTGCATACGCAGAGCCACTTACAGATGCCATGGTGGAGTTCTATCTTGCCTCACAACAACATTTTACTACGGACGTCCAAGCCCACTATGTCTACAGCCCTCGTGAGCTCACTCGCTGGGTCCGTGGCATCTATGAGGCCATCAGGCCTCTTGAGACCCTATCCTCCGAAGGTCTCGTTCGTGTATGGGCCCACGAAGCTCTTCGTCTCTTCCAAGATCGCTTAGTCACTGAGGATGAAAAGAACTGGACTGACGAGAACGTAGATGACGCTGCGATGAAACATTTCCCAACTATAAATAAAGATGAAGCTCTCAGCCGACCAATCTTATTTTCTAATTGGACTTCCAAGAATTACATTCCTGTGGATCGTGAAACACTTCGAGAATATACAAAAGCTCGTTTGCGAGTATTTTACGAGGAAGAACTTGATGTTCCTCTCGTCTTGTTCAACGACGTGCTGGATCATGTACTTCGAATTGATCGTGTTTTCCGACAAGTCCAAGGTCATCTACTATTAATTGGTGTCAGCGGTAGTGGCAAGGTTGGTATGATCATTGCTCTCAGTAAATAATTTTTATGTTAATAACTTTTTTCAGACCACTCTATCTCGATTTGTAGCTTGGATGAATGGCTTGAGCATCTTCCAGATCAAAGTTTCCAACAAATATACAGGTGATGATTTCGACGAGGATCTGAGGACTGTGCTGCGCCGGGCTGGTTGCAAAGGCGAGAAAATATGTTTCATCATGGATGAATCTAATGTCCTTGACTCGGGATTCTTGGAGAGGATGAATACCCTTTTGGCGAATGCCGAAGTGCCAGGCTTATTTGAAGGCGATGAGCATGCGGCCTTGATGACCGCGTGCAAAGAAGGCTCTCAACGTGATGGACTAATGCTGGATTCACCTGAAGAACTATACCGCTGGTTCACCCAACAGGTGGCAAAGAATCTTCATGTAGTGTTTACAATGAATCCACCTGAAAATGGCCTTGCGTCACGAGCTGCTACTTCTCCTGCGTTGTTCAATCGTTGCGTACTGGATTGGTTTGGCGATTGGTCTGACCAGGCATTCTTTCAAGTTGGCATGGAGTTCACAAATACACTCGATCTTGACCTCACTTCTTACAATCCGCCCGTCCACTTCCCTATTGCATATAGGGGCCTCTCTATGCCTCCTATGCACCGTACAGCAGTTATCAATGGGCTTGTGCATGTCCACCAATCACTCCACCAAATCAATCAACGTCTTAGTCGTCGACAAGGCAGGTACAACTACGTCACGCCTCGTCATTATCTCGATTTGTGAGTGAAAGAACCTCTATTTTGCACACCGATGCTAACGACGAGTAGTATTAATCATTATGTCAAGCTATTTACCGAGAAGCGCGACGAGTTGGAGGAACAGCAGAGGCATTTGCATGTCGGCTTAGACAAGCTTCGTGACACTGTTACGCAGGTGGAAGATCTTCGCAAGAGTCTTGCCATCAAGCGATCTCAACTTGAGGCTAAGAACAAAGAAGCGAACGAGAAGCTTCAGCGCATGGTTGCAGATCAACAAGAAGCCGAGCAGAAGAAGGCGGCTTCTATCGAGATCCAGGCAGCCCTTGTTGAACAGGATCGTAACATTGCTGAGCGGCGTGCTGTGGTCATGGCTGACCTCGCAGATGCTGAACCCGCAGTGCTGGATGCGCAAGCAGCAGTCAGCAATATCAAGCGGCAGCATCTCCAAGAAGTCCGTACCATGGCTAACCCACCCGAAGCAGTTAAAATTGCCATGGAATCCGTCTGTACAATTCTCGGTCACAAGATTGATAGTTGGCGTACCGTCCAAGGCATTATTCGTCGAGATGATTTCATCCAGCGTATCGTGAACTTTGACACCAATACACTTACCAAAGGACTTCGGGAAACGATGAAGAGAGAATTCCTTAGTCGTCCCAACTACAAATTCGAAACGGTCAACCATGCCAGTAAAGCCTGTGGACCACTGGTCAAATGGGTTATTGCCCAAGTTCGCTTTTCTGAGATCCTTGACAAAGTCGAGCCTCTGCGTAACGAAGTGCATTCGCTCGAGAACCAAGCAGAGACCACGAAAAAACAGGCGGCGGCTATCATTCAGATGATCGCGGAGCTTGAAAAGAAGATTGCAAGGTACAAGGACGAATACGCTCTGCTCATCAGCGATGTGCAAGCTATCAAAGCCGAGATGGAGCGCGTTCAGGGCAAGGTTGATAGGAGCATGAAGTTGTTGGAGAGCCTTTCGTCTGAGAGGAATCGTTGGGAGGCAGGAAGCCGTACTTTTGACGTCGAGATGAGCACCATTGTCGGGGATGTCTTACTATCCGCGGCTTTCTTGGCATATGGCGGTTTCTTCGACCAGCACTATCGTGAGATCATGTGGCAAGAGTGGTCGAGTCACCTTGCAGATGCAAACATACAATTCAAGCAAGAGCTTGTGTTCACTGAATACCTTTCTACTGCCGATGACCGCCTCAGCTGGCAATCCAAATCACTTCCATCAGATAATCTTACTACCGAAAATGCCATTATGCTTAAACGTTTCAACCGTTACCCGCTCATCATTGATCCTACTGGACAGGCTACTACGTTCCTCTTAAACGAGTACAAAGAGCGTAAGATCACAGTCACTAGCTTTTTGGATGAAGCCTTCTTGAAGGTCTTGGAGAGTGCCCTTCGCTTCGGCAATCCGTTACTCATTCAGGATGTTGAACATCTCGATCCAATTCTCAATGCAGTTCTCAACAGGGAAATTAGACGTACTGGAGGACGTGTGCTTATTCGCCTAGGAAGTCAAGACATTGACTTTTCTCCATCATTTACTATGTTCCTGTCAACTCGTGATCCATCCGTCGAATTCTCTCCTGACATCTGTAGTCGTGTGACTTTCGTCAATTTCACCATGACAAGAAGCAGTCTACAGAGTCAGTCGCTCGACCAAGTACTCAAGGTGGAACGGCCCGATACAGAACGAAAAAGGACAGATCTTACTAAGATTCAAGGAGAATTCCGCCTCAGACTGCGCACTCTGGAGAAGCTACTCCTGCAGGCTCTCAACGAGTCTTCTGGTAATATCCTAGACGATGATAAGGTCATTGACACCCTCGAAACGCTGAAGCGCGAGGCTGCAGACATCACTCATAAGGTTGAAGAGACAGACATTGTTATGAAGGAGGTAGAACAAGTCACTGCTGAGTACCTCCCATTAGCGCAAGCTTGCAGTTCTATCTTCTTTGTCTTGGAACAACTCAACATCATAAATCACTTTTATCAATTCTCCCTCCATTTCTTCCTCGATATCTTCGATTATATCCTCCACCATAACCCCAACCTCAGGAATATCTCCGACTACAATGTCCGCCGAGAAATTCTTCTCAAAGACTTATTCCTCATTGTGTACAAACGGACATCTAGAGCATTGTTATATCGCGACCACCTCATGCTTGCAGTGCTCCTGGCACAAGTCAAAATGCGTGGTATTGAAGATATAGGAGAGGAGCTTGAATTCCTTCTTGAGAGCGGAGATAGCGTGACACCAACGGCAACATCCCAGACGCAGAATATTTCAGTCCTATCACCAGAGCAAGCGCTTCGCCTTGAGACTTTTGCCAAGCAGTCCATCTTCAAGCCGGTTCAAATCCACATTGCCGAACATGAGAGTGAGTGGGCGTCGTTCTTGGAGGCAGAAGCACCTGAGAGACGACCGCCAACCCCGTGGGAACCAAGCACTCGTAAGTCCTTCCAACTGGAAATTGTTAGCCTTCTCTCACCTTCTCGTCCAGCCGCTGTAGAAGCGATCCGTTCCCTATTGATCATAAAGTGCTTTAGACCTGATCGACTTCTTCAAGCGACTACTATTTTTGTAAAGAACGTTTTCGAGACTGATCTGGCCGAAGTCTCGAGCTATGAACTTGGTGCGATCGTTGTAAACGAAGTTCTTCCCGTCACACCCGTGTCGCTTGTGTCTGTTCCCGGGTATGATGCCAGTTATCGTGTAGAGAACCTGATCAAGAACACTGGAACGCGCTCCGCCTCTGTCGCGATGGGCTCACAAGAAGGTTACACATTGGCAGATCAAGCCATTGCTGCGGCTTCCAGACAAGGTACTTGGGTTCTACTGAAGAACGTCCACCTCGCTCCAACATGGTTGGGGCAATTAGAGAAGAAGTTACAGACGTTGAATCCTCATCGCAACTTCAGATTGTTCCTCACCATGGAGGCAAATCCATCCATTCCAGTCAACATCCTCCGACAGTCTCGCCTCATTATGAATGAGCCGCCTCCTGGCATCAAAGCAAACCTCCTCGATTCTCTTCGTTCCATTACCTCTTCCAGACTTGCTCAAGGACCTGCTGAGAAAGTCAGGCTCTACTTCCTTCTTGCCTGGTTCCATGCTGTCGTGCAAGAACGTCTTCGCTATGTTCCTCTCGGGTGGAGTAAGACCTATGATTTCAATGACTCCGATATGGCCTCGGCATTTACCACAATCGACACGTGGCTCAACATGGCAGCTCGTGGAAAGACCAACCTAGATCCTGCCACTATCCCCTGGGATGCTCTCAGGAACTTGATCAAACAATCTGTTTATGGCGGTCGTGTTGACAGTGATTTTGACCAAAAAATTCTCGATGCGTTTGTGGATAACCTCTTCAGCCCAATGGCGTATAATGTCGACTTTGATTTGGTGCCCACTTTGACTGGGCAACAGCAACTCGTAGCGGTACCCGATGGAACAAAAATGGAACACTTCTTGTCCTGGGTGCAGGCTCTTCCTGATCGTGAACCACCAGCATGGCTGAGCCTACCGCCAACCGCGGAACGGGTCATTGCTATTGCTCAAGGTACGCTCCTCTTTTTTCCTCTTTTGGCAGATGTGACCAACGGAAGCAAAAAGGTAATGAATTACTTGCCAAGCTACGGAAAACGCGGATGCTCGCAGATGATGAGGATGAAGTTGTATCTACGACGACTTCCAATTCTCAATCAACTCAACCAGTGTGGATGAGGACACTACACGAGCGTTGTCGCGAGTGGCTCGAACAGCTTCCTTCTGTGGGTTGAGCACACACGCTCTTGTGGATTCTATAACTCATTGCCGTTTTTTTTTAGCAATTCGCTTCCCTACCTAGACAGTCGGCTGACAATCAGGACCCGTTGTATCGCCTTTTTTCCCGCGAGAGCTTTGTAGGTCGGAAGCTTCTGGACCAGGTTAGAAAAGATCTGGTGGATGTTGTCAAAGTTTGTCGAGGAGAACTAAAACAAACAAATCACCTCCGAACGCTCATGAGTTCTCTGACCAAAGGTGACTGCATGTCGTATTATGTGTTCAGCCTGTTATACCGACCTTTTTCTTTTTTTTCTTATTAGGCACTATTCCTGAACATTGGAGGCGGTACAAGGTTCACAAGACCATGGCTATTGCCGGCTGGATTGCCGATTTTGCGCGTCGCCTGCAGCAACTCGATCATATTGCGGGTGTAGACAATTCAAGCAACATTGAAGTCTGGTTGGGAGGATTGTTCTTTCCTGAGGCTTATATCACTGCTACGCGACAAGCTGTTGCGCACAGGAAGAAATGGAGCTTGGAGACGCTTCATCTCCGTCTGGATTTGGAGCGCGTTAATGATCCAGAGGCTTTCATCGTAGATGGTGCGTCAAATCACTTTTTCAAGTGTTCATCCCCAAGCGCAAAATGACTGACATTGTTATCTATCTATCTAGGATTGGCTCTTGAAGGTGCCTGTTGGATGAATGACAAACTGGTGCTGAATGATGGTGAAGTTGTGAGACTCGATGCCTCGCAAATTCGCTGGGTACAAGCCGACGATCCAGCAGTGGCTCGAGATATGCTTGTCAACTTGCCAGTCTACTTGAATGGTGACAGGAGTGATGTTCTGTTCACTGCAGATCTGCCCTTTGATCAAAATGCGGCAGGCTCTTTGGTGGCGATGAGAGCGGTGTGCTTGACCGCTGGAGGTTTTTCTTCTACTCATTAGATATATAATTGTTATGGAATGCTTACGATATACCCCTTCCCCTTGTATTCACATGTCTTTTTAGTCACTCATCTAGTACCTCTCTCGATATACGATCTGTCATGAAATCTATGATGGCGATGATGTTGATGATTCTTCTACAACGGTACTGCCACCTGTGACATTGAGGAGTTTCCAATCTATTTCAATGCCTTTTTGTCTAAAGATCTGACGAGCGTCCTCTGCGATAGCTTCAAAGTTTTTTGTTGCGAGTGCAAGAATGGTAGGGCCTGCACCCGAAAGACAAATCCCCAGCAAGCCAGGGTGTGTGTCTGGGGTGATCTGAGACGTTACTTCGGGTAAGCCAGGTATCTGTAAAAAAATAATTGGTGGTGGATATCGGTTTCTTTTTCTTTTATAAGGGCGGAAGTGAACGCACCAGTGTTTTCCTATAAGGCTGATGTATACGGTCCTTCATGGCTTCATATATGAGATTAGGGTCGGGAGGAGTTTGTGCGAGAGCTGTCGTAAGGACAGCCAATCTCTGCATATTGAAGACCTTTGTTGGAAAAAAAAAAAGAAAAAAAAATCAGTCATTCACCTCTCAAAAATGCCTTTTATTCCTCTTACCAAATCTTTCCTCGAATATTCATTCGGCAACACACTCCTCGCTTTTGCCGTGCTCAACTCAAACCTCGGCACGATCGCGATTGCCTTTATCCCCTCTGACCATCCAAACCTAACATAATGACCGATTCCAAACGGGGGGATGGGTGGATTCAATCCCCATTCCTCACTCGCGTCTTCTGGATATTCCGGTAAAACCTCGCTCAAGGGAACGTCGATCCTTTGACGCTCGCGTTCGTCTAAGAATTCTTTGAGATACGAACCGACAAAACCACCGATCAAGGCGGCTGTGACGTTGTCGGGGTGACGTTCGACCATGAGTGCGAAATCGAGGAGACGGTGGGTAGAGAGGTTGAGGTGACCGAGTGTGTTGCCGAGCAGGACACCAGCGATGACGGCGGCGCCGGATGAACCTAATCCTCGACCAAAGGGAATTTCATTGTGAGCGTGGATACAGAGGTGGGATGGGAAACGAGGAATGGAATGGCAGCGGAGAACGTAGAGTGCGACACGCGTGGTGAGGTTTTGATAGGCATTTAGAGGGACTTCAGAGGCACCTTGACCTGAATAGGTGATTTTGGGGTGAACGTAGAGCTGCTGTGATGATGATGATGATGATGTGGGATAGGACACTGTGAGGGTGAGAGAGAGGGAAAGAGAGAGTCCGACGACGTCGAAACCGGGACCGATATTGGCTGACGTCGCTGGAACATGGATGGAAAATTTGCGAACCGACATTGACATTGAGAGACCAAAGGCGTTGGTTCGATCTCAAACGTGTCGAGTTTTGTTTTTTGATATCTCCGAATCATGACCGGATCAATTATATAAATTATGTTATGTATCGTACGGACAAGAACATAGCTAGAATCATTTACTTGGACTGCTGCACTCCATTTGTAGCAGTTGGCGTCGTCTGGGGCAGTGTTGGTTGCTGGCCGACGGTATACCCGCTCCAAGCACTGCCGTTGCTGATAGATTTGCTCATGGCAGCGGTGTTGGCCACAGCAGAGGTCCCCTGAGCTGCTGGCTTTTGCTGTTGCTGGTTCGGTACATAATATCCGTAAGGAGTTGTTGTTGAGGCGGTTGCCGTAGTTGCAGGTTGAGGAGTGCCTTGGCCTGAAGCAGCGGCGGCATACTGGTGTGCGAACCAATTACTGTAGGCAGCATAGGGTTGTTGATTTGTGACGCCTGTGCCGTAAGCTTGCTGACCGTAATACTGAGGTTGTGCGTTTTGAATGTAATTTTGGTAGTAGGAAGTGGCACCTGTCTTGTATGGGGTGTAAGATGGAGTGGCAGTGGCAGTTGCAGTTCGATATGCCTGAGCTTGTTGAGGATTATATATGTAGGGGTAGCCTGGGTAGGATGCGGTCGCTGCAGAGGCAGGGGCGACAAGAGGAGTGGCAGATGAAGGAGCTGGGGATGAGGAGGTGGAGGGGGCAGGGGCAGTCTGAGTGGTTCCGGCAGAGAGGGCACGCACTTTGACGGTAGAGTCATCACGAAGAGCGGTAAGGCGGTTTTCAGGGAGAGTGCCATGCCAACCAGGACAAGGCTGTAAAGCGAGGGTTTTGTGGAGGTTACGAAGAAAGGAAGAAGGTGGAATGATGGAGAGGAAGTCTGAATTGGAGGAAGCTCGAGGTCGAAGGGAAGCCAATGTTTGGAGAGATTCTAGAATGCCGTTGGCTGTGGGGTAGTGAGACGAGAAGGAAGAGAGAAAGGGAGAGGAAAGGAATACCGGTTTGCCACTCTTCTGAGGACTCGTCAAGGGAAGTTTGTGGGGGACGTTGTAGAAGACGATCGACCTGGAGGGCCTGTAGACGGAGGAGAGCGCGTTGAGTGCGAGTGAGGAGCTCGTCGATGAGAGTCTCGAGATGGGCGGCGTCGAGAACGAGATTAAGGTTCTGGATGACTTGGGGAGAGAGGAGGCCGTGGAACTCTGACTGGATGTCAAAAGGAGTCGGGTGAGGGGAGGGTGGGAGGACGTCGTCTAGGGGAGGGATGGAGTCGGGTGGGAGGGAGAGATTGCGAGAATTTCTGTAGGAAAAGAGGAGGCGTAGGTCGCGAGGACCGACGAGCTCGCCATCGTGGTCGACGGTGGGAGCGAAGGTAGTGGATGGGCCATAGTCGAGGAAGGAGGCTGGGAGGAGAGAACGGTGGGGAGGGAGAGGCTTAGTGGGAGGGAGGTTTTTTGGAGAGTAGGGGGCGAGGGTGGCAGAGTGGGCTGAGAGGGGCGTGGGGAGGATGGCGGCGAGATCGGCGAGGCCGGTGGGGATGTGTTTGAGCGCTCCGGAGGGGCCGGAGGGAGGGTCGGAGGTGAGGGAGGACCAGTAGTCGCCAGAAGGGAGATGCTGGAGCAAGGCATAGCGGGGCTCCGGAGAGGGAGGAGGGATATCTGGGCCGAGAAGAGAAAGAGCGAGAGCACAAAACGCGCGTTGCTGGTCAGCGGTGTCGGAGGGGCGGATGTGGCGTGGAGAGGGACGAGGGCGAAGATTGAGGATGGCAGCGTACAACACACGGGGTTCCTGGGGTCTGGCAAGGAGAGTACGCAGAGAGGCAGCCTGGGCGTTTGCAGGAAAAACACGGTCAAGTAATCCCAGAGGGTCGCTCCTGTCCACAGTCAGTCCGCCATGCCATCTCGAAATAAAAAAAACACAGCTACTCTTCCAGCACCTCCAGCATCCGTCGCTGCAACTCGCTCACCGATCCAGCTCCCTTCCGCTTCTGCGCACGAGCCATGTTCATGGTCGACGCCCACTCCCTTCCTTCCCCCCATCAACCCCTTTTCAGTCTCCGCTTCAATTCCCATCTTGCCCGAGCCCGCCATGCCCGCCCCCTCCCTCGTTGCTCCCTTCATCCCCCCCATCCGCAAGCTCGTATTCGAATGCTGTGACAGATGGCCCTCCTCCCACAACACCCGCACCTTTCTCCTCAACCACCTCTTCCCCCTTGCACGCCACAACCCTCACGTCGAGCTCGTCGTCAAGCAGCGCATCCACAAACAGCCCATCCTCCGCGGCTTCTATGGTCCGTCCCCCTCCCTTCTCTTCATCCCATCATTCACTCAATGGCGCTCTCACTAGCCAACGGTCGTGACAAGGTCATTCCTCTTCAGGACCTAGAGGTCTCCGCCATCCAGCAAAAGGTTCAGCTTCTTCTCGACGCTTCTGGTGCTAAAATAAAGCATCTCAGCCGCTCCCCCGTCTCGAGCTCAACAGAAGCAACAAGAGGCATCTGGAGCGGTCTCCACGCCGACCGCCCTCTTCTCTAGTCATCCCCCCCTGTAAATATATAACCCTCTCCTCAATCCATTTCTCTCACGTGACTATGCCATCGCCGTCCCTCGCAATCTTCTTAAACTTGTCTTCTATGACACATTCCATCTCGTACACGTGTCACCCGTGCGGTATTAGCTATGATCCTGTTCTCTGAACGCTTGGCCTCTTTTATAGTCTCCCCCTCTTCCCAGCGTTACGCCCCTTTCCCTATTTCCTCCCTACCTGATGTTTTCAGTAGACAATGCTCACTCACTCACCCTCGAAGAACTCACTTGGCTTTCTGCCAGCACCCTCATCGAGAACCAACATGCCCTTTCCGTCTGTCCTTACTCTTTTCTCTCCACTCCTTTTCTCATCTTCAATACAGGAATCTCCCTCCCCAGATCGAGACTCTAGAGCTCTGTTCAACACCGTTTTCTCCGATTCCCACTCAGAACTTGTCCATGTTAGTATATCACCTACCACTTGACCCTCCTCTCATCCCCCTGCCATAGATGTCACAACCTTCCCATTCAGCTTCCCCCCCTACACTCTTTCAACAAGGCAGGCAACCTATCACTCCTCCCCCTACACCTCCCCGTCGCCATCTCTATCCTCCTCGATACTTGTCTCATGACCCATCTCTTGCACCACCCTCCCCCTCTCCTTCTATTTCATCCTCTACCTTGAGTAGTACTCGCAGCAATCGTCAGACTGAGTGGATCTATCGGAGGCCAAAGGCTCTCAATTCAAGCTCAGGCAGCAACATATCCATGGGTACCTCACTCTTGAGTAGACATAGATCAGCTAGTATCAATGCGGGTCAACGTCAAAGTGCGACTGCCTCATGTTCCCCACAACAGGTTTCACGCTCTCCTTCATCCTGCCACACCGCCACCGCTGCGACTTGTCACAATCTCACGTCCACTTCATCATCACCAGCAAACAGCTCATCTAAATCCCAACCTCCTACAGCCAAACCTCGACCCTCATCACCTGTATTTATATCTTCAACCATTCAATTCGTGGACGTTGGCACTCCTCCTGCTTCTCCCAGTGGCCTCGAACGTAATCCCTCCATTTGTTCCAATCTGACAAGTCGCAGCCACGGTGGCGTTTATGGTTTCGCGAGTTTGGCGACAAGCCCAATGTCAAATTCGACACACTCGAATTTGCAACTGCAGTCTTTGATCCGCGTGTCGCCTCTCAAAAATCGACACCATGGTGGCGGTGGCGGTGGCAACAATTCGCCGATGACAGATTCTGGCTCTTCTTTGATGACTGGAAATCAAGTGGCGGAGCGGCGACATTCGCCTACGACAACGGGCGCGACCCTACCAAGCACACAGTCCCCGAGTGCCACCAGTAGTATGATAAATAGGCGTGCTGGAAAGTCTATGTGGTCTGCGCCCCATAGCGGTCTCGGGGCAACGATATCTCCATCTCTGACTCCGGTCCTTCCGACGGGACATTTTGAAAATGATAGAATACTTAAATCCATACCCTCGCAAACTCAAATTTCTGTAGACTCGTCGATTACACCGACGTTTGTGGTTCCTTCATCAACTGCTTCTCTACCTTTATTCGTTCCACTATCCAACTCCGTTTACCATCTAAAGAATGCCAAGCATGCGAGCGAGAAGCTTTCATTGAGGACGCCGACAGGAATTCGACACTCGTTGAGCGCAACATCCACTTCGAGAACGAGTCCTTCCTCACATCCACAGAGAGAATGGCGGGATAAATTTGCGTCCTCTCCGTCCCTACCAATATCTTTCGTGGGAGCGAATAAACACCAAGGTGATGCGTCCCCAACTGTGCCACACTTGGGCATGAAGATGTCTCCTTTGCTATTATCATCCTCGTCCCCTCCCCCTCGCCTCGCTGCTGAGAATAGGCGTAGAAGACGACGGAGCAGTAGTAGCAGTAGCAACAATACGAATCAGAACCCTTCCAAAAGTCGGGATCGCATATCCTCGTTCACCTCCCAAACCAGCATCGCAACCGCTACTACAGCTCGAACATCAATGACCAATAGAACACTGAGCTCATGCTCTACTACTTCCTCTTTGGTCAATTCGCAATGTACTCCCATTACACCTGTTCCTCAGGATCCTAGTGATCTTACATCAAAGCCTATTCCCGTTCCTGGGGCCCACTATTTCCGTTGCTCTTCATCTAATAGCACTGGTTATACTCCAGCTTCTTACCACCTCCACGGACATGGTAGAGAGAAGAAATTCCTTCTAAACCAATCATATCAACGTCGATATCAACGACAAGGTTCCACTACTAGTAGTGTAAGCTTTGATGGTGTCGGTGAAAGTGGAAACAATGCGGCTGCTTCTGCGAGGTCTCAAGCATACGCGCAGCTTACCGGTAATGCGACGGCGGCGGGAATGGGTCTTGGCCTTGGCACGATTGCAAATGCAAATGTGGATGCAGGATCTAGACCACGAAGACCTTCGACTTCCCCTGGTTCTGGATTTGGTCCTTCTACAAATTCGAGTCCTTGTGGTCAACGGCATGGCTCGGGACAAGGTGGACCTGCAAGTGGTTCTACTACATGTGGAACGATTACTACGATGCTCTCACCCTCTTCTCCTCCTACTTATCAACCTCATTCAAGACTAGCTCATTCATCATTGATCTCTTTATCGCATTATGGAAATCCTTCCTCTATTACTCGAACGCCAAGTCGAGTAACATCACCCCCATATGTACCATCACACCATTTCTCTTCATTACCCAAAACTCGATCGATACTCACGCATGCATCGTCTCTCTCCACTAAGGCTTCTGCGTGTGGAAGCACAGTCAAAAGCGTCAAGTTTGTTGAGATACCTGAGATATATTATAGATCAGGTTATTATGAGCATGATGGGATAGACTTTATCTATGGCTGCGACACTGGCAATACGGACGCAAAGGAGGAGGAGGACAGAGGAGATGAAGGCCAGGATGATATACCTGCTGTAGGAGCAAGAGGAGAGGGTCAGGAGGGGATGGTGTTGAGGGAATGCAGCGGTATGGATATTGAGGCTATTGATATGGATATTGATACCTATCTTGGGACTCAGAAGCATTTTGCAGAGGAGTCGAAAGAGACGAAGTATGGGCTCAAGAAGATGGGGTGGGGGTTCTTGTCAAGAGGAAGGAGATTGATCGAGAAAGAAAGTCGACGAGAGCAGGAGGACGGAATGAAGGCGTCTATCGTTCCACTGCCACCATTTTCTGACCAGGAACAGAGGAGAGAAGAGAAAGAGAAGACCACTCCTGGTTTTGGATTGAGGAGATTAATGGGCCTCACGACGCGCAAAGCACCCCCTCCACCACTTTCACTCTCGATTAGTTCTTCGGCTCCCCTGTCGCCCGAGTCACCCAACGCCTTGATACGACTTGAAGAGGATAAAATACAACCAAAGAACAACAAGAAGCCAAGCACGAGTCCGTCTGTGTCTCCTCGCAAGCCTATTTCCGGACCGTATGTGTTAGGGTCGCATTTACCCTCTCGCTCTCCTTCCTCGACCCACTCTTCGATGCCATCTCCGTCTTCTCCTCTCCACCAGCCAATTCCGAGTCGATCCATTCTGGCATCATCGTCGAGCACATCTCTTAATAAGATGCATGGGCGCCCATGGTGTGGACATTCGCCAAACTCACCGATTCCGTCTTCTGCTTCTGTCTGCCAAGGCCACCATCACCGTTCTAGGTCGCTCCGAAGTACCCACGCACCCAACGCCTCTATTGTGACCACGATCTTCTCCCATCTCGATAGCGGCATGAATACCGAAAGACCTGTCGGTCCGAACGTGGCAGGTCGTATGCGACCGAAAGGGATTGTGATGGGTGCGGATGCTTTTCAGAGTGTGAATTCTCTGATCAAGAATGCGTCTTCCTATGAGAGTTTCCGGAGTGCCAAAAGCTGTGGTGGACGGAGTGATGACGTGGATAGTATGAAGAGTGTTGGGGCTGGTAGTATGCGTACTTTTCGAGCTTGGATGAATAAAATTGGGACGGGTGGTGGTGGTGGCGTTGAGTGTGTAGCTGTTGGCAGAGAATGAATGGAAGAAGGGTTTCATCGAGGTTTTTTTTCTCGTCCCTATGGTCGGTCATTCTTTTTTTTATGTATTTACCTGTGTCATGAGTACATTCGTTTTTTTTTTGGTCGTTGCTGATCTATGGTTATGTCCTTTTTTAAAAATTTTTTTAGATCGAGGTTGGTGTTATTGATTGACTGTCCCTCCCGTGTGCACCTATGTTTTAGAAATAGCTATATAGATGTATCTACATAACTCGTGTTTGGCATCCAATTTGCTTCTTGGTACGCGGATGGAAATGTGGATTCTCTCGATGAATGAAATAAAAAAGGTTTCAAACTGAGGATGAGGATGAGAACATGGAAGAACGAGAGACATTTACAACATTGCCACCACCCGACTTTTCTGACTGGAGGCTTTGCCAGTTGCCTTTGTTTTTCTGATAGCAGTTGGATAAGAAGGGGGGGGGGTTAGTATGACGTTACACTCCCCCCTTTATGTATGCAAGTCGTATTTCTAGTGGTTTGTTTTACTACGTAGATTATATGATGACACGATCAATACCACACAAGCTCAACTCTTTGAGAGAGAGAAAGAGAGAAAACACGGAGCAAACTTGGCCCCGTGTGCCGACTCTATAGGTACATCTCTGACATCGGAACCCTGTTTACGGACCCTTCCTGCGT
>Ga0153995_1000091_pt1 | contig 16156 bp, 17 predicted proteins | sample TSNC079MetaG_FD_104678 | JGI IMG/M metagenome (GOLD analysis project Ga0153995, IMG submission 104678) | Attine ant fungus gardens microbial communities from North Carolina, USA - TSNC079 MetaG | ecosystem: Host-associated > Fungi > Mycelium > Unclassified | place: USA: North Carolina, Lumber... | reverse complement strand
TGCGATGGGTGACGACACGCCTGGAGTCCGCCGAGCGAGTTGGGGCCGCAACGAGGCCGGATCTGCTAGCGGACATAGCCATGCCATGATCGTTATTGCTGACAGCAAGGCCGCTGTCGATGCGTATAACCTTCGCACCAGCAAGCACCCGATGTCCGATCTCGTTCATGCATCCGAGAAGTCGGGTATTGGAATCTACTACGCGTTGCCGGTCTAGAGGGCGCTTCGCGATGGACTACGACCTGGGATTACTCGTCTTAAGGTTGGCATTGGGTCCGATGCTCATTGCTCACGGGTGGAACAAGGTCTTTGGCTCAGGTGGGATCCAGGGCACGACGAGTTGGTTCGCTCAACTCGGCTTACGTCCGGCATGGCTGCACGCAAGATTCGCAGCTGTGGCGGAGATAGGAGCTGGTCTTCTGTTGACAATTGGATTCATGATCCATTTTGCATGTGCTCTGTGTATCAGCCTCATGGTCGTGGCGGCGTTGACCGACCACCGCGGCAAGGGCTATTTCATCTTCAAAGGTGGATCCGAATACGTGTCGATGGTGTCGATGGTGGCAGTGGTCATTGCTGCGCTGGGACCAGGTAGGTGGTCTGTCGACTACGTGCTCGGTTTCGATGATTGGGCTGGAACCGGGCTGGCGTTGGGTACCGCAGCTGTTGGAATTTTCGCTGCATTGGGATTTTGGAGGTTGGCTTCTTCGTCGAGTTGAGGCGATCGCCAACGGACCGATGCGGGTTCGAGGCGCTAGAGATACCGGGGTCGCCCCCGAATCAGACCGAACCCATCGTCTTTTGCACTACGCTCGAACGGAGCCGAGGGGAGACACGATGGTGACGAGGGATGATGTGGCGCGCGCCGCCGGTGTCTCGAGTGCTGTCGTCAGCTACGTCGTGAATGGCGGTCCTCGGCCAGTTGCGGCTGCGACTGCCGAGCGGGTGTGGCGCGCGATTGAACAACTCGACTATCGGCCGAACGGTGTCGCCAGAGCGTTGGCTACAAACCGTACCTTCGCACTGGCTTTCATTGTTCCGGATACTTCGAATTCGCTGTTCGCTACGCTCTCTCGATTTGTGGAGGCTGCGGCGTTTCAGCGCGGATACACCGTTCTCCTGGGGAACACTATGGAGGAGCCTCGGCGCGAGATCGGATACGTGGAGGTCTTTCGCCAACGCGCGGTTGACGGATTCATTATCGCTCCGACATCCGTTCCAAGCGCGGCGCTCGGACAACTTGCCAGCTCGGACAGCAACGTCGTTCTCATAGATCGTGACGGTGGTCGTTCCGACATTTCTCGCGTGCTGGTAGCAAACGACGACGGGGGTTATATCGCCACAAAGCACCTAATCAGTCACGGACACAAGAGAATCGCCTGTCTGCTCGGCCCTATTGGTATGAACAACACGCGCAAGCGCGGTCGAGGTTGGCAGAGGGCAATGGTGGAGGCGGGGGAACCGACCGATGGTCTATTCATTCACACCGACGTTTCTCGTGAGCAAGCCTATCACGGCACCCTGGAGCTCCTCGATAGGCGTCCGACTCCCACTGCAATTTTCACAACTGCAGATGAGCAAGCGTTGGGCGTTTATAGGGCTGCTCGTGAGCGAGGGGCCCGAATCCCCGAGGATATTGCGCTCGTCTCCTTCGATAGCGCCGACACTGCGCCGTATTTGAATCCAGGACTTACTGCGGTGGGCCAACCGCTCCGCCAAATGGCCGACCTTGCAGTCCGGCGTCTTGTCGACCAGTTCAAGGAACCGACGGTGACATGCGACGTTCTGCCCGTCGAGCTCATAACTCGTGGGTCTTGCGGTTGTGTGGAGCCGTAAGCCGGGTCTCAAGTACCCGCGATAGGTGGTGCGGATGGGTCGTCGGAGACGGATAGGTTTTCCTGACGGAAACGCTCTTCAACGTCTTCTCCATGTGCAGCTCTGCGTGTGACTGCAACGAGCAATCTTGTCATGGTGGTGAGTGCTACTGATCGGTCCCTGATGAACCACTGCAGGAACCTCTCCGCTGCGTAGTCGGTGTTCTGGCGCGCGCAACTGAAAAGCTGATTGATCTGTTCTACACCCAGTCGGGTGCGATCGACAGCTATTAGAACGGGCGCGACAGGGGTACTGAAGTCCGTTGTAGGCGCCACGATGCCAGGAATCGCAAATTCAGACGCCCGAAGCAAATAGCGCACCATTCTCAAAGCGTTGTTCCGATGGTCAACAGACCGCGCGTAAAAAAATCGTGCCGCGTGGGACATACCCACGGAGTCGTAGTAGATACCGCACGCAAGATACTGGTTTTCGGTAGCGAACTCATTGCCGACCTGGATGTTGAGCTGATCTGCAAACGACGGCACACGCGGTTTTGTGACCTTGATCAACCTGGGCATGAGCTCAATCTAATTGTGCGACTTGGAAATGCAGGGCCTACGTTCCGTCGGGTGGGACATCTTGGAGACGTACGACAAAGAATTACCGCGCCTCCTGGTGAGTATGTCGCAGGTAGGTGCTCCGGTCGAGAATCTATGGTTATCGGCACTCTCGAAGGAGTTTACATGTTGCCCGGATTGACGGAGGGCTGACCGTGTCGGCTTCAATCGACGAATTCATAAAAGATTGCACGGCTATCGCCCCCCGACGATCGGTTGGTGAGCGAGCCATCGGACCGGTACGGCGGTGGTCGAGCGAATATTCGCCAGAACTACTCGGCCGCGCTTTGGACGATCGCCATGACAGCTGCGCTCATCATGCCTGCCCTTATTCTACGGTTCGCGGGATTGCATCAGAATCCAGCTCTGGCGCTGGTTATCTACAGTGTCTACTGTAGTCTCGGCGAGCTCCTTGCTTGCGTGAGCTGCAGAGGCTGCAGATCGATGTCTCGGGGGGACTGGCCATCACCGACTTTGATGGAATCGTGTGGTCGGCCGTCGTAGCCTTGCGGTCGCGCAGAAAGCCGCTGGCAGGAAGACGACCTCGCTGACTCTCAAACCGAACAACCATGTCGCACTCGGATTCCTCCTCATTGCCGGTCTTATCGCATTCACTATTCCCTAAGAGGCCAGATCCATCTCGTATTGTGCGTCGCACTGCTTGCTCTGTTCGCCCTGTACCTTTACAAACTCACCAGGGGAGACGTCGAGAATCGAGAACTGATCGGAACGGCTGCCGCGATCGGTGAACTTCCTGACCGCGTGTGCCAGACTACCGTTATCGCACTGTTCATTCTCGTGGCCGACATGATCCTTGCGTGTCCAGAACTGCTCGCTAACAGTTTCATTGGCGTAGGTGCCGAACTCGGTATCGAACAGATCATACTGGTCCAGTGCCTCGCGGTCATGGCTTCTGAGGCGCTAGTGCCGCGCGCCTAAAGTTCTTTGACAGGATAGTTTGGGATACTTCCGGCATACGGATTAAGCCTCTGATCTTGCGGGGCGGCGACGATATCGAGTTGGCCAGACGGATGCGGTCGAGATCGAACCCATCCGGCGCGGTCCAGCGGGCACGGATTATCTTGCTTGCCTCTCAAGGAGAGTCGAATTCGGCGATCGCGGAGCTGGTCGGGGTGTCGCGACCGACGGTAATTTCCTGGCGCGCCCGCTACGACGAGGATGGGTTGGCCGGCCTCGAGGACGATCCACGTTCGGGCCGGCCTCGTAGTCTCGATCACGGCGAGATCGTTTCCGCGATCTTGATGCCGCCGCCGAAGAAATACGGTGTCACAAACTGGAGTTCACGCCTACTCGCAACACATCTGGGGATCGGGTACGGCACGGTCGCACGGATCTGGCGTGAGTACGGGGTGCATCCTTGGTGCAGTGAGACATTCAAGTTCTCTATAGACCCGGAACTGGTCGCGACGTTGGAGATCGAGACCGGTAAGGTGACCGGGATATGCTGGCTGCGGCACCGTCACCAGGAGTTTCTGGTGGTCCTCAAGCACGTTGCGCGGGCGTATCCGAAGCAGGAACTGCACCTGGTGATGGACAACTACGCCACTCACAAGAAGGCCGAGTCCGTCAGTGGCTGGCGGCGAAATCCACGTCCAATTCACGCCGACGTCGGCGTCGTGGATGAACCTGGTTGAGGTGGTGTGGTTCGGGATCATTGAACGTCAAGCGAATCGCCCTGCTCTGGTGCTCAGTTTGACTACGGCGCAGCACCTTAGTCCTATCTTTTCTCAAGAAGGTTCGATTATGTGGCGAGGGTATTTGTATCTACTGTTGGCCTGATAACGCGCATGAAGTGTGCGAGTGAACCTGCAGTAGACAACATGTAGATATCCTCTTGACAATTTTCATATGCGGATCGTGCAAGTCGTGGAATCGAGACACTCCGACCGAGCACCAGGACGTGTATACCTGGTATTCGATGTTACCTGGCCGAGGGTGGCGCGCAGAATCACAGCTGCACCACTTCGAGTGCAATCCACCTCGTCGTATATAGCGACTGTGCGGTGAGGGCTTGGAAGTTCTGGTCGGTCAGGCGGGGGATTCCAGGCTGATTTACACGTGTCGGGAATATTTCGAGCTCTTCGTACCGACATATTCGCAGTTAGGACTAAGAATTTGGAGAGTGTATGCACGTCCCTTCTGCGCAGATTGTTCTTGATTTGGGAGCGAGCGGCTCGGTTCGCGGTCGCTTCCTCGGCAAAGCCCCGGCTCGTATCCTTGGGGTGCGATCGCGCCGACACTACTCGTGGCTGTTCGTGCCCAACGCAGGAAACGGTAGTTACTGGAACCTTCCCTGACATGGTCATCGTCAGCTGGATCAACCATCGGAAGGGTTGTAGGCCACAACGCTGAACAGCATTTCCAGGACTGCGGTTCCGTCGCGCGGAACGGTGCTGCCGGTGTGTGAGCTCGACCTCCCTAGGGTCGCTCGCTATGAACAACTTGCCACACTCAAATTTGGGGAAAACCGGACTCTCGGTGTCGAAGATCGGCTTCGGAGCGATGGAGCTTCGTGGTCCATACGGTGATTGGCCAACCAAGGTCGATGACGAGACCGTTTCGAAGCTGCTGCATTCCGTCCTGGACCTGGGAATCAACCTGATCGACACGGCACCTGACTACGGACTTTCCGAGGATCTCATCGGCGAATATCTTCCCCATCGCCGCGACGAATTCTATCTCGCCACGAAATGCGGTTGCTCGGTCCGCGAAAGCGGAGAGCCCTTCGAAAGCAATGTGCACACCTTCGAGCGTTCAAATATCCGTGCTGCGGTGGAACAGTCGTTGCGCCGCATGAAGACCGACTACATCGACATCATCCAGTTCCATCACAGCCCGACTAGAGACGAACTCGTCGAAGAGGACTCCGTCGCGGAGCTTCTCGAACTGCGTGAGGCGGGCATGGTCAGATTCATCGGTATGTCCGCAACCCTTCCCAACTGCTACGAGCATCTGGAGATGGATGTCTTCGACGTGATCCAGGTTCCGTATTCCTTGGTCGAGCGTGACCACGAGGACTTCCTGACCAATGCATCATCGGCGGGTATCGGCACCATCGCACGCAATGGAGTTGCGCGTGGAATCGTGTCGGCAGGGAAAGACAAGGTCGATGCGATGCCGGATGGCTGGCGTGAACAATGGCTGACGAACAAGGACCGATTCGAGGCTGCGGAGCTAGCCGATCTGCTGGACGGCGCAAGTCGGACCGAATTCATGATTCGCTATCTACTTGCCACCCCGTCGGTCGATTCAACGATCCTGGGGACTGGTAGCCCGAAGCATTTGGCCGACAATGTTTCAGCCGCTGCCAAGGGGCCATTGAGCTCCGACGTCTTTGACGAGGCTCGACGCCGGATCGACATTGCTGTTGCCAACTCCTCGCGAACTGTGTGACACAAGTCGCAAACATGTTCCGGCCCTCGGTACGACTCGTGGACCCCGCCTTTACAGGACCCTAGGTTCACTCAACCGGACCGTTGGTTCGGGGTGGATTTCCGCTACTGGCCGGCAGACGTGCGAAACTCCCCAACCGAACACCACCTGCCCACGAAGGAGTGCTCATGGCGCTTCCGAGGAGGACGTAATGATACGTACCAAACCTTTGTACCTCTCGATCGCTGCTCTCGTGGTCGCCTCAAGCATGCTATCCGCATGCTCGTCGGAGAACAGTGGCGATAACAGTTCGACGGCCGGATCGAGGATGTCCGAGCCTGCTCCTACTGGTGTCACCTTGACCATGTGGAACACGGCTCTGGACACTCCAGCCCTCAAGAACCTTTACAAGGCATATGAGGCTGCGTCGGGGAACACAATCGACCTCGTGACCTTCCCATCCGACGCTTTTGAAAACACCGTCCTCACGAAATGGACGGCGGGTAGCAAGCCCGACATCCTCGAATGGCAGCCGGGCTTATCGCGCCTTGCCGCGTTGAACCCGTCGCAGAAGATGATCGATCTGAGCGATCTCGACTTCGTCGAAAAGGAAGGAACTCTGGCTACCTCCTCGGGTGCATTCGATGGAAAGGTGTACGGAGCGACACTCGGGCCCCTCACTGAGTACGGCGTTTTCTACAATAAAAAGGTGCTAGCGGATGCGGGGCTTCAGCCGCCCAAGACGTTCGCTGATCTGTCGTCGTCGTGTACCGAACTCAGGACAAAGGCGCCGGCTGTCGCTCCGATCTTCGAAGCCGGGGGTGACGTCTGGCCGACACAGATTCTCTCTGGCATCCTGTATCAAGCCGATTCCGACAAGAACGGGGAGTACCTCGATGCCCTGCTGTCCAAGAAGCAGCAGCTCGGTGATGCGGACGGAGCCTTCGTCAAAGGGCTCGAGGCTTACGACGATCTGAACACGGCCGGGTGTTTCAACAAGAATGCGACGACTGCGAAGATGTCCGACTCGGTGGATGCCGTCCTCAAGGGCACCGCGGCCATGGTCGCGCAGAACTCGCAAGTACTCATCGACACCGCGACGGCCAGTCTGGCCGGTACAGATACGAAACTCGAGGACGTACTGGGGTTCGTCGGTGTCTCCGCGAACGGACCGACCTTGGCTTACGCGCCGAACGTGACTGGAACCTATTACCTTCCCAGGAGCGGCGACTCAGAGAAAGAGCGTGCGGCAATCGACTTCATCAACTGGGCCACCGGCCCAGGATATGCGGATTACATCAAGGAAGCCGGTGCACTGCCTACCATGGCGGGGCACGAGGCACCTCCGCAGGAAGGCTTGTACAAAGACATCCGCACCGCCTACGAGATGGGCGCTGCGTCAGCTTACTTGGCCAACTTGCCCGGCGGTTCCTCCCTCCAGGAAATCACAAACCGACTGCTCAACAAGCAACTGACCCCTGAAGAAGCCGGTAAGCAGATGAACTCGGCATTCGTCACCGCCCTCGCCCAGATGCGCTGACGGGTAACATTCATGAACATTCAGACTGACAACAGACCTGGGACGGACGTCGAGCCACCCCCTCAAGCGACTCCAGCGTCTCCGCAATCCTGGTCCTCGGATCTTGGAGCGACTCTTCGGAGATTGTCGTGGGGGCCTTGGGGGCGCATCGGTTTCGTTGTGCCAGGGCTTATCCTGATCATTTTGTTCTTCGTGCTTCCTTTCACCTTCGGCAGCATTTTTGCATTTGTCGACTGGACGAGCTACCGTGAGGAACTTCGTTGGGCAGGTTTTGACAACTTCCGGCTAATCGGCGAATTGGGTGTGCTCTCGCATGCCGTCAAGGTCACGGCGATCTTCGCTTTCGCCGTGATGGTCATTCAGAACTTCGTGAGTTTGAGTCTTGCGGTGGCACTGCAGAAATCGTCGAAGATCAACTCGGTTTTCCGAACCCTGTTCTTCATCCCCGTTCTGATGTCACCGCTCGCGGCCGGATACATCTGGTCGGCGATCCTGCGCCCGGAAGGCCCGTTGAACCAACTGATCTCGATCGTGGTTCCTGGAGAATTCGACTATGCCTGGCTGGGACACGAGACCTCGGCTCTGCTCTCGGTCGCCGCAATCGAATCGTGGAAGTGGAGTGGACTCGTGACACTGGTCTACATCGCCGGACTGAACGGCGTCCCGACGAGCGTTCTCGAAGCCGCGAAAATCGACGGCGCATCTGCATGGCAGCGCTTCTGGCGGGTGAAGTTCCCGCTCATGGCACCTGCCTTCACCTTTAATGTCGTTGTCTCGTTGGTCGGCTCCCTGAGCGCGTTCGACGTAATCATGTCGACCACCAATGGCGGTCCAGGCAATGCCACCTCGGTGCTGAATGTTGCTCTTTACCAGCAGTACTCACAGGGCTTCTTCGGTACCTCCAGTGCAATCAGTCTGGTCGTGACACTGCTAGTCCTGTGCACAGCCGTTCCGCTGGTCGCATGGCTGCGTCGACGCGAGGTATCGATGTGAGCACTAGACAGGCAGTAGCGTCCATCACCGTGCGGTCGACGGTGCGCATCACCCTCCTTGCGGCGTTCGGTCTGTTGTGGATCGCGCTCCCGTTCTGGTTCCTCGTGGTGAACTCCTTCAAGACCGAAGGTGACGCAAGCGTCCTCAGCCTCGCATGGCCGTCCACGTGGAACGTGGTGGACAACTACCGGACAGTCCTCGAAGACGGAGGCTATCTGCGTGGGTTGGTGAACAGCCTGTGGATCGCGATACCCACGCTGGCCGCGGTCCTGATACTGGGCTCCATGGCAGCCTGGGTGTACGCCCGCTCGAACGCCCGATCGTTGAAGTTCGCGTACTACGCGTCGATCTTGTCGGTGTTGATACCACCGGCCATCATCCCCACGATCTTCGTGCTCCAGGAGCTCGGTCTCAACGGCACCCGCTCCGGCTACATGCTCACCCTCGCCGGAACTCGTATGGGAATCGTAATTTTCCTAGTCACCGGATTCATTCGAGCAATCCCTCCTCACATCGAGGAAGCAGCATTCATCGATGGTGCCTCGCGCTTCGGGGTCTATCGATACATCGTTCTGCCGATGGTCAAGCCGGCGCTCTTCGTCGCCGCAGTGCTCTTGTCGATCAACACCTGGAACGACTTCTTCATGAGCCTCTATCTGCTCCCGGAGCCTGAACGGGCGACGCTGCCGGTAGCGCTCTTCCAGTTCGCGTCGGCGACCGAGTACACGTTCCGCTGGAACCTCGTCTTCGCACACGTCATACTCACCAACATTCCGCTGCTGTTGATGTACGTGGTGTTCCAACGACGCGTGATGAGCGGATTGACCGAAGGTGCCGTGACAGGCTGATCAACTGCCCACCCCCGTTCGTGCCAGCGGAACCGACGTTGGCGACCGGGGGTGGGCGGCGCAGAAGATTCGAGTAAGCCCCTGAGATTCTCAGGGGCACTGCCGAATACTTCGAAGGAGAAACACATGGCGCTCACCGAGGAAGCCCTGATGCCGGTTCCAGGCCTGTCGAGCAGGTGGGTGCGGCTGGCAAACGGAGCCCGCGCTCACTACGTCACGTCCGGAGACACAGGGCCGGCAGTGATTCTTCTGCACGGTGGACTGCCTGGCTCGTCGGGAACGGCCGGATGGCGTTTCCTGGCACCGTATCTGGGAGCCCAGGGGTTTCGTGTCTACTGCCCGGACCAGCCAGGATTCGGGCTCGCCGACACCCGCGAAGAGTACTGGCCGCAAGGTCCACACTCGCACGTCGAGTTCGTCCACGAGTTCGCGAACGCCCTGTGCCTCGACAAGTTCCACCTCTCCGGCAACTCGATGGGTGGCACCACCGCTGCCAATTACCTTGTCGCGCACCCGGAACGCATTCTGAGTTACGTGCTGATCGGTACGGACATCGGCGACGCCGCACCCCTCGAGAAGAGGCCGCCGGCCGCCGCCCACTTTGAGGAATACGACGGCAGCCGCGAGAGTATGCGACGCCTGATGGCGTCGATCATCGGACGAGACGCCGCCGTCGAAGACGACCTGGTCGAGATGCGTTGGCGTTCCGCGCAACTCCAGAAAGAGTCCCGCGCCCAGTGGTGGCCGACGCAGCTGCAGTACCGCGGCACGATCCCGTGGGAGGACACCAACCTGCAGGCGAGTATGTCGACCAAGGGTCGGATCGAAAGACTCAAGATCCCGGCGCTGTACCTCTACGGCAGCGACGACGTCCTCACACCGTCCGTATGGGGGCATGAGCAAGAAGACGTTCTACCGAACGTCCAGTTCTTCTATCCGGAAGGCGCCGGACACCAGTCCCAGACCGATCTACCCGATCTGTTCAACGACATCTACACCGAGTTCTTCCGGGACGGTCGCGTCAGCCGGGCGACTGCCGACCGTGCGGGCGTCTCGAAGCGTCGTCCCGAACTCACCCATCTCGTGGAACAAAGGTAGAGCCATGATCGACGTCGAACTCTCCGAGGAGCAGTCTGCGCTGCGCGAGGTGCTCGCGACGTTCGCGGAGCGAGAACTACGACCGGCCGGCCCGGACTGCGATGTCTACGGGCAGGTACCGGCCAAACTCAGCGAGAAGATCAACGGCCTCGGAGTCACGAGCGGCGATACCGGCATGACCCCGCTCGACTACGTCGTGGCGGCAGAGGAACTCGGCTGCGGCGATCCCGGCATCGCCTACGGAGCACTCTCGACAGGGCACGCGGCTTTGCTGCTCGGACTATGTGGAAGCCCGGAACAGCAGGCGGCGCATCTACCCACCTTGGCCGACGGCGGCCTCGGCAGCGTCCTATACTACGAAGGGTGGGGCCGGAGGACCGCCGAACTTGAGGCCACCGCGCGACGAGAGCCTGCCGGCTGGAATCTCAACGGCGAGAAGTTCTTCGTCCCCAATCCATCCACGGCCGCAACCTCGATCATGGTGGCGACGGACGTCGAGACCGGTGATCTGCGTGCCTTCGTGTTCGAATCCACCCCGCCCGGCTATGATCCGGCGAGTGACGACCGGGCGACACCAAACAGTGGTCTACGTGCCGCCCACACTGGGCCCGTCGCCATCCGGCATCTACAAGTTCCCCACGCCGCTGCCCTTCCGGGTCGAGGCCTCGACCTGGCGCGTGCCCTTGCCTGGATGCGATTGACGGTGCCTGCAGTGGCGATCGGTGCAGCGCGCGCGGCAAACGCGTACGCCGCCGCCTACGCCCAGGATCGTGTGGCCTTCGGACGGCCTATCTCCTCGTTCCAGGGTGTCGCATTCCTCGTCGTGGACGCCGACACCGCAATAGACACCGCCCGACTGTCGCTCTGGTCGGCAGCGATCGAACTGGACATGATCACCGATGTTGGGGTGATCGATGACCTCGTGTCCAGCACAGTGGCACGTATCTGCGCCGCCATGGAACGAGTCACCCGTGACGCAGTCCAGGTCCTCGGCGGCTCCGGTTACGTGAAGGACCATCCGGTCGAACAATGGTGGCGCAGCGCCATGACACTGGCCGCCATCGACACGGACCCACTCGCCGTACCCGGAACCGTGTGATGCAGAACGATTTTGAGCAATTCACGAGCAAGGGGAGCCACCGATGACCGTCAGTTTCGAACTACCCGACGACGTGAGAAAAGTGAGCGACGAGGTCCGCGACTGGAGCCTGCATCAGGTCAGGCCGCTAGCGCGGGAAGGCGATCGCTCGAAGAGCCTGCCGGCGGGGGCCGACGCCGTGATGGCGAACTGCCCCGTCGATCTGTCACCACTCGCGATCGCCACCTTCGGCCGAACCCACGGAGACTGGGGACACGAATTCCCGCTCAACGGGTTCACGACGAACTACGTCCTGGGCGCCGCCGTATCCGAAGCGATCGGCTACGGAGATAGCTGGCCGCTCGCAACCCTGCGAGGAAGCATCGCCGAGAAGGCGATCCTGGCACTGGGCACCCCGGAACAACAGGGGCGCTGGGTCGGCGGATTCATGCGCGGCGAGTTCCGCTCCAGCGCCTTCGCTCTCACCGAACCTCACTTCGGTTCTGACGCCTCCCAGGTAGCCACGACGGCGATCCGAACCTCGGACGGCTGGGTCATCCGCGGGTCGAAGATGTACTGCTCCCTCGGAGCGGGCGCCGACTACACCGTGGTGTTCGCCACCGTCGACAAAGAGCTGGGCCGACATGGGATTCGCGCGTTCGTCGTCACCAGGGACACTCCCGGATACGTCGTGACAAAGGCCCGTGAGGACAAACTGGGGATGCGCGCATTCGAAACCTCCGCACTCTCCTTCGACGACATGCACGTACCCTCAGACGCACTGTTGGGCAGTGAAGATCAGGACAGCCGCGGCTTCTACGCTGCCCTAGGCACGCTGAACACGAGCCGACCCCTCACCGCAGCATGGGCGGTGGGTATCGCGTCCGGAAGCGTCGATTATCTGGAACAGTGGACCAGGCAGCACGGTAGGGCATTCGCCGTCGAGCGGCGACGACGAATCGACGAGGACATTCTTCGGATGAAAGCGGGCCTGGCAGAGGCGAGGCGACTGTATCTGCGCGCCGCGGCACTCCAAGACAAAGGCGTGGACAACCGACGCGAAGCATCGGCGGCGAAGGCGTACGCCCCGCAGATCGCGGAGGCCGCGTGTCGTCGCGTGGCGGAGATCATGGGACCGGATGGCACCTCCGAGCGCCACCTGATCGAGAAATGGTGCCGCGACATCCGGATTTTCGACATCTGGGAAGGCTCCGGTCAGATCCAGCGCCTCACCATCAGCCGTATGCTCATGGGAAGCGGCGCCGGGCGCGCCTGACCACTTCAGCCCTACATCCCGATCACCGGAAAGCAGCCGGTGATCGGGATGTGGGGCCAGCGAGTGGATACTCAGTCGGTCGACAGGTCCAATATCTGACGCAGCCATGCAACCTGTTCACGATGCTGCCGCTTCGATACGCGCGACCGTACCTGAGCCGATCCATGGAAAGTTCCTGGGAACGAATGCAATTCGACGATGATTCCCGCATTCATCAACTCGAGCGCGTAGGCGACGGCCTCGTCGCGCAACGGATCGTTTTGCATAGAAGAGACGTAGGCAGGTGGCAAACCGGTGAGGTCCTCGGCGGTGGCCCGGCCCGGCGCGGCAGTGATCGGTACAGCTTCGCAGCGATGCAGCTCGCCCAGGTAATACCGCCAACTATGCTCAGCCGCCGGACGACTCCACAACGGTGTGTCGATGAACTCCACGCTACTGTGGCTGAGCAGTCGATCGTCGAGTTCCGGGGTCCCGAGCAGCTGAGCGCAGATCGGCGGTCCCTGGCGATCACGCGCGAGGATCGCCAGAGCTGCAGCGAGACCACCCCCCGCACTGTTTCCTACCACCGCAACCCGCGCGGGATCGACTCCCAACGACAGATGACGGTCGTGGATCCACTGGAGGCTACGGTAGGCATCCTCGATCGCCGCCGGATACGGATGCTCGGGAGCGAGCCGATAGTCGACGGACACGACGACAACTCCGATAGCCACGGCGAGCACCCCTGCTGCCAGGTGCTCGCTCTCGACGCTTCCCATCACGAAGCCGCCGCCGTGAAGGAACAGAACGGCGGGTGTCGGTTCGTCGGCTCGGCGGTCCGGTTCATACACACGAACCCGGACCGTATCGCTGTCGTCGTCGTCGCCTCCGACGATGTGATCCGTCCACCCGACGTCACGCAACTCCGGTGCCGCACCGAAGCTCTGGCGAATCCGCTCCATCTCCTCGCGTGCGGCGACGACATTGCTCAGGTCCACTGCCGGTAGCTGTGAGACATACGGTTCCAACTGGGGATCGTAAGCGGTCATGTCATCCTCTTCTTCGTTGCCGATCACTCGATCGCTGATGCTGCGTCACGAGGGCAGATACGTCGCAATCTTGTTCCACAGGACAGAACCGAACGGTGCATTACCGGGGCGGTGACCTGCGAGCATCCTGGTATGGCATTCACTGTTTACGATCGTCGATCGGTCGCCACGACCGAGATGTTCGCTCCGAACGGATCAGGCCCGCCGGTGCGGGTACTCGTCCATGGCCTGCGAGACGCTTGCGCCCCGATGCCTCTGGTGCTCCGTATCCACGGCGGCGGCTTTGCGCGATTTCGAGCCGACACGTTCTCCGCCACCGATGTCGCCATCGCAAGGATGGGTGCGACGGTCGTATCCGTCGACTACCGGCTGGCACCCGAAAACCCCTATCCTGCAGCACTCGAAGACTGTTACAACGCCCTGTGCTGGGCTCACGCCACACTCGACGTCGATCGAACTCGCGTCATCGTGACCGGGTCCAGTGCCGGTGGTGCGCTGGCGGCGGCCCTCGCGCTTCTCGCTCGTGACCGCCACGGACCAAGCATCACCCATCAACTGCTCCACGTACCTGTTCTCGACGATCGTCTGACAACATTGTCGGTGCGGAGGGCGCGGGGGGGCGGCCTCACACGTGCGGACGTGGAGCAGATGTGGAAGGTGTACCTCCCATCCGACAGTGACCGCAGCAGTACCTCGCAGTATGCCGCCCCCGCCCGAGCTGAGGATCTGACTGGGATGCCCGCGACATTCATCCAGGTCAACGAGTTGGATCCGCTGCGGGACGAGGGAATAGTCTTCGCCCAGCGTTTGATGCACGCCGGGGTTCCCGTCGAGATGTACTGTGCACCAGGCCTGGGCCACGGAGCAGTTCCCGATGATTCCCCGGTCGCCTTGCAGGCGCAGTGGATCTTCGACTTGGCGATGACTCGCGCCCTGACAGAACAGTCGCAGACGACGAGTACGGACGCGTGAGGCTCGAATTATCGGCCAAGGCCAGAACAGATTCCGATGCGCTGAACACTGCCTAGGTGCTGAAGCTCACCTGCTATACCGTGCTCCGAGACGGGACGGATAGGCAGTGAGTCGTCGGACTATCCATCGCCTGAAAGTGTGAACACCACAACGCTTTCCCGACAGAAGGATGAGACATGAGATATACCCCACTTTCGGACCACATCGGAGCCCAGGTTCACGATCTGGACCTCGGCGCACCGATCTCGGGGGATGTCGCCGCCGAGCTCAACACCGCGCTCGCCACCCATAAGCTGCTGCTCTTCCGGCAGGGACCCGTCAGCGACGACGAACACGTGCGACTGCTCGAATCGATGGGCCGGATCATGCGCGAAGACGACGCCGGATCGCTTTTCACGCATGTGGGAACGAGCCCCGAGGACTACGTCAAGGGTACGGATCGGTTGCGTTTCCACTCGGATTGGCAGTGTGCCGAAAGTGGTGCACTGCGCGCCATCTCGCTGTACGCGAAGGAAATGGAGCGCGACGACCCGACGATCTTCGCTGACATGACCTACGCGGCGAAAGTGCTGCCTGCCGAGCTTCGTGACCGTGTTGCCGGCTTCGATCTCGTGCAATGCACCGACTTTTCGGGCGCTACCCCCAAGGACGGTCACTTCCGGCTCAGCGCACAGGGGCAGGGTGTCCCGGACTCCCAGTTCCCGCGATCGATCCATCCGCTGCTCGGGCGACACCGCGTGACGGGTGAGGAACTCCTGAACCTCAGCGAACAGCAGACGAGCCACATCGTCGGCATGACCGAAGACGAGAGCGACGCCGTGTTCGCCGAGATCGTCGGCCACCAGTACGGCCCCGAAAATCGCTACGTGCACCATTGGCAGGTTGGTGACCTGGTGATCTGGGACAACATCGCATTGCAACACGCACGCGATGCCGCCTCCGGTGCCAGCGGACGACGCCTGCGCCGGGTCGTGCTCAACGAACTGGACTTCGCGGACCTGTTCGCGGGCGTCTCACAGAACATCACCATGAGCTGATCTGCGTCGACCGAAGTTCCCGGAACGACCGCTACTACACAGGAGAGAAATTTGTTCGACAACTTCGCCGGAAGCGGTGCGGTCGTCACCGGTGCTGCACACGGTATCGGACGAGCCCTCGCACTGGCACTCGCCAGTGAGGGCTGCTCCGTGGTTCTCGCGGACCTTGACCGTGACGGTCTCCAGGAGACCGAGAATTTGGTGACCGCCACTGGCGCCTCAGCGTTTACCTGCATCACTGACGTCGCCGACCCGGCAGCCGTTGACCGCCTGGCCGACTTTGCTTTCGACCAGCTCGGAGCGATCCAGATCCTCTGCAACAACGCGGGAATCGTCGGGCCGACGGGAAATCCGGTTTGGGAAATCGACCCGGAGGAATGGTCCCGCGTGTTCGGCGTGAACGTGACGGGTGTGCTCAACGGTATGCGCTCGTTCCTGCCGCGGATGAAGCAATTGGGGCA
>Ga0153995_1000090_pt1 | contig 16176 bp, 19 predicted proteins | sample TSNC079MetaG_FD_104678 | JGI IMG/M metagenome (GOLD analysis project Ga0153995, IMG submission 104678) | Attine ant fungus gardens microbial communities from North Carolina, USA - TSNC079 MetaG | ecosystem: Host-associated > Fungi > Mycelium > Unclassified | place: USA: North Carolina, Lumber... | reverse complement strand
TCTGACATCGATTCTTGGAACTGAAGCTCGTGGTCTTCAAGTTTTACCAAGAACCAGGTTCTGCTGAAGAGATCCAGAGCTTTTGCTCCATCAACTATGGCGTAACATTTCCCCTGATGAAGAAGTCGGATGTAAATGGTGACAACGCCAACGAAGTTTACAAATGGCTGAAGAAAGAGAAAGCTGGCCTTTTGGGTTTAACCCGTATCAAGGTATAGAGTCTCGTGTCTGATAGTCATGACTTATATCTTGCCCCTAGTGGAATTTTGAGATGTTCTTGGTCGACAAGAATGGAAAGGTGGTCAATCGTTGGGCGTCCACGACAACACCTGAGTCCATTGATAATAATATCGCTAATATTATTGGATAACGCTTGTATGTACAGTGAGTGTATGACAATGTCACTAAGCAGATTACCTCTCTTATATTGTCCTTCGTTTACTTCATGCTCTGTTGGCATTTGTCTTATATGCTGTGTTCATTTAGCTTGCTTCTTGCTCTGTTCTATCACCCATGTTATCATTTTATACTTAACTTGCTTTTTTCTCTGTTTTGTTGCCTTGCACTTAGCTTTTTCCATTATCAAGTCTACTTAGGGTCACCCTTGGTGGGCCCTGACTGTGATCAAGGGGTATGCCAAGGGGTATGCCTTATTAGAGGTTCGACTGTAGTTGCAGAATAGATAGCTCTTTAGTTTCAACCTGGTTACTATATAGAATTTCCTAGATTGTGACACTGAGAGAATGTCAGGGAGTGCGGGCCAGACCTATCATTGAATATATCAGATATGTGCTGCTATCGCTCATGTTGAATGTGGTCAATATGTGGTCGATGTGGTCATAATTGGAGTCTTTCCCCCTTGTTGACAGATGTCCATGGACTCTCCCGGTTGATACTACTACGATCATTTGCAGTCGTGTGCGAGGGTGCAGTCAATTAATTGTCCATCTAAGATACTCTATGCATAAATTACGAGTGCGACTACCTTGAAATGACGGAGTCCTCGTTCTTGATACCGACTTCACCATCGTTCGTACTTTCCTCTGTTTCGTCATCTGAGCCTGAGCTGCTCTCTGCACTTCCATTTTCCTCACTACTGTCGTCATCCTCATCGTGATGTACTTCGTCCTGACTTTGCTCGTCTTTTCCGCTTTCTTCGCTTTCCTCTTCTTGAGAGTCTATAGCATCCGCGTAAAAACTCTCCAAATCTTGTGCAAAGACACCTTTAGTGTTCTCCTGCCTCGAATTGGGCCTCGAAGCTGACGTAGGGGTCAGAGTGACAGGTATAGCCATTGCCTTGCTACGTTGACTAGTCGATGAAATAGCCATCACTGCCGGTGCGATGGGCTTATCGTCCTCTGAATCCCTCAAAGAAGGTTCAACACCTTTTTCCAGCCAATCGGGCAGCAAACTATCCATTCGTATGGGCTTGCCAAGAACCACACTGAGAGAGCCGATAAGGGCATATCCATCTTCTGAAAGACGTCGGGTCAATGGATCTGAGATACGATCATTGATATTAATTACCAAAGCGACCATTCTGTTCCACAATTACTCCAGCTTTTCCTTCAAAAAGCACCAGAAGAACTTGTTCCCGTCTCAAGACCACACCGCCCCTCTCTTCCTGAGACCTGGAAAAAAGACTCGGCAACACACCAGACAGCAGAGAGGTAATCATCTTCGCACGGTCTCTTATGTCGTAACTGGTATCGTAACGAGCCAAAGAGAACACATACTGCGAAAGAAGAACAAGGGTTCGGTCTGCAGGAGATAGTATAAGCAATTTGGCTGCGAGGGTGACAATTTGTAGTTTGACAAGCACAGCCTGATGAAATAAGTGTACAGTAGACGTGATTTGGTAGTACCGCACCTCTTGTCCAAAGGTTCTGGCAGTTTTTCGGAGTACATCAGGTGCCCATTCTGAGACCCCTTCAGGGCCCGAAGTTGGATCATTTGACGCAGCATATTGTCCAACAAGCCAGATAATACACGCTCTTGCTTGCGTATTCTTTATCTCATCTATTTTTCTGGAAAGGCGAGCGATGATTGAGAGGGACATTTCACGAGAAGAGCTGGCCATTCCTTGCACAGTGGAGGACAGCTGATTTTGGACAAGGTTTTTGAGCACCATGACTGCTGGATTCGTAACGCTATCTGTGACGACGGACATCAGTACCAATGCTTGCATCAGGCAGTCTACCTTACGGACCATTTCCACTCTGAATCATGTGAATTAAAGCTGTCAGGCATTGTTGCGTTGATTCGGGGATAGCAGTTGCGCAGTACCCGATCGCATGAAGAGAGTCATTCACTATACTGTCATGGATGTCATCTGAATAATCCTACACAGCCAATTAGCTTGGAAGATAGGGTTCTAGGACTTCGCACGATGAATTCTCTCAGGATTGCGCCATAATTGTCCGGGTTCAGGATTCTGAGTAATAGTCGAATCTTGTCGCGCTTTGCCTTGTGAGTGTCGCTCGTTTTGAGAAAAAAACGAGTATGATAAGGGGATAATAGTTCCTGAACCAAAAGATCAGCTTTACTGTACTGTAAAAAAAAATTGTGGCCTACCGGTGATTTCTGGGCAACTATTGATAAGTAGACAAGCACGATGCGTTCTATCTCCTTGGAGCTATGCAGAAGCCTCAGGAGCGGCTGGACAATCTTCTGTAAATACACTGGTGGTCCTGCATAGAAGATCACTCTTGCTGCTGCCATAGCTGACTGAGAGAAATCCATCAAAAACTGGGTATATACTTTGTCTAAAAAGGAGAAGACTTACAGCGGGGTTGCAGCTCATCAAGATTGGTTCAACCGAAGACAATAGTAACATTACATCTGGATCTAGTTCGTCTCCAGTAGGTCGAGGCAGCATTGTTCTGGCATATCTCAGTAAAAGATTCATCAAATCAACTTGACCCCATTCATCGGCGTCTGGGAGCATTCTGCATAATCTACGATATTGCTGGTGTAACAGGTCGAGCCGAGTTGGGCAAACTGCATCAAAGGCAACTGCAACGCTGCCAATGGCCAGGGGTGATCGTTCTTTCAACATACTAGCGATTATCTCAATAAGAGATGATGAGTGACTGGAGTCAAGTCTATAGATTGTTCAAATACTGATATCTAGTGGAAAGGATGTCAATTCTCACTCATTGCATCGAGGTATTGCTAGTCCCGCAGTCTTCCTGACATACGGACTTACATCCGCTGCACACTTCTTGATAGCAAGCACAACAATGTTCCCTATCATCGGCACCCTGATTCCGCTCAGGACTCTTAACGCCATAGCACGAATAAGAGGGTTGCTGTCCGTAAGATCTTTTTGAAATGTGTTGATCGATAGTAATGCTAGATCTGGTTCTTTCTCTGCATAGCGAAGAAGATAGATATACACCAGTTTCCTGATTTCAAGATTCTGCGAAGCGACGTTCTTTACAACCTGGGCAAAGTACTCTGAAACGTTGCGCCCCTTGGAAATCAACTGAACACAAGATCAGATATTCTTATCACAAGAAGTAGAAGAGATGGCACACAGCAATGAGTCTCTTCATTGCATCCAGTTTCTCTCTGTCGCTATTTGAATCCAGTTGTTTGCGAATATTCTTAGCTCGATCATCGAGGTTGTCTAGGTAGGTAGCGCTAACCCCACGGGTCAGGGCAAGATCCCGCGTATGTTCAGAGAAAGACTCTTGCAGCCGCATTCCAAACCTGGTAGCATTTTCGGTAATAGCGTTAAGGTATTGCTGGCCAGACATGAAGGACAAAAGTTGACGATCATTATTACGTCACAATGCTGACTTCAGCATCACTTCAGCATCACGAAAACCAGGCCCACAGTAAATACAAGGGTTGGGTGGATAGAATCAACGACCCTCAATTGGAAAAGAACTTATTAGTGTATTTTTTTTCCGATAGCGACTAAAGAGCGAAGGATACTAGGACAATCTCTGTATCCTGAATCTCAAATCCCTGGCTTAAATTGACTTGTTCCGTCTTCATACTACCACGAACCTTCCCGTCACTAGTTTCGTACGTTTGACCACCCCAAGTCAAATCAGCCGTGTCGTCAGCGTGCCTGAAGACATTTTTCAGTGCTAGTTCCCCAAGATAAGAGCCCTTACTGACTTAATGGTTAATCGCTTCAAAGTTGCTGAACCGACAGAACCATTGACAAGAGTCAAATCAACATGGGCTTGGCCTCGTGAGGAACTAGTCGATAAGAATGCATGTAGGTTGATGAAGACTGCACGAGCCAAACGCGACTTTTCATAAAACGCATAACCCGTAATGCTGGAATCGGTGATCGTGAGTTCAACCATGTGGGTATTTCCGCTTTTACCAATAGCCTCAGCTGCAATTATAGCTGCGTAATACTGTGGCTGAACATGTGGTGGTAGTGGGTTAGGCAATGGAGTACCATCGACGGTGGATCTCGTCAAGGTCGAGGGCTGAATCTATCGATGGGTGTCGACTTCTGGAAAACTGTATGTTTCATCAGATATTCACTTACAAAATTGTACTTGAAGCCGATACCCTCATGGAAGAAAATCCGTGTTACCGGAACTTGAGTCCTAAGGTGTATCGGTTTTGGAAACAAGATGTCTTTTGACTTGAAACTCACGCGAATAGTGCATAATCTAAGGACCACAAAGCAGCTCCTGCTGTGTTACTGACACCAGGAGTTCCCTTTTCACGATGAGGTAAGTTTCAGGGAAAACATGAGGACTTACGTGGCACGAAAAACTATTGGTTTCACCTAAGACATAGTCAATTCCGTTTTGGAGCACTGCCTGTGCATCAGGTGAAAAGATGGTGAGGTTCCCTCTGATCGATGCTTTGGTCATAAGATCTTGGAGGAGCGCCCCATTTCCGGAACAGAAGCTCCCGCTATAGTGGTGTTGTGAAATGCTAGAATGGATAGTAAGCACTGGAAAACGTACTAGAGTTAAATCTTACGTGGAGATGAGATCGCCAGCTGGGTTACTCAAGATTCCTTCATTGAAAATAGCTTGTGGTGAGAACCCCGAGGTGGTATGAGAAGAACCCGCAAATGATGCGCCCCATAACTTGGTACTAGAGCTTGACGAAATACCGACAGCTGCTGATATATTTGCAGCGAATACGGTCCATCTGTTAGTCGGGGGCCTCAATTGATACTATGAACCAAGGAGGAGCCACTTACTCATTCACATATTGGGCTGACGTATAGTTTCCAGGTCTGTGACCGTTACCAGGGTAGAGATCTGCCTCGTTTCCAATCTCAATAGCATCAAGTACTATCCCTCTGTCTTTGATCATGGGGGAGTCGAAGGCTTCAACCATTGCTCTGGCTTCCATGTATGCAGCAGTCAGATTGTTCTGACCAAAATTGATACCCCAAACAACATGTGTATCTATAGACATGTCAAGCTATCGCGGCACCACCGAATAACGGGGGAAGGGATGAATGACATACTGGGCAATAAGAAACGAGCCGATCTGTAGTAGGGTTCACCCACGACCACTTTTGTAGCCTCAGGGTAAGGCACTGTGGTGGTGGGATCAGGAAATATCATCTGTGGATTCTACTCACGAAGTATCAATGACTGATTCATCCTATGCATTCGGGGACGCACTATGACACTAGGGTTAAAATTGGTATTGTCTTGGCTATTACCCCCAATACGAATGTAAGGAGGTTCACCGGACAAATCCTTGAGATTCTCGAGCACATTGAAGAAAAACTGATTTTCATTATCAAATCCAGCCCAGTCGGTCCACCGATCCTGCTCAATCGAAAGCCCAATCAAAGATGGCGCAACCTGTGTTGCTGCAGTCGGTGCAGTGACTGACACTGTGATGTTAATACTCGATGTCTGGACGACCAAAGCCAGGATAAGAGAGAGCACGACACGAAGGAAGCCCATGTGTAAGGTCTGGAAGCCGAAGGGGATGAAGCATTCAAGAAAGAACTTCAGCATTTAACTCGATCTGGTAGGTTCCAAAGATGCGGCAACAAGTAGGATAATGTCAGAGAACTGATGTGTTGTAGTTTCATGGAAGCTGTGAAAATTGTGTCTCGTTTCATTCATCTACATCGCGAAGAGCCGGATTGATGCGAGTTACTCCCAGTGAGATATGAGCACAGCAGTGTTGAGGTTACTTCGTGCGTCACTGCTAATATGCATACTGCTCTCCAAACAGGTGACAGAACTCGTGCTCATGGAGAAGTGGCGATTCTGTAGAATGGTACTCCAAGTGGCATGAGAAAAAACTCACTGGCTAAGAAGTTCGCCAAGAAGTTCACCCAAGATAGCTCGAAAGATGAATTAAGCAGATGTTTCACTAGGATTTATTCGCGGATCCACATACAGTCCGGTCCCGGTGTCCTCAGAAGTTTTTTATCTACTACAATACGTAGTTAGTTTTCAGAATCCAGAGGATGATCCAAAAACTCTGGTAACATAGACATCCTTTAAAGTTATGAGCGCAGGAAGAGCGCAGGAAGCTACTTTTGGATATCACACACGGTTACCAAATACGGTACGATAGGAACATACACTACCTTCGACGCATTCTCGAAGTAGGCACTATCATGCGCCTCAGTGCTATTCCCGATCTTCCTCCTGGGGTTGTCGCATCTCTCGAAAATCAAGGAATAAAAACAGAGGTCGATTTTCTTTCCCTTGCTGAAGTCGATATCATACGCAAATTACCTCAAAGCACCCTCGGCCAAATTAGTCTTCTTCGAACTATAGTTGCCAGGGCATCTTCAGCCGTCGGCCTTTCTGCCCACTGTCTCCTGGATTCTGTGTCTGTAAACTCACCAAGCAAGAAGACAGGACTGGAGTCCACTAAGTCATTGGAACCGGTATTGCCTTGTCTGGTCCCATATACTGGTCGGGTTCTTGAAGTCTCGGGTCACACAAGCTCGGTGGAAACGGTATAGTACAAGACTGTCCGGAAATGTGGCTGCTAAACCTAATCTCTTTTGGGAGTTCATGTTGAATATTGTCATGGCTAATCTGTCCACTGACACCAACATGACTGCTTATTGGGTTGATACTGCTAGTGGGCTCCTAGCGGACAAAGCATCGGATATCGCATCACAGTTGATAGAAGGAGTGTGTCTTTCAGCTCGATTACAATGGAGGCTCCGAGATCTTATACTTCTACCAGGATGCCCAGGATTGCCTCGAGAGAATCCGGTGGTCTCTGATCCTTGAAGTTGAACAAATTTTCGACTTACTAGAAGAATTTTCTGCTGCTGTCAAGGTACTATACATTCCTTCGGTGTTCTTTCTCAGATTCACCTGGTTTAAACTTGAGGACGGATCCAAAAGCGTCGGTTACCTAGTGATTGATAAGATCACTTGCCTCCTTGGACCTCTTTTAACACCAATGTCTTCTCAAGGCCACATCCTGATGATAGAGGTGATGCGCCAACTAAGAACTATCGCAAAAGTGCACTCAATTACAGTTTTGGTACGCTGCTAGTTGTTATTCGTAACGACTCGAAAAACCTATAACACCTACAGGTTGTAAACGATCCTTCCAATCAATCGTTGCAGCACGGCCTTAAAACTTCGGCCCTTGGACCAACTTTCACCTTTCTAACGGACGCAACGATCTGGATATCGATGGATTTGCGACGACAACAATTACCCCACGACTTGCAAGATGACTGCACGCTTCATCGTGTAGAAGTACTGAAGGCGAATTTCATGGTGAGCCTTTTCAATATCTCAAGATACTCTCTTGAACTCTCAAAATGCTAGGGTTCAAATGTCTTTGGAACCTTCAATCTGAAGTCCGGATCATATCTACAGCTGTAATCACTTTATCTTAACATGGGAGTTTCGCTGGGAATGGATTAATCATGCACATTGCATATCCATGAAAGTTTCTTTCAAGGTTAGGTAGCTCAGTCTAGGGTCACGTTACTTCATCGCGCCATCTTGGCGTTTCCTCACACAAAATGCTTCTTAATTGTGCACAAGAAACGACATAGCGGCCCCGTGGAAACAAGGTCGTTCGTCAATATATAAAGAACGTTCGTGAGCTATTGTCAGTCATACAGAGTTGCAATTTTACGTCATGGCCCCCGTTGTAGCTAATGCTCAAGCTCACTTGGAGCCTTCACAGCTCTTTAACCCTTTTTATTCCCCTTCTATCGGTGATGATGGGGATCAAACTTATGCCCATGCTCAGTTCAAAGTGAGTCTCTGTGCCACTTGTCAGTTGTATCTGATTGAGCATCAATCAGCCATACTTTCCTGACGTTACTTGGGAACCTCTGACAGAATTGGCCATTGAAGACCGAGGCCTCCATGCTGACCCATCAAAGAAAAACTTTCTCGGAGCTGCGTCTCGAGTGAAGCATCTAACCCCGGCCATTGGGACAGAATTGGAAGGTATTGATTTGCGGCAACTAACGCCTCAGCAGAAGGATGAACTGTAAGATTAATTGTACATTCCTATGGACCTGTAATAATTAAAATGCCAGTGCACTTCTAGTTGCAGAACGAGGGGTAGTCTGTAAGTTCAGACTTTAGACTTGGAACCACAGTTACTCAACCGCCCATAGTCTTCCGTGAACAGGAGATCAACATTCACCAACAGTTGGAGCTCGCTCAACACTTTGGACCCCTTCATAAACATGCCACTACCCCCATTCCCAAAAATGGTTTAGAAGAAGTCCACGGTCGGTCAGAATCTCTCCCCCTTAACTCAAGTCGACTGAATATCTGCCTAGTTGTATATAATGACGCTTCTCGCCGTCCAGATGTTTCAGCCTTCTCAAAGCTAGAGCTTTGGCACTCGGATGTAAGGCTTCAGAAACTGATCCATTCCCTCACTCGTTCTTATTAGAAAAAAGGTCACATATGAAATCCAACCCCCCAGCACAACGTCCTTAAAGGTACTGACAGGGCCGGAGACTGGTGGAGATACTTTATGGAGCTCTGGGTCAGTTTTTATTGTATATACTCTAGATTCAATTTGTCTAACTATCTCTGGAGTTATGCTCTGTATTCCTCACTGAGCTCTGGGTTTCAAAAGTATCTCGAAGGCTTGTCTGCCCTTCATTCTGCGGTTGCTCAGGCTGAAGGAGCCAGGGCTGCTGGACTCACTGTCCGAAGGAAAGAAATTGAAACTGTTCATCCCGTCGTCAGGGTTCATCCTGCGACAGGCTGGAAGAGTATCTACGTAAATCCGGGTACGATGCATATTTTTTTGGATGTGATACCTGCTTGGCTCATCGAATGATAGGTTTCACAAGGCGTATCCTTGGCGTTCCCAAGGCGGAATCAGATGCCATCCTATCATTCCTTTTCCACCAGATTAGTGAAAACCCGGATCACCAGGTCCGATTCAAGTGGGAAACAAATTCGATTGCTATATGGGATAACCGAGTAGGCCTGGTAGTTCCGATGAGCTGTCTGAGAATGGGCTGAATGTTCACTTCCAGGTTGTCACTCATTCCGCAACTTTCGATTTCTGGCCTGCAACTAGGCATGCTCTCCGCGCGACTCCTCACGGGGAGAGGCCCTTATCCGTTCAACAATACGAGGAAAAGACAGGAAAGGTTGCGAAAGATCGACAGATTGAGATATGGAAAGACCAAGGTATAGATATCGCCACTCTCCAGAATGGAACCAGCGGTTTGCAAAAGAAGCGGGGCTATAATGATTAGTGGTATATCGCTTATGCTGTGTCTTTCCTGTCAAGTTCTCTTTGGAATCAAAAGTCAATCATTGAGGCCCCATCCAGACTTCAAATAAATTCTATCATCAACCAGAGTACGCCTGATTATATCTCTTTCCAATCCGTAAGGCTCATGAAGGACGTTCTGGGAAGTGTCTCTTCGTAATGTAGTCATCAGATTAGATAACCACTATCAGTTGGCTGAGTTGAGGTTTCGAGAGTTGAAGTTTCGAGAGTTGAAGTAACCACCAAAGTTTGATGGGACTTCCAGTAGTCGTCGAATGACCAGCTGATATAATATCTACTAGGCTATTAAACTCTGGAAGGAAAGGCTCGATGATCTAACAGTATCGAATCTTTCCACTATCCCGTATCCGTACCGGAATGAAAATCTGAATTATCCATCATTTTAGGTCCCTGTTGAAATCACCGTTGTCTATGATTGCGCAATAATGACCGATTGTTGCATCACATTAACCAATCTGATTCTGAAACTGTTGGTTAGTTAATGGTTTTCAGCGAGATGTGTGAGCTCTTATGGCGATGCGTAATGTACCAATCTATTTATTCAATTTCCAGATACCATCTCGACAGACAACCACTCCTTCTCTCCTCGCAGCTTCCAGGAAGGTATGGAGCTGATCAACAGTCTGATCGTAACCTGGAGCAAAACGGAGCATGGACTGAATTCTGTCGAGAGGAAGCCCGCCGAGGTTAGTGAGCATTCCTTCAATGAACTAGGTAACAAGACGCATTGAGTATATCTGTAGAGGATGAGGTGAGTACAAACCTTCCAGTACATCCGCATTTGCTCAGTCTGTTGCTGTTGTGCACTTGCAACAGGAGGAATACTAGATTCCTGTGTGTGAGCTTGAGCAGCCACAGCTGTCGTAACTGTCAGACACCTGAAAAGGAAGAAGCATTTTTTTTAAGCTCGCCTTGTCGTGTCTTTCCCTCCTTCTGTCCAGTATCATTAGCTCCATTTCGTTCGTCGAGAGCTTCAATGACTCTAAACAATGGTGTCCCTCCTTCCCCTTCTATCTCTTCCATTACTTCTAAATCAATCCATGTCAATAAAGCTTTCAGGACTGATCCTTTGTCAACGCCGCCTACACCTTCTCTCAACTCATCCAGTGTCCAAAACTCCTTCTCACTACGTGTCTCCTCCTTACCATCAGGTGTCGGGGAGGAAGATGAAAAGAGTTCAATCAAGGCAGCTTCTAGCGGTGGGACAGTCACGTCCATTTCGCGATCTTTAAATTCGAGATGAAGTGTGATTGTGCCAAGATGCAGTAAAAATCGAAGAGTTTTATCGGGTTTATATCTCGTGAACTGTGATGTGTAAACTTGCTGCAGGTTCAAAAACTGACCAGGCATTGTGAGAGGATTGTTCTCTGCATTATTTGAAGTCGTTGTATTAGTAGCAGAAGATGTCGATGTAGACAATGAAGGCCAGAAGTGGTGTGAAATGATAGTAGGGTGGACGACATTACTCGATGCCTCTTCGGATTGGGCATTGTGTGGAGACGGTCTAGGCTTTTCGAATTGAGTTTGAATATATGCATCAATACGTCTAGAATCCGTCATATCCCTTAACATAACCTCGCAGACACTCAACGCCGGCTCGCCAAATCTCAGCTTCAGTATTTCAATATTACGGCGCTCTTTTTCTATCTTTTCAGTGGTCTCATTGAGGTTGTCGGATGTGGAGTGAATGGGGATGGACAATAGACGTTGAGCCAATAGAACTTGGAGTTCTTTGACAAAGAGATCTTGAGAGTCGTATATTGACACAAGAGTGGACAGAACATCACCAGGTTTATTCGCCCTGAATTCTGGCCCAGCATCGAGGGGTTCTGGATTCCAATTGGGATCAGAATAATCGTCAACCCTCGTAGCGGGATTCACGAGTAATTGCCCTGCCCGTCCCCCTTCTCCAACACCGCCTGAAGAGCCAGGAGGGTCTACCGTGTCATCAATGAGGGAATCAGGCGAATCGGAGTCGTCACCGACTAGATTAGCGACGATGCAGCGAATTGTGTCAGGTCTATCGCGGAGATATCGACGGATAGGATCTGCTACTTTGAAAAGGAGGACGCCTGGGGGATCAACCATCCTTAGACACTTGATAGTTGCAACATATTGAGTAAGAATTAATTTGGTATCTGCACCCGGATGAAGAAGTCGTTTATGATTACTGGTTTGAGCATTGAATATCATGGCTGGATAGGACATAGTGGTAGACTCACACTGTGCGCAGCGCTTGAACGAGAGAAGGCCGTTGATCGACGCGCTGTAAACACTCTCGTAAGTCTCGAAGGGCCCCAACTGAATCAGGAAAGTCGATGATGATATCCCAGATTTCGCGTGTACGGAGGTCACAAAGAATCTTACTCATATGAAAGTCAAAACGCGAGCCCACGCCCTGGAGTATTGAGCGTGCCTCATCAGCTATGAAAGGGTCTCAGCAGAAGGGTCAAATCGAAAGAGGTTTGGACATACCGTTGGAGGCATTGTGTGCATAGACCAACACCATCCAGGGAACAAACTTTTCGGCCATCCAATTGTGTAGTTCGCTGAGGATTGGTCTACTCCATTCACCTGCATAAGTCTCAAGAACGTGTTGCTCAATAAACTCATAGCCGACAGTCGCAATAATCGTCTCGTACCGATCGATCAGACCTAATTTGTCGAATGCTTGCCACAGAGGTGCGTTTGGGACGCCCGCATCAGGAAGTAATTCAGTGGATCCAATAACATACGGTGATGGAAATGCAGCAAGAATAGATGCAACAAGCACCTTGAAACCACGGGCAAAATGGGGGGGAACAATGGAAAAAAGATGAGTCTGGAACGAAAGAGCAAATGCGGAGTACATGGTCGGCCCTAATCTGAAAAAATCAGCGAAACATATTAAACAATGAAAATCAAATGCATACTCGGGGAACGGAGCCCAGTGTTTCAACCATGCTGCCAACCGTAGTATGAGATCCTGCATGATTTGAGGATCCTCTTCGGCGTCAAAGCGTGCCATGTAGTCTTGTACATCTCTCTCAACAAGGTAAAACTGCTTCTTTACGTTTTCAAGAAATGTTTCGAGGAAAAAAGGGAGGCGTCTGCCAGCGTTGACGACCGAAAATGCTGTCCGAGCAGCAATCATGTCAATTTCTTTGGGCTCATCGAGTCTGCGAGGATAGAGAACATTGAGGGCTGTACCCCAAGCTTCACTGAATGTGACAAGGCCTGAGATTCCTTGTTCATTTCTATTGAGACGGGCAAAGGACTCTTGCCACCGAGCGGCAACTTGATGGCGGAGAGCATCTGAGGCCATGCTGACTAAGCGATAAGACTCCGGACTCAGCAGGGTATTGGTGAGTCTATAACCATGAGCCTATCTTTCAGATCCAGCACCTCACTGATTGCTCAGATTTCCGGAACGACACTTCGAATCAAGCACCAGGTTCAGAATTAGATGATCGGATGAGCTTGATCGTATACTTACACCCAGAAACCTTCACAACGATTCTCCTCTATACACCGACCGTTCATTTATCAGCCAACGAGAGGGTGACGTGTTGCAAAGTCTGGAAATTTTCAAGGCCCTTGTGTTTCTTAAAAGGAAGTACCTTACAGGCCATCCCATACACCTAGAGGCTCAGTCTTTGCTGAACAGATCTTCCACGATCACTGATGTATATTTTTATAATTGACGTTAGATACAGTTATCGCGGGAATACTTATTTGCAATTCAAAATTGATGACAATGTTACTCAATTGACTGCAGTTCCTGGATGTCTGATAATAGGCTCATCGTAAAAGACCGGTACCAAGACTGACCAAATCGGACATTCAACTCTTACCAGAGACGAACCCTAGAGTAACATATATTATGATTGATCGGATATCTGACCGACATCTAGGAAGAGTGCAACTTTTGGAGATATCTTTCACGATGACGTGAATAACAAAGATTGCAATCGACGGCCCATTGGTCCAAAAAACATGTCTATCACTTGAAGAAAAATTGCAGAAGTGAGCAGTCAAATGAAGCAACAAATAAGCGCGATGCACTGTATACCAGAACGAAAATCATAAGCAGCAAAAGTGCAAGGCAAAAATTACAAACACGTAGGTTATACTAACGAGATGAGGCCTGAGGAGCTGAAACATGCTGAGACGATCTCAAAAATGATTGGTGCTGAAAATGCTCCTGAGGATAAACGCGCCCATGTGCAGATATAGACACGGAAGGTGGTGGTGGGTGCGATTGTGGAGCAGATGTAGCCCAAGGAGGCACCGGCAACGAGCCGCTCGACACGGCTTTCACAGGAGGTGGAGGTGCTTGAACGGACTGGGGAAGAGAGATCGTTCGGTTCGGTTCAGAGGATACTGGATTAGGATCCTGGACTATTACATTTATGAGTTGGAACGATCCCTGATGATGTTGTTGGGTATCAGGTTTCATGTCCGCCGGAGACGACGGTTCAATGACTACATTTTTGTGTTTCGAACGCGCCTTGTCAGATGTCTCGGCGGCTCTCGCAGAAGCACGCAAAGTTTCTAAGTCAATACGAGGTCCAGTCGGATCGGCTTTTTCGCGCTTGCGCATCAATTTTGCATAATCTAGATATGGCGCTATAAGAACCATGAGCAATTACGCGGTCAAAGATGTACGTACGAAGGCCACAAGCGTTACACAATGTACGTGCCCCATCGGGACCTCTACGCCATTCGGGAGTCTCTCGAATATTGCAGGAATGACATTTTCCGGGAGGAGTGGCCCGCTGCACAGACCAAATAGGGGAAAATTACAATGATTTATTTTAGATTCAACAGATTCCGAAAAGATGGCTTACACTTCTCTTCCGGTATTTACTCTTTGCTTGGCCGGCAGGGTTTTGTATCCCTATTGTGCTAGTGGCGCGCTTGCTACGGATAATTTGCATATCCTGCTCAGCAGTGGTTTGGGCTTGATCACCTGGAGGGAACTTGAACAAAACCAGTCAGTTTCTATCCAGACCAAGGGAGGCAAAAGATGACGTACATCCCCAGCCTGATCACTATTAGGAAAATCCTCTTGACCCATGTCTTCCCAAGGCCGCTTGGGCGCGCGATGATCTTCGGATGACCCGTGCAGAGGATCAGCGATGTTAGTACATTCATTTTCAGATAAGTGTGTTCTCTCAAAATCCTCTAACAAATGAACTATTTCCTGGGCTTTCTGTGACATTTCCTGTAGTTCAGAAGGCGAAGGCTGGTTATGAGACATTGACTGGGGCACAGTTGCTAAAGGTGGAAATTAGGAACTACATTTGTTTGAAGAATAGAAACAAACCGTAGTGATTGGCAAATAGGTAAAGCGCATCGCAGTATTTGATGATCTGCCCCACTTGATATCAACACATATAATTCGGCAAGGAAAATAATTTTACCTCATTCACTGGCTCATTATGTTCCGAGTGCTCCGCCTCCGATGAAGGCGCGGGTGGAGGTGCTGGAGGATAGTGACTGTTGCGAGAGTCAACATTAGGTAGTACCGGAGCAATCCTAGCAAATGACAGCTGTTGCGCCAGCGGTGGCGGCGGGTGGGGTTGTGTTTGGGGTGGCGGTAGAGATGGGTGCGACTGGAGATGTTGAGACTGAGGTGGGTGGTGTTGAACATGATGAGGAACTGGTGTTGGTGCCTGAGATTGATGTGGTGGATGGTGCTGAGATTGAGGCGTTTGAGGAGGGATCTGAGGTTGCTGAGGGGGAGGTAGAGTATGCTGCTGTTGCTGCGGATGCGGGTGTGGATGCTGTTGTGCTTGCTGCAGCATCGATTGAGGTGTAGGGGCCGGCGCAGAATTCGACTGAAGATGTGCTGAATGATGTGAAGCATGAAGTGGCTGGGAATGAACAGAGGGCAGGTTTGATTGTGGTGTTTGCTGAGTGTGTGAAGGCACTACCAAGGAATGAGTTTGTTGAGGGTGGTTCTGCTGCGCCCAAGAACTTTGAGGTGGATGATTGGACGAAGGGTAAGGATTCCCGTGAGGTGGGTGATTTGCAAGTGACTGCTGTTGCGGTTGATGAAGTGCTGGCTGGGAGTGAGATGGCTGATGATGAGTATGAGAATGTTGATTGGAATGTTGTAGAAGGGCCGAGGGATGCACAGATGTTTGACTCTGTGGGTGCGTGACCGTGGTTTGCTGTTGTGGGTGCTGCTGGTGCTGCTGGTGGTGTTGGGAGTGGTGTTGCGGGTGTTGGTGTTGATGATGGTGTTGTTGCGGGTGATGTTGCTGATGTTGGTGCTGGTGTTGTTGCTGGTGTTGTTGCTGGTGTTGTTGCTGGTGTTGTTGCTGGTGTTGTTGCTGGTGTTGTTGCTGGTGTTGCTGTTGCGAATGGTGAGAATGAAGGATATGGTGTGATGATGACGAGGTAGGCTGCTGGGGTTGATGGGAGAGCTGCTGTTGGGGATGAGGGAGCTGAGGCGCATGTTGGTGCAGATGT
>Ga0153995_1000089_pt1 | contig 16417 bp, 11 predicted proteins | sample TSNC079MetaG_FD_104678 | JGI IMG/M metagenome (GOLD analysis project Ga0153995, IMG submission 104678) | Attine ant fungus gardens microbial communities from North Carolina, USA - TSNC079 MetaG | ecosystem: Host-associated > Fungi > Mycelium > Unclassified | place: USA: North Carolina, Lumber... | reverse complement strand
TCGCGTACACCCCTTCCGATCCGCACTCGTTCGGATCGGTGTACCCACGACAAGGCACTCCTCCACAACCAGGCCGTCACTCCATCGCCGTAAAGCTCGCACCGCTGACGTTTGAGATCGCCGACAGCGAGGTAAATTCCTGTCGCGGCGAACGGTTCGGGTGAGTCGCGAACAGGGCCGGACCGCCGGAGGGGACGATCCGACTGCGTGCACCCACACCAGGCGAAGGTGAGATCGCATGCTGGCTATTCCTTAACCAGCACCGCTAGACGCTCCGAGTATCGCCGGATCGCATCGTCGCCACCTGCGATCCGGGCTCGCAACAGCAGGTACAGACAATCGTTCAGCTGATCCCTGAGTGTCATCATTGCCATCACATCCGATCGCCTTGCGTAGGCACCCCTACGCTCCCTCGGATGCGCGACCGAGCTCGTACTGACGGCTCGGATCCTCTTCAAAACAGAACGGGGCCCGTAGAAAAATCTGAGCCCCGTCGTCGAAATAATTGTGACACACGCAGAAGCCCTTGCTCATCAGAAATAGATTAACCGCTAACTTCGCGATGGAGTTACGCTAGTTCCTGCCAGAATCGCCTTCTCGCGAGATTTTGTGCGTTCACGTTTGGCGATTGCCAAGAGGGACACGATTGTGACAATCGCTCCTACATTCGCTGCAATCATGACGCCTATGGAGAGTGCGACGTTTCCTCCGGATGCATCCTGAACCCATCCGACCAGGTATGGACTGATGAAGCCCGCTGTGGCTCCAACTGAGTTGATAACGGCGATTCCGGTGGCCGCGCCTGCGCCCGCAAGGAAAGCAGTGGGCAACGACCAGAATAGTGACTTAGCTGTCATCGTAGCCATCGTTGCTACTACCACAGCCGCAAAAGCGAGCAGCGGGATCGATTTCAGGGTCATCGCCGTCGCCAAGAAGGCTACCGCAGATATAGCCACACCGATCAGGACAGGTCCGGCAGAAGTGACACTCTTCGCGTATTTCCCGGTTAGGTAGAGCGCAACTGCACCGAGCAAGAATGGCACTGCCGTGAACCAGCCGATCTGCGTGCTTGACAATCCGCCCACGACCCCTCTGATCGCCGAGGGCATCCAGTAGGACAATGGGTACGTCCCACAAAGGATGAAGAAGTAGGCAACCGAAAGAATCATCACCTTTTTATCTCGGAATACCGCCCGATGCCCTGTCGGAGCGGTGACAGCGCGCTCACTTTCCTCGATGCTCAGCTTCGCTTCGAGCCATTCACGCTGGTCCACCGACAACCACTTAGCATCGGCAGGCTTATCCGAAAGAAGGATGTAGAGCATTACCCCTGCCGGGAAGGTAATCAGGCCGCCGAACAAGAAAACCCAGCGCCAACCCTCAAGCCCAAAAGCGCCATCTAGGACGTCCATTAGCCAGCCGTTGAAAAGACCACCAAAAGCAGTCGCGATAGGCACAGCCATCATGACGATTGCAATAACCTTCGGCCTTTGCTTATTCGGGAACCAATGAGCTATATAGAGCAGAATTCCCGGAAGTAGACCAGCCTCGGCGATACCGAGCAAAAATCTCAGAACATACAGACTTGGCATGTTCCATGCGAAGGCCATTATTACTAACACAATTCCCCACGAGATTATTATTCGCGTGAGCCAGAAACGCGCACCGAACTTCAACATAGCCATATTGCTTGGCACTTCAACAAATATGTATCCGAGGTAGAATATGCCAGCCGCTAATCCGTATTGCGCTGCAGTCATTCCAAAGGTCTGCTCCAGACCAAATGCTGCGAATCCGATATTGATCCGGTCCACGTAACAGATGAACCAGACGATCACCAGGATTGGCAAGACGCGTCGACTAACCTTTCTCATTGTCGATGCCTCAAGCTCAGAGGGACTAGCATTTACCGCCGTCATGGAGAACTCCCGTCGCGTATGGAGGGGTGGCCGGGTGCCTCGCTCCGCTCGACATACGAGCGAAATCGTCTCCTGCCCGACTGATTGCGGGCGGCGCGACTTCGAACAAGGAGACCACCTTTATGGTTACCGCTTGTTCATAAGCGGTAACACTAGGGGGTTCGAGCCGCTCGTCGGCCGCTCGAACCCCCCTCACAGAAGCGTACACCCAAACGCTACTAGCGTGCAAGATAGATCACATTCGTTCTACATTGTTGTGCAGAGCACTGTCTTGCCTGGTCAGTCAAGTATACGACGAATCAGGGCGACGCAGAGTTGAGTGATCGCGCCTGAGCACGGGGACTTCGGCGTCGTAGGTGGCTACGGGGCTCCCTTAGAGCTGGATAGCCTTCGTTTCGAGGAACTCGTCCAGGCCTGCGCTTCCCAATTCGCGGCCGAGGCCCGACTTTTTGAAGCCTCCAAATGGAGCGAGGGGATTGTGTGCGGCACCGTTGATATCGATCTGACCAGTTCGAACTCGCCGGGCGAAGGCGAGTGCGCGATCTCGATCGCCCGACCATACTGCGCCGTGAAGCCCGTACGGCGAGTTGTTCGCAATCTCAAGAGCCTCAGTTTCATCTCGGTATGGGATCACAGAGAGAACTGGACCAAAGATCTCGTCCTGCGCGATCATCGACGATGGGTCCACATTGCCGAAGACGGTGGCAGGTACGTAGTACCCCTTCTCTTGCTCGACTCTGGCCGAAGCGCCGCCGATGACTAGGCGTGCCCCGTCGAGAACTCCTCGGCGCATGTAGTCGAGCACTCGTTGACGCTGTTCGGCCGAAACCAGAGGACCAAGCTTCGTGGCCGGATCCATGGGATCGCCGGGTACAAACTTCGCGGCCGCGGCGTGAGCGATCTCGAGCGCTTCTTCATGCTGTGCCGCCGGGACGAGAAGTCGGGTCCAGGCGGTGCACGTCTGGCCACCATTCAAGAACGCGTTGGAGACCCCGACCTTCACCGCGGTTACCAGGTCGCCGTCTGGCAGTACGACATTGGCAGACTTTCCACCGAGTTCGAGAGTCACCCGCTTGATTTGCGTTGCAGCGAGAGAGGCTACGTGCCCTCCTGCCCCGACAGATCCAGTGAATGACACCATGTCCACGTCGGGGTGGCTGATGAGTGCTTCACCCACAGTTGGTCCGCGGCCGTGGAGTAGGTTGACAACCCCCGGAGGGAGTCCTGCTTCATCGAGGATCTCGAATAGGACGTCGGCAACCATCGGGGCCACTTCGCTCGGCTTCAAGACAATGGTGCATCCCGCAGCCAGAGCAGGGGCGAGCTTCGCCATGATCTGGTGCAGTGGGTAGTTCCATGGCGTAATCGCTGCTACGACTCCAACGGGCTCGCGCACGATAATGGAGTTTGCAATTCGAGTCTCCTCAGCATCCTCGCCAAGCAGGTCAATGTAAGTTTGGATGTCGGTCAGCGGCAAGGTCGCCTGGATACGGCTGGCGATCCGGATGGGAGTTCCTACATCCGAAACAATTGTCGCCGCAATATCTTCCTGTCGTCGCTGCATACCTGCCAGGATGCGCTGGAGGAATTCGAGCCGTTCTTCGCGCGTGGAAGTTGACCATTCAGCGAAGGCTGATTTTGCTGCCCAAACAGCTTGATTTACATCATCTTTCGTACATTCTGGAACTACACCGATCGGTTCTTCCGTTGCCGGATTGAGAACCACGATCTCCTCACGTTCACAGTTAATCCATTTGCCAGACAGATAGATTCGAGCACTAGACATTATTTCCACTTTCGATATGGGAAGAATTCGGGGATCAGGCGGTAGTCCTTACTGCGTGGGGCCGCGGCGCGACCTCTCCAGTAACCTCCGCGGGAGCGAGCTCAGATGTTCGTGAAAGCGGGCGTACGCCGCTCTATGACGGCCTCGAGTGCCTCATCGTGATCCGACGTTGTGTGAGCAAGTGCCTGCATTGCTGCAGCCAGGTCAAGCAAGCTGTCAAGCTCTTGACGGATACCTTCCCGCAAGAGCTTTTTGCCCATTCGTAGTGCGTGAGAAGGATTGGTCGCGATGCGATTTGCCAGTTGAAGCGAAGTTGCCTGGAGTTCTTCCGGGGCCACCACGGAGGACACCAATCCCCATTGCAGGGCGGTCTCAGCGTCAACAGGGTCGCCGGTGAAGACCATCTCGGCAGCACGAGCGTGGCCAACAATTCTCGGTAAGAACCACCCTCCCCCACTCCCCGGAATGAGGCCCAACTTCACGAAGTTCATTGCAAATTTGGCCGATGACGATGCAATTCGCATGTCGCACATGAGGGCCAAGTCGCAGCCGGCACCAAAGGCATGTCCGTTGACCGCTGCGATAGTCGGGACCTCGCAGTTGTACAACGCTTTGGATATGCGCTGGATCTGATGCCGGTATCCCTCACGTTTCTCGTTTGGTGTGCCGGCAAAAAGTCCCTGTCGATCTCGCATGTGTGCGATATTTCCACCGGACGAAAAGGATCTTCCCGCACCGGTGAGGACGACCGCGCGTACGTCGTTGTTCGAATTCACGTCGGCAACCGCGTCGACGATCGCGTCGATGATGTCGAAATCGGAAATGGCGTTCCGGGTTTCTGGTTGGTCGATAGTCCAGAGTTCGACCGGGCCGATGCTCTCGCGGCGAAAATGGCTGGTGCTCATCGTCCACCTACCGAATCTGCGGCGACCGGAAGCCAGGATCTTCCTGTCTGCTCACCGAGCAGTGGCGCGTAATCACCCGAGCAGACCGGGGATGCCGAGAAATCGATCGGGAATCTGACTGTGATGAAATCGCCTTCGGTTGGATGCGTAACCTCTTTGAGCAGGCCGCGAGAACGAGCGTAGTCCGATGAACCGAGGTCCTCCAGACCGACAACTTCTTGAAACGGGATGTCGGCTTTTTTGCACAGTTCACGCCATTCGGCAATGGTGTGCGACGCAACGATCTCTCGAAGTAGACACTGAAGTTCTGCCATGTGGATATGGCGCGCACCATTGGAGTTGAATCGAGGATCCTCAGCCAGTTCGGATCGTCCAACAAGCGCAAAGAAGTCCTGCCAGTTTCGATTGGAGTAGGGCATCAGGCAGACCCAACCATCGCGCGCTTGGTGCGGGCGACGTTCCGGGACAAGCGTTCTGTTCCAGCCTGCCGGCGCCGCAGGCGGGACAAATGTCTTGCCGGAAAGATGCTCGACGAGATTGAAAGAGATCATTGCATCGATCATCGGGACATCGACCCACTGTCCCTCTCCCGTACGTTCGCGGTAAAACAGCGCGGCGAGCACAGCCTGCGCCATCATCAGTCCACAGACCTTGTCCGCAACTACATAAGGTGCGTACCGTGGCTCGCCTTCTACTCTGCTGTAAAGGTCGCAGATTCCGGAAGCCGCTTGGACGATGTCGTCATAGGCAGGTTCGTTAGCCAAGGCCGACGTGGAACTGTAGGCCTGGCCAGTGCAGAGAATGACTTCACTGTTCAGGATTCTCAGCTGGTCGTAGCTGATCCCCAGTCGCTCCCTCGACTTCGGACGAAGGTTCGTGACGATGACATCGCACCCCCCGATCAGTTCTTCAAAATAGCTCCGCCCGGCTTCGGTCTTCGTATCCAGAACAACGCTGGACTTATTTCTTTGAAGATTGAGCGTCAACGCGCTCATCCCTTTGTTACGAGCAGGGCCGAGGTTTCGCCCGACGTCTCCGTCAGCGGTCTCGATCTTGATGACGTCTGCCCCGAGATCCCCCAGGACGGATGCCGCATAGGGGCCCATGATGACCGATGCGATCTCGATCACCTTGATCCCAGCTAGTGGACCTGACCTTGTTGACATACTCTCGCTCCGTTCAGTTGCCCCTTGAAACAGAAGCGTACAACAGAACGCCAATAAGGGACACTATAAAAATGTGGCCAACTGTGACGACGGGTGGCCAAGCCGGCCCGCTAGCTTGGCCGCACAGCTGGTCACTAGTCCGATGACGCGTTCCTCCAATTCGTCGGTATACCGCTGCACTGGTGTAATGACCGCGATACTGCTGGTGACACCGAGTGGGGTCACGATCGGAGCCGCAATTGCGTTCGCACCCAAGGCGACCTCGTCACGTGTGATGGCGTAGCCCTTCACCAGTACGTCCGCGAGAACCTCTTCGATTTGGGCCGCCGATGTCGGTGTCGTCCCCGTCAATCGCGGAAATCCCTTGTCGTAGATCGCTCGCCGCTCTTCCTCCGGACGGTGTGCCAAGATTGTGAACGCCGTTGCCCCAGCGTGCATGGGCATCCATTGGAAAACCTCAGGCACGAAGCGGACCGCATGCCGACTCGGACATGCAACGACATACATTCTTGCCGCCCGCTGGGGGTCATAGACGGTCAATACTGCTGTCTCGCCGCAGGCGTCCCGAAGGTCTTCCAGATACTGACGTGCAGATCCGAACGGCTGCTTCGTGCTCGCCAGCGAAGAAAGTCGAAACAGCTCCCAGCCCAGCTCCCAGCCACCAGATCCGTCCGGTGCAACGAGACTCACCTCTTGCGCTGTTTCGAGTGTCCGTTGGACAGAGCTAGGGGCGATGTCAAGTGCACGGGCGAGCTCTCGGATTCCGAACGAACGCTCCTCGCTTTCGACCATCACCGAAAGTAGACGCGTGAGTGAACGGATGGGGCTTCGCTCACGTTTCGTTACTGCAGAATCTGCCTGAGTCATCGATAGCTCTCCTGTCTGGGTATCTCTAAAACTACGGCATTTGAGAGTCCGATCATCTCGACAAGACCCGACAAGGAAGAGCTGCGGTTCGACTGCACTCGGACTTGATCAGGAGGAGGGATTGGCGAATCACCAGCGACCACCCGGTTGCTCCCATGACGTGATGGCGCGCTCGGCAAGTCGTCGACTCCGGTCGCTACGTTGTCGGTGACACGCTGTCAAATAGACGGGTTTGCAGCATTACGATGGGACGAACTTCATTGTGCTGCAGCACGTCTTCTCGGAGCACGACGATACCGCCGACCCAGTTTCCGTCGTTCAAATTCGGTGAGCCCGCCCCATACGCCATGCTCTTCTTTGTTTTGTAGAGCGTAGTCGCGACATATGACGTGGACGGGACACTGTGCACAGATGTTGCGCGCCGCTCGTTCACGGCGGAGCTTGGCCCCGCGCGTCTCTTCCTCGGAAGGGTAGAAAATTTCACCGAGAAAGAGGCAGTGACCCTGGAGACGCCAGTTTCGCTCGCCGGTGTCCTGTTTGGAATCCGATGTCGTAATCGCTGTATCGCCGTAATGGAGCATGCCTTCTCCGAAGTGTTCGAGATTCTGCATCAAGTGGCCAGGCGGCTGAGGTGCCCATCCTGTACGACACCTCAGCCGGTGGATCAAAACTGAATTGTTTGCGTCTGAACGAGGTAACCTCGCAGTCCTTCGCGCCGGATTGCGAATACTGACCTCAGTGCCGTCTGGTCGGTATTACGCCAAGAGCGCCGTAAAACGCCAGTCCAGCACGGCCGTAGGTTTCTCAGTCCTACGGTGGGCGTGAACGATTGAGCGCAGTTCCACGATTCCTCCGCCGGTATCAAGTGGCTGCGCAGATTCAACGTGCAAGTCGCTGACGAGAGTGTCGCCCTCATGGACCGGGCCAGTGTGGTCGCATGAATGCCACCCGAGGACGGTGACCAAGTTCGGAATAGCGCGAGTCGCCTGGGACAGGGCTAACCCGATGGTGTGACCGCCGTAGACGAGCCGTCCGGTCACACCAACGCGTTCGTCGTGGTGGGTAGCGGCGATGTTGAGAGTCATGCGCGCAAGTTCAGGCGCGCTTGTCACAACATCGCCACTTGACCGCAGTACCGAACCCACCAGCGACGCATCGAAATGGCCTCCAGGAATTTGGTTTCGATAGGAAGCAAGGTCCCAATTTGGAGGTGCAGACCAGTCTGAGGCACCCTTTTGACCGATCAGGGAAAGGTCGTCCGAGTGGACGTATCGAAGGGGATCAGGCTCTTCGCTCAACGGCAGCATCGCACATCGGTAGAAGTCGAGGACCGTCTCACCATTCTGATCGAAGGTGTTCATGCGTAGCGCTGCGAGTCCTGTTGGCTTGCGGCCAGGTTTGGCTGAGTTCTCTTTCAAACCTACGACCTCGGTGGTGGTGAAGAGAGTGTCCCCGAGAAAGGGGAATCGACGGAAACGCAGCCCACGGTAGAACAAGTTGGCTTTCACGTGGTGGGTGGCCAGGGTGGATTGGCCGATCGCCAGGTCAGTCACGAGTCCAGGGTGCGCGAGCGGGCCGTGGGCAACGGTCGCGGACAAATTCGCATCGAGAGGCAGGCGCAACCGGTCGCCGAGTATCGCCTGGTGGACAGCGGCGAGTCCCTGGGTAATCGTCACTGCGGGTGCCGCGTCGAAAATTTGACCGACTTCGAGGTCGTCGAAGAAAGGTCCGCCGACCTCTGTGACCTGATGGACGAGTGCCATCTCATTCTCCAATCAAGGTAAGGGTTCGGCGGGCAGCGACAGCCACGGCCTCGTCAAGCATTTGTCCGTCGAGTTGGGCGGCGCCGGCGCCTCGTGTTGCGGCTTCAGAGAGAGCAGCCAACACTTTCCGCGCCTGCTCGACTTGACTGATGCTTGGAGTGAAAGAAGTTGCAGCCGAATCTATCTGGGAGGGATGGATAACCCACTTGCCGTCGAAGCCGAGATTTGCCACCCACCGGGCCGAGTCCCGGAAATCGGAGTCATCGGCAATACCGAGGTACGGGCCGTCGATCGCCTGAATACCGGCGACACGGGCTACATGGAGCAAGCGATCCTGCACGTACAGCCAGTGCGAGGAAGCGATCGAGGGGGACCGTCCAAGAGCGGCACCAAGATCGGCGTATCCGAGGATTACTGCAGTCAACCGGGGGCCGACGACAATGTCGTCGATACGCTGCACCCCGGCCGGAGTTTCGATCAGTGCCTGCACGGCTAAGTCGGTATCTCCCCCCTCCGCGAGAACGCGGTCGACCGTAACGAGATCGTGCGGGCTCTCTACCTTGGGAACAACCACGGATGAGAGAAGCTGTCCGAGCGTTGCGCAAGTACGCAAGTCATCGACGAACCACGGCGTTCCAAGGGCGTTAACCCGAACACCGACAGCGCGCTCGGCGCCGTACGTGCGAATCAGGTCGCCTATGAGGTTGCGAGCGGACTCTTTGTGCGCGGGGGAAACCGCGTCTTCGAGGTCGAGAATCACCTCATCAGCAGTCGAAGCAAGGGCCTTTACAGCCTTACGTTCGTCGGATCCTGGACTGATGAGCACGACACGTCGACGCGGGTGGACACGAGGCATTGCACTTGATCCCTTCACAGTTCAAAGTAAATGTACGGCCAATATAGAACGAGGATGGGTCAAATCAAAGCCCTTGCCCCGATACAAGTCCGAACGCTACAGGCTGCAACGATGCCTACCCCTCACCAACCCGAGTGGTTGACAATCCTTCGCTATGGTCTACATTTGGCCGCACAAATACGTTCCGCAAACAGCACGCGAAGGCGAAGGAAGATCTGTGAGTTACAACCTCAACGACGAAGAATCTCTTCTGGTCAAGACTGTCCGTCAGTTCATCGATAGGGAGGTCCGCCCTGCGGTGCAGGAGGTCGAACATGCGAACGAGTATCCCGAGAAGTGGATCGAGCAGATGAAGCAAATCGGGATCTACGGACTGGCAGTGCCCGAGGAGTACGGCGGGATGCCGGTATCCATGCCGTGCTATGCGCAGGTAACCGAAGAACTTGCCCGCGGCTGGATGAGCCTGTCAGGAGCAATGGGTGGGCACACGGTCGTCGCAAAGCTTCTGGTGCTGTTCGGTACCGAAGAACAGAAACGACGATGGCTACCCAAGCTTGCGTCGGGTGAGGTGCGCGCGACAATGGCGTTGACCGAACCTGGGGGTGGCTCGGACCTGCAGGCAATGACCACGACAGCCAAGCGGGATGGCGATGACCTGGTCATCTCGGGTGCGAAGACATGGATCACCAACGCACGCAGGGCTGGTTTGATCGCGCTGCTTTGCAAGACCGACCCGACCTCGCAGCCTCGGCATAAGGGAATCTCGATCGTCTTGGTCGAGCACGGACCTGGACTAACTGTGTCTCGAGATCTTCCCAAGCTGGGCTACAAGGGCGTTGAGAGCTGCGAACTATCGTTCGATGGTTACCGGATTCCCGCATCGTCAATTCTCGGCGGCGAACCTGGCAGTGGCTTCACACAGATGATGAAGGGGCTCGAAACAGGCCGTATCCAGGTCGCTTGCCGAGCTCTCGGAGTTGCTGCCGCGGCCTTGGAAGATTCCCTGGAGTACGCCCAGCAGCGGGAGAGTTTTGGACAGCCGATCTGGAAGCACCAGTCTATCGGCAACTATCTGGCGGATATGGCCACCAAGCTCACCGCCGCACGGCAGCTTACCCGTTACGCAGCAGAGCGTTTCGACAGCGGCGAGCGCTGCGACATGGAGGCTGGTATGGCGAAGCTGTACGCCTCGGAGGTAGCTATGGAAATCGCATTGAACGCGGTCCGTATTCATGGCGGATACGGGTATTCCACCGAGTACAACGTAGAACGATACTTCCGCGACGCACCTTTGATGATCGTGGGAGAGGGCACCAACGAGATCCAAAAAAGTGTTGTCGCCTCTCAATTGGTGGCCCGCGGCGGTTTGTGACAGAGCACGCCGGTACCGGAGTTTCGACTCGGCGGTAGCTCCACGGGGCGAGACTAAGATGCTGGAATCATGGTCAGCACCGAACGAACTCCGGTACCGGCGTACAGGCGGGTTTCCGAGCAACTCCGGCGAGAGATCGCGGCCGGTCAGTACCGAAATGGGCTACGCCTGCCGACAGAAGCCGATCTTGCTGCGTTACACGGAGTCAGTCGACAGACAGTTAGACGTGCGTATCAGGACCTCGTTACCGACGGAATCGTCTACCGAATTCCTGGCCGCGGCTCGTTCACCAACGATGATAGCCAGGGTTACCGTCGCCAACTTGGCTCTATCGAAGAACTGCTTGACCTATCCGCGGACACCACCATGGAGATAGTCGAGCCCTTGCGACGCGGCGTACATATCGAAGCAGCGAGTCGGCTGCGGCTCGATAATGACCTGATGCATTCAGTAGTGCTACGACGAGTGCACGATGGGGTCCCGTTCGCATTGACCACCGTCTACCTACCCGAGCACGTAGCGGTGCATGTCCAAGGCGCCGCGGAGCTCACTACTAGAGGAGAGTCAAGCAGCAATACCGTGATGGGACTGCTTCAACCGCACCTCACCCACCCCATCACCGAGGCCGCACAGTCAATTACCGTCGCTCGCGCCAACATCGAACTTGCCCGCGAACTGAACTGCGCAGCCGGGCATCCACTACTACGGGCAGATCGTCTCTACTTGAACGATATGGGCACACCGACTGAACTATCCATCAGTTACTTCCTACCCGAGCATTACACCTACCGCTCAACACTACGACGACACCAGTGAAGCCCCTACGCCAAAGCAGTACCACGCGCCTCATCCGTTGAGGCAGAGTCGAAACTTCGCGAGCCGACCCGACATGTGACGAGTCCAAGTTTGTTTCGCAGGACCGCAGGACTCGATCGAAATCCTGAACGAACGCTTGAACTGGCGAAGGGTCGCAACGGTAGACTGAAGCGGCTAGACATCCCCGAGATGAATGGCGATGTCCTGCGAAGGACCGAAGCGCATGAGCAAATGCGAGCCGAATGCCACGCGACGCGCCGAGCTTGCCACTGTTGCCGAGCAGTTGGCTGCGGCGGGCTTTGAAGATGCGCAAGAAGTCGGCCGCGGCGGGTTCGGAATCGTATACAAGTGCCAACAGGTGCACCTTGAGCGTGACGTAGCACTCAAAGTCCTCGTGAACAGCCTCAATGCTGAAAACCTCGAACGGTTCCTACGGGAACAGCGCGCGATGGGGAGGCTTTCAGGCCACCCGAATATCGTCAGCATCCTGTCGGTCGGTACCACGACTGGCGGTTTACCCTACATCGTAATGCCGTATCTAGCCGCGGATTCTCTGGAAGGTTGGATACGTAAACACGGAATCCTCAGTTGGGAAGTGATTCTCGGTCTAGGAGTGCGGATCGCTGGAGCACTGGAAAGCACCCACCGCCGAGGCATCCTCCATCGCGACGTCAAACCTGGCAACGTCCTCTTCACTGACTGGGGCGACCCACAACTGGCCGACTTCGGCATCGCCCATCTAGCCGGCACTTTCGACACGGCTACTGGAATTATCACCGGATCGCCTGCATTCATTGCGCCCGAAGTTCTTACAGGTAAACCTCCTGCAGTCACAGCCGATGTCTACGCCCTCGGTGCGACACTCTTCTGCGGACTTACCGGGCATGCCCCTTTCGAACGTCGCAAAGATGAACAGTTGGCTGCCCAGCTCTTTCGGATCGCCACAGAACCGACGCCCAGCCTGCGCGGACAACCCGGCATCCCCGACGACGTCGCGGAAGTGATCGATCACGCCATTGCGCGCGATCCTTGCGGTCGTCCAGCAACTGCCGCGGCATTCGGTGAGGAACTCCGTGGACTCGAGCAACAACACAACTGCTGCGTAGACGAAATGGTGCTCCTACCGGGAGATATGACCTCCTCTGAAAAAGAGTTGCTCCACCCGGTGCACACTGCGCGATCCCCCTTTCTCTCCGGCATCACAAGGACGACTGCATCTTCCACGAGAAAACCGAAACAACCCGAATCGAAGGATCCGGCCGCCAACATCCCGCTAGAATTGACCAGCTTCATCGGACGGCGACGCGAACTTGCCATAGCGAAAAACAGTTTGTCCTCGTCCCGGCTGGTAACGCTGACCGGCGTGGGCGGTGTCGGAAAAACCCGCCTCGCACTCCGTCTCGCCAACGACAGCCGACGGACATTTACCAACGGTGTCTGCCTAGTCGAACTCGCCGAAGTCAACGACGAGATGCTGGTGCCCGCCACCGTGGCCGCCAACCTCGGAATACGGAATCAAACAGCCGAACTCGCGTTATCCCTCATTGCCGACTACCTGCGCGAAAAGCATCTGCTCTTGGTTCTCGACAATTGCGAACATTTGCTAAGCACAGTAGCGGCCTTCACACAAGCATTGCTCCTCATCTGCCGGAAACTGAAGATCCTCGCCACCAGCCGGGAGCAATTGGGCATCGCAGGAGAATCCGTCGTGCATGTACCTCCCATGATGCTGCCGGCCCCAGACCCGGCATCCTCCCTCCGGAAAGTATCGCGCTGCGAATCAGTGATTCTCTTCGTAGAGCGCGCCACGGCGGCTCTACCTGAATTCGAACTCAATGAAGGCAACCGGAGCACCGTGGCACAAATCTGCCGACGTCTCGACGGACTTCCTCTCGCGATCGAATTGGCGGTAGGCCGACTTCGATCGATGTCCCCCCAGCAGATCCTCGATCGGCTGGACAAACGATACCTGCTATTGACGCAAGGCAGTCGTGTGGCACCAACACGGCAGCAGACTCTTCAAATGTGCGTCCATTGGAGCTACGACCTGTGCACCCCTGACGAACAACTAGCGTGGGCTCGAATGTCAGTATTCGCTGGCAGCTTCGACCTCGACGCCGCCGAATCAATTTGCAGCGCAGACACATCAGCAACGAACTTCCTCGACACTGTGGCTCAACTGGTCGACAAATCGATTCTGATTCGCGAGCAGGCTGGCTCGATGGTCAGATACCGATTACTCGACACGCTACGTGAGTACGGCAAGGAAAAGCTTCACAACAGCGGCGAATCCACGAAAATTTCTCTTCGACAACGTGATTGGTACCAGAACCTTGCCTTGCAAGCTGATGCCGATTGGATCAGTCCGCGCCAACTGGAGTGGATCATCCTGCTCGACCGAGAACGCCCGAACATTAACGAAGCACTCTACTTCTGCCTGGCCGATCCGCAAGAATCACCCGCGGGATTAAGGATCGCAAATGCCCTCTTCCCTCTATGGGTGTGCCGCGGACTCCTCAGCGAAGGAAGGCTGTGGTTCGACCGATTGCTCGCCGTTGTCGCCCCCGTACCGACAGTCGAACGCGCCAGGGCCCTCTGCTTCAACGGAATTCTGGCCGGCCTTCAGGGTGATACCGAAGTGGCAGACGCGCTTTTATCCAAAGCCTTCGAGGCCTCCGAGGTCCTCAAAGATGCCCCGCTGACCGCACTGACAGAACAAGCGGCCGGGGGTATCGCCCTATACAGTGGCGATCCCCGGACGGCTGCCACGAGATCTAGAACGGCAGTTCTCGCCGCCAGCGAACTGGGTTACCAGTCCTTGCAGGTGAAGGTTGCTGCCCTGACAATCCTCGGCGCGGCCAATATGCTGCTCGGTAACCCTGAACAAGCGTTACTCTGTCACGAGGAAATGCTCGAAGCCACCATGGGCCGCGACGATTTAGTGTACCGAGGAAAGTCGTCAATGTCGGGCGGCTGGGCTATGTGGAAATTGGGAAAATCTGAGCAAGCCAAAACACTGCTCCGGAGCGGCTTACGCATGTCCAGTCAGGTCGACGACCCCGTCGGCGTAACTCGGTGTTTGACCACGCTGGCTTGGATCGAAGCCGACCAAAACAACGCCAACCGCGCCGCCGTACTTCTTGGCGCAACTGCTGGACTGTGTCAAGACTTGGGAAGCCCGAGGGTCGAGTTTCTCGAGAAACTCGCCGAACACCGGCAGTGCGTCGACAACACACGGAAGTCTCTTGGGGACAAGATATTTCGTACACAGTTTGAACTCGGAAACAACTTTAGCTTACATGAAGCCGCTGCTTACGCACTTGAGGAGACCTCCAAAGCGCCACAGCGCCTCTCAGGACATAACCCGAGGTTGACTCGACGCGAACGCCAAATCGCCGAATTGGTGGCCGAGGGCCTCACCAACAGGGCAATCGCCACGCGCCTTGTGATTTCGCAACGGACAGTACAAGGGCACGTGGAACATATCCTGACCAAGCTCGACTTGACTTCGCGTACCCAAGTTGCAGTCTGGGTCAGCAACCACGGTTGACTCGGAATGCGGCGGGCATTCTCGACACCTAGTTCATTCGTAATTTGATAGGTTTCCTAACCGCTCGTGCTGATGGACCCCGAGGTCCACCGGAAAATCCTCGATCTGTTCAGATCAGGATGCATGGCCGACGAGGTCGTCGCAGCTCTCGATATCACCGAGCAGACGATCTGCAATTGGCTTTGACCAGGAGTTCATCGATACCAGGCCGAAGCCGGAGCTGAGCACGATCAAGAGCGCTGTACTAGTCGGTGCCCGCCGCATCGCTCCGCTGTTGACTGAGCTCGCAATTGCTGAGCGTCCACCGATTTGCTGGATTCAGCGGCGGCCGCAAAAAGGGGCTCGAAGCGATCGACGGGATGGTCCAGCGAAGGGCTACACGTGCAAACCTCGTGCCGGGTTCTGGACGCGTCGGAGACCCGGTTCTACGAGTGATGAAATCGGCCACCGCGGAACATTGATTGCGACGTGCCTGGCTTACGCAGCTGATAGCAAGGTGCATACCGTCTCGCATGGCACAGATGGTGCGCGCCGTGTCCACGGAAGAACTCACTCGTGCTCGCGGTAGTGTCGCGAGACGCGGCTGCATCGAAATTTGATGAGAGCTGCTGGTGCGAACAGCTTCCTGGGAAACAGACGGGCACGTTCTAAGCATCTGCCCCCGGACCACGAGTGACCGCGTGGGCCGCAGACTCGCTCGAGACGACCCGGATAAGTTGTGGAGCAACGATATTGCAGAACCCCCCCGCGCGTAAAGGTAAATCTATTGCACTATCGTCTGGATACGTTTTCGATGCGGGGTCGGTCTCTCGACAGTTCTCCGGTCGGAAACTTAGGTGAAAAACACTCTGGAAGTTGATATTTCGGATAAAGACCCGATCCCCGGGCTTTGATCGTTCCGACCACGGAGTACAGTTCCCGTCTTGGGAGTTCACCCACCGGTACGCACACGACGCAGAACTGGAATGGACTCGATCGGCAATTGCTATGCCAACACCGTTGTCGAATCTTTTTGGGGCAGAACGCAAACCGAACTCTTGAACCGGAAATAACGGAAAACGAGGATCGAATTGGCGAACGCCATGTTAGAGCATCTGGAGATCTTCCATAATCGCCGTTGTCGGCACAGTGTCCCCGGGACGTCGATACTGATCAAGTTCAAGAACGTGCTCTTTCACGCGTCAAACCGTGGCCCGAAGCCAAACATTGTGATTCCACGACACTCGGGACACATCAATGTCCCCGGATTATGTGCGATTCAGTGTCGCATCCATACCCTGCGCGGAGTCAATGGGACGAATAACGCCGTGAAGGTTCCAGGCCACCTTGCGAGCGCCGTGACACCAAAATGTATATTCTTCCTAGCTCTCGGAGGTTTTCTAACGGGCCTCGCGACAGAGCTCGGTCCCCGCCGACG
>Ga0153995_1000088_pt1 | contig 16448 bp, 20 predicted proteins | sample TSNC079MetaG_FD_104678 | JGI IMG/M metagenome (GOLD analysis project Ga0153995, IMG submission 104678) | Attine ant fungus gardens microbial communities from North Carolina, USA - TSNC079 MetaG | ecosystem: Host-associated > Fungi > Mycelium > Unclassified | place: USA: North Carolina, Lumber... | reverse complement strand
TCGATCCAGGGATCCTTCGACCCAACTCCAAGGAGCAGGCTAGTTCTTCGCTCAAAGTAAACCCATTTTAATGGATATTCGAGTTGAACCTTGATCACAACCCTCTTTGCTGGATTTTCATCTAGACTTTATTAACTATTGCTGATAACCTGCTCCGGGACCCAGAGAACCCCAAGTTCAGGCAATTTAAGTCTACAAACGTCGTCATACAACGAGAATTGATTAAACCGAAAGGAGCAATCGAGTATGCGATTGAGGTGAGGGCGTTCTGGTTCTTGATCTAATATAGTCACAGTTCATAACTATGTTATGGGTGGATGTAGATGGGTTTTAAACCAGAGGTGAGAAAATTATTCCTATGTCAACCAGGGGAAATATTCGGTTGCTAATAAGGGTGGGTGATGGTCTGATGTAGGTGGAGAATTTCCAGCCGTTCTATAAGTTCGTACCTCGTTACATGGATGATCTTCATATCGGGGCGAAAATCCTTCGTGATCATCTCGGGCTAGAAATGGAAAAGGAAGAGCGAGCTGCCAGAGCTAAAGCAAACGAGAAGGCAAATGCTGCAGCTGCAGCAGAAAGAGTGAAAATACACCTTGCTCCGGTTGTCTTCTCGCTAATGCCATCCTCAGGTGAAGTTGGCATTTATAGACGATCGGCGGCAAAAAGAAATAAAGGATGAGATGGAGAGGCAACAACGGATGTCACGCGTCGCTGGTCCATCAATCCCTACTTCGTCTAGAACTCCTCCGTCAGCACCGTCAACGTTCTCCGGATCAACAATGATCAACGAAAGCAGTTCTCAGTCTGAGCCTCAGTCGGATGATCCTTTTCTATGTTCTCGCTAGCGGTTTTCCAGCAGCTATGCATAAAGGTGTTTTCAAGCTCATTAATCATTGAAGTAAATCATTGTATGTGATACATAAGGGAACTATGAGTCATGCTGGCGCAAATTAGCAAGGAATGGTTGTTCTTGAAATATAATCGACTGATCATGCTCAGAAAGCGTTCAGAGTGCACAATTGATTTTATTCTGTATAAGTCTGGCTGGTCAATTATCTGGTAAAGCGAGCCAACAAGCCTACTAGCTTGGGTAGAGATTTATGACAATGTCATAGTCACTTTTCGCGTGGCTGTTATGGCATCTCCTGATGGCGGTTGAGTTGATAGAGAAAATCGAGTTGTTGAGGTTTCAGTTCTTAACTCGGTCATTTGGTCCATGATGTTTGGCAAATGGGGGATCCCATTCGTCGGGGACGAAGGGATGGAGAACTTATTTGGGAGAGCGGGTGGCGTAGCTGATTTGTGCAATGCTGGTCCTGTTGGAGACCGCGTTGTTGAGATGCGTCGGTGACCATAGCCGGGTGGAACATCCAGAGGTCGTGGACGAATCTCAGGGCGGCTCAATCCGGTACCGCTGGGCGTGCGTATTGAAGAATCGTGGTATACTTCTTGGTGGAGGTCACGATGAGATCTTCGATTTCGTCCTGCGCGAGGCTTACTTGAAGCCAGAACGCTGTTCTGGGTCCCATGTTGCGATGGAATCGACACATTTACGGCAATTGGAGGATATATACTCAAGTTTGGATATACCGGTTTATCTTGTCACCCAGTCAGATCAAGGGGACCAAACGATTGACTGCAAAGTCTCACATATTTCAAGGTAGGGGTAACATGAAAAAGATTCCCCTTGTTTTGCTTCGAGTCTTTCCAAGTTGACTTGACCTGTGACCGGTGGGTAAAGGGAAATATGTGGATAGGACATAGGATCTGCATGTCTTAAAAAATGCACAAAAAGTTGAGGTGGGAAGACATACAGTTGTCAAAAGTTGTATGAGTTGGTGCAAAAGGAGATAATACAGTCAACCCCGTGATTTGTGGTGATACCACCACGGGTAACATGGAGGGATACAAGTCGAAGTATGGATACACCATAGGATAAGGACGAAGGATGGGATCTGTTGAATGGTAAGACATCACATATGGAGACCAGGACTGAGCTCACAGGCATCATTATTTGTGACGATAATTGTTTTAGGAATGATTTGCATAGAAATCGCATGACTTCCAGCCTTAGGAGGATATATGTTGAAGTTGGGGTACACCACGGGATCTGGAAAAATCAAATCAGAAATTTGGGACAATAGGTATCAGATGAGACCTGCATAAATCAAGAACGGGATACTGCAATTCGGACACAATGATTAGCGGAAGAATTGCCGTCTTCTCATCATATTTCGAGGAGACCGGATAGATTTCAAAGTCGGGATACACAGCTGGATCTAAATCAAAATTCCACTTTTCAATCTTTTCTGCAGCGTACTGATATACTGCTTACAGAGATTGAAGTTGGGGTAATGAGCTGGAAGAGCAGTTTTGATATGCTGTTGCGCTAATGCTGTCTTGTTTGTCGCTACTCCAACGGCTTCGACGGGATCTAAGTCCATACATGAGAACACTTGTCAGGTTTAGTGGGAGAGATTCTGTTTACATATGACTAGACTGGGATATATGCCATATGATAAACATGTTGTCGCTGGAGGAGAAACTGGAAGATGCTCAACAATATTTTGGCAGTTTTGAATTTGTTAACATACTGGATGAAGGCTTTGATGGATATATAGCAGGATCTTCCTCTAAGGTAAATGCTTTGAAGACTCTGTCCTAGTGTGGAAAACTTACAAATATTGAATAAAGGATACTGCGATGATGCGACAAAAATTGGATTGCAACTGTCTTCCGGTCGTTGTATCTCTGAATAAATCCCAATATCGTGTGAGTCAACAAGAGAATCTGGAAAATATCCATGATCAACGATATCGCATGTTTTCGAAAATATGCGTACAACTTTGCGCGGAAAGGTGACGTGTTTCGAGAATCACTTTGACCGGAAGAGGACTATCATTGTCCAGGCCCAGTGATGCAGCAGATGGGTATAAATTGAAGTAGGGGTAAACAGGTGGGTCTACATGATGAAAATGAGTAGATGACCCCGAGTTGAGGCATTTTCGGGTAAGAGCTTACAGATCGATAAGAAAGGATATTTTGAGGTCAAAACTGGCTTAATGATATCAATCGAACCTTCTATCTTTTGATCTTCAAGGTAAGGCCAGACAGAATGCCAGGGTTGGACTTCCGGTCGTGGATTTCCCACTGGTGTGGGAATGGGCTCGAAATACGGCCAAACAAAATGCCACGGTTGAGCCCTGGGTGACAGTCCAAGTTCCTGTACAGGATCAGAGTTTTGTACTTGATCGAAGGGGGTGGTTAATGAAGGTGGGTATGAAAGTTGCACATTGCAAGAAGTGGCAGTTGACGGTGTCACTGGGCGGCTGAACTCCCCTCGCTCCTCGAGATGAATTGACCGGGGTCTAGGTTCTTCCTGATAAAAATCAAATGTCGAGGATGTGGATGATGGGCCCCAGGACGTTGCTGTGATGGGGCTCATGGCAGGGCTGAAGACAGAGAGAAATGCAAGATCCAGAGAAGGGGGCCTGTGGTCGCTGGAAGGTGTCGAAGGATACGATAAAGGTGGACCCCAAGAAGTTGCTGTAGATGGAGTGGGAGGGGAGTCATCTAATATTCGTCTGGCCATATCTGGTGAAGGGAGACGCTCTGAGGATGACTCGAAGGATGCGGTGTCGTGATCATCAGGACCAACAGAAGAAATGGACCAAGTGAAGTCATCGAGGTTGAGCTCAGCCTTGTTACTAGCTGGTACGTCTCCATCAAGGGATACATTATCTGGAAGATTAGAGGCTTCCAGTCCTCGTCCTGCAAGTAAACTGGGCTCCACGACAGCGCTCGTCCTCCAGGACTTTACTCTGTTATCCAGTTGCTCCCGGGTTGAATGGGGCTCTTCTTCATCAACGATAGGTGAAAAGGCTTTCGTGTTCAAGATTATATCGTCGGGCGGCCCTAAGTTTCTCCTTGATTCAATCCTGCCTTCTGGACGATTGGGAGGTAGGTCAAAACGGTCGACGAGTGATAGCTTCCGAGGAGTATGACTATGACTATGACTGTGTTGAGCTGGTGGAGGAAACTGGCCATGAAGGAATGCTCCGTCGACGAGGTCTTGGGGTTCAGATGACATAGCCATTGAAAATGCAGCATGCGAGAAAGGGCGCTCAGCTTGATCTCGAGACAAGGTTGATAACCACGACGAATACCAACGTGCCTGCTGGAAGTCTATATCAAACTCGATTCTTCCTCCGATCGGGGGGCTACGATGAACACTAGGTAAGTCAAAGAGGTGACTCCATAGCATATGCCACGATTCATCAGATATCCGGGGCGTTGTAACGATACCACTCTCGTTGACATGGAGGTAAAGGCAGAGCCCCGCCGTACTTGGAAAATTGAACTCCTTCGCAATAGCATTAAGCTGTCCGTACATCTAGAAGGAGAGTCAGGTTCATATTCTTGGATATCATTCTTCTAAGGGCATACTGTAGGGAACAGGGGCATAATTATTCCCTGAGAAAGCCTGTGCAAGGGACCGGACGATAAGGTGTGCCCAAATTGACCATGTTCATCAATGAGGCGTGGGGGAGGAATGACCACGATGAAAAACCTATAACTGCGATGAACAGGCCTGCCAGGTATATCCCGGAAGCCCGAGTTTTGATATGGTATAAAGGAACGGGCAGGGCGTGAGTGAGAGGGTATAATATCAGCCTGAGTGAGAGGAACAGACTCTTCGTTCCTGCCTTTACGCTGGTAATTGCTCGATGGAGGATTTGCTGCTGCAGAGGGGTAACCGTCATCATGCAGCAGCGTTTCCGGGGGACTGATAGGCTCTCTTGGAAAAGGAAGTCTCTGAAAATGGGAGGACATGAGGCGAGAAACTTGGAAGAGATGAGAGAAAGAGAAAGCCAGCAGTTGAGTGGGCTGTGTATCACCATTTTTAAGGAGAGCAGAGTATTAGAACCTATAATTAGTATGATCGTCGCAGCGATGCGAATGAACCCAACTTGAAAATTTGATGGCCGAGATGAAGGATAGCTGGGCGGTTAGTCACTGAGCTGAGGGCAGATGTAAGAAACACGCTGTGCAATCATCAGCGTCAGTTCGTTGCCGTTGATGAATACTGGTAACGATCTTCGCATCATGCCAGAAAAGGAAGTTGTTCATGAGGCGGGCGTACACAGTAGCTGCCTTAAGTCACTCGGCCATGGAAGGCAAGCTTGCACAATACTCCATACTTGCACAAAAGGACAAAGGTCCAGCTTTCATCTCTCTCATTTTGGAGATCGTTGCTCAGCAAGATCCTGCCCTCATTTCGAAAGACATTCATACTCTTGTAGACACATTGATCAATCAAGATAATATTGGTCTTGTGGTTAGCAGACAGGTCCTTTCAGAACTAGTTAAAATCTTGGGTGGAGATACTATCAAGAATCACGAACTCAGAAAATATGTTGTGAAAGATATTCTGGCAACCGTTCAGCCCCGGATCGTTAGCTACGAGGAACAGGTATGCACCATAGTAGTTTAATTGCTGGCTCTCCCTCCGAGACATCACAGGTCAATGCACTTAAATTTCAACTTGCCGACATGCTCGAGCTTGAGGAGGAATGGAGTGAAGCGGCCCGAGTCCTGATGAGCACATCCCTTGAATCAGGACAGAGGTATAGGTCTGCCCTCCCTTCTTCGTAGGATCAGCTTTCATCATATTCTAGGTCTGTGTCAGATACAGATAAACTGCGTGTCTATATCAGAATTGTTCGGCTTCTCCTGGAAGATGAAGAATCCGTACAAGCTGAGGCATATTACAATCGTGCAGCTCTCCTCATACACTCTGAATGTGATCGCGAAATCACACTTCAGTTCAAACTCTGTCAGGCTAGAATCAGCGACTATAATCGCAAATTCCTCGAAGCCGCGAGCCGTTATCACGAGCTCAGTTATGTCGGAGAGATTGATGAAGAGGAGCGTCGCCACATGCTGTACGGTATATACTTTAATCCATCCGTAAAACAATTTTGACTAACGTGTCCATGTCGTTATAGTACTGCTGCTGTGACCTGTGCCGTTCTGGCCCCTGCTGGACCCAACCGATCCAGGGTCTTAGCATCTCTTTACCGCGACGAGCGGTCCGCCGATCTCCCAACATATAATATCCTCTCAAAAATGTTCCTCGATCACATTCTCCGGCCAGCTGAAATAAAGGAATTCGAAAAAACTTTGAAACCCCATCAACTTGCCAAAATTGCCATTTCATCCAACGATCGTTTGGCATCTGCGAACAATGACGATAGCTACGATGACAGCAATGAGCCTGCTACAAGCACAAGAACGGGTCCCTCGACCGTGCTTGATCGAGCAGTCATGGAACACAACCTTTTAGCTAGTTCAAAAATATATAACAATATCACGTTCCGAGGACTGGGCTCGCTTCTTGATCTAACCCCTGGCGCAGCAGAGAACATGGCTCGGAAGATGATTGAACAAGGTCGCTTGAAAGGCACTATCGACCAGGTAGTCAAACTAATCCTGTTCGAAAATGAACGTGAAGAAGACGATGCTCAAGGAAAAGCAGGAGGATTGGGCGAGGTTGAAGAAGTAGAGGACACAGGAGCACCATTTACGAAACGTTGGGACGCACAGATCAGACAGACAGCAGCCAATGTGAGCCATCTCCATTATCCGCATCTGGTATACCATCCACCTAATGCCCAAATCCACACAGGTGGAAACTATCGTACAGTGTCTCATAGAAAGAGGCCTAGTCACCTCGCTAGCATAGAGATCCATGTAGGATCGTGCCCGTTGTAGCATTAGATTGCAAAATCCATATATTAATGATAAATTGTGCACGATAATAAAAGTACGAGAAACAATCTATGCACTGCCTTCATTTTTCCTCCGCTTTCTGGCCCGTTCTCGTTTCGTTTCAAGTTCGTGCCACTCACCCTCGAGTGTTATAAGCCTGTAGGAGATTGATCATGGGAATTAAATTGTGTGCAGCTGCACGTACCCTCTGGGCAGTTCAGCAGCTGGTGCCTCTTGTGTGAAATAAGGCGCTTCTATGGCCTGAAGAGCGCTTAGGCGTCGAGCTGGATCGTAAGCAAGTAATCGTTCCGCTAGGTCAAGAGCTGCGGGGGACATCCACCTCGAGAAATATTGAAAATATGCAGACAGCATTGAAAACGAGGAACCTACTTTTGGAAAAAGTCACGAAAAACGATTAGGTAGTTCATCGTGTGGCCTGGTCAATTCATACCACGGCAAGTCTGCAAGAGTGGGCCATCGTTCGACAGTAGGTGTACCGAGAATCTTATGGATGACGTCCAGCTGATGAATCTCGTCATTACCCTGGAACACGGGCTTTTTGGTGAACAGTTCCAGCATAATACACCTAAACGTATACAACCATTTGTCCGTGAAAAAAAATTGAGACACCATCAGAAGGCTTACCCTGCACTCCACATATCCACCTCAGGCCCATAAACAGTTGCACCAAACAACAATTCTGGTGGACGGTACCACAAGGTGATCACACGATTTGTGTAATCCGTTCGCCTCCGCTTTTGGTAGAATCGTGCAAGACCAAAATCAGCAAGTTTGAGTTCACCGCAATTATTGATAAGGATATTAGAGCCTTTGATGTCACGGTGAATTACACCCTTGTGATGGAGATACGCCAGGCCAGCAAGCATCTGATAACACAGTGACTTCAAATGTGCAGCAGTGAATTCAAACTGAGTCTGTGATAGAACCCCTGTCAAGTCATGATGATTATACTCGAATACCATGTAAACAGAACCTGCACAGATTTAATGGTCATTGGGTCATAATTTTTCATCCAACTTACCATTTGAGACAATCATCTCATACAACTGGACAACATTCTCATGTCGCAGCGACTGTAGAAGTTTGATTTCCCGCATCGCTGTGACAGGAAACCCGTCTTTCTCTGTTTCCATCCGTATTCGTTTCAGAGCTACGAGCGCCCCAGTCACAGAGTTACGAGCCTTGTATACTTTCCCAAATGTCCCTTCACCGACTTGAGCCAATATATTGTAAAATGCTTTGAGCGACTTGTCTTGGTGAGTCGGTTTCGCAATAGGTGGTTCGTCAATTGATGAACTGGGTACTGTAGACAATGGCGGCGGTAGTGCAAGTGTAGACAGGCTGTGTACTGGAGAGGGCTCAGATGGAAGTGATACAACCGTGACTAGGGATTTTCTGGGCTTCTCGCTCAACACAGGGACGAGAGGTGCTTGTTTATCTTGCTGAGGCGCCAGTCCGCCTTCATCCCTTGCAGTGGCTTTAGGGCCAGATTGCGGGGCTTCCTTCGTTACATCTTCCCCATTTTGAATGGATTCAACATGCGAAGAATTCACCTCTTCTGTTTGAAGAGGTACTTTTGGTGGTTGTACTTCCTCTGAATGTTCAGGTGATGGCCATACCCCCTTTTTAGCGGGAGCCTGACTGGAAACTGCCGGGCCCCCTTTCGATTGACGCTGTTGTTGAACGGGAGGGGAAGAGACTTCGACAACTGGCTGCTGTTCAGCATCCTCATCATCACCAGGAAAGAATCTACGAAGGGATGAGCTCGGTGTTGTTTGAGGGCGTACAGTGGGTTTGGAGCTTGAAGATTGCACACGACTCAATTTTGATGGGATGTTGACGCGAGGATGTAGCTTTTCAGGTACAGAGATATCAGAAGGAGAATTGCCAAAACGAGGGGGAGGAATGATGGACGGAGGGGGCATAGCCTCCTTATATTGCACCTCAGTTTTCCTCGTTGAACTCTTTGATGACCAGTCCGTCTGGATCAAGGGTCAAGTCAGGCTTCGCTCAGGAAGAATCAAGATGAGACATACATCGTCAGTTCTATACTGAGACTGATGTTTTCCATTTGAACGTGATAATCGATGGGGGTGAGCGTGTTGAGAGTTCCGGGGTGCAATATCAAGATCCATTGGGGCCACAGAATCTGAAATGGGTAAACGATGAACTGGTTTGGCCTTCGTGCTGGGGCTAATACTTCGACTTGTGCGACCCGACGATGTTGAGGATGCCGAAGAAACGCTTTTACGGCGCAAGTGAAGTGGTTTGGGATTATCTCGAGGACTCGGTGACCTAGATACGTTTCGATCTTGACGTGCTACCCAACCTAGAGCATCTCTATCAGTCGGCGTCCGACTGTGTGGTAACTGATCAGATCCTCGACGACGACGCTTATATGCGGGAGAACGTGATGTAGACCTAGAGCGACCACGAGAGGACAACCGCGAATAGTGAGATTCAGCTGGTGAGCGGGAGCGGGAGCGCGAGGGGTATTGCTTCCGCCGTGAGTTAGGTCCTTGTTGCTGCGTTTGATAAGCCTTGTTGTATTTCCAATTCTGAGGATTATAATCACGGCGAGTCCAGCTATTCCAGAAAAATTATGAATAAATCTCAGAAAAAACTCGAGAAGCCTACTTGTTCAAGTTTGAGTCATCATTCCTCCAGTCTCGACGCTGTTGCTTATGACTGTAATTTCGCTTCCCTTTAGATTGCTGTTGATTCTTGTGCAGTGAATTGCGATGATTTTGATTCTGACTTTGTGTTCGATTTTCTGAGTTACCTTCGTCTCGATGAGTTGAACGCCACGATGGTGCAGGTTCCCATGCCCTCTCTTCCAAAGACTGTGGATCCTCAACAGTTCTGTCATCCCAGCCGTTTTCCCGGCGACGCAGGTCCCAGGCCGAATCACTTTGAAAATGCAACTGCTGACCACCCTTTCCTCCCCTACGGTCCCCAGACCAATCTATATCTTCACGGTCAAACACCTCATCGTGCCGCAAATGCCTCCCATCATCACGGACGTGAGAAGATGGGCCACGAGTACTAGTCCTTGACCAGTCATCATAATAGGAACTTCTGCTGTCATATGCATCGCGGGATGAAGTAGTGCCCCATGAGGACGAGTCGTGGTACGATGGAGGGTCATAACGCTGAGACAGCGGCCACTCATCCCTCATGGTATCGTATGACGAGTCCCCCGCGGAGCGGGACACCCAATCAGAATCTCGTCTCATGCCAGTGTCATAACCGCCCTCTCGTCGATAAACATCTTCCTCCCTAAACCTGCCCGTATCGGGATACCATGGATCCTCATCATGTCGACTACGAATGTGCGAGCCCATGCTCCGGTATCCATCATAGTACTCTCTATTTGACGTCGAAGATGTTCTGTGGTCGTCTGAACGTTGAGATGTACGGTGAGAGCGTGAATATGAATCACTCTCATCCACACGAGGAGGTCCATATTGCTCGTCGTCTTGAGTTTTATTTCCTCGTGTTCTTCGGGTTTGTTTTTGGTGAGAGCGCATGAATGAGGTGTCAAGCTAGATGGTGGAAGAAAGTGTGAAAGTAATATTCAGCTCGTGATGTTACGTGTTGTGTGTGGAGAAAAAAAAAGTGCAAGGGCTTACCCTGCCAAATCCTTTCTATTGTACAATCCTTATTCCAAAGCAAGGTCACACACGATACAAAGCTTTCAAAAATGCTGATGGGAGAATTGAGATCCAGAGGAAGAAAATCAGTGAATCTGATACAAGATCCTGGACAGTACTTACAGACAGTCAAATTAGCGTCAACAGGCAATGGGATCAACAAGCCACTTTAAAGGCTTGAGGACCAGCCTATGGTACAGGTCAAGAAGTTTTGGGAACAATAATGCAAAGTGACCGAAACAGCACTTAGGGTAACTTGAGAGTTTAGTACCAAGTTGTACGAGTGTCAGAGTTTGTGGTCCCATGTTGACCCAACACCAAATATTTCGCTGCATCGATTCCCAACCTGCCTACTACACACTTGAGATGTGCTCGTAAGAAAATGTCAGATAAAAAGAAAATGCCGACACGCAGTTGGGAGTCACGAGCCAGGCAAAGGCAGCTCGAAGAGCAAACATAACTGTTATTTACTATATTGGCTCGGCTCTACACAAACAATGAAAACGTGTTTAAGGCACACTTCCATGTATCGCTCGTCCATCGTCTAATACATGTGCATAAGAAACAAGAAAGTCATGTCCATGAGAGAAAGTTCAAGGTCTGTTGCGGACAAGACCTTCTGTTTGTCGGAATGCATTGATATAATCTTCACTGTCGTGCATCATCTGATGTCCGCCGCTTCAGATTCAGAAGACACATGTGGAGCTCGCAATCAGACTCACATCTTCAGCCATTTGATATACATCTGACCCAGGATGGTTGTACATCATGGCATTGGCAAACATGAGGAGGCAGTCCCGCTGATATTCCAAGGAATTTGCGATCAGGCCATCCTTGACTCGTGCCTTGATCGTCTTCAGATCCATAGGGCGTTTAACAATGTCATGATAATCAGGTGCTTCAACCGTCCTGATAGGATTGTGGAAGATATTGCCATTTCGATGTTGGGTAATCTGTGAATGTAGCATGCTGATCATGTTCTGAAATTTCTTCAGCGCAAGTTGTTCCTCGGATCGATCACCTCTGCGTCTCTTCATCCCTGTTGATGGCCCTGATCAAATTCATGTATGAGTGATAGAGACGTTAACACTCAAACTGACCAGGCTCATCATCATCAATTGGTTCGGATTCATCTCTTTGCTTCTTGCGGTCACGAGGGGAGTCCAGAGGCTCGGGAATCGATGACTTACGTTTTCCTTGAACATGTATGTCAGTAGATAGAAATTGAATGAAAGGAAGGAGAACACACGACGGCGGGCATTGACGGGTTCAACTGGGACTGGAGATGAAGTACGCTCCTCTTGATGTTCAGCCTCCCCCTCGGCATCGGATTGAATGTCGTGTTCAGGAGCTCGCATTTGTCTGCGGGTTTTGCGGGTGACTGGAGGTGCAGGCACCGAAGGTCTATTACGAGTAGAACCTGAATCAGACTAGTGAGAACTCCTGTGTGAAGTTCGTGAAATGACACATTACGACGAGTGGTTTGCACTGGTTCCTGTTCCTCGGATGTTTCGTCTCCAGTCTGCTGTCTGATTTCATCGGCAATCTCTTGAGCTTGTTCCTCGAGAGAGAGCGGAAGAATTCCGCTCTCTGCCACTTGTTGATCCTCCGCAACGTTGCTTGGCTCTTGGGCCAAACCTCTCTTGTCTTCTTCCTGCTGGTGCTCACCGGACATAGTCTGCTCCTCAGAAATGTCCCGTTTAATGTCAATATCATCGTGCTCTGCCTTGTCGCCTTCATCTTTGCTTGCTTCTTCTTCCTGCTCCTCCTCTCGTAGGGATTGTTCGATGTTATCCCCATCGATCCGAACATCAACCGGGTCCGTCACCACAAAATTGTCAGCCGTAGAGTCGATTTGCATGCCTTCTTCAGGAATGTCCTCTTGAGCTCGGTCATCCATGATTCCAGGTGTGCTTGGAGCAGCGGATCCCTGCATCTCATCTACCAGTTGAGGTGGTTCTGGATCAGTTTGTGGTCCAGAGGAGACATGGTCCCTTGTTTCGACTGGAATGGGCGTCTCAGAGCCCTCCTGGCATACCCTATGAATGACCACGTTTGCAGATACCAATAAAAGATAACATACTCTTGTTAGAGATGAAGAAGATGCCCCAGTGAGAGAGCCAGTGAATGCTTCTCCACCACCGATTTCTGGATTCGGACGGGGCTGTACGTGACTTAGTCGGCTGAAGACATGGGCCAAAATGAAGCGATACCGTATCAGCAGGAAGATTTTCCTGGCTTGCTGGTGGTTGGCCAGCAAGTTGGGACTTGAGTTGTTCATCCCATTTGCCAGCTTTGATATCCTCTATCTCTTTCAGAATGGTCCTGAGATATGCGAGGTTATGTGTGTATGTCCAAAATGACAAAGGACACACTTGAAGGCGCTCTCCTCAGCAAGTATTAGCTGTTGTAATTCTTCGAAGCGCAACTGGTAATATTTCTGGGCCAGAGCAAGGTTTTTGTCCGCTGTAACAGGGAATCTTGAGTGATACTTTATAGACTTAATCGGACCAAAAAAACAAGTACATTTTGGAGTGACGCATTCTTCATCCCTAGACCGAATTTCATTACTCTATGGAAGTAAGTAAAAATAGAATCATAGACTCACACCTGCAAGTCAGCATCTCGCATCAGACTGTCGTACATAGTACGGCATGACTAGAGCATTTTAGGATGAGCACATGGTGCGAGTTGCCAGAGAGTATTGGGAATGACCTGAGGAGTAAAGAACGACTTTGGACGGCTCACGAGAGGATGTTTGGAAAGAATTTTTGCAATGGGAGACCATGTGGTTGAGTCAGCCCCCATTTCCCAAGTTCCCTGGGCCAGCAGAAGGGCCTCGATGTGGCTGAGGTGCTGCGGCTCAGCAGCTACACGTCTTCCGGAGCGTGTCGTCATTGCAGAAAAACAATCATAACAATCACGTACAACCCGGAGCTACCGGCGAACGGCCGGAGAAGTGCCGAACCAGAGTGTACAGTGCCTCGTCTTTTGAACTCCAACCATGTTGTTCTCCTTCGTCCCCTTCGTCGTTGGCCTCCTCCCCCTCACCGCTCATGCCAAGCTCCACTCCCTCAAGCTTCACAAGCTTGCCCCAGTCCCGAAAAACCCTGACCTCGAGGGCGCCTGGCTTGCTGAGAAATATGGCTCTCCCTCAGCTGTCCAGACGCCTCTCATCGGACGCTCTGGACGCCACGTCCGCCCCCCCACCTCCAAGCACGGCGAGCCTCTCTTTTGGACGCAAGAGGGACACGTTGACGGCAGACACAAAGTCCCTCTCAATAGTGAGCTGTCAAGGATCTCCACATGCTCTAATCCTTGACATGCGTCCCAGACTTCATGAATGCTCAGTATTACACTGAGATTGGCATTGGAACCCCTGCCCAGACTGTCAGTCATCTTCTCTGGCTTGTCCTGCATCTTTTTGATCCTTTTGTCTAGTTCAACGTCATTCTTGACACTGGGTAAGCAGGATAAGCCTTCCGAGCAGCAACTTAATTCATATATGCGGTAAGGTCGAGCAATTTGTGGGTTCCCAGTGCTCAGTGCACCTCTATCGCGTGTTTCCTCCATACCAAGTATGATTCATCTTCATCATCGACCTACAAGGCCAACGGTTCCGAGTTCTCCATTCAATATGGCTCGGGAGCCATGCAGGGCTTCGTTTCTAATGACAAGCTTACTATCGGAGACTTGACCATCCTTAACCAAGATTTTGCTGAGGCCATAAAGGAGCCAGGTCTCGCCTTTGCCTTTGGCAGGTGAGTCCATCGTCCTGTGGTCCACGAGCAACACTCATTGCTTTTTTTTCGAATAGGTTTGATGGTATCCTCGGGTTGGCATACGATACTATCTCTGTCAACGGCATTGTCCCTCCTTTCTATAGTATGATTCATCAGAATCTCTTGGACGAACCTATTGTCTCTTTCCGCCTTGGCTCGGATGAGGATGACGGTGGTGAAGCTACCTTTGGTGGCATTAACCCCTCCTCCTACAGAGGCGATATCACTTACATTCCTGTTCGAAAGAATGCTTACTGGGAGGTTGCCCTCAACAAGATTACTTTCGGCTCTGATGAACTTGAGCTCGAGAACACTGGTGCTGCCATCGACACTGGTAATTCACATAACTTGCTTGGAATCTAGTTGCTTATCATTCATTAGGTACCTCTCTCATTGCTCTCCCTACCAACATGGCGGAGATGCTCAATGCTCAAATCGGCGCCAAAAGGTCCTGGAATGGACAATATACTGTTGAATGTGCCAAAGTCTCAAGCCTCCCGGAGCTCACCTTTTGGCTCGGTGGAAAGCCTTTCCCTATCAAGGGCACCGACTATATCCTTGAGGTTCAGGGCACCTGTATCTCATCCTTCACCGGCCTGGACATCAACCTTCCCTGGGGTGATCTTTGGATCCTTGGTATGTTTTGAGTAGGTATACCTAAGATGCCTGCCTGATTTTCAACTCTTCAGGCGATGTCTTCCTCCGTCGCTACTTCACTGTTTACGATCTCGGCCGCAATGCTGTTGGCTTCGCTGAGTCCACATGAAGAGCTGCAGTTTGTGGGAGGCTCGTCGATACCTTATGTAGATGACATTATGTAAGGAAAACAATGTCAGTTTGAGTGATGTATATCATCTGTTATGCTTCCGCTCCCATCCCGACTTTTCAACTTGAGATCGAGTCTTCCTTCTAATTCTTGTGTAGAACACACCCGAGACTTGCTCTTATCACAGCAACTGCGTCGGCCTCTTGACAGAATAAATATCCTTGGCAATGATGCTGGTACTTATGGTCACACAGGGTATGCTAAGCTTCTTGAGCTACGCTTATCTATTTTGACTTAGTTTAAGATGTGTCAATACCTTGAGTTGGGCGTATAATGGAGAGCTGCTATTGAGTGGAGGAGACGACACGACTGTGCGTCTCTGGCGAATGGATTCTTCGGACACTGAACAGGACTACCCGTTTGTCTGCCGCTCAGTTATCCGCACAGGCCATACCAACAATATCTTCGATGCCCGGCTTTTGCCCTATTCCTCTGACCTGTGAGTGGGTCGCCTTTCCGGAACCCTCTCGTGTATCACCATCATCTCTCAGGATCACAGCCGCGGCGGATAGGCGAATCCGAATTTCAGACATTAGTGTAGCTTCCAATAACGGGGAGCAGGATAGCCTTGAATCAAATTATACGATCAAGCAATCTGTAAAACAGGTGTTGAGGTGTCACGATGACAGGGTCAAGAGGATTCTAACTGAGGATTCCCCTGCGCTGTTTTTGTCAGTATCGGAGGTGTGTACAACTCGCATGAAATACCAATGTCGGATCTAAATTTTGGCCACAGGACGGAACCGTTCGCCAACATGATCTGAGAAAGCCACACATCTGTCGACAGAATAGTTGCCCTACGCCTCTAGTTAAACTCAATCATAGCGCTTCGACTGCCTCTCTGTCGACACTTACTCCTTACCAGTTTGTTGTAGCGGGAGAAGCACCTTATGTAAGTCCATGATAATGCTCCAAGTCTTATGCTGCCATTGAGTTACGGGCATAAACATAGGCTTATCTGTTCGACCGGCGAAACGTAGGCAGAAGGACAGCAGAGGAATGGGGAGTGCCGCCATCTACAGACGAAATAACTACTTGCGTCCGGAAGTTTGGTCGACCATCGAACAAGAAAAAGCAAACCTGGACCGATCATATTACTGGCTCCAGAATATCAAATTATAATGGACATGAGGTCAGTATTCCTTTTGACCGATTGTCAGGGCAGTTTGAAGTTGAAAGCAACCTTCACAGGTTATCCTTTGTGAGTATTCATTAGTAATTTCTAGACCTAAAGAACGACCTATAACGCACAGCATACACTGAGGATGCTACTTATCTTTTCTCGACCTTGGACAGTCCAATAGAATCAGGACCTTCCTCTACAATCGTCGATAGTGCTGGAAAAACAGAAGAAGAAAAGCTGGAATTATGTCAGTAAGGGTTCAAAACATA
>Ga0153995_1000087_pt1 | contig 16464 bp, 23 predicted proteins | sample TSNC079MetaG_FD_104678 | JGI IMG/M metagenome (GOLD analysis project Ga0153995, IMG submission 104678) | Attine ant fungus gardens microbial communities from North Carolina, USA - TSNC079 MetaG | ecosystem: Host-associated > Fungi > Mycelium > Unclassified | place: USA: North Carolina, Lumber... | reverse complement strand
CCGAAGGATGTTTTTCCGAGGTTACTGAAGAAACATTGATGGGTATAGGTACGTCAACATCCATAGTATCCTCGTTTTTCGCATGCTCTGTAAACCCTCGTTTACTCATAAGCTCTGCACGAATAGCGTCCAGCACGGCGTCAATAGCGATGAAACCACCAGTTCGTCCTACACCGGCACTACAATGTAACAAAACTGGCCATGTTCCAATTACAGCTTGCTCTGAAATACCATATTTCTCAGCCACCGATTTTGTTTCCCAAAACGCTGAAGTATTGCTTGATTTTTCTTCAAAACCCAAAATTTCATTCGTAGCGTTATCAACCTCTTTGATGAGCTTGAGTATTCCACGACAATCATCGGGTACGTTCATATCGGGCCACTCGAGGTACTGAAGATGGATGATTTTGCGAATCGGTGCTTCGGAATAGTCGCTATGCGTCAACTCAAAGACTCGTCGGATGATGCCATTCTTGCAGGTATGGCGGGAAGATTTGGAGTATTGTTGGTGCAATTGGGACGGGGGTGAAGTCATATGCTGATGAGATGCAGAAAGGGACGAAGGGTCTTCTTCTTGTGGAGGGAGAGTACCTGTAGTTGAAATCAACCGCAACCGAAGAGGACCGTATGTACTTTCTGTCCAATAAGATCCACATTTAGTCATGGAATTCTCAACCTCCCTCGTGAGCATGACAATTACATGGACATTCTGCTCCCAACAAAGGCTAAGATCAACCTGTCAATATCCAGACTGAGGTAGAGAGCGCGAGAAGACCTACGTCCAAAAGTCCGTGAATGTAGCGGGGAGGGGCCCTTGAGTAGCGATATACCGTTTGTTGGTACCAAGAGGTTGGACATAAGAGGCGTTCACATAATCGTCATCTGCTTCTCGTCGTTGATGAAGCCTCACGCGAGCATGTTCAAAGGGCCAGATATTACGATACCTGAAAATGACATAGAAAGATAAGCTGAGAGACCAGAAGGATAACGGATTTGACAGACCTATTCTTTGCGCCCTTCTCTACACCAGCTGTGATACTGTAAGGAAAACTGGATGTAGTGGTGTTGGTTTCAGAAGTGACGATCACAGTCTCCTTAGTATGATGCTCCATGATTCCCATGAGGCGACGCTGCTCAGCGACCTCAATTTTGAAAAACTGTATTGCGAGGGTTTCTTTACCCTCTTCAATATCCACGGAAGTAATGTTTTCATCGTCTTCAGATTCTTCAGATGATAATGAATCGATCGTAGAGCGATTGTGAGAAATGAGCTTAGCAGCACGACTTGCAATTTCGCGGAGCCAAGGGAAGGGGAGATCATGTATGCGATGACGAACACGCTTGGGGAGACGGAGGGGAATGCGTTCAGTGATGCCCTGGGAAAGCTCGATGTTCTGCCGGACAGCATCGAAAAAGGGGTTGTATGCAGGCTGGGACATGATCTGGGTGGGATTAGGGAAGACAGCACCAAGGACAAGAGCACCTGGCATAGGGTTACAAGGATTAATTGAGGATGAACCGTTTACAGTAGAGGATGAGTTTGAAAATGCGTCCAAAGGAAGGTGACGCGTGCGCAGCACAACCGGCTGAGGTTGAACGAGAGACAATTTCTTGGCATTCTCATCCTCGTCCTCGTCTTCGTTTTCTGCATCGGGTGTAGGAGGGTGTGTATCGATAAAATCGCGCCTTTCGCGCCAAATGGCCTGGAAACCGCCCTGCAGCCAGGCAAGGTCGCCCTGGAAGCCATCGTTCTTAAATTTGCGCAAAAGTCCGTATATGTTAGAAGACCCCGAGACGTGACTTGAGTCAGCGTCGTAGACGAGGATGCGGGAAGCAGAGCGCCATGTGGAGAAACGGAAACGTGCGGTGGCTGAGGGCAACATTTCAGCAAGACGATCAAGGGAGAAGAGGGGGCGCTTGAGGAGAGTAGATGGGACGGAGAGAGATACTGCAGAGGGCACACGGGCGGCAGAGTAGGCGGCATGTGGACGGATGTCGAGAATGAGGGCAGTAGAATCGTCGGACCAGAGACGGACATGTTCGGGGACCACGTTAGAAAAGCAGAGAGAAGCTGGCGGTTGGTTGAGGGCCGGGCTGCGAGAATTGGATAGGGGAAGGGACACGAAGGGTGCGGAGGGCGAGGGTCGGGCGGTGGCAACGGAGGGCGTAAGGCGGGCGGTGAGCAGAGCACCAGAGCCAAAGCGGTGGGCAATCGCGCCTGCAAAATCATCGCTGGCATTCTCCTGTGGCCGGTCGTTGTGCAGGATGGGCTGCGATGGGTCAGCAACAGCACTGAAAAAATCCATGGCCATGGACGCAAGAACCAACTAACCACCATCACACCATCACACCATCACTTGACCATCACTGACGTCACTCCAGTCTAGGTATACAACTCTATAATATTAATTCGACTCTCAATCCTCGTCGTCGACGAACATTGAGTCATCCCCTCCTCCTTCATCCTCAGACGACAGCTCAATATATTTGCTCCTCGATACCACTGCCTTCCGTACTGGCGCCGTCTTGCGCACAGGTGGCTTTGAAAAGTCTTCAAAGTCACTGTCTCCGTCTCCCTCATCATCCGACTCCACAACTCGCTTCTTGGTTGCTGCTACTCTCTTCTCTTTCGCCTTAGGTGACGCTGGTTTCATACTCCTCGACACTTTGCGTTGTGTGCTAGCACCCGTTGTCTTTGTTGGTACTTTCGTCGTCAACCAACCCGTGAGATCCACTTTCGTCTTCTTCGTTTCCAGTGGGTTCTCTTCTGCGTTATCCGGGCTACAAAAACATGAGCGTCAAACATTTATAAACCATGTGGTATCAACATACCTTTTGCGCTTCATTTCCAACTTGGATTGATTTTCTGCCACAGGTTTGGGAGAAATGAAGTCATTGACATCGTCACTTGCAATATCTATCGTTTCCTTCACTTTTGCTTTGCTTTTTGCCTTTGCTTTTCCTTGAGGCTGCTTTATCTCCACATCGCTATCAGGTTTAATTACCTTGGCCCTGGGCTTCGATTGCGTTGGTTTAATGACTCCCTCTTTGTCGTCATCCTTTAACTTCTTCGGCCCAGCGTTCTTCTTTGAAACAGCGACGTTGACTGGCTTGAAATCATCATCAGAACCGCCGCCCCCAATAGACTTCCTTGTCTTTAATTTTGCCTGCTTCTTCTTCCCTTTGCCGCCATCTGCATACTTCTTCAAGTCCCAATCCTTACAATCATTCTAGAACAGCATTACAAAATCTTCTGATGAAAAAAATTCTTAGGTTCCTCACCTCCCATTCAATCAAAAAGGCGTCCAGATCCGCATTCCATAGATCAATTGGAGACTTTTCAAGCAATGCAAGAAGCTCGGCCTCCTTATCTCCAGCCTGCTGCAACAGTTTGTCAATCCTCTCCCTAGTCAGATTCCAGATGGCCATTCCAAGCAAGTAGTCGTAGTCACTGTCTGATTCGCCGGCTTCTTGTTCATCCTCATCGGGCTCATCTCGTTCAGGATTTTTGTCTTTGACAACCTTTGGTATTGTCATGAAATTGAGTTCGCGCAAATCAGCCACAATGTCGACTTTGCGGCGTCCAGACACAACGAGCTTCTTCTCGATAATCATCTGCACAAAGCGAACTTGGTTCTTTAGCTTATCGAGCGCATTGTTCAATTCAGCAGCGAGGTAGTCCTATTAGTGTGTCAACATCGGTAAGTCTGGGATAGATGTAAAAGAAATGAACTCGCCTTCCGTTTCTGGTAATAGGACAAGCGGACAGGATAAAAGTCCTCAATAATTTCCTCTGGTGAATCGTACTTCTTAATCTTGCCATCAAAATCAAAACAAATCATATTAGTCGTCGTCAGTTTTGATGTCAACTTGAAGAACTCGAGTAGGCCTTGCTCCTCAGCTTTCTGTAAATCCTTGGTCCACATGGTAACGATAAAGTGAACATTGGCATTATCATGGTGCTCCTGGTAATCCTACAACCTCATTTTAGCGCCTACTTTTCCCAGGGAGTGGAGCTCTATATACCTTGATCACACCCTCTTTGTTCTCCCCACCGGCAACCATGGCTTCCAACTCCGCTTTATAAGTCTGTGTCCATTTATGGATCGGTAACTCTGTTATCTCCACTGTCGTGTCATTCAGCTTGCGAATAATTCCATGTACATCATACTTCTGCTTCGCAGTTGGAATGATCTCGCCCTTGAACCCACGCCACCACGGTCTCATCGACATCTGCTCCTCACCTCTCATGAGACGGCGAATGTTCTCAACTACATCTGTGGGGTTGAAACACGGGATAGTAGTGCTCCAACCTGGACAGAAAATCACTATTATCGCGTTTTTTTGTAGCATATGAACTTACCTGTGCCAATACCTTCGGCACCATTGCATAACACAAGTGGAATAACAGGAACATAAAATTCAGGCTCAACCCACTGGTTATCTTCCTTTTGCATTTTCAGCAAGGGATCATCAGCAGGGTTGTACATGACTCGCGCCATCGGTTTGGGTTCCGTGAAGATGTACCTGGGTGAGGCATGGTCCTTGCCACCTTGATCGCGGGTACCATACTGGCCGTTTGGGGAGAGCAAAGTAACATTGTTGCTTCCCACATAATCTTGCGCCAAATTGACAATGGTCTGCGCAAGAGAAACTTCACCGTGATGGTATACCGCGTGTTCGGATATGTAACCAACAAGTTGGGAGACCTACGACAGACATTCAGAAATACAGCTGAAATGGAACCAGCATCGAACGTACCCTGATTTCTTTTTTTAGCTTACGCTTGAAACAGGACCAAATGACTTTGCGTTGACCAGGTTTAAGTCCATCAGCAACGGAAGGGATAGAACGGATATTGTCAGCCATGGAAAAACAAATAAGTTCTTTGTTGATGAACTCAGAATAAGGGATTTCGTCCATGTTGTGATCGAGATGAGTTCCGGGCTAGCAGATCCATCTATCGACTCGTTGAGAAAAAACAAAGATTCATACCTTGAATTTACGCAGCCACTCTTTGCGATCATCGGCCTTCTTTTTGCTGAACGCAAGATCAATAAGGTCCCTATCACCAGGTTGCGTAACGGCAAATGGAATCATATGTTTTGCCATGTGACGGAAATAGTCTCGAGCATCGGAGTCTAGACTTGATCCAAGACCCTGGTCATCCTTCGGTAAGAGTACAAAGGCAAAGATACAGCCTTTTCACATACCTTGTAGTACTTTGAGCTCCATTTGTGTGCATCAGGAGCCTCTTCCATCCATTTCTCGTATTCAGGAAGGGTAAAGAAGTCTCGGCGTTGGTTGCCTTTCGTAATCTACTTAATTCATCAGTTGCAAAACATGATACACGTGTGTGACCTACTTACACGGACAATGGGTGTGACAAATTCAACCAAGAATTCGGGAAGCTTGAGAAGAGATGGATAGAAATGATCAAAGAAGTTGATGAGGAGACCTTTGATATGTGAACCGTCATGATCCTGGAACAAATCAGGGACACAGATGACTGAAATAGTCATATTGACACACTTGATCGGCCATGATCATCAATCGGCCATAACGAAGACTCGAGACATCGGAGTAATCTTTATTGTGTTGTAATCCAAGGATCTTCTTAATATTCTGAATTTCTTCGTTCTTCAGGATTTGGTCATGCTTGGCTTCCCGTACATTCAAAAGTTTACCACGCAAAGGGAAGACACCGAAGTAGTCACGTCCAACAACACCGAGACCGGCAACCGCAAGGGCCTTGGCAGAATCACCTTCGGTTAAGATCAACGTACAATCTTTGGCACTACGAGTGCCAGCATAGTTGGCATCGGAAAGCTTTACCATGCCAACGAGACTAGAACAAGACAAGATCTTTGAGGCGATGGCTCATTCTCAATTAGACAGACACAAACCGATTACGCTTGGTTCCATCTGTTTTTTTTATTTCCTGATCGGCCTTCGTCTTCGCCCAACGTAATATTCCATCAACAATGCCAGTCTTCAAGACTGCAGAAACTTTGGCCATTGATTATCAATTAATCAAATGTTTACTCACCTTTTTTAATGAAATCTTCCTTAACAGTCGGTTTGCTCCCGAACTTCGACGAGGGTGAGGTCAATGTTTCTTTGGTCTGGCTGTCGAAAGTTGGATTTTCAATGAGGGCGTTGACAAACAGCCACATGTGGTTGCGTATTTGAGCTGGCTTCACAGGAGCGCTTTTATTCTTCTTGGCAACAGCAGTCATGATATGTTTCGAGAGTTGGTCGGCAATATAATGGACATGGTTACCTCCCTTGAAGGTCGATATTGAGTTGGCAAAGGAGACTTGCTGAAATGAGCCATCCGAAACGGCAAAAGCAATCTCCCAACGATCATTCAGTCGTTCATAGATGATTTGATTCTTTGGTTGTGCTGCTCCACCACTTGTTTCAGTTGCTTCAGCCTGCGCAGATTCTAGGTACATTTCGACATATTGTTTGAAGCTCTTGACCTTCAAACGCTCGTCGTTGAGGTAAACCTTGATGTCCTTCACGGTGCCAGCTATGTCATAGACACGCTTTCGCAACAGACCAGCTGTATCCTCATCGATACTATTCATGCCAAATCGCCTCAGGTCAGGTTTGAATGTGATTTTCGTCCACTCCTCGTTCTTCGAATTCTTCGTGATCTTCGGTTTCCCGCACGTGCCCATGTTATTCATCCATGTTTGTTTATATTTCTGCCCGCTATTCTTGTCGGCAGTTTCTACAGTAAACTCAAGAGAGTATATATTGGCGAGTTTGGCGCCAAAACCATTACGACCGCCAGTGAGCTTCTTTTCGTCGTCGTCATAATTGGAAGAAGATAAGAGGTGGCCAAAGATGAGTTCAGGAATATAAATCTTCTCTTGAGAATGTATTTCAATGGGTATTCCACGGCCACTGTTGTAAACAGAGATAATGTTCTCTTCAATATCAATGCTAACTTTAATGGTGTCCATGCTAGGGTCATTGATCTATAGTTATTTGAATCCTAGAACTACATTGAGGACAATATTCCGTACCTTATTATCAGCAGCATTGACAAGAATTTCATCGACAATCTTCAAGAAGCCCGGAACGAATCTGACCGAACGTTGAACCACTCGCTTGATATCAGCATCGTATGTCCACATTTGTTGTGTGATAGTTTCAACACTGCCAATGTATGAGTCTGGACGTTTAAGGACATGTTCTAGTTGTGAAAGCTGCGTACAGCACCTCAGTCTAGAACAGAGAAGAGAGAGGAGCACTATACCCTCGTATATGTTTCCGATGCAGACTTCTTTTTGGTAGTTACAGCTTGAGTAGGGGGCACATCTTCACCAAAGCTATCATCTTCAACGTTATCGTCACGGTCGACTAACACGCTTTTGACCGCTTGAGGCTTAGCAACGGCTTTTCTGATAGTTTCCGTGCGTATTACAGTCTTCGGAGCCATCTTTGGCTTGTACGTTGTCTTCTACAAGTCCCAAGAACCCTTTAGAATATCACGGGAAAAGGCGGTCCTCATTGCTTGCCTTCTTTACAAGAGCGAAATCCTCTTCAAATTCTGATTCGGAGAAGCTTTCTCCTTCAGACGAGCTCATTGTGAAGCTCCTTTGCGCTAGAGGAGAAAGACGAAGAGAAGGAATAGACTTGACGTTCAAGTCGGTTGAGATGTGAAAACACGCTCCACGTGAACTTGATCTACAACATGTGACTTGACGCGAGAGGTTGGCGAGAAGGACGTTGATCATCTCGGATATTTTCACCGTCAATGATAGAAATCAAAAAATGCGCACTTTGCAAATATTGTGAAGAAAGACTCAAGATGCATACGTCTCGAGAAAAAAGCGTATGGGTAATCAGCGTACACCCCGCTGCAAGTAAAAAAAAAGGATGAAGTGTCATCACGTTGGTGTATTAGAAAATGTGACTACAATCATGTGACGAGGACCCCAAATCATACGACCTTTCGACTTATATTGGCCAAGACTGGGAGGTGTCTGCATTTCCACAACTTGATCACTATCGACAACCGATCCAAAGGCCCATGCCATGGTCACTTCTGCAGGTGTGCTCATAAACTCCCGGAACTACAAATCCACAAGGTGCTGCCGTGTGTTCATGTCTCCTTTGTGATTCTGTGAGCACTCAAGTACAGCTTGGCAACCAAACGTATCTTTATGAGTAAGAAACCTTGAGATGAAACTGAATCTCAGCAGATACCATTCTGAGAACAAAGGCTGCTTATGCGAAGTCATCTATACTATCGTGACTATACTTGTTTGCGAGCATTTGTCTCGACAATGCCTCTGCCCTTCTCCTTCGTCTTGAGCCATTTTTCGACGGCGTGAACTGATCTGTGCCACCTGATGGGGCAGATGAAGATAGCAAGACTTTGAGTTCGGCAGTTAACTCATCATCAAGTTCGGCAGCCAATTCATCAGCAGCAGCAGAGGTACCTGCACCCAAGTTGAAGATAGGTTGAGAGGGACTTGACAAGATGGATAAAGACCGTGACGCTTCGTATCCGGTAATCCATGTATTGTCAACCATAGTAGATTCAGTAGTGGAGGTACCGGTGCCAAAGTCAAAGATGGGTTGAGAGAGATCTGTGGGACCTGACAAGGTAGATAAAAATCACAACATTTCATACCCGGCAGCCAATATATCATCAACCATAGTAGATTCACCAACAGAGGTACCAGCATTCAAGTAGGTTGAGAGGGACCTGACAAAGAGAATGAAAACTCTGACGTTTCGTATCCGGTGGCCCATGTATCGTCAATCGTAGCAAACTCAGCAGTGGAGGTACTGGCACTCAGATTAAACATAGGATGAATGGGGCCTGCAGCACTTGACGAGGTGGATGGAAATTGTAATAGTTCGTGGCCAGCAGTGAATGTATTAACCATAGTGGGTTCAATGGCAGAGATGCTTAATCCAGACGGGATAGGCTGAGAAGGGCCTGTAACACCTGACGTAGATAGAGCTTCAAGTTTGATCGTGAACCGCAGGAGCAGAGGTGCTGCCACTCAATGAAGCGTGAGGGGGTGCAGAACCTAGATGCGAGGTCAGTACAGTGCTGAATAAAGGAATCCTTCTTTTCGAACCAACCACAGTGGATGCAGTAGTAGAGGTGCTGCTACTCAATCCAAAGATAGGTTGCAAGGGACCTGTGGCAACACTCACAGTGCTGGATGCATACCATGGGGTATCTAAATGCGAGGTCAATATAGCTCTGAACAAAGGAGTATAAGATATTACCGAGAGAGAACAAGGGTCTTATATCTGACTCTAAGACCAGGGCTTTTATGTTAGTCTCGGGTGCAATAGACATGCCAGAAAATGTGGGAAACATTGTCTGTTAGAAAGTTTCTCCTTCTGACTTGGCAATGACATGGGGCAAAGTGTTGGGTGGCACAGATTCTAAAGGTGTGGCAAATTGAAGTGCTGGTTGGACAGTAGACGGCAGATGAAAGGAAATTATTGATGTTGATGACGTTTGAGGGTACAACAGTTCATCAGCCTCTGCAGAAGAAACAGAGGGGGATGATAACAGAGAATGAGTTGTCTCTGTAGGCTGTGGAACAATCTTGTTAAGTATGGCATGTCCCTCAACATGTCTCTCTTTGTCTACAAGTGTGGGGATGGCATCCCCCTCGAAGTAGACCCAGTCAACGTACCAACGACCACTGAAGCCAAACATGTAGTGAGGCATCCGATTAGTAAAATAGCAGACAAAATTGGTGAAGGATTGACACTGTCAAACGGGTTTTCAGTCAACAGGATCAACTAGAGAGGAGATTTTGCTACCTCTGTCTACTAGATTCCAGCTTCGCTTTAGCTCTAAGAAACTATTGCTTCCAAGTCTCTTGTCCACCAACAATGTGACTCGCGAGTGCCGCATCATGTTCTTCCATAGTAAGCCATTTTTTGGCATATATCCAGTTTTGCCAGGTGCTCAGGGTGTTCAAAAGCAGAAGGCTGAAATATGAACAATAAGACACATTCACTCTACACCAGGTATGAAGGCTCACCGAACCTGCCTGCTAGACTATATGTTGGCATAGCAGCTCACATTGGAGCCAATTTTCCATTGAATACCGTTTTCCACCCATTCTTCGCCAATGGCGCGGTTTGAATGAGATTGAGTGCTTGCTTAACTTGTTGTCGTATATCTTGCTAAGAGAACGCAATTTTTCATTGCTGTTCTAAGTTGGCCTTGGTGGCGGATGTGGATGAGGTTTGTCAGAACTGGGTATATGTTAGACAATAATCATATACATGTGTGTCCGACCTACCACCGACGAACTATACCCAGACAATAAATTGAGAAAAAGTCAAATAAGAGCTGCTCGCAGTTGTTCTCGAGTTGCACTCATCACCTTCTCGAGCAGGTATGCTTGCTTGACTGCACCTGAAGGCTATGTTGGGTGGGCCCCTTCTATGTCCTTGTTTGAAAGGTCTGTAAGACAAATGAGAAAAGATACAAAAAAGATGAGGTTTACAAAACCTGGACAACCGGCTGCTCGGCGGTTGTTTCCTGATCGATCTGCGATGATATGTATGTGCCACAATAAAAAACACGAAAAAGAACACGAAGACCAGAAAATTTTTGAATAAAGTAGCATTTTGAAGAAGCTGAGTAAGCTGATCGTAGATATAAATCCATGAAACAAAAGAGGTTGAGTGCTAAGCATGATTGGGGTAAGCCAGCATTTCTTTTGCCAAGAGGCCAAGTTGGTTGACTGTCCAAGGAAGAAAATAGTCCATGGTGAATATGGAAGTAACCTCCAAAAGTTTTGAACTTTTGAACCTTCGGAGTCCTAAATAATGTGCCCAGTGTTTCAGTACATGACTTCCCGTAGAATGTGCCATGCCGAGATGCCGGACATGAATGGGGTCTCCCTAGATGTTGCTTAACTCAAAATTGCATACTGTATCCACCTGACCTATTATAGAGGGAGGCGGTGGCTGTGACATTTTGTGGCGTCTCTAGTGTCTGCGCCATCCCAACTTGCACCAGACTCGTCCTCAGCACCGGCGACGAGCCCACAGTTGTCCTCGTCACTGCTACTGCTGCCCTCCATCTCTTCCCCGCCTCCCCCACCATCGTCTCCGTTGCCCGCGACCACCCCGTCCATCACTTCCATCCTGCCCCCGACTTCGCAAAACACATCTCCAGCCTGTTGGAATTAGAATCTCATGCAAACCTGCACAATGCAACTGAATGAGATCAATCCCATCATATATGAGTGGTAGGTATATTACATGATGGAGACACAAGTATATAGGTAGTGTAGTTACTTGATACTCGTCATCTGTTTGTACCCTCCCCCGTTCGTATTTCAACACAGGCACCCCTGAACAACCACTGCCCTCTCCTTCGCCATCGTCTTCGTCGTCCACCTCGACAACAAACATCCTTACTTCGATAACGAGCTCGCCTTCATCTGCTCCAAACAAAGATCACTATGCTACTTCTGAGGCTCGAGTGTGCTACTCCTCAGGTTCTGAGTGAAGTATGGATATAGAAGTTTTGCGGCACTTATGCATTAGCAAAGACGGGAAAAATGTTGATTGCAAGGTTCGTGGTGTTGATAATGAGTTCAGGAATAGTAATGGGGCATGCATGAGGGTCAAGCCATAGAGCTCCTTTTGTGACTTCATTACTTATGGGACAGAATCTTATTTTTATTAGATATGTGGAGGAACACCTGTCATGGAATCAAGCTCATTCCCAGTTTAGTATGCCATACATCCAGAGTTGCACTGAGACCTGGGTTCGAAACGATTGATTCCACAACAATGAGATTGACCGCACCAAACTCTGCCTACTCGACAGGAAGTCATCAACCTTACGGCTTCGCTTTGACGTTGTTGACTATCAAGTTCTACAGGAAATAATTATCTCGGTAGTTCAGGTGTCACTCAGTGGTAGACTCGCCTTGTAAGCTTCGACGTCGCCTTTAAATCTGCTAACAGTTTGATTTCCACATACCCAAAGCTGCAAACACTGTCAGATTGAACGATATATCCCATAAAAATATTCACCTCGTTTGCGACGGTCGTAATGAAACGTTCATCATGAGAAATAATAACGACACCACCATCCCACTTTTGGATAGCATTCATAAGGGCATCCAAACCCTGTATAGAAGTTGGAAACCTCAGTCTCAGTAGAATCAAAAAGCACAAACCTCGATATCGAGATGGTTGGTCGGCTAAATTCACTCCGTACTCAGGACAATAGGATGAAAAGCGTAGCACGAACCTCATCAAGTAACAAGATATGAGGATGCTGCAGAGAGAGCAAAGAAAAGGCTACGCGAGACTTTTGTCCTCCTGAAAGAGTGCCAATGAGTTGTAGGCTGTATGGCAGCCACGGTAAGCCAGCATCACACACACTATGAGCGTCAACCTACCCTGTCATACCACTGATTTGAAAATTTCCTAAATGAGACCGATACTCTTGTTCGGTCCTTCCAGGGAATTTGGAAGCCAGAAACTGCACCGGCGACATTGTTGGAATCAGGGTGTCGACATGGTGCTGGGCAAAGTAACCACTAAAACGTTGAATAAATAATCTCTAGCTTCAACGATTAAGGCTTACACGCGAAGACGACCGTTTCGGGTGACATGGCCTGAACTCGGATCCAGTTCGCCTGTCAAAATCTTAATACTGTCTTTCGGGTTAAAAAAATTAGTGACAAGTCTCAAGGATTGAGCGCACAGAGTAGATTTTCCAGCTCCATTCGCGCCAACAATTGCAATGCGAGAATCAAATCCGATATCGAAGTTAATGTTCTTGAGTATGGATTTATCCGGGTTATAGCCGAAGGTGACTTCATTCATCTGGAGAAGCGGTGGAGAAATCTTCTCCATCTCAGGGAATCTACTCGAAGACTCATTAAAGATGGGGAAATACTTGATCATGAAATCACTCACCTAAAGTTTTCTTTCTCCTCTTCCTCAGGGGGCTGTAAATCGGGTAACTGTAAGGAAGAAGGTCAGATTCATGTCAGCATATTGAAGCTGGACAAAACCTTTTCTAGTATCTTGATCTTCATTTGTGCCTGTGCAGCTAAAGACCCATTCAAAAAACATAACATGCGCAGAGGAAGCAAGTACCTCTGTTGGCATTATACCGCCAGCGATCGATAAAGGTCTGTAGATGCTTGCGATATTCCATTTGTGTTTCATATTCCTTGCGCATATTACGGTCACGCTCCGATTTAGTAGAATAAAATTGGGTAAAGTTCCTAGATTTGTCTCTCAACTTCAAGGATGATAATCATGGATTTATTCTTACCCCTTGTAATAGTCAAGCCTCCCTGAGTGCTGATGAATGATGTCGGTGGCCACTGCATCTCTTGAAACTCGTAAAAAAATTATTTGTCGGTCTATCGAAGGTCAACATACAGAAAAGCGCGATCGTGAGATCTGGTAAATGCGAGTCATTTCAGTGTTCAGAACTGCTTTTTCAATGCGACTCACACCACAAGCAGAGTTCCTGGCCACGTTTGTAAATAATCCTCAAGCCAGGCAAGGGCATTGAGATCAACTAAGAGGTAAGATTGTCAATACAACAGTATCTTATCAGGGAAAGTTGCATACTATGATTGGAAGGTTCATCGAGCAGCAGTAGAGAGGGCTAACGGACAATATCAACCATTTGCTCATATGAAAGAACCCCTTACCTTCACAAAAAGGGCACGAGCTAGAGCCAATCGCATTCTGACTACTCGTGAGTTCGCGTTATTTATAGATAGAAAAAAAATGACAAACCGCCAACCACCACTGAATGACTTTGTTGGACGTTGCTGATCGTCTTCATCGAAGCCGAGACCTGTGAAAGAGCTCAATCAGTTCAACGAATATAAGATTCATGGTAACTTACCAGCAAGGAGCGCTGCTGCCCGTGAGGGTCCACTCTCCGCATCCATTTCAGTTAATCGCGCGTGGACCTCCGCCAATCTCGATGATAGCTCCTCTCTCTCATCCTCAAATCGTTTCTCATCACTAGCAGATTCAAGCTCGACAAGTTTGGTGTCCAGCAATAATTGTTCATTTAAGAGATGATCACGCCAGACATCAGCTTTTAACACAGAATCGATGGCTTTTGTGTCGTCACCAATGATCTAGAGGAAATTCAAATGAAGTCAGGGATGGGGATGATGTAACGGATATACGCACCTCCTGTTCCACGAAGAGGATCGTGATGTGAGGAGGAATAGGTACTTCTCGCATTGCAATATGCCGTAGCAGTGTTGATTTACCCACACCTTCAGAAATGCTGAAACGACGTTTGCCCAGGTCAACCTCAATTACTCACCGTTACGACCGATCAGACCATAGCGGCGGCCATGTGCAAGGGTTAAAGAAGCCCCCGACCTGCAGGAATGCATTGTTTGATACTATTTTTTTTTGGTTTCGAAACTCACAATATTCTGTTCGAACCAAAATTAACGTCGATGGATGGAAGGTGGATGTCCTTGCTCTTGTTTTTACCACTTGCAGCGGCTTGGAGAGGGTTGATCTGGAATGTTTCAGGATCGGACTCTTTCGATGTCCCTCCGAAAAACTTGCCTTCATAAACATTTCTTCATATGTTTGCTATGAAAAAGGAGGAAGTGGTCCGAGGCGTCGAGATTCCGGTCTTTACATACTCACTTGCTTGCGATGCTGATCAAGTAGCTTAGATCCCTCATAGAGATCCCTCCTAGCACGTTTCTCGATCTTGGCCTTGAGTGCACACGTTAGTCTGAAGAGTTCAACCGCACGGGAAAAACTAACCCGGAGTTTAGCCTCCTGTTTTTCAAGCTTTTTGACGTCTACACGAGACGCTCTGTATTTTTTAGAGACAAAAATACATCAGGAGAATATACATGACACACTTTCCCTTATTTATGGATTCTAAGTCAACTCCTTCGGACAAGGCGATCGTATTTGATATTTGAGTTTTACTCATATCCATGACTTTGTCCAATTTCTGTAGTTTTGGTCGAGACTTGTTCTTGATACGAGCATTGAGTTGCTCCGCTAAAAGATCTCCCAATTTGAGCATAAGTTTTTCAACAACATCACGATCTCCTGCAGCGGATTGGAGAATGTCGTGGGCAACGTGGAGTACGTCCTCTTCTTCCCCTGCGTCATCAATCAAGTAACCGGCAAGATACTGCACGATCACATCTTCAGTTCCTGGAAGATAGGAGCGAATTTCTTGAGCCAATTCCTCTGACGACATGACACAGCCGAAGTTGAAACAGGAATGAGATGTGGAGTTGTCGACAATGAGATTAGTTAGCGACGAGCAGTTTCCCGAAATGGAAGGAAACTGCACAACGTAAATTCTATTGTATCACACACATCCCCTTCTCTGCTTTCCCGATTATGTCACGAGTCTACTTTGATAAAATCATTGATGATACACGAGAAGGTGGATTGTTTTCTTAAGTTGTAGGATTAAGTACTGAATCTCAACCTAAATCAAAGTTCCGTCGGTTTGAAGAGCCCTCATAGGGCTGTGTTGAATGACATAACAAGGTTTTCGTAAGTGATTTCACCTCTTAAACCGTCTAGGTCCCCGAAGAGTGCATTTCAACGAGTAAACCCTCACAAGCTCAATTGTGTATAGTGTTATTTAGAGCGCAAATCTCCATTATCAAGAGACTGTCACTTTACCCTGCACTGGCTATAGTCACGCTCCTTTGCGGCATCAACGTTCTTTCTGGTCCTTTGCCGATCGACCACATGCAACTGTAGCTAATGTAGCACTTGTACTCAATGTTCGCATGCTTAACCTGTCATGTTGAATCTTCCACCTTTTCGACGCACTGCAGATTAATTAATTCATTAATTCATTCTATACTCGAAAGCTTCTATACTTCGAAGACCGGTGGACACCGATCTTCGGGGGCGCTGCATACAATGCCACAGAACCTAGACCTGGAGTATTACAACGACAGTTCCTCTGCGGAAACTAGCCTCTCGACTACAACTTTGGACCAGAGATACGGCGATAAGATGTTTCAAGTGGACATCAGACAAGAACGAGGGACAATCAAATATCTCGGTGACCACCTCCTTTGAAACTTTGCAACACACATGAAAATTTGAATTTCTTCTGCAACAGAGTGCGAAATTGCTGTTCATTGCTGCCTCCGTCGATGTTGTCCACAGCTTCGTTGAAATCATTCGCGAGTTCGGTTTGACAAGCATCTGTTGGGCAAACATGCAGAGTTGTCATTGCTTCCACTGCCAAGACCAGCAGCAAGCCACTCTCAGGGCTCAATCAATTGACAGCTGTCGACGAATTCATGCAGGTGCGGTATCGCACTGAATATCGACAAACATTTAGCTGTTGATTGACAGCGGCGCTGATAACTCGGCAGGATTTAAATAGCCACATTCAAGCCTTTTGTAGACGCGAGCACATTGCACATTATCAGGCACAGCTCAGAT
>Ga0153995_1000086_pt1 | contig 16470 bp, 21 predicted proteins | sample TSNC079MetaG_FD_104678 | JGI IMG/M metagenome (GOLD analysis project Ga0153995, IMG submission 104678) | Attine ant fungus gardens microbial communities from North Carolina, USA - TSNC079 MetaG | ecosystem: Host-associated > Fungi > Mycelium > Unclassified | place: USA: North Carolina, Lumber... | reverse complement strand
TTTTTATATGCTCCCAAGATAAAATCAAGTAACAATGTTCTCTCATAGGTTTGCTTTTGTCGACTTTCAAACGACGGAACATGCGACGAGCGCACTCATCAATCTTAAGAACCATCACCTCAACGGAAGAGACCTCGTAGTAGAATACGCGAGTGCAGACGCCGTCCGTCGTGGCGCGCCCAAGGGTCCACATCAAAAATCTTCTGGAGATGTCATCCAACCTCCCATTCAAACAAGACAGAAAAGGCCGCACGCGAACAAGGATACCTCATCTCAGAAGAAAACGGGGGTTGACGAGAAAGCCGAGTCGGCGCAAATTCCTTTAGAACAAAAAGAGAGTTCTCACTCGAAATGGAAGCCACCAGCGGCGAGGGATCGTGAAGGAAGGAAACAAAAGGGGAGGCCGAAACCAGGAGCTGCGCTTGCGCTTGCTAAACGTGAGAGCGCTGCCATCGTCCCCAGTCTGGGACAAAAAATTACTTTTTGAAGCATGTCTGGTGGTTGGTTCTTTAAAAAGCCCTTTTCAGGGTTTTCTTTCATATTTATGCATGCAGTTGGATTTCGAAATTTGGAATTTCGAGTGTTGTTGCCTCTGGCACTTCATCCCTTCCATCGTTTGGGACTATGAATCTCATCACTATCCTCTGGCCCTATTTTCTACCCGGGAGGAATCTGAATTACCTACATAATTGAAGACTTGGTTGTCTAGTCATAGATACGAAAGCTGAAAACCCTTGGAATGTAATCGTGTCTCAAAAGAGAGAAAAAGCGTCTTCAACGACGATGATCAACATTGAACTTCCAAATTAAGGTCTTTTGTATCGTAGATCACATTTCATTACCCTCCCGTTCAGAATCCCGTATTCATGAATTTTTTCCCTATTCTCCCCGCCTTTGTGCTCTGATTCGCCATCTCAGCGGATCGAATGACGGCTCACATCATATTCAAGCAAAAAAAATGACAGCAATATCACCCGCCAAAAAAAAGGCTCAAAGATCATCACTTACCACTTTCATCCTCCGCCTGAACCATACCCACCTCATATTCACCACACACATCCCACCTTGATCCCTCCGCAGACGCAGAAACGTATTTTACAAATTTCATCACCCTCTCATCTCTCAACACCAACAATAAACGGTTAAAACTAGGCTGAACAGTCAAGAGCGTGTCAGAGTCGTCGTCATCATCGTCTGCACTAGAATCCTGCATTTCTGCATCGAGATTGGAAGGTAGGCGATGAAATGGAAGACGAAAGAGGGGATTTTCATGGTCCATTGGAAATCCTGACGACGAAGCTGTCGTGGTGGTTGTGGAAATGGTCGCAAAGCTTCTATTGCTAGTCGACGTAGATGGGGGAGATGGGTTGGACTGTTTGGAGGCCCCAGATCTGTATATCGCAGGATCATCTTCCTTGTCATGTGGGGCCATGTAACACTGAAAAAACTATGGGTACTTTCTTCAAAGACGAAAGGCATGACATGACTTACTTCCCAACCACCCCACTCAGCAGCCTGCCACCCTGTTTGCTTCCCTTCCTCTCCGTTCCCAACATTCATTGCATTACTCTTCTCATTGGCACTACCATTTGAGCCCCTTGTCTCAGGAGTCAATCCAAGTACGACATCCAACCTCGCCTCCTTATCATCACTTGTCGCAAGTGTATAATCTAATCCGGGGCGGAATCGTCTGGCCTCACAAAACCACCCTAAAGGCACCAAACTTGCAACGATGGCCAACCAAGCACGAAAAGCATCAGAGGGGAAAAGTTCATCTTGTAGTGAGCGTAGGATTTCATCTGATGAGGGTTGTGCTGCGCGGGGCTCGACCGCGATAGCGTTGGCAGGTCTTGAAGCGAGAGTACAATAGCGCCATTTATGGGGAGGGCCACGGAGTCTCCAACTTGACGAATTGAAAGGTGAAGCTATAGCAGCTGTGTGGCATGGGATGGGTGATGGTCTGTCAGGACCGAGGCCATCTTTTGCGTCTAGATCGCGGAGACGATTTTCAAGTGCTTGAGCAAGATCATTGGAAAGAAAATAATACAACTCGAGAGAAGATTCTTCGGCAAAGCGCACTGCTAGGGCTTTCATTGTTCGAGGCTGAAGGTATACTGGGTTGAGAAATTCGGAGAGAAAGGCAGTGTAGTGTTCTGGAAGAGTCACAGCTGTTGCAAGGGCTGTTTCGTCTGTGTAGGCATAGGGTCTGAATTGGACGTGTGACGATTGCTTGGGGGATGGATAATTGGGAGGATTTGATCAAGGGACAGGATACGCACCAGCTGCTCCCGAGAGCTTTTGTAGGGTGAAGTGATTTTGTCGGGGGTATACCCCTCTTCGCACTCTTGTGCTGCATGGAACCATCCGCTGATGGTAAGTCGTTCTCGTCCATCTTCATCTCCACCGACGACGACTTCTTGGACGGAATGGAAACTCTGGCCAGGCTGAACCTCAAAAAAAACAAACTGGTTCCAACTGGGTGGTATGCTCTTTACAGGAATAGGATCTGGCTCGAGAGAGCCATCGGGAGCTGTTGAGACGGAGTAGAGCTCGAGGGCGCCGCCCCAGTCGTTCTGCCAGATGTGATAATGTGGAAGGGGCATGTAGAGGATGTAGGAGAGGCGACGGGTACCAATAACGTCATCGTGATTGAGGAGATGACAGCCTTTGGAGTAGGAATTGACGGACATGTCCTGCTTGACGCCAGAGAGAGGACCGCAACCAGTGACAGCACGCAAGAAGCTGCGGAACTGAGGCGAGTAGAGGGCATCACGGAGGGCAAGGAGGTTTGGGAGAAGGGCTATCTGTTCTGAAGACAGAAAGTTGAGGGACGCAAGGTCGCCTGTCTGATTGACCTGTGAAGGCAGATTTGGACGAGCAGGGAGAAAGAAAGAAAAAGAATACCTTGTAAATGTCCGTCTCTTTTTCTGTGAAGGAGAGCTGGGAGATGCACTCGTCCTTGACCTTGACGAGGAGGCTGTCATGGAAGAGCTGCTGGATGAGGGCGTGGTTAAAGGGGGCACTGGTGCGATAAGAGGAGCTGAGGGCGGCGATGGAGTTGTGATCGAAGAGGAGAGGGGCGAAGAGGGATGCGGGGTCGCTGTTGTGGACGGCGGCGACGGTGTCTGGCAGGATCCTCGGCCGCTTGGAGCCCTGGCTGGGATCAGGACTCTCTCTGGCGTGGGTGCGGGCCATAGGGGCTGCCACTGAGCACGTGCTGTGCTGCACACCAAGTCACGTGCAGAATCATGATAGTCACGTGCGAGACTACAAGCACGTGTGCTCATCACGCGACTGTCATGCTCCGTCGTCTTGCAGGCCGCGACTGGCAGGTAGTCATCGGGATTGAATCACATGCACAGATTAAAAGTCGACACAAGCTATTTTCGCAGCGCAAAAACCAAGGAGCCTCTCCGAATTCTGCAGTTGCTGTCCTCGATGCAGCTTTCCCTGGAACTCTCCCTGTATGTTTTCTGTTTGTTTTATTGTTGTGCTCACTTTCTCCAGACACTCAATCCCTCATGCGTCGACTTGGCTCTGCGCACTGCAATTGCGCTCCAGTGCTCCATTCAACCCCACTCCTCATTCGACCGAAAACACTACTTTTACTCCGATCTCCCTCTCGGCTACCAAATCACCCAGCAATACGGTCAGCTCTCCCACTCACCCCCATTCACCCTTTCACTCTCTTCTTAGCGCCCCTCGCTAAACATGGCTTGCTGTCTATCCCCGGAACTTCTCCCATTCGCATAAAACAGATCCAACTCGAACAGGTATGTCTCTCCCCTTCACCATACCCCTTTCCCTAGCTTAGAATCCAGGACACTGCAAAATCCACCTTTCTCCCTCGATTCCGCTCATCTCATATCGACCTAAACAGAGCAGGAATTGGCTTGATGGAAATTGTCTCTGAACCTGATCTACGGTGCGCACCGCTTTTCGTCTATTTTCGCCCCGACAATCCACCAACTTTTCCAGTTCTCCAGAAGATGCTGCCGCTTATGTCCGTTCCCTTCAGTCCCTTCTTCGAGCTGTAGGTTCGAGCGACGCAAACATGGAAGATGTATGCTTTTCTAAATCTCCACGTCCAAACATTTATCTGTCCCCCAGGGTTCTCTTCGCTGCGATGTCAACGTTTCTATCAGCCCTGCCGGTGCCCCTCCTACTTCTGGCACCCGCTGTGAGATTAAAAATCTCAACAGTATCAAATTTATCACTGCTGCTATCAGTATGTCTACCACCTACTCCGCCCATCAATCTAATCTTCCCTGTAGCATATGAAATTCACAGACAATCCACCTTGTTCGCAGACTCTCCTGCAACACCTCTCCAGCAGGAAACTCGAGGCTTTGACGAAATCACATTCGAAACTTTCAGGCTCAGGTCAAAGGAAGATGCTCCTGACTACCGATACATGCCTGACCCAAACCTCGGTGTTCTTCGTTTGAGCAAGGTATTCCTTTCCGTCGTCGCTACTGCTGTGCTCGTCTTTGCTCAATCTTATATATCCAGGAACGTATCGACAGCATCCGCTCATCTCTTCCCGAGCTCCCATGGCAGACACGTACACGGCTGGAACAGACATATGCTCTCTCAGACAGAAACGTCAACGTTTTGTTAGGCATCGACAGCGGACGTCAAGTAAGATATGACGGTCAAGATCCTGGAGAAACCAGTGCTGTCACGTATTTCGACAAAATCGTCGACGGCTTTGGAGATCCAAAGCGAAAGAAAAGGGACCCAAAGATCGTTGCCAATTGGTACGTCCCCGCACTCTCTTCTGCGGCAAGTCTTGAGAGTCTCCTCCACCCAGGGTTACACAAGAACTTTTAGGCCAGCTTGCCTCTCAGAAAAAAACATTTCAGCAGAACACGATATCTGCTTCTCAGTTGGGTGAGCTCATAGATATGGTTCAATGTAAAACTATCACGGGTAAAGTAAATTTTTTTCTTATCAATGTCCATTATCTCATGCACACACACAGGCACAACAGGGAAGCAGCTCATTCGACACATGTTGACAAACCCATGCACCGACTCCATCCTAAAAATCGCCTCTGATCTCGACCTTCTCGCCTTGTCATCATCGACGTGCGGTCTGCAGACTCAAGACCCACTGGTAGAGATTTGTGAAAAGGCAGTAGCGGAACTCACTGAGGAAGTCATGGCGGTCAGGAAAGGAAACAAGAATGTGTTGAATAGGATTGTAGGTCTTGTGATGAAGGAGTCGAGAGGGAGAGCCGATGCACGGAGAGTCAAGGAGATTGTTGAGAGGTTGGTGTGTGAAGAAATGTAATTTCACTTGTGTTTGTGTTTTGACAAAAAAACTCCTTGAGGCGTGTTTGCGAGGCTATCGAATGTAGAAATGTCAGGAAATGCACCCGAGAGTGGATTGAATTTATCATGTGAGGGGACCGGAAGAGGGTCGAGTGGGTCGTTCAAGAGAGGAGTTGACAAAAAAAACTTAAAACTCAAAACTTGCATTCTTTCCACTCAAAACACTTGCGCATGGGGGACCAGGAGATTGGCGGTTTCAGCAAGATGTATAAGGCAATAGCGGAATTCACCACAAGAGTCGTGGCGGTCAAAAAAGGAAATAAAAACATGTTGAATAGTAGATCGTAGGTTTTGTGATGAAGAGGGAGGGCCGATGCACGGAGAGTCAAGGAGATTGTTGAGAGGCTGATGGAGGAACGTAATTCCACTTATGTTCTGACAACTCCAAGTAAAATCAAAATCCTAAAACTCAATCAAAACCTGTATTCTTTCTACTTCAAAACACTTGCACATGGAAGACGGGGAGATCGGCAGTTTGAGCAAGATGGGTCATTCATGTTTTAGTCCCTGCGGTGACGATAGCTGAGCTGTTTTTGACGTATGGAATGGAAAGTGAAACGCAAGTACCCAAAAATAGGCAACTAATTTGGTAATCAGAATGACGACTTTTTCGAAAGTGGTTTAGTGGGCACCCTCGTGGTGGCTCCGAGGAGATGGAGAGGGAACCTTACCTATATGGGCCACAATGAATGAACACCAACGTTGTTGGTTTTTTTAAAAGAAATTTGCCTCGAGTCGAGTTGGTTTGGCTCGTTGTCAGCATTCCGAAACGATAGCTGCCGGACTTTTTTTGAATCTTGGATCGTCTTTCCTGTGTGAAGTTAGTGGAGAACCCCTCCCCTTATCCCGGTTCTTTCAGAATCATGAGTGAGAGACCTGTTCTATACCTAGAAATCCTTCCTTACTCTCGTAATATTATTATTATTCCCTCATTCAGAAAAGGAGGAAGTCAGGGAGGCGGGGAAGACCGTTTGCCCCTCCCACCTCCGACATACAAGGATCCGACTTGTCAAAAGAAAGTAAGAACAAGATCAAGAATTATCTCCGTGGTCATATCAATAGGGTTGTGCGCTGTGTGGTTGTTATCCAAAAAAAAGGAGGATCATGACTAACCTCGCTTCCTCTCTCTCCCTTGGTCAGCCCAACAACTTTTTTTAACTCCACAGAAATTACAACAATGATGATTTTGTTGGAAAAAAAAGTCCGAGAAAAAAGGATCTGGGTGTTTGATACATCTAGTGGTTTTTTTTAAAACATCGCGAGGAGAGGGATAGGTAAAGTCAGCTCTGTAATCACCTATAGTAGTTTGGGAGAAAGCCCGTAGCTATGAATTATGAAAGATGTTACATTGAAACACCTAAAAAGGAGGAAAAAAGAATCAAATTTAGAGGTTGGGGGAAACCCCGATAGCATCGAGCTGTATCTCTCCTTGGCATCAAAAAGAAAAAAAAGCGACTTGGGTCAAGTATTAATCGACACACACACACATACACGCACATATACATCATTGATTCTCCCTCCCCTTCTCTCCAATCATACACATAACAAGCGCGCGCGCACACATATACACAATCAACCCTGAATTTCACCCACGTGGACCCACAGTGGACCCACACAGTCATACTCCAAGCTAAAAATAAACGCAACGATTATCACGGATAAAAACTTGGTGATAACGACTTTTTTTATTTTATTTTATCCTCCATCATGGTGAAGATACCGAAAATAAAGGATCTTGGCGTGTTCGATGCGATCGTTCCTTTAATACATATATAAATAAATATCAAGTTGATTGACATGATACAAAAGTTTCTTTTTTGCACTCGCCTCACCCCCCCCCTTTTTTTTTACTAAATCTTTTTTGACCTTTAAGAACGAACGATGAATAAGATATCCGGTGTAGACGGCTTTTTTTATCTTTTTATTTTGGTCCATCAAAATCGCAAATGTGACCATGACACGTTCGGATGGCCCCTTTTTTTGGGGAGGGTATTGCTTCGTTTTGATAGTTACTCATCAAAAGAAAAAAATACGTGGTTTTTTTTCCTTTTATGAAGAAAAATTTGTGTACATGTGAGGGTCAGCGGAGGAAGACGATTTCGGATCATGAGAGAGTGTGATGATCAAGTTTTGAAACACTGATCCGTTTAGCTGGACTTGTACAAAGTTTTTTGCGACGACAACAACAACGATGGAGGGTTTTCCTTGGCTGAAATGAATGCATTCTATTCTTATTTGATAGAAACGCTGTATTTTCTTACTCATACCATTTTTTGAAATTCTGAAGAGGGATCTAGCTTCGAGACGTAAAACCTTATTCCTCAAAAGAAATACTCTAACCGCTTGTAAATGAGAAAGTATGGGCAGGTTCCTATCTAATCAAAAATCGCATGAGAAAATGGATGTTAGAGGTCAACAGACTGTCAGATAAAAACTAGCTCAAGTACTACAGAAAATTTATCTTCTTTCTCTCATATCATGTCAGACGCTACTTGAACTCAAACAACCTTGCGGTCTTTGGCAGAGGGAAAATTGAAATAAAAGCTATCTCGAAACAAGTTGACTCAACTCATCACCCAAACGACCGACCTAGATGGTTTCCAAAGCATTACTTGAGTGTCACCAGCCTTCAGAGTACCATTTTTGACCTTCATGGCCATCTAACTCCGCCTACACATCTATTGATGGACTACACTATTATTCATAATGGTTACGGTGACCGTATCTTAGCACTGAATTGTGAATGCTGAGGCCAATATGCAGTTCTGTCTATCCCTATATACCTTGTTGATACATACAAGTGCCTGGACCTCAAGGCTAGACTAAATCGATCGCAGTAGTGGTGTGCTCTATAGGTGATATGACATATGACACATATAAATAGGTCAAAGCAAGGTGCGAATCAACGATTTAATCACACGTATGAATATCCTCCGCTTCTCGAACTGTGTGAATGTGATGAGCTGTTTATTTACCTGTCTGAGGGGAATTATATTTTTGACCGCAGCATTCAGAGATCGATTCAAATGCTTCCTGAGATAGCGGTATCCATACTGCCTGGCCCTACCAGACCTGAAACACCGTCAAGACGAACCAAGCCTACATCATTTCTCACGTCAAGTAGGGGTCTGTCAAAGTCAGTGATGGAAAGTTCTTTTTCTCCTAATACCTGATGTGAGAGATAGGCGTTTCATCACATATGGGCAGGGACGTCCGATTGTCCGACGAGCTCCTTGCAAAGGAATAACAGTTCTTTTCAGGAAGGAATCTGATTTAATTATAGCTTATGACGTATGCTCTCCCAGTAATCTCTCAGTAATCATGATAGCAAATGTCAAAGTTCCCTGCGCAGTCGATGAGATGTTCTCTTTCTTGAACGCGAATAAGTTGAACCGGACGTGATTGTGTTGATGTATTCTGTAACTTGATAATTAAAAATGTGTAGGTCAAGGTTGTAATTTATTTATAGACCATCTTCAAAGCATTGTTTGCAGGGAAAAATCAAAAGATCCAAGGGCCAAAAATAATGGGTTTCAAAGAACAGAATCGGGCTATCCGGTGCCACGGGACAAGGAGTATATCGATACATGTAGTATACATAGAAAACGAAGGTGTTGATGTATAGAGGGCCTGGGTCGAACACCAATCTTTGAATCATTGACGTTAGACATGGCCACTATGAGGGAATCTATGAATATGATAAGCTTCATGAGTATCAAGAAGGCTCGCGGAAAATAAAAATACAAACCTGTATGTCTGACACTTATGACTTGAAGAAGCCTCACAGCTATGAGAAAGCCAAACCAGCCCATGTACCGAGGGCTCCCATGATCGCACCACTTGCAACTGCTTTGAAAGTAGAAGAGGCAGAAGACGTTCTTCCAGCAGTGTTGGAGATATTGCTGGCTGTATTGAGTTTTGGATTCTCAATCGATTCAGTAAGCTCTTCGGCAAGTTTTTCTACTGCATTCAAATCGCTTCCGATGACAAGTAAGACATCTTCCTCCTCCTTATCTTCATTATAAACGGGTCGAACATGCAGTTTTGCGGCTTCAGCAGATACCTTCACCTCATCTACGTCCTGTCTCTTGTGAATGTAGACACTAGCAGGAGACGCCCGAGAAAGCGACGCCAGAAACAGCTGACGCTGTTCCAATGTCTGCGATCTCTGCAGAGGTAACGGTTTGGACACTAATGGTGGTGGTTTAAATTGGAGATCGGAAAGCGGTGCTGACACCGCATCGCAGTTGAAACCCCTGAATGACGTCTGAATACCTATGGAATTCTTCGTGGGTGACAATTCTACATCGGGGAGCCCCTCAACGCTGGACTCCCAAGATGGCGCTTTCAGAGTCCCCGGCATCAATGTCTGAGGACCCGAATTCATCTTGAATTTGATTGGGGCCGTGGTATTCTGTCCCTTAGATCGTTTACTATCGTTGTCTTTTGATGCCGTTATTCGCGCACGATAGCCAACCAGATGTCGACCATGGCACTCTTCAGGGACCAACGGACCGAGGCCTATGGACTTCAGAGCTTTGCTGAGATCCTCTTCTAATCTCTCCTTTCTCTCCTTTGTTGGGCTTGTACTCATGTCCTCGCTTTTGGCGACGTTTGGACATCCTGACCTGGGATGGCCCCGTCGTGACTGGGCGCACTTGGCGCACTTTGGCGCTTTTCGACCAGGTGCGATACCAGGAGAGGCATTTAGAAGGGCGGGTTTACCAGTAGGTGACGACTGAGCGGAACGAAGGGTTGGTGGCATGGGAATGGGGTCGATGCGAACTTGATCTCAGGTGGAAAATGTCGTGGGATGTTCCTAGTTGTCCGTCCGGGTTAGCTCCTATAGTCGCTCGTGTCACTGTTGTCCCTCGATCCTGACAAAAGACAAAATGCATACTCGATATCACGCAATAAAGCTAAATAATATTGTCGAGATAAAATACAGTGAATGATATATGACACAACGGAATACAAAATAGCACCAAGCCAGCTACGCCTGTAGGAAGAAAGATGCTTATAGAATACTCCTGGCCAAAACAGTACTCCAGGTCGGAGGAAGCACACCGTTGAGCTGTTGTTTTCCTGTCGGGGAAAAGTATCAACTGATAAATAAACCAATAATCACACCAGTAAGGAAGTGAAAACATTGCTATTAAATTACGACCATGGTTTAAGGTGTGCAAGTGTTGACTCAGAAATTCCTATTGAGCTGCCACAGTACCGGTTACGACGGCAACATTTTCACCGAAAGGCAGTTGGGGGGATTTGGGGTCGGGTTGTTCCTTTGGCAGCGGTGGGGTCTCCGAAGCAGACGGTAGACCTGCAGGTGTCATGTGATTTCCATTGTCCGTAGACTTGAGAGGTAAGTCCGTTGATTGTGATGATCTGAGGAATGGCGTATTTGAATGCTATTTCGGCGACCATGTTTACTGAACAAACCGCTGTCTCTTGTTGGGCATATCAGGCGAGGTATTGTTAGACTTGCCAGATCCCTTGGAGAGAGGTGAAGCACGGCGATCAGTCCACTTTGTCACGATAGCCTAGATTGCCTACTTTTGTTCGCTTTTGGGCCAACTTGGTGGGACGTTCCCCGGGATCGAAAACATAATCCGGTAAAGAGGAGCTGAGGTATATAAGTCTGTAGAGACAAACACTGCATAAAGGGCAGTCAAACCTTTTAATATGTCGTATTATGATTCCCATAGTCGAATCGGAGAATTTCTCCCACATCTTGACCTGTTTCTGGAATTCTAAAGTAGGGTAAGAGATATCTAATCGCCGTGGACCAACAGATCCAGCTTCAAGGCACCTGGTCAAAGATTGTTTGCATTGAGAAAAGGAGAACAAAGTACGTTGTTTTGGTTCAATCAGTAGGCCAATGTAGAACGTTGTTGAGTAAACAGGGCCAGCACCTTCTTTGCTTGCGATGTCTTCCTTCTTGCGTGTTTCAATGGTTTTAGTCATTTCCCCTTGAGCAACAGCACGAACTTCTTCCTCATTTAGGCAGTACGCCACTTGGTCAAAGCCTTTGATGAAAGGATGGGCCAGTGTTAAAGACTCCACGAATTCTAGTTTCATGACAAGTTGACGTAGTCGGGATTCAACGGTACCAGCCCTAGTCCCAATGGAGGTAAAGGTATGAGATGTGCATAAAGAATCAACCCACCATTTGATCTGGAGATCTGGGTTTCCTGTTGAGGCAATTACTTGCAGATAGTAGCGGTACTTGTGAAAAAAATCATGTTTCGCAAACAGATCGGACCAAGAGGCACTTCCAACGATGACTTTGTCCACTATGTCGGCACCTAGTCGATGGTAAGAGTGAGAATTCGAACATGAGTGGAAATGATACAAACCCTTTTTGAATTCATCCGTCATGATCATTTGGGTAGATTCTGTAACATTGTGCGTCGCACACATGGATGGATATGCGGGTGTTATGATGGGCATTCGATGGGTTCGGTCTGTAGGATATAGCTAGACATCGAAGGGATTGGCGGAAGAATTTTGATGATTGCAGCTGAAGTACAACTTACTTTGGGATTCCACACCCGTACCTGTAGCGGGCCATCTTCAATTTGTTTCAACAACACTGGTTGTGGCCAGGACCTGACATGAGATAATCAATATTGGCAGCTGAAAGGTGAAATCTGAACTACCATTGATACATGATAATGAAGAAGCGGCTGACAATTGCGCCCGCTGTTGCGTTTGGATAGAGTTGACATATTCGGGCTACGAGCATTGCCCAAGCAACACCTCCGAGAAAACCATTTACGTTAGAATAGATAGCTCTTCCTGATGGCAGATGAGCTAATTCTGTTGGAAACGGGGTCATGGTACTGACGTTGAGCCCATAGTTTTATACATCGTAATGAGTCTCGGAAAACATGGACGTTAGGAACTAATCGAAGAACAGAGTCCGTCACTCGGGAGCCTAATGTGAATGTTAACGAAACAACGAAACATATTTCGTAGTAAGGTTCAACAAACCTCCCAGGCTTCGTATACATCGTTCGTCTAGATTTCGTAGTAGATTATCATCCTCTAGTGATAAATCATCAGGAATTGACGATAGAGCCAGTCGCGCCATAAGAAGATCGACAGGAATTCCCGAAATTTTGGTCTTGATGACTGGGACATACGCTTCCGGTACACCCTATTACCATAAAAATCGGTCTATTTTCAAGGTCAAATCCTACATACCGAAACTTCCGTCACTCCTTCCAAGTCTTGAAGCATGGGCTCAAAAATATCAAAGAAATCCTCTCGAGAAACGTGTTTGGGCACAACACATAACGTATCGATATCTGTTCCAGGTCCATGTACACCAAGGCGATACGATCCAAACGTAAATATCTTTCCGCCTGCCGCATTGGCAACCGACTCAGATAAACCTCGTTGAAGAGCAACTTTGTGGACGAATTTCTTGACAAGTTCAGCGATGCGCCCGAGGACGATTTCCCTGTAAATATACATGATGGTAAGTTTCTATCAGGCAGGCTAAACCGTCTGCGAGAAATTGAAGGCCTCTCGTATATGCATTACGATGCTGCCAAGTAATTCTTTGGAAGTTGGTGATGTTATGTCGACCGGTGGATACATAGCGATTATATTTTCAGAGCCAGAAACGTAGGCTCTGGACAGTATGATGCGAGTACGCGTGCACTCACCTGAGCTGAGATTCCTCCTCCGACTCGAACATATTTTGCCGTCCTAGTTCTTCCATCAGAGTTACCGTTAATTCTTTTTCTCGTTCAGTGGATTCGGAGGTGGATATTGGAGGAGTAACTCCGAGATAGCTGCAGCGAGGGTGAGTATTGTCACTAGTAGCCTTCGACATGCGCTTCATACCCTTTGTCACTTTCGGCTGTCATCTGAATCGCTAACAAGTGAACGAAGGAAGGTCTAGTTGTAAGTTGCCGCCGGTAGTACAGCGATGCGATCCCTTCAATCGAGGTCACGTGGAACCCAATGTGATTATCCGCCATGCATTCATGCATTACCTACATATTGCTAAACAAATGAACATCTTAACAGTCCATAACACTACCATAAACGAAAAAGTCCCTTTGTCCGTCGAGAATATGAATACATCAGTTGGCACGATCAAAATCTGTAAAGTTTACTAAACTTGCCGGACTCTTTGCGTAAACTTATCCAGATAGAACAAACTGCAATAAAAGCCGCAATGAAGAAACATATCAGGCCTAATGAGATACAAATGATGATACCCGCAACCCCTCCACCAGAAGTGTGCGTTTGCTGGGACCCTGCCATCAGAATTGTGGCGCGAGAAACCAGAGAATGCAGTTTGAATGGCCAGAAGTTGCCGCCATCAGGGGGTACAATACAAATTAATGAATTTGCACCAGGGACGTCCTCAAAAACTGTCTGGATAAATAACGAATCAGTCGTATTAGGGTCTAGAATCCAGGGTGTAGGAGAGGGTGCAGTGTCTGGAGAACTACAGTTCGGCCCTGGGACACCAACGAAAGACGTGCTTCCAGATAAAAAATTGCCTTGGAAGGTAAAATTCTGAGCTGAGGTTACACCAATAGCGTAGCTGAAGGCACCACTGAAGGAATTTCCGATTACCGTGCCGGAATGAGAAACGTTGTTTCCATAACGATCTCCAAACCAGGTGCGAGGTCCTATTGCAATGCCGATCCTAAAGAAGAGGTATTCTCAGTAAGAGGATTTGCCGGGGGAGTGCATACGCACTTGATGATGGCATTATTGGAATTAGACCCCAATTTTTTTCCCGGTTCCGGTTGATCAGTGGAAAACCCCCCTTGAATGATGTTGTTGTATACAAGAACATTAGAATAATCTCCCATAAATGGTGTGTAGTCAACCATATTAATGCCACCGAGCAGTATTTGCTGCAACAAGACTGAGAAAAAGACGCCATTCGTAATAGAATGATGCTTACGTTCGTAATCCAGATAGTATTGTTGTAAATTAGACTCCCCGGAGAACCAAAGATCACAATACCCCCGTCTGTAGCACCTTGAATCATATTATTCTGGACGATACTATCACTGCAGGCCAAACTGACACCATCCGCCCATTCCTGGTAGTTGTCGGAACCACAGGGTCCAATGTCATTGTTTTGCACAGTGACATTTCTGCAGGTCAGGTCTCCCTCGGCTATGTGCATGCAACTCCAATCCCTGGGGTCAACCGATCTCACAAATTCGATGATCTGATCAGAATTGGATCCTCCCATTTCAATATTAGCTCCACCCTTCGTAGGAGGACCTCCACCGCGATTTCCATCGATCTGTGCACAGAATAAAAAGTCTCAGAAAGGGCAGACACGAAGGGAGAAATAGCAAAGACGACCTGCACATGTCGTAGCTTCACCCCTGAACAGTTTGCACATGTACCATCTACAGCGATCGTATGTCCTTGACCATTGGTTGTGGGTCCACTCACAACGAGAGTCGCTCGCTCGTCTCCGACAGGGTAGCCTAATGTGCTAATTTCTTGGCCTGGAAACGCAAATGAAATAGGCGCCTTGATAAGATATCGAGAGTCTGGGCAGAGCTGAAGCACATATCCGGGGCCCGTACTATTTAGAAGCGTGTTCAAACGATCAGTGACGGTATCGGCGGGATCAGAAGATTCGCAATCTGCGTTCGTCTGGCGACCCAGAATACTAAGGAAATTCTATCAACTTCAACTTGAGCTGGACGCTGGTTGGGAGGCACCTTTTTTGGTATAGGTCGAATATTCCGTTCGTAGAGTGTTTTTGCATAGGGCGATTGGCAATAGTATGGCGACGGTGAAGGCGTCATTTTAAATCGCATAGGTACAGGGGTCGAGACCGCAAACCTGCGTCCACGTCATCAAGGATACGGGGGTGTCCGGACAGATTCCATTATCTGCTTGTCATGTTTCAGAACTGAATGAGTGTATCAGAGATATCGGAGGTCGTTTCAAACCACCGCTTTGTCTCACTCAAGCCCTTTCGATCCAATGAAGAAGGGTGATGCACTGAACAAGTTTGAAGTACAGACCTTATCTCCAATTAGGGTTCCGCCAAGGGTCTGGTACAAATTATACACACGCCAGTCTTCAGACCACCGAATGCCTCCTACTGTGCGGTTCTCCAGGACTGTGCTGAATGAGTCTTGGTGAATTAGAAGAGAGGTCAAGCAATTAATATGAAGTCCGAGGAAGTTAGATGTACATCATGTGGCGCTGACCCGCCGTGTGCAAATACATGAATTTTATCAAAATTCAAATGAGACATGTGCACTAACATGTCTTGCTTCAGGAGTTTCGTCCCTGGTTTTCCCTTTTTAATTTCTTTTTTAGTCTGGCTCGTTCTTTTTTCCACTTCTTGATCAGATAATCGCGCATAGGGTCTTCTGGGTCAATCTCAGGACTCGACTCGGATGATTCAGTGTTCTCCATTTTTTCTGGAAAATCATTGAGCAAGGAATAGCCATAGGAAAAAGGACAAATCACCATCTACAATAAGTTGTGGCTTTGCATTCAAGCTTTGCTCCTTAGCATCAACCCATTCTCCATCCTCATCCTGAATTTTGGGTTGTTTATAATTTTTCACATGATCCACACGGAGTGTTCTTCCCAAGACCTTAGCTCCATTGAGATTGTCGACAGCAAGTGTAGTGGAACGCTGATCTTCATACATGAGAAATCCAAAGCCTCTAGTCTTGCCAGTTTCCTTATCGCGAGGAAGATTCACGTCCATGACCTCACCATACCTAGCAACATTGATTGAAAAACACTGTTATGTCCTAGGCTTGGGTGTACGCACTGAGAGAATATTGTGATGACGTCCCCTTCCGTCAAGTCGAAGTGTAAACCGCCAACGAATATATAAGCCGAGTCTTTATAATCCTCATGCCAAGAAGCTGCGCCAGAACCAAGTTGAAGTTCTGCCTCGTTGATACGATCTATTTCTCGGACTACACTGAAGAGAGTCAGCTATTGTCAACTCAGCAAGAACAGGACATACTTCATGTTGGTCAAAGAAGTATTTTCCCACGTTATAGACGTCGTTTGATCTTAAAATTTGCGATACAATCCTTGTCAAATGCCTTCTTTCACACTACCACCAATCAATGACAATCCAGACGGCGGCTGGGGTCCATCA
>Ga0153995_1000085_pt1 | contig 16517 bp, 13 predicted proteins | sample TSNC079MetaG_FD_104678 | JGI IMG/M metagenome (GOLD analysis project Ga0153995, IMG submission 104678) | Attine ant fungus gardens microbial communities from North Carolina, USA - TSNC079 MetaG | ecosystem: Host-associated > Fungi > Mycelium > Unclassified | place: USA: North Carolina, Lumber... | reverse complement strand
TGGGATTCCTCCTCTCACTCACCGCCCTGAAGAGTGCTCGCAAGAGGTGGTCCGAGACAAGCATGAGCACCGTCGACCCCTCGACACCCGACGGTCATCAGGCACTCGTACAGCACTAGGCACATTAGACGCGGGCGTTAGTTACGCGACGCCGGCGGCACACAGCTGGCAGGTCGTCCACCGCGTGCTGAAGGCGGTGGCGATAATTGAAGTGAACATACCAAATCACGACGGCAGTACGTCTTTGCTGCGCGCTGGTGCATTCGCGGGAGTAGAGCAGTTCTTCGGCGAGGATATGCGGTTGTAGCACTCTGCTTTCCCACTATATTTTGGGCATAGGGCCGAACGCGGTGGTGCGCGCCTCTCGCAGTGAAGACGTGAAATCTGCTGCCCGATAGCGTGACCCCTTGTCGGCGATTAGCTGCTTGACACGGTTGAATCCGTGTGCGGCGAAGAAGAGCCAAGCGTTGTTCATGAAATCGATAGCTGTTGCTGCGGTTTCGTTGTCGCTTTGGTGTACGCCAAACGGGTGTTGCCGTCGGTGCAGGTACGTGTAGCCGATCCGCGGTTGCTTGCTCGGGTCTTGCGGCACTGGGATCATTTGGCCTTGTCGGCCCTCGACCGTGGACATCCCAACCACCCCCGTCCGGGAGATCTTCCCGACCTTCTTGATATCGACGTGCACTATCTGACGAGGTCGCTTCGCGACGACAACCTGCGATTTTCGGTTGTCCTCCACATTCGGACCGATGGGTCGACCGCGATTCAGACCGAGGTCCCGCAAGATTCTCGTGACGTTCGTCATTCTCGTGACGTTCGTCGGACACGACGATGCCGTCGGTTCACTATTCGAGGATGCTCCGCGAGGCGACCATTCCGGGTCTGTCGTGTCGCTTCGACGTCGGCCACGCTCTCCGCAGCTGGGTCGGTCGGCTGGAAACGACGCTGGGGGAACTTTGCCCTCGTGATCTTGGTCCACTTGACGCACGCTAAGCGTCCCAAGTTGTAGCGGAACCAAGCGGAGTCATGCAGTAATCGCATGGCTGCATGCTGACCAGGCTGGTGACGACGATCGCTTCAGTCACCTAGCATGATAAGGATTACTTTCAGGAAAGGATCTTGCAATGACTGTAGACACTGTGGTAAGTCGAACCGTCAGGCCGCTGACGAACGAAGAGATCTCCCATTACTTCACCAAAGGGTGGACTGTTGCTCGCGGGCTGATCGCCCCGGAGTGGGCAGATGAGCTGTTGGAAGCCTCAAAGCGTCTCCTAGGTGAGGATGGGGAGGCAGAGGTGCCAGCCGGAAGCGGACGAAATACCATTTCGTTCTTCCGCGAATTCTATGGAGGATCCTTTCGGGAGCCCCATTTTGATGAGTTCATTCACAACGCGGAACTGGGCAGGAGCCTCAGCAAGCTGCTCTACGGTGGAAAAGAAGGCGCGGTACGAGCCCAGTGCGATTTCGTATTTGTCAAGCTTCCCGAAGCTCGGGCGAATTCGGTGAAAAATGGGTGGGGCGCAGGCGCGACGGCATTTCATCAGGACATTCTCTCGGCCGCGCCGGTACTCGGCGACATGGTCACACTTCAGGTGGCGCTCGGCGATAACACCCCCGAAATGGGCACGATGCGTTTCTATGAGGGATCGCATAAGCTCGGTTCGATTTTTCACCCAGGAGGCCCCTTGGACGATCCGCGCATCGAAGATTGCGAGCTGTCGGAACCGATCACGTTGGCGCCTGGCGATGTGACTATCCACAGCTGCTTCACTGTTCACGGTGCAGGTACAAATCAAACCGACAAGCCTCGTTGGAATGCCGGCGGCTGTTTTTTTCCGGCAGACGCTCCATATACAGGGAAATCGGAGATCAACTGGCCCAATGTTGATCAGCTTCACGCAAACGGAGAGGTAACTATTGGGAAACCGTTGGCTCATGAACTCATGCCGGAAGTCTTCCGGCCGTGACGGTCGCCGATTTTCGTTTTCCCAATCGAAAATTCAATACGGCAGAACTTATACGGCAGCAGAGCTCGATTAGTTTGCTGTCCGCTTGAACCACGGCAGCGCTCATCGTCTATGTTCGCGGGCGTAAAACAAACAATGATGAAAGGTATGACGTCGATGAACGGCTCCACCGAGCAACCTGAGGTTTCGAAAAATTCGGTAAAGACGGAGCCGATGACAGTGCCTACAGCTGCGGGTCCGGTGCCGCTCGACAGTTTGGGCGTGACGCTCATGCATGAACATGTCTTTCTCACTGACTACGAGATCAGCTACCAATTCGACACCCTTCCACCCAAGGACGATCTGGTGAGCTTGGCCGTGTCAAAACTTGCTCTCGCCTACGAGGCAGGGGTAAGGACGATCGTCGACATGACTGTTCTCGGGTCAGGGAGACGTCCAGACTTGGTGGCCGCGGTGGCGAATGAAACTCCTGTCAACATTATCGCCACAACCGGTTTGTTCGTTCATGGAAAACTACCTCTCTATTTCGCTATGCGCGGACCCAACTCTCCATTCGGCGGGGAGGACGACATGGCAGACCACTTCATACACGAATTGACCCAGGGTATCGCCGGCACTGAAATGAAGGCGGGACTAATCAAATGCGTAACAGACGCGGAAGGTATGACGCCTCCGATCGAACGGGCTGTCAGGGCGGCCGCGTGGGCTCATCGACAAACTGGGGCACCAATTATCACGCACACTCACGATGCGCCGAATGGGCTTGAACAACAACGTATTCTTTCCGACGAGGGTGTCGACTTGACTCGAGTCGTAATCGGCCACGTCGATAAGGCCTGCAGGAATGAGAAGTATCTTAGTCAGTTGGTGGATGCCGGGTCTATAATCGCGTTCGATCAATTCGGCGTCGAGGGTTTCGAGGCAGTTGGTGCCTCGCTAGCCGATCGGGTCGAGAGCGTGGCCCGATTGTGCGCGGCAGGTTACGCGGAACAGATCGTGTTGTCGCATGATTCGTGGGTCTACTCGCAGTATGTAAATCAGGCAGGTAAGGAAGCCGCGTTACCCAATCATCATTTCGCATACTTGACGACCGAGGTCGTTGGGCATTTGCGTGAGGCTGGGGTTTCCGACTCTGCGTTACAGTCCATGTTCGTCGATAATCCTCGTCGAATTTTGTCCAGCAGAGGCTATGGCGGATACTGACAGCCAATACCGGGGTTTATCCCGATATATGTGCTTTCGGCGCCGGCGGATGGGGCCTGGGCTGGCGAATTGTCTAGCTCATCCGGACTCATTCTGGCACGTACTACTAAAAGCGCCGATTAGAATCTGTCATTAAACTGGATGCCGATCGGTGTATGTAAACGGCATTTCCTGCGGCAGCAAGTACACACGGAATTCCATATTTTTTTGGAATAATTGTAACCTTCGTCGCATTTTCGCCGTTATTTGTAATGGATTCAAAGAATTATTTCTCGAAATCAGACGATGGTTGCAAACCGAAAGGGTTCCCGTGAGTACTACCGAAGCTTCGGGCCACGAATCAAGTCGTACGACTCTCGATTTGTTTGGTCAGCTGGACCGAGCAATTGACGCAATTCCTGTTGGCTCGGTCCAATACAAAATTCTCGCCCTGATTGCTCTCGGTGGTTTGTTCAACACAATTGAACAATTCAACGTGTCCTATGCAGGTCCTACTCTAACTAGGTATTTCGGCATTTCGAACGGTGAGCTCGGCTTACTTTCTACAGCCACATTCGTCGCGATGGCGGTAGGTTCTGCGGTAGCGGGGTATCTCAGTGACCGGCTCGGCCGTAAGTCGTTGTTCATGGCGAACATCGCGATCTTCACTGTCGGCGCGCTGTTGGCAGCGCTCGCTCCGACATACGGGGTGCTGGTCGTCGCTCGTCTGCTGGTGGGGCTGGGGCTTGGCGGCGAGTTGTCGCTTGCATACACGGTCATTTCGGAGATCATGCCCACCAGGCGGCGAGGAGTGATGTCGGGAATCTCCAACTTTGTAACCGGTGGTATCGGAACATTCGCGGCGGCAGGGCTCGCATTCCTAGTCTTCGGTCCGTTCTCCGATGCTCTTGGTGGGCCAGATCTGGTGTGGCGCTGGTGGTTCGGTCTCATGGTGCTGCCTGCACTACTGCTGATCTTCTACCGTCGCTACATTCCGGAGACGCCGCGGTATCTGCTCGAACGCGGCGACGTGGCTGCTACAAATCGGGTACTCACCCTGCTCGAGGCCGGCAAACTGCGTGATGTTCCCGAAATCGCGACGAAAGAGTTCCTGACTGTCAAACCAGGCGCCGAGCCAACTGGACAGAAATCTAAAGTCGGGATCGGCGAACTGTTCCGTAGGAACGTCGTCCGGCGTACCTTGGTCGCATGGCTTCTTGCACTTGCCCTTTACACGATCGCTGTCAACCTGACGGTTTTCATGCCAACGGTGCTTGTTGATCGAGGCCTGGATATCTCGTCGAGTCTGGCGTACACCATGATCACAACTTTCGCCGGTACTGTCGGCGCTGCGATCGGAATAGCAGTTGCACACCGCATTCCCCGCAAGCTTTCTCTTGTTATGGGGGGCATTGCGGCGACACTACTCGGTATGGCATTCTTTCTCACTTCCAACCTCGCACTTGCCCTCACATTTGCTGCGGCCATGATGGCGATCTCCTATCTACTGGTGCCAGTTGTGGTGGTATACTTCACGGAGCTTTTCCCGACCCGCATTCGTGGGATCGGAACAGGCTCTTCGTGGTTCATTGGATTTGTGGCGGCGGGCCTAGGAAGCTACGTGTCGGGCGCCATCATCGATTCCTTTGGCAATGGTGGCATGTTCATCTTCATATCTGCGATGTGTGTCTTACTGGCCTTCGCTGCGTCAGTGGGCCCTGAGACATTCAATCGATCCATCGACGATCTATAGGATCAAGACTTTGACATCACCATGCGCTATGCGGATCGACTTTTAAAATATCTGGACGATACGCTTATGGTGGTACTGCAACGAACTCGAAAAGATTTTGGAAAGGTAAATAGACCATGGGAAAACTTGAAGGTCGTGTTGCGCTTATCTCTGGCGCCGCTCGTGGGCAGGGACGAAGCCACGCTCTTCGCTTGGCGGATGAGGGTGCAGATATCATCGCATTCGATATCTGCGAACAAATTGAGAGTGTAAAATATCCTCTAGCCACGGAAGCAGATTTAGCTAAGACCGTCGCATTGGTTGAGGAGCGAGGGGGCCGAATCTTGGCTCAGAAAGCGGACGTGCGCGACCAAGCTGCCGTCAACGCCGTGGTGGAGGCCGGGGTAGAAAAGTTCGGGCGACTTGATATCGTCGTCGCCAACGCAGGAATCGGTGTTTGGGAACCTACGACCGAACTTTCGAACCAGGCTTACCACGATGGAATCGCAGTTATGCTAAACGGCCCTTACTATATGTGCCGCGCAGCTATTCCCCACATGCGAAGTGGTGGCCGCGGCGGAAGCATGATCATTATCAGCTCTTCCGCAGGATTGAGGGGTCATCCAAATCAGATTCAGTACACGATGGCAAAACACGGATTGGTAGGCTTGATGCGCGGACTCGCCAACGAGCTAGCACATGATTTTATTCGAGTGAATACTGTCCATCCGACATCAGTGAACACAGACATGATCAATAATTCGACTATATTCGAACTTCTCCGCCCCGATCTTGAAAATCCAACTAGAGAAGATACGGTCGATGTCTTTTCCCGGATGAATCTCCTACCTATCCCTTGGGTGGAACCTATCGACATTTCTAATGCGGTCGCTTGGCTAGCTTCCGACGAAGCGCGCTACGTCACGGGTGTTACTCTTCCCGTAGATGCTGGTTTGGCCGAAAAGGTATAGTTCCTTTTCATACACTTTCGCATGCAAGTTAGAATGGAACTCGGCATGCAATTAGTGATCCTATTTTTCTGTAGCATTTTTGAGTGATCCGGTCGGTTACAAATTCAGGCGTTCGTTATCTTTTGAGTGGGATGGACGCTTTAATAGATAATGTTTCCGATTAGATAGAAAGGGAGAATTGATGAGTGTAGACAAAAAGGGGCTGAGCGTTTCCGACCGGGTGGATATTTCCGATGCACTGGCGCGGTGTGCGCGGGCGCACGATACGCGAAATACTAAGGTATACGCTGATGTATTCGCTGCAGATGCGACTCTCGACCTGGGTGAGCACGGCGTCGTTAACGGAATCTCTGATATAACGGAGTTCTTTGACGGGTCTCTTGTCGGCTATGACTACGTCCAGCATAGATTAAGTACGTCTGTAATAGTCTGCAGCAAAGACGGCGCCTTCGCGGAGACCTATTTTTCATCGAGGCACGTGCGCCGCGCTGCCGTCGGTGGAGACACTTTAGTCCTAGGTGGAACATATTTTGACGAATTCGTCAAGAATGATGACGGGTGGAGAATCAGAAAGAGAGTTGTGAAAGTTGAGTGGAGCGATGGAAATAGTTCAGTCGCGGAGCTGTAAGCCTTTCGAGTGCAAGTACTGAGTAGCGTGTTGCCGATCATCGATATGCGCACACGGACTCCGCTACGGGTACCAGCTTTCGTCGAGTGGAATTAATTATCCGAGTTTCGACCATAATTGCGCGTTGATTTTTGACGAAGGTCCGTTGCGCGTTATGACAGAAATCTTTCCTATTCGACGGGCGCTCCCGCGATCAACGACCGGTAGCGTCGTGAGCCGTTAATGATCCTCATTCCCTATATTGTCCATCTCTCCACTTGACAGTTATGCATGGCTTCCATGCTAGCGACTTACCTCGCTGGTAAAAGTCTCCTGAATATCCGGAACATTCCTCCGCTTAGTCAAGGACTATCTTATGAAACCTGCACGGGAGCGGAGGCATTATCGTATCACTTTCATAGTTCTGGCCGTCGGTGTGGGCGCGTATGCACTTCTCCAGTCACTAGTGATACCTGTACTTCCGACCATCGAAAGGTCGGTGGGCGCGACGCAGTCCAGCGTTACATGGGTCTTGACTGCTTATCTGTTGTCGGCATCGATTTGCACGCCGATCGTTGGTCGCCTTGGCGATATGTACGGGAAGAAGCGGTTACTGGTTGTTGCGCTTGCGGTGCTTGCCTTAGGTTCACTACTCGCTGCACTGGCGACCTCGCTGACTATCATAGTGATCGCGCGTGCCGTCCAGGGCGTCGGCGGCGGCGTGCTGCCTCTGGCATTCGGGATAGTCCGAGACGAGTTTCCGCCGGAAAAGGTTGCGGGGGCAGTCGGGATGGTGGCGGCACTTACATCAGTGGGTGCTGGTCTCGGAGTAGTCTTGGCGGGGCCGATTGTCGACTCACTGAGCTATCACTGGCTCTTCTGGATTCCATTCATCATGGTCAGCTTGGCATGCATTGCGGCACAAGTGGTAGTGCCCGAGTCACCGGCCGGCGCTGCCGGAAGAATTAACTGGCTCAACGGGTTTCTATTGTCGACTTGGCTCGTAGCACTGCTGCTCGGTATGAGCCAAGCTGCCGCGTGGGGTTGGGGCTCTGGAAGGACGCTGAGCCTGATGGTGGTGGCCGTCCTCACGGGCGTAATTTGGGTTGCCGCCGAGACCCGTTCAGCGAATCCACTGGTTGATATGGAGATGATGCGGATTCGCACGGTTTGGGCTGCCAACCTAGTCGCTCTCGTGATGGGAATAGGGATGTACGCGGCATTTAGCTTCCTTCCTCAATTCCTGCAGACGCCGACCTCAGCCGGGTATGGGTTGGATGCCTCCGTAACTGAGTCGGGCTTGATGCTGTTACCCATAACCATCGGAGTTTTTGTCCTTGGTCTTGCCTCAGGAAGGCTTGGGTACTGGTTCGGTTCCAAAAGGGTCCTCGTTGCAGGATCGATGGTTAGTGCAATCGGGTATCTCATGGTCGCGTTTCTGCATTCGAGCGATTTTTCTATCTATATCGCGATGTCCGTGGTCGGCATCGGCCTGGGCCTAGCATTTCCTGCGATGTCGAGTGTGGTGGTCGGTGCAGTGCCGTCGACTCAATCTGGTATCGCTAGCGGCATGAATGTGAACATTCGCACGATCGGTGGGGCTCTTGGCGCGGTATTCATGGCGCGACTCGTTACTGCGGGAGTCCCTCCGGGGGACACTCCGCGGGAGGCCGGTTACACAAACGGCTTCTTCTTACTCGGTGTGGTGGTCATCTTCGGAGCGCTCGCAGCCCTGTTTATCCCGGCGACAGGCGAGCGGATTGCGCTTGCCAGCTTATACAACGACGCAGGTCTGCCGGATCGTATCATCGGTGCGACCTCCGAGGAATAGATGCAACAGGGTGTCACGGGTCAATGTTACGTTGAAAACTGTCTTTTGAAGAGAAACGTGCTGCGCGCATAACGGCCGTGTTCATCGATCGTGGTTTGAATGTCATCGTGGTTGAACGTTAGTGGCGGTGATAGTGCCCGCGTGACTGGTGCAAACATGAGAGGACACCTTCGAATATCACGAATATTTATTATCCAGCAAGCATGGATGCATGTTTGAGAACCCTAACCGTGTGGAGCTCTTGTGGAACGGCTTAGGCTCAACAGCATCGTTCTAGAAGCTCGACAACTCATCAGATATCCACAGATGGATGAGGTGAGAGATTTTTTCGACAAATTCTAAGGGATAGCGTATATGTTAAGGATAATTCAGGACCTTGCACAATGACAAGGTATTTGAGCCTTGCGGTTTAATTAATGAAATGTAGCCATCTTAACACTCTGATTTTTGGTTAGTGTTGCGGCGTTCAGCCGACAGTTTAGTGGAATCGTAACATTAGATGGGGATTAAAATTAGCGTAGTGGCGGCGCAGAATGAGTTCCTCGGAGAATTAACTGGACGTCGTGAACGATGCGTAGAGGTTCGATGCTTGGGTCGTCCACGCGATCAAGAAGGTGCATCGTCGCTTGTCGTGCTAAAACGCTTAGGTCCACTGCTACTGTCGTCAGATTGAACGCTCGCAGCCTCGCGAGGGAGATATTGTCGAAACCTACGATCGTCAACGATTGTGGAACCGGCCGCATCTCCAACGCTGCCGCCTCGAGTGCGCCGATCGCAAGCAAGTCGTTGGCGCAGAACAATGCGGTCACATTAGGTCGTGCTCCCAGTATCTCGCGAGCGGCGCGACAGCCGTCTTCAATTGTAAAAGGTACCTTTCGAATAGACTCGGGATGGACCGCGATGTTCCTACGAGCTAACGAATCCCGAAACCCACGAAGCCGTTCGCTACCTGTCGTGGTCGATGTAGGCCCAGAAATCACTCCGATTTCGGTATGCCCGAGGTTGGCGAGCAATCCCGCGACCAACTCCGATCCACGCAAGTTGTCCGGAACGCTTGCAGAAATCTCACGCCGGCCCTGGATCTCGCGATTCAGCATGCAGTACGGGATACCTCGTTGCTCGAGTTCTTGGGGCAGGCGGTTGTCCGAGACCGCGGCCAAGAGCACTCCATCGAAGGAACCGTCGAATATCGCTGCGTCGGTGGGCTCATGTGCGTCATCGTTGTACAGAAGAACACCCAGATATCCTCTTTTGCCCAACTCGTGAACAATGGGATCGACAAGCGCAGCGTAAAATGGGTTGGTGAGCTCGCCGACCACGATACCGATGCGTCGCGTCTTGCTCGTAGACAATGAGCGACCGGATTGCTGTGGGACGTAGCCGAGCTCACGTGCGATCGCACGGACACGCTGCCTAGTTGACTCTGAGGTGCCACGTTGATCCCTCAGAGCCCTGGACACGGTTGCTTGCGAAACGCCGGCGAGCTTCGCGACGTCGATACTCGTCACAGTCACGCAACTGAGTATACGCATACACGTGGCGTCTGACCTGCTTTTCCGCGAGTTTTTGCTTGACATGTATACGTATGCAGTCAAGGCTCATCATTATGTCAAAAGTTAATTTTCCCGCAACCGTGCTCAAATCCGGCGCTCAAGCCCGGATCACTCGACAGCACAACGCCGCCGAACTCGTTCGCCGCGGCATTGATGATGTTCGCACCTCTGGTGAGGCCATGGTTCACAAAAACTCTAAACGGCCCGATAACTGGCCGCGCCAGCAATTCAAGCTAACGACGGTGACATACCAAGGGACTGATCCGCAAGTGAGCGCGAAGCTTGGCGAACTGAGTGGCCGAGCGTCTCGAGTTGAGACTTTCGAGGGCCACGCGCTATCCCACATTCGTTCAGCGCGAGGATCAAACCAGCAACTCGAGTGGGCATCGCGATGACCGTTCATACACCTGACGGAAAGTTGCCAAACACCTGGTATGACTTGCGCGTGCGCCTCGCCGATGATGACCACTACGGTCACGTCAACAATGCCGTCTATTACGAATACTTTGACTCGGGGATAAATGGATGGCTCACAGAACAACTGGGCGGGGTCAGGCTTCGCGATCTATCAGCACTCGGCGTCGTCGTATCCAGTTCGTGTAGGTTCATCCGGGAATTGCACTTCCCCAACAAAATTCGCGTGGGTATAAAAGTAGAGCAAATTGGGCGAACCAGCATCACCTACCGCCCTGAAATTTTTCTCGTCGAAAACGATGGAAAATTAACCCTGTGTGCGGTAGGAGAATTTGTACACGTTTACGTCGACCCTGAGACACGACGACCCACGCCAATACCGGACCAGGTGAGAAATATTTTGGAGCTCCTAAAGGCCGACCCAGAATAATGTCGATGCCAGGCGATAGGAATGAAGGGACCATCCGCGCCACATAAGCGTAAACGTGAGGTGCCAATTAGTTGCCTGATGGATCCGTCGACCGCTGACTAGACGCGTGTATTTCTTGCACTGATCATGTGGAATTTTGGTCATGCCGCCGTTGGTCACTCACCCATGCGGCGATTTGAGAGCGAGAGGTAAACCCGAGTTTGTTGAGGATATGCTCAACATGCCCCTGCGCAGTTCGAGGTGAAATTACCAAACTGGCAGCAATGGATTTATTGGTCATGCCCTCTGCAACAAGGGTTGCCACCTCTTGTTCCCTCTTGGTGAGTTGGGCCGAGTTGGCCCTCGTAGAGTTTTTAACTTTTGGCTGTCGTTGCAATGCGTAGTTCACCGCATCGCTGAGACTCCACGACGCACCTGTGTGGTAAGCGATGTCAAATCCGCGATCACCCAAAGCGCGCCTTGCCAATTGCTCGCATTCATCGTGGTAAACCAGCAAATGAGGAACTGCTACCGTCGGGATACCAGTCGACCGTCCCAGGGTGTTCGCTGCGCCCATCAGTATGGCAGAACGCCGCGCATCAGTAGAGGTAACCCAAGCAAGCGCTTCCAAGACCGCGCAGGCCATTACGGGATCTTTCTGCTGGGCTGTCATATGCAGCGCTCGCAGAAGAAGATTATTTGCTCGCGGAATTCCTCCCCGGCGCCAGGCCGACACAGCGGTGGCCCACAATGCGTACGAGCGGTTGACCGAGTCCCCCCGGGCTTCGCTTATCTTCAGAGCCTCCTCATGAAAGTGTAGGGCACGTTCGCTGTCTCCTCGTCGACCGTTTAACCACCCCAGCGTGAGAAATATGGTCATTTTGGTGTAGACATCGATCTTCCCTTCCAGGTTTTCGAGTCTGATATCCAAGTCTCCGGTCTCGGAAGGAGGATCGGAGCGATAGAGTTCATGGAGGCATTCCGTGCAGTCGACGAACTTCTGCGCGTCTGCGTCTTCAGTTTGTTTAGAAAGTTCCCGCGCCTCGGCTATCAGTACATTGGCAGCCTGGAGATCCCCTTGAACTTCAGCCAGAGCGCAATTTCGAAATATCGCTTTGGCGCGAGCTGCGCTCGGTGGCCCTTTGCTGCCAAGAGCTCGGTTGAGCCAACGCCGACCTTCAGTCAGTTGCCCCCGAGAAAGCCAGTACGGTTGCATCGCTGACACAAACGACAAAGCGGAATCAGTATCCAGCGCGTTCTCGGTTAAAGACACTTCTATCGCCTCCCTGATATTGGCTTGTTCCCGATCAAGGCGGTCGACCCACTCGAGTTGTCTGGAACTGATCCAATCCGCGTCAGCTGCGAGGACTAACTCTCGGTATCGATCCCGATGACGCCGTTGCAGAGACGAGTAGTCCCCGGTGAGTTCGAGCTTGTGTCGACCGTAGTCGCGAAGGGCTTGGAAGAGCCGGAAGTACACCGTGGTGCCAGTTTCCTCACGTACGAGGACCGACTTGTCAACCAAAGCGCCCAGCACGTCGACTAGGGCATTCGGGACTTTGTCAAATCGGCATATTTGTTCTGCATCCTCTAGATCGAAAGTGCCGACGAATACCGACAACTCAGCCCAAATCTGTTGTTCGATTAGGGTACAGAGTTCGAAGCTCCAGTCGATGCACGATTGCATGGTCTGCTGACGGTACGGGGCACCACGGCGGCGGGCGAGGAGGGGGTATCGGTTGGTAAGTCGGTGCAGGATCTGATCGGGAGACATGGCCCGCAGCTGAGCCGCGGCGAGCTCTATTGGGAGCGGAAGTCCGTCAAGTACACTGCAGATTCCCGCAACTGCGGCGACGTTTTCTTCAGTGAGAGAAAATTCTGGAAGAGCTGCTACGGCCCGGTCGAGAAAGAGTGCAATAGCCTCGTATTGGAGCGCTCCTTCCGTGGACGGCTCCCACTCTGACTTTGGATACGTCAGCGGGGAGACCCGTAGGATGGTTTCACCATCGATCCCTAAGGATTCTCGACTGGTGGCGAGAATTCGCAGGTTTGGACAAGTCCGAAGCAAACTTTCTGCAGCCTTCGCTGTGGCATCGACGATCTGTTCACAGTTGTCGAGGATCAGTAATAGGTGACTTGCTTGTAGTTGATCCGTAACCAAATCGAACATGTTTTGTCTGTATGGGCGTAAACCCAGAGCAACTGCGATTTCCGCGGTCAGAAGACGGTCGTCCTGTAGTTCACCGAGTTCGACGAGTCGTATACCATCTGAAAATTCGCGTCGTACGCGCTTGCCAGCTCGAAGTGCCAGACGTGTCTTGCCGATCCCCCCCGCACCAGTAAGGGTAACCAACCTCGATTTCGCGAGTAGTCTCTTTATCTCGGTAAGCTCGAAGCGGCGGCCAACAAAGTTGTTGAGCTGCTGAGGAAGAGCACCATTCGATGCCGAAGCGTGGAACAGTCCACGAGATGCAGCGGCGCTGCGTGGCTTAGCTGGCGGGACGACAACAGAATTAACGTGTGGCTCAAGCATGAGAGCCATTTCGTCGACCGCTAGCCCGTAGCGGGACTGCAATTGTTGAAGAGAGTTCCCGAAGAGAACGGCTGACGGCCTTTCTTTCGGATCCCTAGACATAGCAAGCTCAAGGGCGAGGGAAAGCTCCCTATCCCATCCTGCGTCACCGAATTGAGGCTGGGGCCCTTCAGTTATCCGCAAGAATTGTGCGACCACCTGTTCACCACTGCGGCGTTCGAACGCAGCATGCCCGGTGAGAGCCGCGAAAAGCGTGGCCCCCAATCCGTAAATGTCTGATCCAGGCGATGAGGACGCCCCACTGAGGACTTCGGGGGCTGTGAACGCAGGGGAACCAAAGACCGTGCCGGCGGTCGTTTCAACGCCACCGGCAAAATGGGCGATACCGAAATCTGCGAGTGCAGGTTCACCGTAGTCAGTCAGCAAAATATTGCCAGGTTTGACATCGCAATGTATTATTCCCGCGCGATGGGCAGTTTCCAACGCACCGACTATTCGTACCCCAAGTCTGAGGGTTTCCTCGACAGTCAGAGTCCCCCGCAGCCGTAAGAGGTTGGCGATCGAGCCACGTGAATGATACGGCATTACCAAATAAGGGCGTCCAGAACGAGTAGCGTCGACGTGGAGAACCGTCACGATATTGGGGTGCCCCGTCAACCTAGCCATCGCCTGTTGCTCACGCAGGAATCGAGATTGCTCCTGCGCGTCCAGGCTCGAGGTCAGAACCTTGACCGCCACGATACGATCTAGTTTTGTGTCGTGGCAACGGTATACCGCACCGAACCCGCCTCTCCCGATCTCCCGGGCTTCAGCGAACCCCTCGCCTTGCAGTTCCGACTCAACGTCGAGACGTTGTGTGTCGAATGGGTCGTCATCGACCATCCTCAGAGCCCCGTAACTCCACAGTGCTGAAGACCAGCATACTTGCGCGAGCCGCATACGAAGGCACCGAAAATGTGTCGACGCGGTGAGTGCCGTTGACACAACGTCGCACGCCCCAACGCTCGTGTCGCGGATGCGGTCATCGTTTCGTGTAGCGAAAATGCTACACCGATGCGCGCTTAGAAGTAGGGCTGGTTGCTATGCGATTCGTCGTCCATTCATTCAGAACCGAGCGGTCAGTCCGCAACGTGATCGCACCGGAGTTCCCAGATTCCTTGATGTACCCCGATGGGCCCAGATTTTCTGAAGTTCGATTATTTACTCTAGACATTAGTGCGCGCCAGGAATCCACGAATCCCAGCGTTATCCACTCAGGTTTCACCGAAACATCCTCGCCCTGTTTGAAACCAGGAGGCAGGGTCGCCGGGATCGCCTCAGTCCTCGTTGGCACTGAACAGCTGACTATCACTCGCTTGGCCGAGAAGCTCATCGATACCGGACGGAAGCCGGGCTGAGCTGATCCAGAGCGCGGAGCTCGCCGCTGCCGTCGTGGTATCGCTGAGTCGGAACCGAACTCGCCATTGCGAAATGCTCCAGGGAACTGCTGGAGTCTGCGGTGCACTCCACAGGCGGTTCGAAGCGATCGAAGTGATGACCAAGGAAGGACTGCTGGTACAGACCTCTCGCCGAAATTTCGAGGTATCGGAGTCCAGTTTCCACGCGTGGCGAAACCTGCCGCCCTCGGAACGCTCGTCTTTCCCCGGATCTGCCGGTTCCTGGACACCCGACGGAGAGGCGCTACCCCTCACCCGCTATGCCTCACCATCGGATGAACTGAGTAAGGCCTGCACCACCAGTTGCTCGTCACTGTCTTGTCCGCCGGTTCGATCAATGTGCGGGGCCGCTCGCCGATGAACGAAAAAGGAAAAGCAACATGACGACGATGCCCGACGAAACCCGTCCCAATCAACTCCGGCGAGTGTGCCTCGACACCGACGGAACCGTCCGCGGAACTCGCAGCTCCCCCACCCCAAACCGGAGCCGGGCTCACCCGCCACCTCGCTAGAGCCGGCATGACGGTTTTCGAGGTGGATCGCTCCGATCACTTGGACCGTCGACGTAGGGGCAAAGACGACGACCTCGATGCCACCAACGCAGGCCGCGCAACCAAGACCAACCAGCGCACCACCCCGAGATCGAAAGATCCTGCCAACCAGTCACTTCGGGTGTTGCGGGCGGACCCGAGCCCACGCAGTACGAGAGAAGGGTGCGCTGCAACTATTGCGGGTGACGACCATCTCTCCCCCCGACGAGATGCGCGCTCAGTTCCGTGATCTGACGCGGATACAACTGATCCCTTCCTCCTCCTAGCAGCGCGGCGACTGGATGTCGCGAAAGTGACCGATCCCGTAACGGCCTACCGGGGCGTCTGACGTCCTCGGTCCGACGCTATCTCGAATTGACCGATGAAATCGTCGATCTCGACGACTGATCAACCCGATCTTGAAAGCGACCGCACCTAAACTACTTGAACGCGGCGAGTTCGGTATCGAGATAGCTGGACAGATGCTTGTCACTGCCGGCGACCGGAAAGCCAACCGAGCCTTACCTCGGCCGTCATCAACCACATTCGGCTCGATCCGCAAACCCAGGCCTATATCGAGAAGAAAACCAGCGAGGACACTCGAAGTTGCAAGCGATCCGGTACCCGAAGCGCCACCTGACTCGCGAGATTTACTACCTGTTCAACTCCGGACAACATTCACCACTCCGAACACCCGACAGAATCGAAAAGCAGCTTGACTCTCAGGAGAGCATCTGCGGCGTGCAATTCACATCGCGGGCCTTACACCCGCCGGGTCCCGACTCAGGACTGATCGCGTCGAGGGATCGATCGGCGATCTTTTGACAACGCCTTGATCGAATCTTTCTGGGGCAGAATGCAAACCGGAACTCTTGAACCGAAAAGATGGAAACGAGCATCGAACTGGCCAACGCAATATCCTAGAACCTAGAGATCTTCCACAACCGCCGACGCAGGCACGGTGTCCTCGGAAGGCTGACACCGTTCGAGAACGTGTACTTCACACGTCCACCCATAGCCTGAAGTCAAATATAACGACCCCACCAATCTCGGGGACATCAAAGTCTCCGCCTCGCCGGTGCGATTAATTCTGGCTATTTCTGTCTGCGAAACTGAGACCTTCCAAAGCCTTTGGTCAGAGCGTGATCTGCGGAAACAGGGTTCGTTTGCAACACTTTCGATATGAGTGGGTGGTTGCCCAACTTGCCAATTACCACAAAGTTAACGGTGTTCCGACGTAGTTCTCGGCGATCAACGTTCGCCCGGCGACCGAACGCGTGACCATGTCCAGTTCGGCCAGCTGACGGCGATGCCCGAAACCGGTGTCGTCTGGCAAGCGATGGAGCATCGAC
>Ga0153995_1000083_pt1 | contig 16575 bp, 10 predicted proteins | sample TSNC079MetaG_FD_104678 | JGI IMG/M metagenome (GOLD analysis project Ga0153995, IMG submission 104678) | Attine ant fungus gardens microbial communities from North Carolina, USA - TSNC079 MetaG | ecosystem: Host-associated > Fungi > Mycelium > Unclassified | place: USA: North Carolina, Lumber... | reverse complement strand
GTTCTTATGGGTCCCCAGCTCGGGAGGTTCTCCTCCTGGCCCTTTGGCGTGGAAGAAGGAAGTTGGGGATTTACAGGATGTGCTTGATCAGATGGAGGAGAGAATGAGGGAGTTGAAAAAGAGTTTGAAGGAGGTAAGGGAGGTGGTGATACAATTGGATGAGTTGGATTGATAAAGAAAATATGGGGATGCGTCCTTTTTTTTTCTCTCTTATTTTTTCGTTCTTCTCGCATCGCGATTTTCCAAAGGGAAAGGGATAGAAGTTATGTGCTATATTTTTTTGTACTAGTACGTAAGTTGACTACTGATATGTTAATATTGTATATCTGCATAAATTAGTAGTGTCCTTCGAGAAATTTATATAGACGAAGTTTGCGCAACCTCATGAACCTGTCTGTACCCTTGTGCGCTGATTCTCGGCTTGTCTATCGAACGTGTCTCTGTATGAAGTTTTTTTTCCGAGCTGATGATATCTTGAGATGAAATGTGAAATCAAAAACTCGAGCGGAATGTTTGTGCATAGCTCTCAAGAGCTTTTTTTTGACTGTTTATCCCTTGAGAGATATCGAAATATTGAACATCTAGTGAGTCCATCTAATCTCGTTTGCGACTCAGGATGGTAATAGAATCAGTCCAGATCATTCCCCAAACATCTGATACGCTCGTCAGTAGCGGTGGATTAACAAGAATGAAGAAATAAAGAGAATATTCCTTCGTCATGCTCACTCGAACAGAGATACAATCGATCATTTGTGAAGCACAAAACATCAATTTTCTGAATTGTACATTCAATCACACTTCATCAGATTCAGGATAAATCCAAGGAGATCAATAGCAAGAGCTCTCCTGCTGCACGACAGCACTCAAATTATCCTGAGTGCCCGGCACATCCATGCTTGGATTAGCTCTGAAGAACGAAACGGGCTTCAATGTCGCCGTAACATGATCAACGGGCATCCTACATCGTCTTTGATCAGACATCAAGGTACTCAAGATCAAGACAACTTACACCGGCCAATCCTCAGGCCTGGGTATGTGCGTAGTTCCAATATTGAAATAAACCAGAATATCTTCTCCATCTGTTGGTTGTCCGTTCTTGACCCAATTTCCGATGGAATCAGCGGGAGTTGTCCTCGTCTGCGGTACATATCGTCCAGCAGGGTACAACCTCTCTGATCCCTTCTCTCCCTCAACGTCCCTGCACACCCAAAGATCCTTCTTAAGGAATGGGGCTCTTGTTACAATCCAGCTATCATCCTTCGCCATTGTTGGCACCACCCCACCTTTCACTCCAATGGTGTATCCAACCTCCTTTCCGGAGCTATAATGGTGCCTCTGAGGATTCACGATGCGCCAACGGCGCTCTTTTGTTATGTCATATGAGCGGCCTGTCTCGATGGACAATCGTGTGTCAGCTGAGTAGAACCCGTTACCGGCAAAGTTCTTCTTGGAACCTGTTGGATGATCCAGAGGGAGAACATCGGATTCGATAACAGTGTTTTTGAGCCCATCGATCATGGGATCAATTCGGTAGCAGAACGTATGCTGATGATAGTGAGCATCGATATTTGGCGCAACGGTTGTTCCATGTGGATTAGGCTCATTCGTACCAACATAGACTTGAAGAATTCCAGTGAGACGAATATCGATCTCTACAGTCCCATCCTGATAAAAGTTGTAGTTCCAAATGTATTCTGTTTTGGGCGGGAATCAGAACTCGGGATTATAGAGTAGAATTATTGACGAACCATAATTAGCCAGTGTGCAGACCATGTTGATCACTAGTTTTCTGCTTCGGACAGTACGAGATCTCCCGCCGATACGATAGTCAGTGTGTTTCCAGAGCACTCCAGCATCTTCTTCGTGAATACATATAGCATTATCAATCACCATGGCGCTTCCATCGTGAGCGGCAAAACATCCAGGCTATCGGTGCCATATGATGAGCTAGTAGCTTGAATTTATGGATTTAAATTACTTGCCAAGTATTGGATTTGGCCGATACAATCACATCCCAAGGCAAGGTTGTTTGCCATCGCACCAATTCCATACTCACCGCTGCAAACTATACGTTGATTCATGGTCTTTTGGGAGAAGTTTACGAAAACTTACGCGTCAAAGGCAAACTTCCTGGGATGAGGATGCTCAGGTGCTCCGTATGGAACGATCATCTCCGACAAACCTAGCTGGTAGAACAGCGGTCTGACCTCGCCGTGATCGTTATAAGTGATAGTGGACAAAACTATACCCTCGCGGTGTCGGTAAGCTGATATCATGGGATGGGAAATTAGCACAAAAATCATAAGACAATTGCTAGAATATACCGATATGCATCTTCCAGTTCTGCCATTCCAGGACATTGCCATCCATTTTAAAGCTGACGCCATCTGGCTGAGTGATATGCAATGGCTTGATGCCTTCGCGAAGCTGAAATTCTGACTCCGTTTGCCCCATCAGATCAGGAAGATAATCGAAGGCTTGTGCGGGAGGTGCAATACGCGCCCTTTCAGGAAACCGCGAAGTGTCAAGACTTGGAGGTTCGGTAGTAGATGCTGTGAGTTTGGTCTTGCCGGTGGCCGTTCGTACATACGGCGGAGGGAAATCTGACCATCATTGGAAACAGAAAAGGTGACGGGATTGGTGAACACACCGATGTGTAAGATTTCTCCCTTGTTTACATCGACAATTGGAATGAAATCCTACAATTAAGCTTGAGTTTGCGATGGTCTAGCGCAATGTGGTAAGTGACAATACCATAGGGTGGGCATAAAGATTGTCATGCTGAGAAAATCTAGCAAAGATAAGAGCTTGTTGTATTCTCTTACTCTGAGGGAAACGAGCATCATAGCCAATTGACCAGCCGTCACAAGCGATCTGGTCAGGTTCGATGCCTTAGACAGACTGAGCAATACACAGCATTCAGAAGAAAGAGTTATACTCACCAACTTCTGCAGCTAATTCTTGTACACGTTTGGACCCCTTCACGATCTTTTCACACTCAAGGAGCTCCTGTACAGAAATCTGCGGCTGAACTCCTTCGGGTAGTTTGTCCAACTTTTCAACTTGCCATCGCCCATCGTGTAGTGCGGCTATCACGTTGTATGAATATCTGGGTCACATGCATTTAAGATTGAGATCGATTGCCATAGTTCAAGGTCTACTGACCCAGTGACGGGATCAAGAACCTTAATGATACGTCAATAACGACGATCTAGCATTTCTAACAACCTACGTCGATCTGAGCCTTCCTAATCATAGGGCTAGGCTTTTCAGGCTCGACTCCGAGTTCCAGAGGGATACCGAGATAAGCGAGAACCGCTCGCTTCGGAGGAGGAAGCAGTTCACAAAGCATGAATTTCATTGCCTTGATTGAAGTCTCGGCCGCAATGTGATGACGGACAGCATAAGTTGCTGCCGACAGCTGATAAGCTCAGTGAATAGGTCTCGAGATCGCGCTGATATTTGGACTAACCTCGTCGGGGGTAAGGGGATCCAGCGGATGCTTTGGCGTGCTCATGGACTTGGATTCGTCAGCGGATATAGCTAAATTCTACAAGTAGATGAGTTGGTGAGTGTAGCCAAGGCTATGGTATTTATCGTATCACTCCACGATAGATGTGTCATATCTCATCTCTGTTAATCATCAGATGACTGATTGGCAGATGGTCCTGAAGGACATGTTTGGCCAGCGTGTGTGTGCTTCTGGGTGACTTCCTGTAAGCAGCCTGAGAAAATCTGTGGACTTGTATTTCAAACGACAGCTCGGACAATTGTTCTCTTGTTTTGACAACGTAGTTATTATGCTGTAATCACTATATATACAGTAATAGATGACCAGTGCGCGTTTGCCGCGGTCTAGTTTTTCCATCCAGCAGACTGCTCCGTGCTGAGATGCTGAGCATGAATTTCAAATTTCAGGATGTCCCAGACAATCAGAGTGCTATACCATATAAAGATAGTTCTCTCCATTACAGATCAAGGCACACTATATACAGACATTGCCTTAATATAAAATCTGGATTGAACATGCCAATTGTTTTATTATTTCTCTATGGCTACAATGGTTATGTGACTTCTTTCAAGCAAGGAATAGGAGCCAAACACAGTGGCAATCTGGCTTACCTTCTAATGGCTCTTATCAAAGTCAGAGGGAGACTTCTTGAACAAATTCTGCCACAAAGGACTGTTGCAAGTAGTGTTCTGTCTTCAGGATGATTTAAAGGGGATATTATGTCACATCGCGTGCAACATGTTGAATGCAACACAGTACTCCTGGAAACTTGTTACGGGAATCAAATTCATCCCAGATTTTCACACGTGCACTATATCCTCAGAATTTCCCAGATTCTTACAGAAAGTCACCCACTGAGTGCCAGTCGAATTGAGACACATTGTGCCATCCCACAAGTCTCGGATTTAGCCTAAGTTGAAGGGGACTTTCATACAAAGTTTGGTTTAACAGCATGCCCATGAGGTGAACCCTACCAGACCCGTACCCACGTATACCATACTCCCCTGGCACTAGACCTCCTGGGGACACACCCCAGTCAACAGGCCATATTCTAGGCCCTCCACGTCTTAGTACTAGCTTGCTTGTTACGGCAAGAGATGCTGGATCCAAAAAAATTGAATCACAAGATTTGTTTCTTGGTCATGATGCCAGATGTCAGGCCTTTCTTGCAACAAGTTTTTGTTCACTCGTTACCAATGATGATTTGTCTGTGTACACGCCAAAGCCTCGCGGTCAGCCACGCGACTAAATTGCCTTTATTTGGTGTGACCAAGAACGTGGGACATTAAGACCGAACAACTCAGCCTGTCTCCTGGTACGCAAGGGAGTCGAATCGTTGTCCAGACGCGTTTCGGAGGCTTTCGGGAGCGACATTACAACAACAGCACGAGGCAATGAGAAAAGTCATGTGAGATCATGACGCGACCCTGATGAGTTTGGTTCCATCAAAAAACGTAGGACATGTTACATAAATAGGTCCGTAACGGTTTTTCCCAATTCTCCATCCGTTCTCCCTCGAGGTCTTTACCATGGACCATCATTATGACCACAGCCCCCTCACCTCTGCGCTCTCACGTACTCCATCTGAGGACACTGTTTGTCTCAGTAACGCCAATTCCACCATTTCTCGTCGCACCCGCAAGCGATTCACAAAGCAGCAGCTTGTAATGCTCGAAGATCTCTTTCACCGAAACTCTCATCCCTCAAGAGAAGAACGCGAGGCCGTCGCAAAGGCTGGAGGAATGTAAGAACTCGAACCGACTAGATTTTATTTCACTCACATCGCATTATCACCCTCACGACGCGCCTTTTCGATTAATTAGGGAAATTAAGTCTGTCACAATATGGTGTCAGAACAAGCGCCAGACAGAACGCAAATCCGCAGCGGGCAACTATAGCTCCCTCAATGTCCCTCCGTTCACACACCAACCCCCATCTCGTAGGACGTCCTCGCCTACACTTACTAATCGTTCAACATTAGCAGCGTCTTTGAGGCCCTCTCTCGATCATGTCGCGTCCCGGTCAGAACTTCGCGCTCCTGCACCACGCACCCCATCCAAGCGGTTGGATCCCAGCGCAACTCTTTGGGATAATATGCCCTCTTCCCCTATCACAGACCCCAACAGCCCTCCGGCGCGTGAGTATGTCGAGTTCGGCAAGAAGCGTACATTGGAATGGGCCTGTGCTGCTGCCCGCCTGGTGGAGAAGGATGGAGCTCGTCCGGGCATTGGGTCTGCGGTTATGTCGCGACCGGGTTCGCGTACGCGCACGAGAGAACGACAAACTACTAAGTTAGACCTTGAAGTCACTGATGATGAGGACGAAATAATTACCCCTCCGGGTACCTGGGGCGAGTGCGACTCAAGATGGACGTCGGATCCTCGTGGTGACGGTGCAATCATTGCATTTCCCTCCTCTCATGTAAATGAACCCCTGAAAAAACACACTGATGAAGATGACGACGAGATCATGAAGGCCGCATTAGCCCTCTGTGGGCTCCAGAGTCGCCGCGCCCTATGACAGAACTCTACTAATTTATTGTACATATGACTTGGGATACCTTAAAAAAGACCATCACCTTCCTCTTCTCCTCCATCCCCGCAAGGGATAGTAGGAAGGGATTGATGTTACTCAACACTTACAGCTATATCTCTATACCCATGTTCTTCGCCCTAGATGTGCAGTAGTAACACCAATTTGGTTGTTCGTCTTGTCTAGTCTTTTTTGCTTCTTTTTTGCTTTAATTAGTAGTTAATCACTATTATTAACCTGGGAACTCATGACACTTGACGCGGGTTCAGATCAAAACAAGACTAGGAATGAGACTTAGTTCCAGCCGGGTGAATTTTTTTACGTGATGCGTTGAAACATTGATATCTGATTAAAGGTCCTTCACATTGACCAGTTCAGCGGTAGAGGAATCTACAAATACGTTCACCCAACCCTGCAGCAGATGCACCAAAAGGGGTGAATGTGGATTATGCGTGAGATCTAGTTCCTGTCGAAGCTATGGATTTACACCTGTGGAACCGGGTTTATGATAGAAGTGTGGAATCCTGCATTCCCAGCTTCTATCCGGAAATCTCGCATTCTTAATTACTATGAATTTTGTCGTAAGACAAGTGATTCGGGTCATGAGTACTTGCGGAGAAAGAACACCACGACTCTGAGAGGTCACTGATGTTACCATAAATAGTCAAAAGATGTTGACAAGGTATGTTTGATGGAATTGTACATCACGTGACTATCAGATGTCGTTTATAGCACAAGGCCTGCCGTACGGAACACTTTCCCATCAGTTTATCATGCGCATTCAAGTGCTATAGCATTGTAATACTCTTCAACTGATGCTTTATATCCTGCCTATTGCCGTATATAACTAATTCTCTCAGGCCAAGTCGGTAACCTGATGGCACACGTCAATCTGCTACAACTGGAACATATGACAAGGGCTTCTGACCTATCTCTGAATACGAAGTTATCACTTGATTTTACAGATCCGTCCACCTAGAAATGGCATATCTTACTGACCACTTACGGGAGTCATCTACTTATTCTGCCCGCGATCTGCTTTGGGGACTTACAGGACAGCTAGAGTGAAAAAGTACGCCGATAAAGAGACCTAGTCAACAATTTTCCTTTATCTGAATCATCTGTTGTTCATGGAGAACGTCTTCAACTTGGTACAATGGCGTGTATGTCTTGAATGGTTGCTTCCTTGGATTCTGGGAAAGTACTCACGGTGTCACAATGCCATCGAACTCTAATTTGTTCTGCCTACGTTGATTCATCTCACGGTTTTGAAGTGACGGTCGAGGTACTGAAGGCGTTTTTGTTGTAGTCAGCTTTCAAAACGTCAATGTAATCAAGTTTTCCTGGATGATGTTAACGTCACTATCTGCGTAGTGAACAACGTCAATAGCACATTCTTCCTCGTATCTCAGAATCGACGAGTTGTCACGAGGACTTACGCCTGGTTCTGCACCAGCTCTCGAAGAAGGTCCATAATAATTGGGATGCTGAGTTCCCGGTGTTAGCAATTATCACTATGACAAGCACGATTTCCGATTTTGTGAGTCGGTCAAGTCATGGGATCCCAGTCCTAGGTATTACCTGCAGTGGCATTGACATTGGACAATGATCTTCGAGTCACCACTTGGGTCTACAAATTGAGTCTTATAAATCAAGTGCTGCGCAAGAGCATTGCATTTCCACAAGTGGCGCATGTAATGAATTTTGCGCAGTGACATTTTTTTCCTTCATAAATTTACGCGAGTCTCGATCACAGTCCACGGTAAAGTACACAGTACTCTGCAAATAAATATGATACAGAGTGAAAAATGAAGACAATTCAGAGATCACTTAGAACTGGTCTCGAAAGATAGGGAAGGAAAAAAAGTGACAAAACTAATAAACTCTTGTTCCTCTGTGGAAAACAACGGCAATTGTGTAGAATAGTGTGTTGATTCCATTTCCCCTTATGGACAGTCTCCCCCGGAATAATACTTCTTCTACACTCTCCTATGTGAGCGTGATTACATATAACTCTTGAAGCTTTAGCGCATACTGAAACCGAAAGGCTTATATTTCATTGAAACCTGCCGTCCATCTATCGATACATTTTTTGCTTATTTTAGTGCGTCGATTAACGTGTGAGGAATCGCCTGCACAATAGTACTCTTTGCATCTTAATCCACTTTGGCGTGAAGAGATCATCCCGCATTTTTGGAGACCAGGGTGATTGACCTAGAGGAATTATACCAAAGACTTGAGTCTACGAGCCAATTGAGCAGCGCTCATACTACAATGGTCATGTGACATAGATCACGCCTGTGGCTGGGTGTGTTCTGCAGTTCCATCACCTGGATTTCTTTCTTTCCTACCCCTTTGTCGTTCCCTATTTCTGTCCATTCTGTCATCGCTCCTTCTTTTATTACAGCAAGATTTCTCTGGTCGTAAATCCAGAGCGTGATTGACTGTGCAACCTTCTCCCAATGCCGCTTCTTGGTGGAATTTTTGGCAGGAAAAGCAAATCATCTGCCCGTAATGATCATGGTGTGTCGCATGCTCCAGGAAGCACTGCATCTTCCGACATAGACTCTATTTTATCAACTTCGACTACCTCCTTCGTTACAACAGAAAAATCCCTGCCATCCAGTCCCAATGGCAAGAATGTTCTTTCCTCTACAAGTGGTTCTAGTCAACTATATCCATCAATAGCTGGGAAACACTCTGCATCTTCCGGCAGATTGCGGCTTCCATTTTCTCGCAAAAAGCAGAAAGCTCCCCCGGCGAATGCCAATTCGACGTTCAGTATCTCGCCAAGTTCCATCCAGCCTCCACGTCTTCCTTATCCTACCCGCTTGAGTATAAATGCAGCCTCAGATACCGATGTCACTGACACTTGGCGTCTTCATCCGCCCCCATCGAAGTCTGCAGTCTTTGCAGCCTACGTGGACTCCAACAATGCCCTCTCGAGTCACTCCCTTCCGAACGAACCCATGCAATCATGGTCTAGTCCTTCCACACCTATCCCAAAAGAGAGGGGAAAACGTCCTTCACCTTTTTCCTGGACAAAATCCTCATCGTCGGGGATATCCAAGTCCCCCGCCCCCGAACCGTCTAAACCACCCAAGTTGACCAGCTTGGATTCATCCCTATGCTTAGACTCAGATTCTTTCAATCTGAAATCTTTTCGTCACATTCGTTCATCATCTCCATCTGCATCAACCTCATCCCTCGTGGCTCCTTCCGCTCGACCGCGTGTGACCAGTATCAACTCAGACTCCTCACAACGCATATCCGTGGCCGCTTTCCGTGAAGCTCAAGCTCGTAGGAGTACGGCTGACTCTCCTGTCCCATCGTTCCGATCACCTTCTCCTTCTTTTCCACAACCTCGGTTTCCACAGGATGGCCGGCGTGGGAGAACGAGTATACGCCCCTCTCCAGCTGCCAACGAACTTCCATCATCATCACAATCCAAGGCTGGTATTCATCACCAGAAGAGGCGATCTACCAGTCTTGCAGTCGGGTATACGTCGGAATCAGAAGAGTCAACAACAGCTTCGGAAGAGGATTCCGATGATGGTACAGATGGTTATGGGAATGTTCGTATTCACAGGAACAGAACCATTACCGCTCGTAAGGGTCCTCTGGTTGGGAGACAAGCAAAATCGGATATAGGACATGGAAGTGCTTCCTATGGTCCTGCAACTCCCAGCTCACATCCACCTCCCGGATCTCTGGCAACGCGGTCACAGAGTGGCCATGAACAGGTGGGTGAGAATGTCAGACAGATTAGTTTTGCGGCAAACTTTCGACATGAAACACAATCACCCCGCTCGAACTCTAGTCTAGACGTGTATGGTGATGCAGTAAGGCCGAGAGCTAGTGCTTCTACGAGCGCTCTTTCGCCCTCGGCAGCCACTAAACGAACTAGCATCTTGGTCAACGCGAATGTGGGTCTGAATCAAGGTTCGTCGCATTCTGAGTCCTCTGACGGTTTTGTTTATAGGTTGATGGTGCAGATCCCTCAGTCAAAGTCGTTAAGCAAGCTACGCAGCATATTCGACATCCTTCAGCACATTCTAATCCTACTCTTTCAAAATCTCAATCAAAGTGTTTTGACTCCGATACGTCGGAATCGGACTCAGATTCCGACAATGCTCCTCTTGCGGCGCTCGTACCACCACGTCGACCTGGGAGTGCCCTTTCTCAAGTCTCAAATACCAGTTCACGAACCCGAAGACCTGCAGCACGAGGCGCAACCAAACCTCTCATCGATATCAATGAGCTCAGCAACAAGAGTCCCTCAGCTGGCCCTCAAAGAGTTGATGATGATGGATTTACTAAGAGCGGATTATTAGCTAGTCGCTTGTCGCCATCGGAAGGACCAGGTTCATCAGGGGAAACTCCAATGTTAGTACGACTCGGTCCAAATCCTTCGTCCGGCCCTATTGGATCGTCAGGGGTGATAAGTGGAACGACACCCAATTTGACAAGTTCTGTGCCACCTCCATCTTCAACGAAGGAAGTGGATGTTCGACCGATAAGTGAATTGAACTTGCGTCAAACCCAGCCTGTTCAGCAGTATGATGCTGGGAAGGAGAAAGAGAATAATCCAGAAAGAGGGAGAGACAAGCTGACGGAGAGGCTGGCGAAATTGGCGAAGGGTAAGGATAGCATTGACACTAGTACAAGTTCTGGTAGAACGATGAGCTCCACGAGTTCTCCATTTCAACAACATCATGCTGGGCCAGGGTCACTATCGAAGCATTCTGCACCGAAGTTATCCGTATCCCCTCCTGAAAAACCAAGTCCTCCGGACAACCATTTGATATGTGGTGTTGATGACAGCATATTGCATCTCATCCTGAACATGGGAGATTCTGATGTGAGCGTGGCACCGGCTTTGAAAGTGACGAGTGCTCAAGTGCACAAGGAGGCGGACATAACAAGCGAATCCGAGTCGGATGAATATGGAGAGCCTGAGAGGAAGAAATCCATAAAGGAGAAGCAGACGGATAGGATCGCCCCGATACCAATCAAGCAACGGGAACCTCCGTCTTCGTTCAGCGTCATGTCCAGACCACCGATGAACAGATATTCGAAGGATGAGCGCAGACCTACGCTGATCGCTCCAAGCTCAAATACAAACGCGATCACAAAAGTCAAACCAATTCTCAATACCAGCGGTGGGAAAAGTTTGATGAATCTGGATAATCCATCAACCGCTTCGAATTTGAAATCCAATCCAAATCTCGCTTCGTTTTCATCATCTACAACCAGCTCTTTTGATACCACCAGGAAAAGGAGTAGTACTTTGATACCTTCTTCTTCCGCATCGGTTCCAGCCACTTCGTCATTGTCATCCTCAACGTTTGGTGCATCGACTTCATCCCTCACAAAACCGGATGCTGGAAGAGGGCAGAATGTGGCTTCCTCAGCGAATACTAGCAATACAGGAGCCAGTGGCCCGAAGCCAAATTCTGTGCATATTGATGGAACTTCAAAAAATGTTGCCACTGGTGGTGATGGTGTAAATGTGAAGGCTGTTGATTCTGCACACACTCCAAGGCAGAGAAGCTCGACTATGGTCCCTATGGTGCCTAGTTCAGTATCAAGTCAGAACAAGAATAGCTCACGTGTACCTGTTGCTTCGACCGTGCCTGTGAAACCCTTTGCTATGAGGAGAGATAGTCCTGCGAGCTCGACAGGTGATTCGAGTTCTGGGCGCGCACCTTTGACGCCTAGAGATGGTAGTGACCTTGGATCCAAAACTGTCTCATCGGATAGGAAAGAGAGGAAGGATGAATGGAGTAGTGGTGTCAGTGGACTGAGCGTTGCGAGCACCAAAGGCGGTATGCGTCCACGTGGTGCTAATGGTCCGAATAAGCATATGCAGAGGAGAAGTGTGAGCTTCAATGATGATGTGGAGGACGAGGAAAACAGGAAGAATGACGTGGAAGGCAAAAATGATGCGGAGACCAGGAGAAAGGAGAGAAGGAGGGGTGAGGCCAAGGCTGCGATCGAGGTTCGTACACAGTCTCACTCAGCAAGATCCAGACTTATTGATGTCTTTTTACAGCTTGGCAATGTAATCAATGGTCCTGGTCCTGTAGTTTCAGATGACGAAGATGACATGCCAATAAACCAAGCTATGAACGCAAGGGTGCCGTCCTTGCACCCCATGATGGCCATGGGCAACCAAATGTCGATGCAAATGCCGTTCGGTGGCGTGCCTGGTTCTTCATGGGGAGGTAACTTTCAATCGCAAGTCGGTTCACCCCAAATGCTTGTGCCCCCTCAGTTCGTGGTTCCCACAGTGGGCCCCAACTACATGGCGGCACATCAACAAGCCATGATGTTCGCGAAGCAGGCGTATCAAATAGCTGTAGCGCAGCAAGCGATGGCTGCCGCTGCCGATGAATGGGATAGAAACTCGGTTATGGGAGGAAGCGTATATGGAGACCCTTCGTCCAGCGCTTCTGTTATGATGGGTCCTTACATGGGTAACGGATGGTCTACTGGATCAATGATCTTCCCGAATGCAGCTCGGTCGGTGTACGGTGGAATGGGAGGGCTTGCCAGTTCAAGAAGCGACTACGGCGGTGGAGGTCCTGTCTCTAACATGGCCGGTGGAAAATGGAACTCGGCAAGAAGCATGTATGGAGATAGTTTTGGACAGTCTAATCGTTCGAGGCCCAGTGGAGGAGAAGGGGATAGGAGTCTGGCTGCGATGAGGAATCATCCACCTATGCCGCCTATTCCACACAGCGGTAGTGGTGGATCATCGTCATTGGGAAATAGAGGGAGAGGGAGGGCTTCAAGTGGGCCGGCAGTTCCAATTAGAGGAGGGATGAGGAAAGCTTCAGGGGTCTGAGAGCCGGCTAGGCTTCATTTTGAATCAATCATTTTCATGTCAGTATGTCTCACTCTCTCGTTGTATTTGGATATTGATTGGTGTCCCTTTGCTTCTTTAGTGCCTATGGCTTAGTTTTGAAGGTGCCGTGGCCTCTCGACTAATCATTAACCACTGTCTGTGGTTTTATATCATGATCCCATTGCTCGTCTCTCGAGTCCGCCCAGGACTGGATGGATCTCCCTATGTTAACCCCTTATCCAGCACCCCTTGGGGCTGTTGCTTGCTTCCTGAATTTCAATTTCTGGATCCTGACACCTCTGTCCGAGCAAGGATTAGTATTCTGATGTTGATCGATCATGTCGACTCTTTCATGCCACTTCACTTCATTGACCGTCACCCACACCACTTTTCATATTTAACGACACTCAATCGCATTTTGGACACTTCATCTTTTTTATGATTATTGCACTCCGTAGTCTCTTTGAACAAATTTCACTTTTTTTGGTTGTACATGCGTGCCTTTGATTCAGCCTTTCCTTCTCTCTCGTTTTGAACGCAACACACTTTTAGCATATCAGCACTGTGATATACCTGACACGACGATGAAGTTTACAAGAACCTGACTCACGATTCCTTTGAACGTCGCTCACTTACTCCATGGAATAATACAATGCCTAGAGCTTGCGTTTCGTGTGGTTTTGTCTCCACATTCTATTGATGTACTTTGTCGTTCATCCTTGTTTTCATGGTTGCCTAAAAATTTATACTAGCTTAAATGTGCGTATGTTGCATGGAAACAGATACAAAATAGGAATTGGCTCCTTCTAAACACCCTGGGAATTCAATGTTGATCGGAGGTTGATCGATCAGAATAATGCAAATCGAATACAAAGTTACTGTACCTTGTTTCGGGTTTATGCGCTCAAGCATTGATGCGACTAGACAGAGTATCTAATAACAGACCATGATTGCATAATCCTGGTTGACCCACGGTGGTAACACCTATGCCCGCCGCTAGTTCGTGATATTTGATTGGGGGAGAAGAATATTGCATTGCGAGGCGAACAACAGCTAACTGTAAGGATAGATTCTGGGAGTGTAATGTTAAAAAGCCAGTAAAAGAAATTTAATGTGTCTCCATTCTGTAATGGGGGCCTAGATGTTCTTGATTTTCTCGTTAGCTGGAAGACCCTCTTGAGTTGTTTAGTAGAGTCTGAGCTGGAACATTCCAAAGTAAGAAACTATGTTTCTGCCTGTTCTTGTCGATGGAAGAACCAATCTTCTTAAGAACAGCCGACCCGGGCCTTCTGATGCCTCCTGTTCTTAATGCCCCTTTCTCATTGTACTCCTAAAGGTTCCCATTCAAAATCGTTTGGTGCCGGAAGATTACATGATGAAACGATGTCCAAAAGACTTCTTGTTTAAACATTATTCAGATAATATATTCTTAGTTTAGTACTAGTTATATTTGATGTGATGATGTAAAGAAGGCTTCTTCAGGATAATCCAACTTCTATGATCGAAAGATTGCAGCTACAAGATAGAAATCTTAAGTAGAAGTCATGAATTCTAAATACTTCAGACACACCGGGTTTCATGGAACTTCCTGATCTTGAGGCACGCCTGAGCCACTATTTCTTCCATTTGTGAACGATTCCGCTCAGAGCCTGTGTCAAAGTTAGAATCAGATGGATCTGTCAGTGAAAAATGACCCACTACCACAAGTAACAGACATCCCAACACTTAGCAAATTTTCAAACTGGCTGGCTTCACCAAAATTGGCTGGTATGAAGGGTGGCACGGGAATAGGCGAATAGACATTTGAATTGAGCTTTGAAAGTGAGTCTTTCAATGAGGGACCAATATCAGAGGTAACCGAAGATTCGATCAATGAATCAATGATGAGAAGGCAGCTCTATTTATTGTTGAGCGTCATACTTCCAGATATAGCTTAAGGAAACTCACATCTCGATTGAGTACATCGCGAATTTGTCGCAATATCACAACAGCTTGAAGGAAGAGGTTACATCAAGATTAAAATAAACGTTAGAGATATAGTATACCATGTTCATTGCTCCAATTGTGAATAACTTGGTGTCAAAATTAGTAAAGATTACCAATTGGCTTCCCGAGTTACATACCTCTCTGTATGACAAAGATGTATTTCCCATTGCGTTTTTGGGGAACGAAAAAATCTTGCACCTCGAAGCTGACTCTGTCCGAGAGATTCTTAGACTCAATATAAGTTAGAGCAGCTTCGCGGCAATTCACGAGATCTTGGACAATGAATTTCTTGATTCCAGGGAACCTGATTTCAATTTCAATTGCTAATCGATGATAAAACAAGTGAGTAATCACCTTAGTGCAAGTGAGCAGCAGAGGGTTCCCTGTCCACCTCCCAAATCAACAAGACCATCCTTCCCTTCACATATTTCTGCCCATGGGAAATCAGCTGCTACACTAGCATCAGTTATACTCCCCACACCACCCATACTGCCATAAAATCAGTTAGTAATGTCGGAACCTGTTTTAAATCACCCACGCAAGAGCAAACTTGGCTGATTCCTCTGGAGGCCTCAAGGACCAGCTCTTCCGGTTGTGATATGATAAACTAGTTTTATAAGCCATTTGTGAGTCTGTCGTCATGTAATATTCCATGTCTGCATTGTTGATTATTTCTGGGAAGTAAGGGGCAGACTTGCTGAAAATTTCGTTTCTTTTCGACATTAATGTTGCCTTCACAATAAATAGTATATCATCTCCGATACTTACACAGTAGAAGCAATATGGAAACCGGGTTGATCGCTCTTGATGATATTGCTGACACGATTATTTGCGAAGTGTCCTACCTGAGTCTCACGGAAGATGCCTCGGCCAATCAAACATCGCAAGGTTATATCTATTTGAGCCCTCAGATGGAACTGGGATCTGTCATCTTTGGTGGCAGACAATACCAATCTTTTCTTCTCCAATTCCAGTCTGCTTTGCAAGTTCTGCAAGACTGACACCGTCCTCAGAGTCCCCAATGATAGTTGCTAGGTCAAGATTTGTCGCGAGGCGCAGACTGGCGGGCGCAAGGGCAGATACACATTCTATACTCAGAGTTTCATAAGGAGAACGAATCAATGTGGTCAGGAGTCTCTAAAATAGGGACTGAGTTATATGGTGAGAGGATGAGTAATATCACATACTAGACATGCCAGAGCCGCACGACGAGCTTCAAACATGACTGGTGTAGGGACATAGGCAGGATGGTCTATCAGGCGAGGCTTCGAGGTGTTCAGCGAAGGCTCTGTGAGATTTTGGACAACAAGTTCTGCTCTGAAGGCATTGAGGGCCTCGTTGAGAGTGGTCTGAAGACTAAGAATTTCAGAAACCGGCATAGTTGACTGGGGAACTATGGCAGTACGAGCTTTGCATGAGTATCTATACAAATGTGCTTGCTGGATAAATGTTTGACAATGAATGAAATAGATTCGGATCAATTCACACCAACTCAGAATGCGTAGCTTCTTTTTTTGGAATAAGCAGCATGCTGCTGCGGACTGCAATTGAGTACCGCTTAATTTCTGATATGAGAAAATCCGATTCGAATTGCGTGAAAAGTATCTGCGACGTTACGATTTGTCTGTCTTATCTCTTTGACATCGGTTGAACCTTCAATTAGGGTATATAGCCGCTTCAACGTGCGTCCCCTATG
>Ga0153995_1000080_pt1 | contig 16993 bp, 17 predicted proteins | sample TSNC079MetaG_FD_104678 | JGI IMG/M metagenome (GOLD analysis project Ga0153995, IMG submission 104678) | Attine ant fungus gardens microbial communities from North Carolina, USA - TSNC079 MetaG | ecosystem: Host-associated > Fungi > Mycelium > Unclassified | place: USA: North Carolina, Lumber... | reverse complement strand
GTTCGAGGGCCGGGAGCAGCGCTTTCCCAATCTCATGCGCTTCCTGAAGATCGTCCCGAACGAATTGATCGTGGCGGAGTATGGCACGCCGGACCCGGACGATCCGGAGCGCTTCTACATGGCAATTACCTTTGATGAGCAGACCGACGGCAAGACGGTACTGACCCTGCGCCAGCTTCACCCGAGCCGCGAACGTCGCCAGACAGTCATCGGCTTCGGCGCCGTGGAGTATGGGCTGCAAACTCTGGAAGGCCTCGCAACCTGGCTGGACAACTGAAAACCACCGTTCCATAGGCACCCTCGGCACGGCGCCATCAACCGCAGCGATCCGGCCTCTACGGTTCATCGAGACATGTCCGTATGAGGCCGGCGAGCCCGCGGGAGCCGGAAAGCCGCGGAGATCTATGAGCTGAAAATGGATGACTGGCTGGGGCGGGAGGAGCCCAAGTCACGCAGGAATGATACAATAAAATCAATGATTTAATAAGCGTTAATCAAACTATTTTAGTACATAACTTTAGTACACCTCCCAGGCCCGCGACTGACCGTCGGCCGCGCTCGACACCACCCCGCGCCCATCGTACGGTCGGACGCGGGGGCAGGTCTGATGACATCGAGAGAATTCTGGTACTTGGCGGCAATGATTGCGGCCGCGAACGCGTTCATTGAGCCAGCCAGCGCGCAGCTTCAGTTTCAAACGAGCGCCTCGGATGAGATGACGATCATCATCGCATCGGGAGAGATTGAGTTCACCGACGATCTCAGCGCCTTTGAAAGGATCGCCCAGTCGAGCGGCGCTCAGGTGGTGACGTTCGATTCCATCGGCGGCAACCCATACAAAGCCATGGAACTCGGCAGATTGATCCGCCGTCATGGCTTGGCCACCATACAACTTCGAGCCGGTGAATGCGCATCAGCGTGTGCGCTCGCTTTCCTGGGGGGAACTTGGCGAGCAGCCATGCCCGGAGCCATCGGCGTTCACAAAAGCTCCTTCAGCAACACTTCTGGCATCACCACCAATGACGCGGTCTCGTCGATTCAAGCGCTGACTGCTGACATGATGATCTACATCAGCGAGATGGGGGCCGATCCATCGTTGTTAAAGCTAGCCCTGCAGTACGATTCCGACGACATGCGTTACCTGTCACGGCGCGAGATGGAAGAATATCGCGTCACTACCCTGTCCGCAGATAGCTCTGCGACTGCCCCGAGGGCGGCGGCGGCCCCACTCCCGCCTCGAAACTCGACCGCCACAGAAGCGACTACGTCCAAGTTCAAGATCCCCAACCCGACATCCGGGCGCGTTCAGCATCCGGGCGAGCATATCGATCTCAAACAAACCCCTCTCGACGATGCGCCGGTCGTCCGCCGGATAGCAAACGGAACGCAGGTCGCAATCCTGGGGCGCACCGACGACTGGTACCGCGTCCGCGCGGCCGGTGTGGTTGGCTACGCGCACACGTCGTGGATCCTTGTTGACCAGTTCGAGGCGGCAATCCCCGGAGTGAGACGCATCCAGGTGAAGAGCTTCCGTCGTTTTGAAAATGCCAAGGCATTCGTCGAGGCATCGTCGACTCCGCTAGCCGCCTACCTGACCACGAGTGGCTGGTTTGCCGTCACGCTTAGGGAACAGGTTCAAGACCGTGCGCAAGGGCTCAAGCTGTTGCAGCGAATGAAGTCACGCAACCTCGTGCCCAAGGACAGCCTCCTGACCTTTGGAAACACCTATGTGCGAGAGGTGTGCTGCGGGTCGTGAACCTACAGCTCAGGCAAAAAAACAGGGGCTCACGTCCGACGATGGCGGAAGGCAGCGCTCATAGGTCAACCTCAACCGCCGTTCGAGGTCGCCTCACGGAGATGCCGAAATGAGGTAACTCGATCTCACGACCGGCACTCTCCCCCTGATGCCGCCCCCTCGTCCGCTACGACCGAGCGGGCTCGATTTCCAATCGCTTTGCCAACCGCGACAGGGTCGACATAGAGCAGCCGGTTGCCGCAGCAATGTCCCGCCACTTCTGGCCGCTCCGAAGCATCTGCAGGATGGCCGCGTTGCGCTCTGTGTCCTCAGGACAGCCCCGATAGGCCCCCTCCTCCTTCGCCTTGGCGACACCCTGGGCCTGACGACGGAGCCGGTCCTCGTAGTCCTTGCGGGCGATGGCGGCGAGCATGTCGAGCATCATGGCATTGATGGCGTCGAGCATCCGGCTCTGGATGTCGTCTGGGTTCGACTGGATCATGCTCCAAGAGGTCGGAAGATCGAGCGCAACAACCTTCACGCGGCGGGACCGGATCTCGTCCTTGAGGCGCTCCCAGTCGGTGGCGTTCAGGCGGCTAAGTCGGTCCACCTGCTCGATTAGCAGTACGTCACCCTGGGAACAGTCAGCGAGTAGCCGGAAGAGTTCTGGGCGCTTGGGTTTCCTATTCAATTGTCAAAGAACGCAGCCTGAGGGCTGATGACGTGGGTTAGGGATCGAAAACCGGGCCGCGAGGACGCAGGTCTTCGTTCCGTGAAACACGGTCGTGCAGAGGATTGGGGTTTGTGGTTGCCGGGGCTGCCCCGATGGCAGCGGGTCCCAAAAGCTGGTGGTATCTAGGAGGCTCGGTTACGTTCGGGCCTCGGTCGCAGAGAGTGCTGCGCCACGGTTAGGCATTCGACCGGATCTGCATTTTGCGGATGATCGCGAGTGCGTGGCGGTGTCCGGGGAGCCACCACGCCTCAAGGACCGCTATTACTCTTCTTCCTCTTCGTTGGACGTTCGGGGAGACAGCGGAGCATCGAAGGGGCTCTCCGCCTTCCCGGCCATCTCCAATGCCCTGTAGATACTTGCCTTGCTGAGCCCAGTCTTCTGCATGATGTCGGGGATGAGGTCCCCGCCCTGACGCATTCCCAGAACCTCCGCTGCGAGTTCCGGGGTGACCTGGGCCTTCCGTCCGAACTTGGTCCCCTTTTCCTTTGCCTTTGCGATGCCGTCCATTTGGCGTTCTTTCCGGATCGCCGTTTCGAATTCGGCAAAAACTGCCAGCATTTGCAGCATCGCGATACCTGCCGGTGTGCTGGTGTCGATCTGCTGATCCAGAACCCTGAGGGCCACTCCCTTGTTCTGTAGTTGCTCGACTATCTTCAGGAGGTCTGTCGCCGACCGAGCCAACCTGTCGATCTTCGTGATGACGAAGACATCGCCTTTGCGAGCGAACCGCAGAGCCTCCTTCAGCGCGGGACGGTTGGTGTCTATGCCTGAACGCTTCTCCTCGAAGAGGTGATCCGCCCCGACACCAATCTCCAGCATCTTGTCCCGCTGGACTTCGAGGCTTTGTCCGATTGAGGACACTCTTATGTAAGCCACTAGGGCCACGTCTCTAAACTCCCAAAGCGTTTCGATAACGCCTTTATGAGACATGAATTGAGACGCGTCAACAGGCAATCTCACAAAGTATACGTTTTGAGAATAATACTCATTCATAGGCACGGATCTGCCGGCTCGCCTTCGCGCCAAGTGCAATCAGGACACTTGGTGGCAATAGCGCTGAGCACCAAAGCGGCTAGTCAAGACCATGCACAAGAACCTACAGCACCTCCTCCAGAGCATCTCGCGGATCTGCGCATAGCGCATCGTCGTGGCGAGGTCGCTGTGCCCCATCCATTCCATGACGAGCTTCACGTCTACGCAGCCGAGGATATGCCGGGTATAGCAGGTATGGCGTAGCGCGTGCGGCGTCACGTCATGCAGCCCAAGGGTCTCCTGCGTAGAGTCCCGCCGGACGGCCATCGCCCCCCTCTTTCATCATCGTGGAATGGGCCCGCGTTGCGCCCGTAAAGGCCGTGGCGCTTGGCTAGGATTGCACGGCTCCTCTTTGTGATCGGCACGGCGCGCGGCCGGTTCGTCTTCGTGGTCCCGAAGGTGACGACGCACTGTGTTGGCCGAAGACATCCCAGTGAGGCTCGATCATCTTCGAGAAGCACCGAGCCCCGGCGTCCACCACGGGGTCGTTAGGTCGACGTAGTCGGCCTACCCTCGGCGCTCCAATAGGCCATGATAACGCGCTGTTGGAACTCATCGAACCGGGAGCTATTTTCACCTCGACAACGCGCTTAATCTTCGGGACCTGAGTTAGGATATCAGCCTCCACCGCTACCCGCAGCATCTTCGACAGAGCCGCCAGCTTGCGATTGACGCCCCCCTTCGCGTGGCGGGGTCGATCTTTTGGTCCGCGCTATCAGGACCGAGGATCGCCCGGACATGCTTGTTCCGCCCGAAATACCCTACAACGTGGAGGCCGTTGCGCCTCAGGTCAGCAGCGGCGCGCATGGCGCCCAAACGAAGTCGTACAGAACGCCCAACTGGCTGAGGTCTCGGGCGGCCTCTGCGCGGGGCATAGGTTAGCTCGTCCCCGAGGTCGTGCCCGACCGGGGCGCCCAAGAGCCCCCCCTCTCACTCGCCCCCCGCCGCCCCATCCACCTTCCACTTAAGGAGGAGACACTGGCGCCAGAGCGACTTCGCTATGGCCATTAGGTGCATCTCACCTGGGGCTCAAAAATCATGCCCCAATCTATAATATCGATATACCCCTGCTCATATATTCGCTAAGAGTAGACCGTCGACGTCATATTTCAGCAATGTTACTCTCATGGAGGTGTCACATGCCTGGAACTAAGAAAGTTGATCTCCCCGATCTTGACAAGGCGACGGTCGAAGAGCTGTCTGAAATCAGAGATGAGGTTGTAAGGGAACTCGTCGAGCGAGCCCGCGCCGGTCGACCGGGTGACGGGAAAATTAGCGGCCATGACAGTGTTTATCACGACAAATCTACATGACCTCGGCTGAAATGGTGGACCGCCCTTTCCAAGCGTCCGTAGAACCCCATACGAGATGGATTGTCCTCAAGGTTGCCCAAAGATGCAACCTCAATTGCACATATTGCTACGTATACAATCGCGGCGACAATGGGTGGAGGCAGCGCCCCAAGTTTATGTCTCCGTTGGTTGCAGAAGCGGTGGCGGAGTTGATACACTCACACTGCCTAAAGCACGACATCGACACGTTTGTTGTAGAAATTCATGGCGGCGAACCGCTATTGCTTGGCCCCAAGCGGTTTCGCGCCATACTCGATATATTGTTAAAAAAATGTACGTCGGCACGGCTTGTATTTCTGCTGCAAACTAATGGCCTTCTTCTAAATGAAGAATGGCTAGAATTATTTGCGCGGTACGGCGTAAGGTTTGGAGTTAGCGTTGACGGCGCTCCAGAACGCGCTGATTTACAGCGTGTATATTCGAATGGCAATGGGTCGACGCAAGACTTGCTCGACCGTATAGCACAATTGCGAATCGTTACGCCCTTATTTGAGAAGCAACTTTCCGGCGCGCTATGCGTGATCGACCCGCAAGTCGGCGGTGCCTCCATGATTAAATGGATGATTGAGCACGATTTCCGGTCGTTTGATTTTCTGCTTCCTGACGCGACGTACGTCAATCTACCAGCAAACTGGAATGGCCCGACAGAATACGGCCGCTTTTTGATCGAGGCATTTGATTATTGGCGATTGCTTGGTGTAAACGCTCCCAGAATCCGCCGTTTCGAGCTGATGATGCTAGGCCTCTTGGGGCAGCCGCCACAATTAGATTCGCTTGGAGGGGATATCAGATCGCTTTGCGTAGTTGAGACCAATGGCAGCATCGGGATACTCGACACTCTGCGTATTTGCGGGGGCATCTATGCGACTGACGTTCTAAGCGTATTCGACGACGATCTTGACACTCACTCCGAGTATTATTCGCTAGGGCGAATGCAAACACTTTCGAAGAAATGCACATCTTGCGAGTACCTTTCGGCATGCGGAGGCGGATACTTACCTCACAGGTACGACGGGGATTCATTCCAAAATCCGTCGCTATACTGTGATGCGCTTTACGCGCTAGCCGATCACATGATGATTACATTGAAGGATACGCTTCCGGCATCAGTTTGGGCATAGATAAAGATGAGATGGGTAAGATGCGAAAGGGTAGTACGGATCTAGCGGCAGTATCGGAAGTGCTGCGGTGGCGGCGCGAGAGTTCACTGCCGGACAATTGGCTGGCTAGCTATGATAAGCTTCTAGAGGAAAAACTGGCAGTATCGCTTTCACAGCCAGAAGATCAGTGCATATTAAGGTCGCTGCTTTTTTTACATCCAGAAACTCGCACCAGGCTCCTCCGCTCGCACTCTGTCGCATCCGAGATTCTAAAGCCTCAACACGAACCGCGCCAGAAGGGGTGGATAGCTAACCTAGTTTTGTTGGAACTCGCCAAAATAGGCGTTATCACGAAAATCGACGAGAAGCTGTGGAGCGCCAATGGAAATTGCTATCTTGACGTAAACGCGCCCGATGCTTGGGGGGCAGCAGGTGCGGTCGTGCCCAATACCAATTTCGCGCTAGATTGCTTTAGTCCGTTCAATTTTGGATCGGATCAGACCGGAGATGTCGGCATATTTGGTGAAGCAGACGCGGCATCACTCGCTGAATTTATCAGCACCGCTTGCAGCATCGTCCGAGATAGCTCCCCGCTCGCCTGGCAATTTGTCGAGTCAGTGATTGACGCTATTGCCGTCCGCAAAGTGATAAATTCGCCCAACGCCTTTTCCTCTGGCTCATTTGGGCGGCGCGCTCGAGTGATGCTTTTGAGTTTCGGCGCAGTGAAAAGTGCCGATTTGGCGCAGGTCGCAAATGCGCTAGTACACGAGGCCATTCACTCGTTGCTCTTCATGTTCGAAGAGACCAATGGCGAATTCGTTGATCGCTCTATCTGCCGAGATCCGCTTGTTGTCCGATCTCCATGGACCGGCCGGATGCTCCGTCTGGACGCCTACGTTCATGCATGTGTCGTGTGGTATGGCCTCTATTGGCTATGGCAAGAGTTCCAAGCGAACTTACTCATTTCAGAAACCAGACAATCGGAAATGGCGAACTTCGCAAGAGCTGGCTTTTCTCAGTATCCAGTTAGCACGGGTCTCTCCGAGTGGAGGAAGAGCCTATCTCCTCCGATAATGGAGTTGCTGTCCAATATTGAGTTAGAGATGCTCGACGCGTGATGCGAGAAAGATCTCCCCTTCCCCCTATGACTGAGAGCTTAGCCGGACTAGCTGAGGTTCTTACCTGGAGAGGCCGCATATCCCACACGCTCTGGCTGCAGCCTTACGAGGCGCAGTTAGGACGGTACCTAGCTGAGCTGGCTACAAAACCCGGAGCCGATCCAACCTGGCGATCCGCCATTACTATGATATCTAGGCATCAGAATTATAATATATTTAGAAATCCCTTGATATCAGAGCAACTGATATTATTCAATGAAACTGGCGAGGTCGATAGCGCATTGCTGTCAAAGCTATTTTTGGCGTGTCTAGTGGAGGTAGGAGATATTGAGGCGCCGGAGATTGAACTATGGAGCCCTCGTGGTGATCGCATTATTAGCGGGCCGGTTATCAGCTCAGCATGTTCGGAGCGGAACGTAATAGGCGGCACATCAGCCGTCATAGATTTCAATAGCCCCTATGTTCGCGACTCTGAGTTCGGCATCAAACTAGATATGCTAGAGGAACGTGAAAGTTACGAATTTCGGAACAAGTTAAGCGCGGCCTTAAGCTTTCTTAACGCCACCTCCACGAACGCGTTTAGCTTTTGGAACTCCGCCATAGATGTTCTGACTATTAGAAAGCGGAATTCCGGTGGTCGAGGGCTATTTTCCAATACGAATGCAAGGCGACCGCGAAATATACTAATCTTTGATCCTAATTTAGATACTATTGACCATTTTCGATTGGCAGAAGGCCTCTTGCATGAAGCAATTCACTCGGTACTATTTACGTTTGAGAGAACAGTTGGACCGTTCATTGCAGAAGAGATGAACCATTCGGACCGGACTGCCGTTTCTCCTTGGAGTGGTCGCAATCTGAGCTTGATATCATACGTTCATGCGTGCGTGGTCTGGTTCGGGCTCTATTGGTTATGGACGAACGCTATGTCAAAGAATGACCATGTAGAGATGCATCGAGTAGAAGCAACTAGAATTGCAAGAGGGTTCGCTTTGAGACCATTTTCAGTTGGCCTGTCTCATCATATTGATGCATTGTCGCCGGACATAAGTGATCTTCTTTATTACATTGAGGATACAATGGTTCGAGTTCGAGTGTAGTTCCAACCCTATTGAAATAGGCTAGATCCGATCGGAATCGCAACTATCAATGATCTGCCTCGGAAAGCAAGGCATCATATCCGTTCTAGACGTCATCTATATTTAAAAATTTCCATATCTAAAAAAACGCTAGTGCTGCAACTCGGAAGGTTGATCAGCCTCGCGTCCCCTCGAGACGCGATTTATGCATCGTCACTAAATGGTGACTTATATTTTTTACTGCGCCGATGGCACCCCACCATCGACAGTTTCGATCGTCATCACATGGCGAGTTTATCACATATTGTCGCTGGTAGCGGGCGACCATCTCGCAGTTAGCGGGTTTGCCTTCACCCGCGACACAGGTTAGCCGCTCCCGGATGGAAAGAACCCTAGGGCTTGCTCGCGAAGTGATATGAACCAACAGATTTGGCCTCTGGCGGCCTTTCATAACTTTTGGAACGAGGCAAGACATCGGATCGAAGGCCCCTTTCGCCGTCAACCGAAGAACCCGAAGCCCACCGGATTGCGCCGGTCAGCCCACCGAGCGCGAAGGCGCCCGCGCTTGCGCCTATGATCACCATCACGATCACCCTAACAATGACCCTCAAGCCTGTTTGAGTTGGACGGGGCGAAACTCGGGGCTGCCCTTCCGCGGCTCATCGGCCAGCCGCTTAGCCAGCCGTAACAGGCTGGACATTGAGCAGTCTGTCGCCGCAGCGATGTCCCGCCACTTCTGGCCCCCTCGAAGCACCTGGAGGATGGCCGCGCTACGCTTTGCGTCCTCGGGACGCCCTCGATAGGCCCCGTTTTCCTTCGCCTTGGCGATCCCTTGCGCCTGACGACGGAGCCGGTCCTCGCAGTCCCTGCGGGCAATAGCAGCGAGCATGTGGAGCATCATGGCGTTGATGCGTCGAGCATCTGGCTTTAGGTCTTGTCGGGGTTAGACTGGATCATGCTCCACAACGTCGCAAGATCGAGCGCTACCACCTTCACACTGAGTGCCCTGATCTCGTCCTTGAGGCGCTCCAGTCGGCGGCGTTAAGGCGGCTCTCGGATGAACTCCGGGGACCGCTTCGCTTCGTTTTAGATGCCGCGAGACGGACTTTATGAGGTCGTTCACTCGACCAACATCACAAGTGACGACCATGAACATTCGATTGATCAGCTACTTAATAGCTTGGACCGATTCTACGTCGACTTAGAAGGGCTTCTCCGGTCGAAATCGCCGATCGTGGTAGAGGCGAAAGAACGAGTTGCGGAGTTCCAGAAGACAAATTCGGCAGTGATCCCGCCTGGGCGGTGTGGCGGGCCGAGCCGTCCACGATCAAGCTGCCGAAGTTATAACGCAGGTCCATACAACACAGCGGACGATAAACATCAACATCTTTAATATAGACCTGTCTAATAGCACGATCATTCAAAACCTAACACTAAATATAAAGCGTCTGGGCGCAAGCGCCTTTGCTGTGAAGTTTCAAGTCGACAAAGGTGTAGTATTCGAAGGAACAATCCGCTTCTTGAGTGAAGGCGTTGATAAGATAATGGCGGAGCTGAAGAAGCTCGCGTCAGCTCTGCGCTCAACCTTTGATAGCGCAATAGAACTGGTGTCGGCGCTGGCCCCCCCTAATCCAGACCGGCACGAGGTTTGCGAAGCTTGTTGGCGGTCTGCTGAAGGGGGCCTTTACAGCTCCGGAGTTGCCGAAAGAGGTCCAATTCAACCTCAAGAAATCCGCGCGATCAGCTGCGCTGCTATGTGGCACTACGCTCAAAGACGGCACGGCAGCGCTCGGCGGTCGTCGGGGTACGATACTGCTGGCCAGTCCGTCCGGCCAGATGCTTCCTCTAACCCAAGGCAGCGCGGATATTCACTCCGTTGCCGATCTGGGCGACGGCCGCTTAGCGTTAGGCACACAGGAAGGATTGATGGTGGTTGCCGCGCGGACGGCCGATAGATCAGCCCTTATGTCCAGCTACAACGAGAGGGTTACGGCGGTTGGGTGATGCCGTGGGGAGGGAGACAACAGGCAATAGTTACCGGATCGTCGGACGGGGCTTTGAGGCGTTGGACACTTGCCGGCAACCTATCGCAAGAACGCTACGGAACTGGTCGCGACGTGGTGAGCAAGCTCGGACGTTCCATACAAGCTCTCGTTCCATGGGATGAGAAACTGGTCGTTGCCGCTGGCGAGCGCGTAGTCGTGTTGGACGAGTCGTTCAACATCCTAGCTGAAGCCACAGTAGGCCAGAAGATCAACGCGATGTGTGTACTGTCGCCCCAGACGGTCGCGGTAGCGGGTCAAGACCTGCTTGGCGAAGTCAATCTGGCGAGTGGTGCGTTTACTCGTACGGTCAGCGTTCCCTCCAAGACAGAATATGTTGCGGTCGCGCCTCTGGGTGGCGACATCGTGGCTGCCGCCACCGCAAAAGGAGAAGTCCGAGCAGTGTCATTACGCTCAGGTCAGGAACTGGGAGAGTTCGAGACAGACTTCCCGGTTCGTGGTCTCTCGCTGTCCGGAAAGGCGTTGCTGGCCTTTGGTGGAGCGTGGAGGGTCGACGGAAAGGCTGTTGCCTCCCTGTTATGGGAAGTCGCTGAAGCCCAGCCAGACCCATGATGCACAGAGGGGGCATCATGCCAGCCGAGTACGGCCTCCACAGAATGGCGCGAATGTTACTCTGTGACGATTTCCTCTTACACCACCGATGAGACGATAGAGAGAAGGATGTGCCATCGCCTTCTGCTAGGACCACAACGTCCAAAATGCCCAAGGGCCGTAGGCAGCAATGCCCGAAATTTGAGTACTGTCCTATTTAACGCGATGAGGACCGAAGCGGACACGTCCGGTAGGGCGAGGTCTACTGGGAGCGCAGAGCCGCGCCATGGTCGCGTTGCGGAGGTCGATGCAGTGAACCGAGGTCAGCTTCGCAGACAGGCGTAGAGATTCCCATTCCGTTGACCGGGGGCCGTCGAGGCCGGGGCTGCGGGGGGCGCCGGTGAGAACGCGCGTGGGGATACATATGCCTGAAAATGCGGCGTCATTTTTGAGATCGACCCGACATGCGCGCACTCGGCACCACAGCCACGCCCTGCGGGAGTCGCCCAGCGGCTTCCTGATAACTTCGGCTAGGCTGCCGCCCCAAATAGCCAGACGACCGTCAGTGACTCTCCTGTGCGGTTTAACCGCTAAACCTGATGTGAACCGTGCGACGGAGCGTCTGTCATCAGGTCCACTTCGGAAATGTAATCAATTCTATATTCAAGAGCGGATGCCCGACCCAAACTGAATGTTCTCACTTAAGTATCACTTTCCGTTTTCCATTTCCGCCCGGTTCCGGACATAAATTGGATCTAGCCCGTGGCAGCTCGTCAAAGACGCCTGTTGGGAGCGGTCCCGCTGCGAGCGAATTTGGTCGCGGTCAGCACTCTGACCTTTCTGTCTCCTACACAGAATGCCGTGGGGACGGTGCGTCTCGATGATCCGGCCCAGGCGCGTTATTCATCGACCGTCAGCTGGTTCAGCTCGGACGACATCACCGCGTTCTCTGCAGTGAGGCGCTCGACCTTGGCCTGGAGGATACCGACAGCCTTGAGGATCAGCTCGTCCTCGGTCATCTCGCCCGTCGCCACCTTCACCTCACCGGAGATGTAGCCGCCGTCCTTTCGGATGACTGGGAGGACGCCGATTCCTGGAGCAGCTTGGCGACCGGCTTGTCGCTCCGTGTAGCTTCCGAGATGATGTTGATGTCATTGCGCCCAAGGGCCTCATTCGGAATTGGGCTCCTTCGGTGTCGAGCAGGGACTCACAACCATGGTCGGGATTGCTGCGGCCGAGGACTTACAGACGTCGGGACCGGCAAACCAGGCCTGGCCGTTCCGGTCGATGACGCGGGTCGTGCGTGCGATCTTCTCGGCACCGTTGAGGGTTTTTCGCTCTCCTTCTCATCATCCCCAAGCCACGGCCCGGCGTTCGAGGACCGGGCTACGGGGACGCTGGCAAACGAGCGCTCAATAATAAATGCCGTGAACGCAGCGCCATTTTTTGAAACGGCATCGCCACATGCGCACACTCCTAGCCATCATCATGCCCGCCATCCTGCTGGCCCTCTCGGTCAAGGCATGTTTCCCAAACAGACGTTCTGGGTGCGAATGTTCAGGCGATCCAATGGTCCCGGCGACAAAGAGGCTCCGCATCAGCGGGGAACCGATAGCGGCGGATGAGTCAGAGGCTAAATTCAAGACCCTCATAGTTGTCGCTTATTACTTTCGGAAGAATATGCGTGATAGTGCCGGTGTCCAGTAAGCCTGGTATAGAGCAAGACAATGATTTCAGAGATCAAGCCAATTTCTGTGCAGACCTGCGAAGACGATGCAGCAGGGCGTCGCCCTAGTGTGATCTTCCCTCGTGACGGACAGACGCCGACCCTCTTCGAATTCGGCGATATCTTCGGAGTGCGAAGGGGTGTCCATCCTCTCTTCAAAGTAGGAGCGAGCGGAGATCTGCAGGGATACGGCTCCTGTTTTGCTGCGGATCCTTGGGGGACACTGCTCACCGCAGACCACGTCATCGATACCATGCGTGGAGGGCCGCAGGAGGACCAGGGCTTCGTGGCCCTGCTAGGCATCGGAATCGTCTTCGGAGACGTGCGTGTGCCTCCAGAGGGAATAGCACCCATCGTGCACGCGTTCACGCCCGCGATCCCTGACGACAATCCCATCAATTTGATGCGGGGGGACGATAGACCGCGACCACTCGACATCGCGGTGCTCAAAACACGCGACTCGCAACCTGCCACCATGGCAGGAACGCTGCCCGTAAAACTCGGGCAGGGACCGCGCGTCGGCGACATCGTCGTCGCACTCGGCTTTCCGTACGTCGATACCATCCACGCCAGCCCTGAGGGGGCCAGGACGATCATATCGGAGGGAGGCCTTCAAGCGGCCTACGGCACCGTCACTGCTCTGCACCCCCGGGGGCGAGACAGGGCCAATCCCACCCCGGTGTTCGAAGTCGCCGCCCATTGGCCTTCGGGGATGAGTGGCGGTCCAGTCATGAATGCAAGTGGAGAAGTGATCGGCCTGGTCAGCAGAGCAATGGATCCTGAACCCGGCCAAGATCTTGGTACAGGATGGGCCGTGTGGTTCGAGGCATTGCCGACCTTGGCGGAGTGGGCTCCAACTCTGGACCCGTGCAATCCGAAATGGCGCCGTTGCTATGCTGTCAGCAAAGTCGACTCGGGCGCGATCGTATCTACCTTCCCTACCCGAGCGTTGGCCGAACGCTTCGCTGAGGGGGGACCTGGTTACGAAGTTGTCGCTGGCAGTTGGAGAGTCGGCACCACTGACTTCATTGGTTCGGGGCCGAACGAATAGGTTGCGATCGGGATCGGCAGGTAAATGTGAGTTCGACAATATCACCACCCACCCGACGACGGATGCGACGAAGATGTGAATGGGGCGGGACTGCGCAGCAATGTCTCGAGCGAAAGCCTAAGGAGCCAAGGACACAATGACGCTCGAGGAGTTCACCGCGCAGCTCAATGCTCGGACCTTTTGGAAAGAGTTCACTTTCTCCAGCACGACATTCTCACCGCCCGCGAAGAGCGAGGTCGAACTCGCGGATGGCCTGGTCAAGATCGGACCGCTGGCCTTCGTGTTCCAGTTGAAGCAACGGGAGAAGGAGACTGCCGATCCGGACAAGGAACGGAATTGGTTCCAACGCAAGGTACTCCAGAAGGCAGTGAGCCAGATCAGGGACTCGCTCGCGTACTTGCGCGAGCACACAAAGATCGACCTCACCAACGATCAGGGCCACGGCTTCAAGGTGGCGGGTGCCCAGCTTCAGGAGATAATGAGGGTGATCGTCTATCAGGGTGGGAGGGCATTGCCCGAAGACTGCCGGCAGACCAAGCACTATGTGTCGAAGACCGCCGGGTTCATACACGTGGTCGCGGCCCACGACTACTTGGGCATTCTCGACAAGCTGCGCGTGCCTGATGACGTTCGCCTCTACTTCCAGTACAGGGAAGCCGTTCTACCCATACTCGCGGATAAGGGCGCGGTCGTCGAAGAGCCGGATATCATGGTGGGATTCTTGTCGGAGCAAGATCTGCCCAAGCCGAATTCGAAGCAGCAACTGCAGTTCTTCGTCCAGGACCTGGATGAGTTCGATCTCAGTCCCATCATGCGGAACCTGCAGGAGCATATCGTCAATCCTGCGGGCGGCACCGAGTACTACCGCATGATGGAAGAGTTTGCGCGAGTGCCCCGATCTATCTGGCGCGCATTCAAGCAACGCTTCAACATATCGTTCCAGGCCAGTGCATCGGGCCAACCACAGAAGCCTTTCAGGTTCGCCTTTCCCAAGACGGACTGCACCTTCATGATTGCCAGCCTCGATCCGTCCTGGCCCTCGACTGGGGAGGATGGATTGCGGATGCGGTCGAACGCCGTCGCAATGTTCACGGAGGCGGCCAAATACGATCTGAAGACCAATGTCGGCGTTGGGCTTGTAATCTCCAAGGATGGTGAATTCTATCATATGGACTGGTGCTTGGTGGAAGGCCCTTGGGAGACGGATCCAAGGATCGAGCAACTGCTATCCGATGGCCTGTTTCGTCCCGCAAAGGAAAAAAGCGTCGACAGCTTCCTCTTCCGAGGCGACGCGTCTGAATCGATCTGATCACCAGCTTCGAAGAGCAGTGGTTGGCCTCGACAGCCGGGCTACGGGGGACTGATGAGAACCTGCGCCGTGGTACAAGTATCTGAGAATGCGAAATCATTTTTTGAAACGGCCGAGCGATCGGCTTGTCGCTTCGCATGATGATCTTGAAGAGCCCCGCTTTCGGAGACGACAGTCGCCTGTCGGCCCGGCACTATTCCTAGTAGGGTACGATCTACCTTGCTCTTCTCGTCGTCCTCCGGCGTGTTGTAGGCCCACGCCTTGCAAGAGACTCGCTGCGAGGGCTCCTCTGCGTCTCGGCTAGGCATGTAGCGTTCATGGCCCAACTGCCGCCAGCGACTCTCCTCCAGGACTCGGTGGTAAGGCCTGATGTGAACCGTGGGGCGGAGAGCCTGACATCAGGTGTTCCACACCTGAATTGCAATGCATTCTATATTCAAGGGCGGACACCCTGCCCAAACTAAATGTTCTCCCATCAGTTACACTTTCCGTTATCCCTTTCCGGCAGTACCGTCCAAAAAACAAACGTCAGGCAACGCCAGCGTCTCGATCAGGCCTAGTTTCTGTTCGATCCGAAGTCCGTTGGGCGAGTAGACTCCGTATGTCATGCCGGGCTTCTTATGACCAAGGATCTGGGCCGCCTCCGTGTCGGGGATGCGATGCCGCTCGAAGGTCTGCGCGACGTTCTTACGGAAGGCATGAAAGGTCGAGTGGCCATCGATAAGCTTGAACCGCCGCCCGATGATCTTGCCGATGCCCGCGCCACGCTTACCGTCCAGCTTGCTAGGCTTCAGGTCGGCGAAGAGATATCCCTTGGGCGGCGCGAGAGCGAGGAACGTATCCAACGCCGCGTGAATGGGAACGACCCGGACACTGCTCTCTGTCTTGCCCGCCGTGATGTCAAAGTAGCGGACGCCCTCCGCCTCACAAATGTTGTCGGCCTCCAAGGAGCAGATCTCGTTGAGCCGCATTCCAGATAGCAGAGCGATGCGCGGGAGCCAGTAGACGGGATCAGGACGCCCGGCGGTCCCGACATTCTCATAGCTACCCAACAACGAGCGAAGAGCATCGGCTGACCAGGGCGTATGGGCGTCCGTTCGATCCTTGCTCGTCACCGTCTGCCCTTCGAACGGATTCCCTCCAGAGACTTCGCCTCGCTTGGTGGCCCAATCCCACAGGGCAGCAAGATCAGAAGCGAAGCGGTTGATCGTCCGACCGGAGATGCGCTCCCCGTCCATTTTGGATGACAGGGTCAGGATCTCTGCGAATGAGCGCGACTTAGTCTTGGGAGAGCGCCCCCAGTGCGGGTGCAGCCTCTTCACCTTGTCGAAGAACTCCGAGGCCGCGCGAGCATCCACGACCGCCAAGGCTCCGTCCTTGGTGTGGCTCTGGAAGAGCCTGTAGACGGCCTCCCGCTGGCTGATGGTCTGGTCGGTCAGGCTGGCGCGTGAATCCCGCTGGCGGTCCTCTATGAACCGTTTGGCAAGCTCCGAGAACGGGGCCTTGAACCGATCCGGCATGGGTGAGTTGCTACGGGCGGTCTTGATGGCCGTCAGCGCCGCATCGACATCTGGAGTGACCAGTTCAGGCGGAGCCTCGCTGATGTCGAGATAGCCGAGACGAGCCGCTTCCTTGTCCGCGATGCCGTCCCATAGGACGTCGAGTTGCATGTCCCGAGCATCCGGATCCCGGTAGCTATCGACAATCCACTCAACCTTCCGCACCGTCTCCTGATAGACCGCGCGCGGCGCGTTGGTAGTGCCCGCATTGGATTGAAGACGAAACTCACGCTTCCAGTGGACCGCCCTCTCCTGCGCCATGTGAGCAGCGGTGTTTCGGTCAGCAGTGCTCAGGGTCTCTTGGATGTTCCGCTTGCGGTAGTGCGCTTGAAGCGCGACCGGCACGCCAATCTGAAACCAGAAAACGTTGCCTCGGAGCTTCGTGTAGGCGGGAGGGCTCATTGGGTGTCCTGCACAACTTTAGTACAGGTTTTTAGTACACCCGCGCCTGACAAGACAAGCAAGAGACTGACATCTAAAGGGAAAATGGCTGACTGGCTGGGGCGGGAGGATTCGAACCTCCGAATGGCGGTACCAAAAACCGCTGCCTTACCGCTTGGCGACGCCCCAGCAGGCGGGTCCGAAAACACCGCAGCGACCGTCGT
>Ga0153995_1000079_pt1 | contig 17136 bp, 19 predicted proteins | sample TSNC079MetaG_FD_104678 | JGI IMG/M metagenome (GOLD analysis project Ga0153995, IMG submission 104678) | Attine ant fungus gardens microbial communities from North Carolina, USA - TSNC079 MetaG | ecosystem: Host-associated > Fungi > Mycelium > Unclassified | place: USA: North Carolina, Lumber... | reverse complement strand
GCTGGGTGGCATGGTGGTGGTCGGCGGCTTGATCGTGGGCTTCCTCGTGGGTCGCAACATCCGGCCGCGCTTGCTGATGATCATCGGAATGATCCTCATGGCAGTAGGGTTCACCTTGACGGCCACCATTCACGACAACAAGCCACTGCTCATCATCTTTGCCGGAATCTTCGGCGTCGGTATGGGTATGGGCTACGCCTCCATCCCGAACCTGCTCATCGAGGCGGTGCCGCCGCAGTTGCAGGCAACCACGGCGAGCATGGTTGCGGTCTTCCAGAGCATCTTCCCCGCGGTGCTTCCTGTCATCGCTTTCACGGTCTTGAACTCGCACATCGCGATGGCGATGGAGGGTGCTGTGTTCTACACCGACGAGGGCATGCGCATCGCGTTCCTGATCGGTGCTGCTGCAGCGGTTCTCGGCGCGATCGCAGCTGTGTTCCTGCCGCGAAATATCGTCCAGATCGGCGCGGAGGACGGTGCGGCGCAGGAGACGTCCCTCCTACCGGCTCACTGATCGGAAATGCTGCGCGTGTAGATCCGGGCTGTCAGGATTGGGTGTACCGACGAAAGGGCTCCCATGACGTTCGCGGATCTTGACGGTGACGAACTGTGGAGTTATCTGCAGGAGCGTTCAGGATTGCCCGGCCCGCGCGCGAACCTCGCGCTCATGCTCGAGTTCGCGCGCGGCGCCGATGACGACGGCATCCTGTAGGCGGCGGAGTCCGAGGATGAATACATCCGCTGCTGTGGGATCGTCGGGCTTGGTTTCATCTTCGTTCGTTCGCATGAGAGATCCGTTCTCCGCAGCTTGACGGAGGCGACCACCAGTGCGTCGTGGCGTGCACGTGAAGCTGCCGCGATGGCCGTTCAAGCGATAGGCGACACGGATCCGGAATTGTCGGCGGTGCCGGGAAAGCCAGGCGGGCGGTGCGCGTAAAGTCGCCGAGTTCACCGCCTTCGGCGGACTCCGCCGAAACCTGCGGCCGGGTGTCGATGAGCGCTTTGTCCAGCAATACGTCCAGGCGGTCTGCTCGGGTGGTAGGAGCGAGCGTGAACGAATTTTGCTCGCAGTCAACCGTTTTCGGTGAACTGCGTGATGTCGAGTTCGTAGCCGGCGCGGCGGGCGAGTTCGGAGAAGAACACGAATTGTGTTCTGGTGTTTCCATCTCGGAAGTTATTTGCACCCTCGTTTCAGGTGTACATCATGTGCGACACAAGACCATTGACTCCTTGAATAACTGTGGTGGACCGATTATCTTGTCTGTCCAATCGGAACGACATGCGGCGCCATTTGGGAAATCGTAGAAAGCGGACCAGACAGCATTTTTCCGTCAACCGGTTGAATCGTGTTGATTGACGCGATCGCCGCGTTGATTACGTCTGGGAGGAGCGTCCGAGGCGCTGTTGGGCGCTGACCACGAGTTGATGGCTGTTCCTTTGAATCGATTCGGTAATCTCAACAGGTGTCAGTATCTCGCCGGTTGAACTATCGAGAATCGGATGAAAATTGGGGAAGTTCATATAGGTGCGTTCGATCCATGTGCTCAGCTGTCGATATGACTTGTGTAATTTGTCGAGATCCGCACGTACTTGCGGATCTGATACCGTCCACATCGCTTCCAAAAAAATGTCTTTCACTGATGCTGCCAGTTTCAGCGCATTCTGTTGGACTGCATGAAATTCGACAAGTTTCTCGGTGCGCATCGCGCTCACACTGTCGTCTGGTGCATCTGAATCGGGGTTAAGCGAGTTTGTGTTGGCGGCCGCATCTGCCCGTGCGTAGTCGTACCATCGGTCTGTGATCTCGTTGACGAGTTCATTTTGCGCGCGCAGGCTCGACCAGACGTTTCCCACCGCACCGAGTTGTTCTCGCCGACTATCTTCGGCCAGTTGGATGCCTAGTGACCGCATCGCTGAGCTCTGGGCTTCTCGTGACATCTTGACGGCGAACCAGACTGAAGTAGCTGTCACTACGCCAGAAAACCAAGCGCCGCTTGCGGCCCAACCGCTGGCGGTCCAACTTTTGGGATTCAGTTGGGGCCAAATAAGGACTCCAACCGCTGCCGATCCTGCGATCAGCACAAGCACGCAAGTGCCGAGCACGACAAGTTCGATCGCGCGAATCCCGCCCGGTGGGTTTTCAGTTGCTGGTGCCCTGTGTTGTTTCTCGTTCACGTTGGGATGGTAGCGATAGTGCAGGATTCGCCGGCAAACACCATTGGAAAGCTGAATTTCCTGACAGGATGTGGATCATCCAGAACGACTTACCGTTATTCAGTGGCAGGTTTTGTCGGTTACCCTGCTGTACGTCGGAGTGGCGATTAGCGGCGTTGAGTTTGCTCAACAAAATAACTGAATCTATGAATCAGATGTGGCGTCAGGGTCGTGTGCAGTATGGAGTTCAGGCGTGAAGATGTCCAACCAGTAGGTCGAGTCGATACTCTTCCTGTAGGTCAGGACCAGGTAAGAGCACCAAGCCGCGAACCAAGAGTGGAAAACCTCGCTGGATCCCAAGGCAGAACTCAGTTCGGAGAGTCCGACCCGATAAAACGTACGCTGGAAGTCCTCGTGCACTTGTTCAAGGTCAAGCTCCTTGAATGCCGAGGCCAAGCTCATCCATTCGCCATAGGACGGGCGCCAATCGTCGGGAAGGATGGGATCCTCCCATTCCGACGTTTGCGAGATCATCCCGGACCGCTCGGCGCAACGTTCCATCCACCTGATCCAGACATAATCCCAGTTGCCGCGAGTTAGATCGCCTTTGCCGTAGTACATGTGAAACGGATCAAACTGGGCGACGACGTCGAGGCCAGGGAACCGAATCTCGATGTTCTCAATTGCGGTGATCGAGGGAACCCAATCGAACGGTAGAAACTCAGGCTCGCCGAAGGTGAACCACGGCCGGGCGGCTGTCTCTGACATGTTGTTGGTTTATCAGTTTCGAGCCAGCGAAGTTGAGAAATGGTGCTGATTGGACCCCAAGTTCAGCGCCTGGTGAAAATATCAATGAGATTTGTGATTTTCATCGATCTGGATGCCGAGACGTGCGGTGCGCAGGATTATCGTCCGACGACTTTTTTTGCGAGCAATTCGATTCGGTTCCGCGAAGGCGTAAGCAGTGTGCCTGCCACCGCCGCAGTTCCCAGTTTCCGCTCTCTCGGGTCCCCAACTACCCCTGCCTTGGTGGCGAGCTAACTCCGGCAAGCGGCGGTGACAAGCAAAAAAGTCGTGTGGCTGGCCCAGCTAACAGTGAGCGCATTGTGACTGCACCACGAGCGCCCGGCTCCAGCTGCGGACAGGGTTGCGAGCGCGCCGTGCTCAGTTCGTCGCAGACTACGCCTCGCCCTCCGAAGGCTCGACAACGTGCCATCGCACGGAATCCCAGTACCATCCGAATCCGTCCTCTGCCATCAACCACAGATGCGTAATCTCCGCCGGCAACGTAGGTTCGCGTGGAGGGAGCTGACGCGCCCGTAAAGGTTCGGTGTACTGCTGGTAGTCATTTGAGAACGCCGTGCCAACCACTGGTGAAGGTACCTTCTCGATCCGGAGGAAGAGACCACCATAGGGTTGGCCGTCCCGCAAGCCCACCTTCCGACGAATCCCCTTCTGATCCTTGTCAGAACGAGCGAGCCATTCTTCGACCATCACCAACGTAACGAGAGGATCGGTTGGCCCGACAGTGCCCCACTGGAAGCTGCACAAAACCTGAGCTGGACATGGGTCGCGATGGCGCTCCACACTGATCACACCGCCCACTTCCGCCAGCTGCAGCGCGAGCTGTTGAAGGTGGGGGTCCCTCTGGTATCCCGGCCTGAGTGTCTCAATGTCCTGCTGCTCGAGAGCCCTGAGAGCCGGCACCAATCGTTCCCGAACCGGCCTCAGTCGCGCCCCATAGGTGAGAAAGACCAACCACGTTCCTTCCAGCGATGAATCGTCAAATCCATCGCCGAGTTCCTTTTTGAAGGTCGCCTCACTTTCCTTGAAGTCACTATTAGTGATCGTGCCAACTTCCAGGATTCCCAACTGTTGTCGGGTAGGGTCAGTAGAAGGGCGATCGAACACCTTGTAGTCGACCATCTCGTTTACAGACCCGTCGTCATTGAGATCCAACGTTACGTGAGCATGCGCCTCGACCACCGATCGTGCCCACATTTCCTCGCAGGACTCGCCCTTAGCTCGCCTAGCTTGTCGGACCATCTCTAGCTCCTCCGTCGTTCTACTCCTCCAGCGCCTGGGACGGGATTAACCACTGCCCACGCAGCGGAAATTGAGAAAACTCGCCATCCGAACGTCGAACTACTTAAGTATTGATTGCGCACATAACCACCTCTTAACGAGCTATTCGCGTGAAGAGTTCCCCGAGCACGGGTCCATTGATGCATCTACTGTCGGTGCCTCAAATACTGTTATGTGCTCGGCCATAGCTCACCGAGGGCTTCGGGCTGCTGGACGCGATGTCAACTGCATTGGCATTAACGAAGTGTCGATTATCGAACTTGCAACGTGACAGTTGGCAGTGGGATAAGGCAAGTTGGTGACTGCGCCCCCGCGAAACGCCTTCACGAAGACAGCACTCACTCCTCAGTGTTCCTGCAAACGACGCCGCCCCGACCCTCAAACGAGGCGTCGGGACGGCGTGTGTCGTGCAGGATTTGCTAGTCGCGCACTTCAGCGCCTTCGAGCAAGGCGTACAAGGCCTTGAATACCGGCTCAGGCGTTATTCCATAGTCCAGCCGTTCGATGGTCATATCACCCTTATGAAAGTAGGTTTCGATCACAACGATGCCGCCGTTTTCCACAAATACTGGCAGGGAGGAGTGGCCGCCTCGCCGTGGAAATTGATGCGTGTAACCGGCATCCCCTGGTCCAAATGTCTCCATCAGCTCGAAGACCGGATGGAAGCCCTCGTAAAACCGCTCGGGATGCATATCGGTGCGCTCACTGGGCGATAGGGGGCGGCTCGTTGGCGGCCCCAATGCCTCGAAAAGGGCATGCATAGCCGAAAGAATATGACTGTTGTCGACCACGTTCTTGCTCCGAACTCAGGTAGGTGCCTCAGTGACATAGCGTGCACGGCCACGACAATAAGGACTTGGGTCACTCGCTACTCTATCAAGCAAGACCCTCAAAGCGCGAAAGCTCTCATCGAGAACGAAACCGCCCGACCCACACGAAGGTCGGGGGAAGTCACTGTGACCTACCAGCATCAGCCGTCGTCACGCGCGTGACGGCAGAGAATCGGGGCGTGAGACTGTATTGCCATGACGCACCCGTCCGACTTTCCCGACTGGGGACACTTCCTCGAAGCCCAGGGGGTCGACTTTCGTCCGGCCTACTTTGACCTCGCTCGGGCCTATGGAACCGACTTTCTCGACTTCATCTGCGCGTTCGACGGCAAGTGGGGAATAGACCACTCTATTCCCACTGATGCGCAGCGGTCCGTGATTTCGGAAGCCCGTGCACTGATGATCTCGATGCAGGAGATCGCCGACAGTAATGACCGACGGATCACCACTGCCCGGCAGCTTGCTGGATATGTCGCAGGCCTCGGAACGTCGCGGGCCAACGACTGGCACCAGCGCTGCGGCGGCCGGGTGCCGGAAACTACCGATGATGGCACAGTCGAGGCCGCCTTCCGGATTCTTGCACGCGACTTCCTGGGATTTCGTCTCCTAGGAACCACGCACATCGCCGCAGTCCTCGACGCGCACCCCATCGCCGATTCACTCTTCAGCCGATTCACCGATGACGAGCCACTTGGGCGAATGTTCAAGGAGGCCGTCGCATGCTCCACCGCGACTGGGCCCGAAGCACAGATGGACAAGGAAAACCCGCGTTGGGCCGCTCTGTTTCCTCTGTGGTCCGATGGAAACCGCTCTACGCTCAAGTTTCACGACATCCCGGGCGACATCCTCCACAGTGCAGTAGTGACTAAGTATGCAGCCAACGATGCGGTCGAGGCGGTACAGAACTCCACTGTTGCGTTGCTGGAACTGGCTCGCAATCTGTCCGCCGGTGAAACCGTCTCAACGGCCACCTACGTCGGGTTGGCAGGGCTCAGGCTGGAGGACAGCGTCGAGGCAATCGGACTCGAAGGTATCCGACTTCGCCGATCGACGCCTCTCGACCCTGGATGCCTGAATGGGACAACACAGATCTGGATGATTGCGGAGATCGACACCGAACTGCGATACCTTGACAACAAGGTCCAGCCCTTCAACCACCACGACACTCTCGATATCACGTTCGTTGGGCGTTCCGCCGAACATACCGAGATAGTCGAAACACACCGAAGATTTTTAGCGTCCCAACTTGAGCGTCTTCGATTTTCGGTTCTCCTGTCATCGGGTGTCGACGACGCACTCGCATCGAACGCGACGTTCACGATGATCGCGAATCCCATGACCGGGACGGCAGAGCCCTTGCAAACCAACCTGCCTCACAATTCATCGGCACACGAACTCGACGGCGAGATAGCAGATGCGTTGAGCATCTGGTTGCCGAGAGTCATGGCCATGCCTGAGAATCTATCCCTCCCCATGCGAAGGCTGCTGCGAGCCGCCGCGGAACGCGATGACCCTGTCGATTCCTTGGTTGACGCGGTCGTGTGCTGGGAGGGATTGTTCGGAGCGACCCCTGAGATTAGTTTCCAGGTGACCGGTGCGATGTCCGTGCTTCTCGAACCTAGCGACATGGCCAGTCGCGAGGCTCTTTTCAAGGAACTACGCGACATATATAACAGCCGCAGCAAGGTAGTCCACGGCTCAGTCGAGGTTGGTGCGAAGAAGTTCACGCACACCGATGCTGTCAATCAAGCGCAACGAACAGTCGCTCTGGGAATCGCGGCTTTCCGCGCAGTGCTCGAAAGTCCACACCTAACGAGCGAGTCAGAATCCAGATTACGTAGTCGCAGGGTTCTCCTGGGATTCTGATCGGACATGACGTTTCGATCACAATCCACCAGTCGAACAAGTTGACGGTCGTCTGACGCTAACCAAGATCAGCGACATCGTGGTACGTCGACGACACTGTCCACGACAAGAACTGCGGGTACAGACCGCATCACCGATGAACTGACTAGAGATAATTTTCGTTGTGGATGGTGTTGATTTCTCCCCAGTGTTCGGCGAGACCGGTGGGAATTCTTCGCGGTTTCGGCCGCGCAGGCGATCGTGTTTGGCGAGTCGACGAAATTGGAGGTTGGCGGCATCAGGCATGGCCGGGGCTGGGTAGTAGCCGTAGTTCACCATGGGCGCGAGGATCGCCTGGCGGGTAATGGCCGACGGCGGGGCCGCGCTTTTACGCATCTCGCTGGGCGGGCCCGTGCGTTCTTCTCCGGCCCAGTCGTATACGTCCTGAAAGAGTGCTCGGTGGATGGCTTTGAGTTGGTTGTGTCGAATGAACCGCGAATGGGGTCGAGTTGGCTGCGACCAGGCGCACAGACGCGGCGCGCTCTTCGAACAGCCGGAGCTTGTCGGGATCTGTGGTTCCGTAAGGTTGGGTTGCGCTGGTCAGTTTGTTGCGTAGAACAGTTGTTCCGGCGATGTAATAGTCATTCCAGGAACGAAACCGTGGAGTTTTCCGCGGCAAGGGAAGTCAGTACCCCAGTTCGCGGCGAAGCGCGGCGACTTCTCCTTCCTGAGTGCGAGTTCTGGAAGCGACCCGGCGAGCGGCCGCTTCATCGGCCGGGGTGAAAGTTCCGCCGGCCAGGCGAATTCCCGCTGCGGCGAACTTGACGGATTCTTCGATGTCGCGAGAGGCGGATTTGCGTGCTGCGGTCATGGGCGCCCCTTGCGTTCGTTCAATGCTGCGGCGAGGGCAAGTTCGACGGCTTCGTCGCCGGTGATTTCTCCGCGTAGTTGTCGGCGTCCGATGGCGATGTCCGCGGCGGTGGGCTCCATGCCCGCCATGCGGTGACCGGCTGTGGCGGCGGCGATCGCGCGGTCGATCTGGGCTTCCGTCAGGCGTGGTTGCGGGTTGGATGCGGTGCTCATCGGTGCTCCTTCACCGTCGCAGGGGACAGTGCGGTCACACAGAAGATCTATTCACTATTTACCTGATCATTGCTATTTTCCTGCGGCATCCGGGCCCCACGGAGGCAGTCGGAACCGGTTCCCTGGCTGTTCTGGCGGAGCTCGTACGGGCGATGTCAGTGGAGCAAGGCAGAATGCCATGAGAAGAACGTGAATATGCATTCGCATGGGCGGGTGGAAGGAGTCGCACGTGGGTGACCTGTCGCCGATCGAGCCGGACGGGCTGGGCATCGAGGACTCGATGGAGCTGATGGTCATCGACGACGAGCTCGGTACCGCGCTTGTCGGTACCGAAGATGCCATTGCGGCCTTTGCGCTCGAGTGGGACACAGCGCTCTCACCTGTCCCGATCGACTCCGGCACAATGTTGCCGAAGATGGCCAGTCAGGCATTCGGGGGCCGCGCGGTCGGAGCCGCATACGCGGTTGGCAAGCGATACCACGAGCTGTTCGCTCGGCCGAAATCCGGGGCAACCGTCACTTATCACAAGATGGTACGTAATCCACAAAGCGGCAAGATCATCTCCAACGCGCGGATCGCGAACCCCGGCGCGATGGTGGCGCGGGTAGGACCGCAGATGGTTGCGATCGCCGCGTTAGAAGCGGCGATCAGCGCCCAGTTCGACCAGGTCCATGAGCACCTGGACGTGATCGAAGACAAGGTGGACGAGCTACTCCGATTGGCCGAGGCTCATCGGATCGGGGACGTGTACGGACAGCACCGTCTCCTCTCGGCCAAAGTGCGGGACCTGGCGTCGGGGCATGCATTGACCAACACAGATTGGTCATCGATCGCCTCGCTGGGGGCAGATTTGGAAGTCGGGATTGAGAGACTTCGGGTCCATGCCGTCAAACAGTTGGAAACGCTGGACGGACGCGCTGGCCCAGGCAAGCGATCCGAGCAACTTGAGCAGCTGTTGAACAAAAACAGACTCGGAGAGACCCTGCAACTGCTGGTCGTAGCCCAGAAATCACTGTTTCAGTGGCACAAGCTCAGGCTGGAACAGGTGCGAAACACTGAGCCGCAGCACGTGGACCAAACCATCACCAGCGCGCGCACAACCCTCCGCGAGCAGCATGAGGCCGACGTACAGGTAGTTGCGCGGATGCGAGAGGTCTTGGAAATTAATGCCGTGCTGCGCCTGAGCGAAGCGCATCACAAGATTGCCGCCCGCGGTCTTGGCCGGCACCGCGACGCGTTGCGCGAAATTCTGGATCAGTTCATCCAGGCTCGGAACCTGCAGATTACGCAGTGGGACAGCCCTGAACACGCGCGGATCGCCGATGTATTCGTCGCGGCAAAGGACCGGACGTCTGAAGTATTGACGTCCGGGCGACGGCAGTTGGCACGAGGTGCCGCCAACGTCGCCGCGTGGGCCGAGCCCGAACCCAAGGAACCCAAGGACTCCTGACAGCGACTATGCGAAACGTACGGGGAAGAGCTCAGCTCCTCGATCTAGCTACGTAGGAGTTCCGTGCGGCGGGTCCGCCGGGACAGTCTCATCGCAGGCCCATGAACGTCCCGCTCGATGTTCAGGCACGTACTTCCAGCCCAGTTGGCCATTGACCGACGAACATCGATCGTCGCCGGAATCGGAGTCGCGCGGCTCTTCGGAGCACAACCTGCCGTTGCTTGTCGCGATCGACGTGGTATTAACGGGTGCCTTACGAGATCCTGTCAGGCCGGCCCGTTGTTCAGTAGCGCGTTCGGCACGGCCGCCGAGGCAGCTCGGTGGAGTAGCCAGACTTGGTGTTTCACAAGCCGTTTCCGCTGGCCCGGGCGATCCCTAAGGCGCCTTCGAAGGGGCACGGAACCGGAGCCGTCCCGCGGAGTAGCGGTGTGTCCCGCCGGAAGCGTAGAGATTTCCCCTCGACGATATATCGGCCACCCCAGACCCCAGCCGCTTCCCATCTCTCGAGCGCACCGCTCCTGTGCGCAGCGCCTGCACCGTAGCGCGCCACTATCAGGCGCGATGAACGAAGTAAGCCAGGGAAGGAAATATGCATGATCGGACGCCTACCTGATTTTCCCGAAGAAGTTCTGTTCTGGTACGCATTCTTGCTGCCACTGGCCGCCTGGTGGAATCCACTCTGAGGAGACGAAACGTCGATCGGATACCTAACTGACCTGTTTGTCATGCCTCCCGTCTGGGGGTGGACCAGCACAGCCTGGAACGCATTTGCCACATGGTGGAATCAGTTCTGACTTCGCTTAATCACCATCAACTCCGGCGAATTATCGACGTCGAACATGCCATGAATCAAACCATCCGTTGGTTTGCACTGTGATACCAAGGGACAGTAGTGCGGGGAACATTCAACATCGCCGCGATCTGCGCGACCGTCTTCTCCCCCCGCGTCGTAGAGCTGCTGGGCGAGTGCGATTTGATCATCGTCGAGCTTCGACGGACGGCCGCCCCATCTGCCGCGCACCCGCGCAACGGCCAAGCCGTCCCGAGTGTTGGCCACGATCAATTCACGTTGGAGTTCCGCAAGGACGGACAGCATTCCGAACATCGCTCGCCCTTCCGCTGTGGCGGTGTCGATGCTCTGCTCGAGACCTTCAATCCGATCCCGCGCTCGCGTAACTCGGCGCCGAGAGTGATCAGATGTAACGCCGATCGTCCCAACCGATCCAGTCGGGTGATCACCAACGTGTCATCGCTACATAGTCGGGTCAGCACCGCATCAAGTTGCGGACGTGAGGCTTTCGCGCCGCCCGCGTGACCGGTGTGAATGTTGGGCGTCGATCCCCACCCGCGTCAGGGCGTCGATCTGGTGGGCGGGGTTCTGATCTGCGCTCGACACCCTTGCGTAACCGAACCGCATCTGTCGGGCACTGCACTATTTACAGTTTTCCGACAGATATGCCACGAGCGAGGTCGAGTACATGTCGAAGGCGTTGCAGGCCACAACCGAAAATTGAGCCCGTCAATGACGTGTACGGCGTCGGCGAGTCGGTCACCGCGACCTACAGCCTGGATCAGGCGGCAGTATCGGGCGATCGACTGAGGATGTACGACCTGTATCTGACGCTCGTTCAATGCCAAGTCGGGATGAATATGGCCAACCGGAGTGCAACGCAGGCGCCTGATGCGCTCGACATCATTCAGATCACCGCCAGCGGGAAGCGGCTGACCAGCATCGAGAGCCTGCTCGGCTACCGTGAACCGATTGCGCTCACCCAGGGTGCAACGTCGGTGTCGGTGCGCATAACACTGAACAACGCCGCACTGAAAAGTGCAGCTCTGACCAAATTCCAGCCCGGCCCGCTCTACGCTGACGAAGATCGCTTCGACATCAACGGTAACGATGTCTTCGACGGCACCGAAGCCTACGCGGCCTACGAACATGTACTGTCGGGCCGCTGCGGTGGGCTCGATGCCTCCGGACCGGGAACGAACTGGTTCGCCGGCATCGTCAACGACAACAACGAAGTGGTGCAGAGCTGGCAGGACTCACCGCCACTGCGACTACGGCTGCTCCCCAACGGATCCCCCGACGCAACCCCTGGATACGCCCGGGGACAGGCGCTGCGATTGAACATCACAGGGCTTGTGGACGGTCGCGGCTACACCATCTATTTCGAATCCGATCCCGTCCTTCTCACCGCCGTCACCGCTGCCAACTCCGGCACCGTTACGACGGACGTCACTATTCCCGGCGACGCCGAACCTGGCCGGCACCATATCGTGGTCCGCGAGAGCGGCGGCAGTGAGGCCGCACGTTTGGCCGTCGATGTGAACGCGGATGCATCGCTCGGTCCGATCGTCAACATCCCGATCGAAGGCGACGAAACGACAACCGAACCTCCATCCGCGGGCAGCGCAGGCTTTGGTAGCTAAAGCCGCTGAAAGGACCTCAGCTGCAATCTATTTAACCGACGAATCAGCGATCAACCGCCGGTGCACCCACGACACAACGAAAACGTAGACGCACAAGCAGTGCGCCGAACACGTGCCTTGTCGGCGATCTGGGGGGACACCGACGAGGCCGAGCGCCACCGGGTTTGGGCAGGCTTGTTTCTTGCGAGCGAAGTGCTTGCGCTACTTAGTGATGGCATCGGTCGCCACGGGGATAAGTCCACCCAGGAGAATCATGAGGATTGCCCAGTTCCACGCCGACGCGTTTTCGACAGCCCAATTGACTGCGGAAGGTGAAACAATCAGGGGGAACATGATAGTGGCGACTGTAGCTGCTCATTCGCTGGACGACCTCATTGTCGAGTAACCGCACGAACCTCGACATCTTACGCCCCCAAGCTATCTCAGCTCGACATCATCCAAGTGCAGAGAAGTCAAGCATGTGCGTACGGCGTGCGCCGATCCCCCGTCGACGGGTTGACGTGACCACGGAGAGAGCGTCGCAGATTCCGGCTCAATAGTTTTTCCCGAACCCTCGTTTGTCGGTGAGTTTCGCGCCGCGCCAGCGATCACGGCTGAGCGCCTTCCTGCGGCTTTGAGTGTGCGTTTTGACCATCGGCGAAGTGTACGGGCCACGGCGCAATTAACAGACCTCACGGTAGGGTTGTTGGATGCGTGTTATCCCGGCCTGGATCGAGCTGTTGGGGCGTCATGCTGCGTCGGCGAGGCAGGGCAATGTCATGCATCGATCTCACAGTGACTTCCACGCACCGCTGATCGGATCCTCGGGACCGTCGGAGGGCCGACTGATCGGACGAAATCGCGACTATGCACCGCAAGATGGGGAGGCCTAATGGCCAGGCCAGCTGAAGCCGAAGTCGATGAGCCGACCGAGCTGATTGACCCACGGGCGCAACTCGCCGAATGGGCGAACAACAATGACGAATGGGTGCGCTTGCTAGTCGCCGAAGTGATCGCTACCGGACGCCCGGTCGGAACCTCGGTGGTCGAGAAGGCTTACCTGCTATTCCGGCAGGAGAAGACGCTCGACAAGCGCGAGCTTCCGAGCGTTCCGCCGCTCAAGATTGAGGCTCGCCAGGACGAACTGGCTCCGCCCCTGTCGCTGACACGGCTCTCCGAAGTGCGTGGTGTCAACGCGCTGATGGCGGGCGTAGTGATCGAGCCCCATGAGGGATTGACAATCCTCTACGGCGAGAACGGCACCGGCAAGACGGGCTACTCGCGCATATTCAAGGCTCTGGCCAACAGTCGAACCGCCGACACGATTTTAGGCAACATCGATACCGACTCCTCGGAAGCGCAGTCCGCCGAGCTCGAATTCAAACTAGGCGAAGACGACCAAACTCTGACCTGGGCGGGCGAGTTGGGCGTGTCGCCGTTCACGCGCATGTCGATCTTCGACAGCCCTGCTGTGCGTACCCACGTCGACGAAGACCTCGACTACGTCTACACGCCGGCCTCGTTGGCGCTGTTCAACGACGTCACGACCGCAATTCAGGCGGTAACCGCGCAGATCGACGTGGCTATCTCCGAGCTCGGTACGAGTGGATTGGGGCTGTTTTCCAGGTTCGAGCGTGGGTCGACAATCTACCCTCTGATCGAGACCCTTGGTGCTTCAACCGATCTCGCCGACCTCAAGACCAAAGCCAAGAGCGGTAATGAAGTCGATCAACAGCTCGATGCCCTGACCCAAGGTGTTGCGGCCCTGCGCGCCAACACGATGGGTGCCCAGATCGCTGGCCTCAAGAGCGAGCAGCGAGTTCTGTCGGAGGCCGTGACCACAGCCAAAGCCCTGCATGGCTTCGAACAGGCCAAGTACAACGAGGCACTGGCGAAGCGCGCTCAGCTCACGGTCGACTACGAGACTTTCCGCCGTGAACTTTTCGCGGCTGCGGATCTGCCTGCTGATCCCGACGACACGTGGAACGACTTCATCAACGCGGGCGAGACCTACCGCCAGCATCTCGTCGAGGTTCAGGCACACGATGCAGACCGCTGCCTTTACTGCCGCCAGCCACTACTCGATCCGGCGCGTGATCTGCTCACACGCTACTCGACGTACCTGGAGGACAAGATTTCGGCGGATCTCGGCGCCACCGAAACAACGCTCCACGGCTACAAGCGGGACGCCGCCGCGCTCCAAGGCAACGAGATGACAACGTTCATCCAGCAGTACGAGGACGCCGATCCAAGCGAGCGCCCGACATACTTCATTCAAATTGAAGCGATCGAAGCGGCACGGAGCACTGTCGCCACAGCGGTCGCCGCAGGCCAGTCGATCAGCATCCAGATTGACGACCTCGTGGCCGAACCCCGCGCCGACGTCGACACAGCGCTCACTTCCGTGGGCAACAGCATCTCGGAACTCGAAGCCCTGCAAGCGGGCCGAACCGAGGCATTAAACGAAAAGCAGGCTGAACTGCTCGAACTCAAAGACGCTGTCGAACTGGGTACGTCCTGGTCGCAGATTGAGGCACAGGTCAAGAACGCCAAGGAGGCCGATCGACTCAAGACACTCAAACGCCCACTGCCGGGCCTCGGCCGATCCGTGACCGAGCTAGCCAAGACCGCCAGCGGCCAACTCATCAATCAGAGCTTCGATGCACTGTTCCTTGAGGAGTGCGAAGCGCTCCGCGCACCCTCGCTCAAGGTTCAATTCCTCGGCCGAGATGGTAAGGCGCATCGTCGCAAGGTGCTCAGTGGCAAGCACAAGCCGTCCAAGGTGCTGTCCGAGGGCGAGCAGAAAGTGCTGGCGCTCGCAGACTTCCTCGCCGAGGCACGTCTCGCGGGCATCACGGCACCAGTTGTATTCGACGATCCAGTCTCAAGCCTCGATCATCGACGGATTAAAGAAGTTGCCCAGCGTATTGCTCGTCTGGCCGACAAAAACCAGGTCATCGTCTTTACTCATGACATTCTGTTCGCCACGACGCTCCTCGCACTGTTCGAGAAGTCCAAGCGATGCGCATACTTCCAGATCACCGACGAGATCGGCAAAGGCAAAGTGTTTCGTGCCACCGGACCGCGCATTGACACCTTGAACGCGATCAAGAAGAGGATCAACAGCACCATTCAGGCTGCCAACCAGTTGGATGGTGAAGCGCGAGATGCGCTGGTGCACACTGGGTACAGCCATCTTCGTTCCTGGTGTGAGGTCTTCACGGAGGAGGAGTTACTCAAGGGAGTGACTCGGCGATATCAGGCCAATGTTCAGATGACAACACTCGGCAGCATCAACATCGACAAGCTCGGACAAATCATCCCCAAGGTCAGCGAAGTGTTCGAAGAAGCCTGCCGGTACATCGACGCTCACTCCCAAGCGCTCATCACTCAGGGTGTCAGCCCGACTCTTGCAGGATTAGAGCAGCGATGGGTCGAGCTCCAGGAGCTGAAACAACTGAACGAAGGAAAAATCTCGTAATTGATCGCTGTTCATGCACGGCGGCAGCCCGCCTCTCTCCGAACTGAGCTAGTCAAGCGAAAGGGCTGAACAGCTTCCTGCGGGTCTGGGTGTGCGTTTTGACCATCGTTCATACCGGACGATCGCAAACACACTCCTGCGTGCGATTCACCCGGGGAAATTTCGGCGCGTTCCGTCCATTTCTACTGTCCGTTGAAAGAATCCTGTATGGCATCGTTTCTAGCGGACGATTCGTGTGCAGGACGTTGTGAGCGGCAACAATCGGGAGTGCAATGAAGGTCGGCTACGCACGGGTCAGTACGGCGGCTCGTGATTCGTCGATTCAGGTCGAGCTTCTCGCCAAGGAGGGAGTCGATCGAGACAGCGTCTGCGCCGATCACGGAATCAGTGGCCGACAGACTCAGCGGCCCGAACTCGACAACGCGATCAACGCTGCCCGCGAAGGCGCCGTCTTCTGCATGACCAAACCGACCGACTCTGCCGATCAGCGAAGGGCCTTCACGAAACGGTGGGGCGACGGGCGGATAAGGGTGTTGCGCTGTCGATCGACGGGAAGATCTACGACCCCACCGATCCGATGGGCAAGATGTTCATCGGCGTCCTCGGATTGATGGCCGAATTCGAGTCAGACCCGATCCAGTCGAGAACGCGGGATGCTGCGGCTGCGGCTGCCGGAAAGATGAAGGGTCGTCAGCACAAGCTCACGCCGGAAGAGCGCGCGTACCTGTTGCAGACTTACGCGACTGGACAGTTCAATCGAAACACTCTGCAGAAACGCGGTCTCTCGAATTCCATTGTGGTTTTCGCATTCTGGCATGAAATGCGGTCAACCGAGTGTGCCGTGCAGGTGCGCTGCGACGAGGTCCTCGATGCGGGAAGCGATGTCGATGTGCAGTGCAGCGGCGCCGTGAGCGGCTCCGATGGTGCTCGCCACAGGGTCCAGGCGAGTCGGCGCACAGTGGGAGTATCATTGAATTCGGCTGAGGTGATGGCATTTTCGGTGATGCCAATGATGGCTGGGTTTTGCGCGCTCAGCGCTTCCGCGTATCCGGTCCTTGGCGTTACTCATGCCGCATCCTCGGTTCCGATTTCCAAAAGCTCGTCTACTGCATCGGTGTAGGCGGTGTTCGCTGCGTTGTCGATCGGGAGGCTGAATTCCCGAGCGAACTGCTCGCGCCGGCCGACTGTCGCTTTGAGGATGTGATCGCCTGGCTCAGTGATCATTTCGCGGAACGCTTCGTTGGAACTGGCGTTTCGGCGCGATCGCGGCTGTGTTCCTGCCGCGAAATATCGTCCAGATCCGGCGCGGAGGACGGTGCGGCGCAGGAGACGTCCCTGCTGCCGGCTCACTGAGTGGACATGCTGCGCGTGTAAATCCGCGATGACAGGATTGGGTGTACCGACGAAAGGGCTCCCATGACGTTCGCGGATCTGGACGGCGATGAACTGTGGAGTTACCTGACGGAGCGTTCAGGATTGCCCGGCCCGCGCGCGAACCTCGCGCTCATGCTCGAGTTCGCGCGCGGCGCCGACAGTGACGACATCCTGCAGGCGGTGGAGTCCGAAGACGAATACATCCGCTGCTGTGGGATCGTCGGGCTCGGATTCATCCTTGTTCGTTCGCGCGACGAGGCTGTTCTGGACAGTCTGACGGAGGCGACCACCAGTGCTTCGTGGCGTGCACGTGAAGCTGCCGCGATGGCTGTTCAGGCGATAGGTGACACGGATCCGGAATTGTTGCGGGCGATCATCGAGCAGTGGGCACGTTCCGCCCATCCATTGACGCTGCGCGCAGC
>Ga0153995_1000078_pt1 | contig 17293 bp, 8 predicted proteins | sample TSNC079MetaG_FD_104678 | JGI IMG/M metagenome (GOLD analysis project Ga0153995, IMG submission 104678) | Attine ant fungus gardens microbial communities from North Carolina, USA - TSNC079 MetaG | ecosystem: Host-associated > Fungi > Mycelium > Unclassified | place: USA: North Carolina, Lumber... | reverse complement strand
TCTTCTTAGGTTTCTATTTAATATTTTTTGGTTATTCTTTGGACTTTCACCTTCAGTAAGCTCTCTATTATTTGATTTATCTCCCCAGTGCCTACTTGTTTAGTACACAATTGTGAAACAGTTTGGAGATTTTGCCTCTCTGACCTTGCTTTCACCTTTGTTTTGTGATCAAACCTTTTGATCCCCATCAACAGCGTTCAGCGCACAATAGTTTTGGACTAGCTGGAGCGAACCATCTTTCTTTTTAATGAAGAATACAGGGGCTGCTATGGGAGACTTGGAGGGTCAGTGTCATGACTTGGCAAAATGGCTAAGTCATTATTTATATTTCTTTTCTTTTCTTTTTCTTTTCTTTTATCTTGGACTTACTACACAGAAGGGAGTGCAGGAAAGTGTCACATCACAGGTGTCACATAGTCACATCACATGACATCACATGATAGGTCACATGATAGGCATGGGAAAGCAGTGCACAGACCATGTAGTAATTGTATAAGTAGTGTAGAAAATCTAATGGGAACTCTATTGAGTTCTCTTTGTCAATTGCTGAACAAAGAGCAGTTGGCTTAATTCTGGCTTGGAGTTTAGCTTTCTTACAGTCAGATTCATCCGGTATGCAGGTTTTCCTCCAGGAAGGCGTTCAACTCAGTCTACTCCAACAGGGACAAGGGGTAGACCTTTGACGACTTGGGCTCCACTCCGGGGATCAGTTCAATAGCATGATCCCACTTGTGGTGCTCTAACTATTGGACTCCTTGGAGGACATAAGTCCTCCAGAATTACTATATATGGTAGGTCTCTTGTATCCTTGTCTCCACTGCCAACATCTGGATTACACTAACCCATCCTAACCCTCCGCCTGCCAAAAATGAAAGAAAAGTAAGATCAGTATCCTTGGAAGCCTTCATCTCTATGTGATTCACTGCCTACATTGTTAAAGTTATCAAAGTGAACTCAAAAGACACAAAATTTTCAGAACAGCTACTAAAGTTATTGACAGTACTTCATTGGCACTGTTGCCTTGACCGAGACAGCAGTCCTAGCTGCCCAACATGCACTTGATTGGCATCACTTTTGCTCTTGTCTTTTACTAAACCACCTCATTTTCTCAGATGGCACTGCTGAACATATATGTGTTTCTTGGCTGTTTTTTATTGGAACTTTGATGATAATTCTTGGAGGATTAATAAGATACACATGTTATCAAGCCCTAGGATGCATATTCACCTTTGAGATGAGCATCTGTAGAAACCATAAGCTTATCACATCAGGACCCTATGCTGTTGTTCAACATCCATCATATATTGGTGCCATACTTGTAGCTAGTGGAATGATGCTTATACATGGATCAAAGGTGTATTGTTAATTGGTATTGGTGACCAGCACTGAGCTGATCTCCTCAGGGATCTTGGCTTAGGGAGAGTGGTATACTGGAGTTTACAGTCATAAAGACAATGATAGGACTTGGTTGTGCAGTGCTTGCAATGCTTATTGTTGCAGTACTCATATGGACATCATTTGAGGATGAGGAATTACACCAGTTTGCTGGAAAAGAATAGAAGGAATGGACTGAAAAGGTTCCATATAAGCTGATCCCTCTTATCTATTGAAGATATAATAGGGAGTGCTAGTACATGTGGTAGTAGCTAATAAACTTGCTATACACTTGTGATATATATATACTTGACAGATGTTCATAATGTTATGCTCTTGATAATAAGGAAGCTGAAAGTGAAAAACAATACCTATTGGGTCAATAGTGGAAATAGTGGAAATAGAACTAAGGATCAACTGGGATTGATGAGAGGTTTCCAAGAGTTGACCTCTATTCTTACCTTCTGATCCTTTACATGGTAGACATTTAACTGTCAAGTGGGCATGGGAAGTGTTGTAAGGGGACTACACTAAGTCACACTTCTGACACACTAGTGGTAGCCCACCAGAGTGACTCTGCACTAATTAAATAATAATTACATAACATTTAATTAGTTGCCTACTCCTGCATTCCTGACCCTGACCCTTAGGACATTCTGTAGCTAGAGGGACTTGTATATATAGTGTAGAGTACCCTTCCAGGAGCCTCATCCTATTCTTTGAGGATTCTCCTGGAAGCTCCACTCTGGTCACCCTCACAAGTGTCAAGTGAGTTACCTTAGTCACTTGGCTATGCAAGGACCCCTCTATGTTATTTTAGACTAATATGTACTAACAAAGTTCAAACACCTGATCAAGCGTCACTAGGCACAGAACTATTTTATCTGATCAAAGTCCATCTATCCCTAAAGTATCGGGAAATCTGGCTTGATTTGAAGGAGAAACTCCAGCTATGTGTCAATGACAAATCTTGACTGATATCATTTACATTGTCTGCAATGGTACCTTCCTAATAGCAAAATAATGCCAGTTCAGAGTGTTAGAAGGATGGAGAGCAGCAATTACAGTGGGGACAAATGATGGCCCACTCACCAGGTTATCCAACAGATAATAATAGACAGCCTGATAGGGAAGAGAGATTTCGAGAGAAGCAGAGAGGTTCGCGATGTGGCAGTTGAGACGAAGAAGCACCGCGCTTACCTAAGCGCGACTTGTATATTAAACTTGCACAATATAATAATTTATTTAACACAGAGGAGATATTCTTAGACAAAGGTGGGTTGACTTTTTTTTGTTCAAAAAATCATAAGAATTTTTCAGATTCTTGGTAATGAAACCAACGAAAAGATGATTGTTACACAGGAGCATACATCGTGGTCTTTCTGGAGCAGCAACAATGGGTAGAAAAAACATTGATAGGATCGAACGAGGCGTGAAAAAAACTGATAAACATGAAGAGGTTTAAATGTCGACCTTGGCCAGTGATCATATAGGTAAATTAAATTTATTCTCATACACTTTCCGTACCCTGTTCCAAAATTACCAGTGGAAGATTTACTCCAGGTCTGTTCTGAGCACACATTGACACCAGCAGTGGCCGCAGAGTTCCTATCCAAGTCTAATTCATCTCAACTTCAATTAAACGCGCCGTCACGTATCCATGTCAAACGAGTCAAGAAGACTGTCCTTGTACAAAACATCACTCCCTACGATGATCGACATGCTTTCGACATTGTTATGATGAGGCTGAAGACTGCGAGAGGGACATCATTATGATACTGTGCAGCGCTCATAACCTCACTTTCCCATATAGGGGAGGTTGCCGAGGTATGTGTCATGCCCAGCACAAGATTCATTGGCAGTGGTAAACGAAAAAACATGTCGCCATGAGCGCGAACTCAAGGTTTTCAGTGTTCCTAATAAGACTGTCATTGACTTACTCTTTGCTAGTCACGCTGCCAAGTAACGAGAGCATAAATTACCATATAGATCTCGAGCCAATACAGGTTCTGCAGGGCTGTGAATGGTTGAATTGATATAAAAACGTCACTGAGGGAGAAAAATGCGGAAGGTATTGGGGACAATGGCTTTACAAATGGCTTGAGGGTAGAATACATCCTTACGCTCTTCAACATGAGAGTAGTGAGATATTTTCACCAAGATTTTTCATGTGAGAAACATCGACAACATTCTCAAAATAGTGCTCCACAATATCACGATTCGCGAGGATAGGAATCCAATAACTAGTATTGCCCTTTGGTGCTTTGATACATACTGAAGCAACCGGATAGACAAATGATACTACCAAATATAAACTCAAAAGCTTTCGTCATGCGGTGACAATGTAGCACTAAAAGCCTAGACGAATTTGAGTAAAAGAGCTCAGGAACAAAGAACTTATGAGCTGCCCTGCATCATCACCACAAAGGTCTCCACTTTTTTCGCAGTCTTTATTTCATCGCAAAGACCCATGATTTGTTCGTCATGCACCATACAACTGACCATCCTCAATCAACTGGTATTGATCTGGAATAACACCAGCTTCCCTCCAAATTGGGTTGAAACATTCGTGCTCGAAAGTCGTTATCCTGTCATCGAACATCACCTTATGCAAGAATGCAATCAACACAATTTGGTATCGCGCTTGCCACAATTGCCTGGTTTCACACTAAGATCAATGGACACCCATTGTTACTTCGAGCATTCGACGGTAGCGTCATCATAATCGTGGAATCCAGCGTAAACGTTGGCCATTTTTTGACCTTTGTGACCATCAGCGATGACGACGGAAGAGTGATATCTATCTAACGCTCTGAGGAGCAACAACAAAGTCAGTCATCATGGAAAAACAAATTCCAGGAGTCATCAATGTAATTTCGGCACCCTTAACCATCAGCAATGACCAGATCGCCGTCTAAGAGTCAAAAGCAGTGCAAAGACCCTCAACGATCCGAAATAGGTAGTGAGAAAACATATTGAGTGAGCGAGGGGGAAACCGAGTGGCTTATATTTTTGGAGGAGGCCAAACTCCTCCACTCCCCCGGCGAACAACTCACTTCTCTCGCCGGTTCTTTCGGGTACGTCGCTCCCGAAGTCATCAAAAACACCGGCCACGGAAAACCCGTCGACATTTGGTCTACAGGTAACCTTGCTTCTATACGCCTACGCAAGCGAATTAGGCTCATCATCTCTCTGCACAGCCATCATCACCTACGTCCTACTCTGTGGATACCCCCTTTTCGTGCCGACAATACCACCGCCCTCACCCAACAAACCGCCGATCCCAAAGTAGAATTTCAGAGTCCGTACTGGAACCCGGTTTCCGAACAAGCCAAATCCTTCATCCGATGTCTCGCCACTGTCCATCTGCTCCATCGTCCCACCGCTCAGGAGGCTTTACCTTGGCTTACCCCTATTCTCATCACCGCCGATATGCCATCCCATGCCGATCTTTCTCCCACACTTAGACAAAATTGGAGCCCTAGGGCAAAGTGGCATAGCGCTTTGACTGGTATCAGGGCTGCGAATAGATTTAGCTACTTTGCTGCTGTTGCGAGTCGGTCGAGCACACAAAGTAGTGGGGGGTGGGATGATGTAGTAGATCCTAACCCACATGTTACTCAGTTTTGGAGGAGAAGGAGGACGAGGAGGATGTTAGTCAAGATGATATTATGCCTGGTTCTTTTGCGCATCGAGAGCCGTCGCTCCCTTGGACAGAGGTAGTCGGCAAAAAATCTAAATGATTTTCTAACGCTTCTGCATGTAAAGTAGATTATATTGTTATTGTTATATCACACTTGGAAAGATTCAATTATTGCAGGGTGATTGGGATATAAAAATGAATAACAATGTGTATCAACGAATAACAATGTGCTGTGTCGTGCTCGTCTCTTGACCTTGTGACAGGTACAGACTGGCTCTTTTTCCAGAATCGCACATGACGAATTATTCGGCGGTATATTTTGAGGCAAGATTAACGGAAACATACGAGACCCGGATAGAACAGGGGTATACTAATCAAATTTTGATGATATCAACTCTTGCTCAATTCATCACAATTTATGTGGTGGAAAACGTACATACAAAGCAACGGTTAGTACACAATAAACATCATCTAGGCGGATATGCAACCCCGAATCTTCTATTTTTCTATCCATCATCTTGCCTCCTCATGTATTTCTTCACCTATGGAGGTAGTTCCTCTGTCATTTCGCGAAATATCTCCTTCAGTATCCCTAGTGGACTCTGAATGACAGAACCTGAGGGATTCCAGTGTGCTGGAATCTATGCTTTCGTCCAAAGGACAATTTGCTTCGAGCAGATTGAATATCAACCGTGACACCTGAGCAGTACACAAATCAGCAGCGATGATATGCAAGGATGCAAGATTTTGGCTTACAATAAAGGGATAAAGGAAGTATTCAGTGCTAATAATTAGGGTCAGTAAGGGAAGACTAGTAACAATAACAACATACTAGTTTAGGACACCCGTAATGACATCAGGTAATTCTAGGAAGTGAGAGATGGCTTGCAGGCAAAAGAAGACTTCGAAAAGGATGAGTTCTAGTCCGCTTGTTTCATGTTCTAGGCTTACTAAAGAGACTGGATAGATAGACCATCAGTTAGATCAATAATATCTAGTTTTTGGCTCACGGTATGAATAACAACGTTCCATCGCGATAAAATACATATAATAAACAAGTCGATGTTTGCATGTGAGAAATATGGCCACGTATTCCATCACCAAAAGCCTGCTGTGTTTTGTATGTCATAGTAAACCTGATAAATGTCAAGAGAACCTCGATTGCTGTTGTTGTTGCCCTGATAATGCTTTTTTGTATGAGAACAAGTCAGCAAGTCAGCAAAGCAAAATATGTTGGAATACATACTCAAAGGTAGCAACAATACTGTAATGCATATTATAAAGATGCGTTTCATTCATCCAACAACCATGGAGAGGAACTTGCACTCCGGAAACTGATTGGACATATACCTGAGCTATCAACGCACACATCGCAGACTAAAATATGATCAGTTGGTAGATTGAGTATCGTACTCTCTTCAAAGCCTACCAGGACCTCAGCTGATTTCGACCATCAGTCATCTCTATCAGTCAGAAATAAAATTCTACAAAACATACCCGCTGTCATGAAATATAGAATTAGTGTGACTAGAAATCAAAATAAAATCAATATAATGAGTCCATTGGCACATCCTTCTAGCCCTCTTACCAATTAAACTCTTGTCCCAAACCGCTCGAAGGCGCAGGACTAGCAGAATCTTCACTACCGACGTATTCAACGTTGTGAAGAAGCTATTGACATCAGCTATTCTAGTCCTTAAGAGTCATGACAAAACTCACTCGCCAACTAGGAAAAATCCAAATGTGCACCTAGCAAAGGGGTAGGTCAGAACAAGCAGCAAATACATTTGTCCTATACCACTGAAACATTCCAATCAATGAAGGTATCAAAACTGATACCGAACTAATGACTGACTGATTTCGATGCCCGGGCTGTATTGCCAGCTGGTGAAGTTGTTATCAATATGCATTTGATTTATAATTTCCTCGTACTATATAAACTCATTCTGAAAATTTGGATCAGTTGTCTCATTTAACAAAGTAAGAGAGTTGCACTTACATGATGTCTGCCCAGTTGCTTATCAAGACAGAAAAATAGATCACATGCAATTTTCTCCTGAGTTTCCATATTTCAGTGCCAATAGTCGGCTATTGAATGAGAAACATGCCTGTGGAGGTGCTGAATCTAGAAGAGAAGAGATGTGGTATCATTATGTACAAATGGAAAGTCTCACCTGTTGAGGAATATGATCGATAAAATCATATACCATCAGCGTGGCAATAATGACTTGAGTAGGTTTCAGCTGTTGCTTCAGGAACGATACAATCAAGAACAGCATACCTTGGACATAACGTTTATTTGACAGGAACTTCAGGTCATCAACGTAATCTTGTGGTGTTGGTCCGTACTGATCAGTCATTTGCGGGGGATATGCAGGAGGTATTTTGTACAAAGCTCGATGACTGTGGTTCAACTATATATCAACTGGGGCTAGACAAATGTTCTATTCGGTTGCGCGCAGACCGAGAAATCTGATCAAGGTCAAACATCCTCAGCCCAGTGTCACGGATCGTAGCTTTGATGAAACTTGATCTTAGCAGAAACTAATGAGCCGTTCCAGCATCTCAACTTTCACGATGGGTGAAGCGAAAATATGATAACCGAAGACATTTGGCTGTGGCTCGCATTACTCTCGAGGCTCTGCCATACAATTGATAGCTGTGCTAACAAACAGATTTTGCAAAGTCTCAAGCTTCAGAAAATGTTATTTGGTATGTCGGTTCCATGCCAATCAGTGGATACTTGGTACTAAAATAAGTAGGTTCAGACATTAACTGACGTGGTAAACGACTGAGAGTAAGGGGAGCAATTTTATGCTATTTATACCGAGTCATGTTTCAAATTATAGTCACGAGAGCCAACGGTCGTGCGTCATGCTGAGAGCGCTAGTCCTTCCAGCACTTGGCTGTGTAATGTTCACTATTGTCTTCGAGAAGCAAGATATCTGATGAATTACATCTCCGATATCCAGTGGAGCCTCCAATGACACCTTTTCCTTGAAACGTCTGTGTACGCCTTCTTTTGCATAACACAGCCACTGTGACGTGAGTCACTTTGTCATTTTTCTCATGACTTTTCTGGACCTCAGACCTCAATCGATGTTTCAGCAGCTAGACCACTCACAAGCCCTTTCTGCATTGATAGGACGGTGACAGCTTTTTTCTATGTCAATACTTAGTTGTACCTCAAGCCTTAAAAGGAAACAAAGCCAGCGTCTGGACAAAGTCGACCTTCTCACCGGTTTTAACAACATCGTCTGTCTCTCAAGGCTTCGAGTCTAGCACAAAATACTACCTCTCTTTTGAGTTTACCAGCGGCGGAGAACCCTTTGACTGCATCCTCGCAAAGGGAAAGTCCACTGAGCATGACGCCATCACCGTCATCCGCTCCGTTCTTGATGCCGTCAACTGCCTTCACCACCACGGAATCGTCCAGAAACTTCAGGTACGTCTGCTTTACCCTCTCTCACCCCTCCTCCATTCACCTACTTGACAAACCCAAGAATATCCTCCATTGCTCCAATGACCCCAACAGTGACATCCTCATCGTCAACTTCCCATTTCCACTCACCTTGTCTGCTCATAAAGAAAAAAATTCTCTGTTCTCCCAACGAGCAACTCACCTCTCTTGCCAGCTCTTTTGGCTATATTTTCCCTGGCGTCGTCAAAAAAATACCGGTCACGGAAAACTCGGCGACATCTAGTGCACAGGTATGATCGCTTCCACACGCATACACAAATGCAATACAAGCTCATTACTCTCTCTCTGCGCAGCCGTAATCGCTTATTTTTGCCTCTGCGGCTATCTCCTTTTTTGTGCTGACAACTCCACTACACCAAAATGCCGACGCCAAATTGAATTTCAGAGCCCGTTCCGGAACCCGGTTTCTGACCAAATCAAATCTTCCATATGACGTCTCGCCGCCCTCAATCCATCCCATTGTCCCAGCGCCCTCGACGCTTTACGCTGGCCTTGGCCCCTCACTACCACCATCGATGTGCCATGCCACGTTGACCCCTCAGACAAAATTGGAGTTCTAGAGCAAAAGGGTATAGGGCCGCTAACATAATTAGGTACTTTGCTGCTGCGAGTCGGTCAAACACGCAAAGTAGTGGGTGGTGGGATGATGTGGATCTGAGTCCAGGCGTCGTCGCTCAAGTGTCGTCGAAGGAGGAAGAGGAGGATCTTGGTCAAGACAATATTTTGCCTGGTTTTTGTGAACCTGCTCATCGAGAATTGTCACTCCCTTGGACAGAGGTAGTCGGCGAAAATCTAAATGACGCTTCTTCATGTAAAGTAGAATATAGTTATTGTTATATCGCACTTTGAAAGATTCAATTATTGGAGGGTGGCTGGAATATAAAAATACCCATTAATAAAAAATAATTTGCTGTGTCATGTTGTCCTCGAGAACGTAGATGGTCCAGCTAATCATACCAGTCTTGCTGTGATTCAATCCAAGGCATTGCTTCTCCCTCTTTTGACCTTATGACAAGCGCATGGACTGACTAGCATGCCAGGGACCAATTATTCAGTGATGTAGCTTACAAAGGCAGGATTAACGGAATTCAAACACCCGATCTGACAGACACTACCTCGAGCCACTGTCAGGATTATGTTGTGCACTTTGTCTGATATCTCCCCGTTTTGATGGTAAGGAATGTAGATATTTATATCATTGATTAGTCATCTCGTATGCCTCGTATCCAATACCAACATCATCTGTCTCCAGCGAAATACTACCCCTCCTCTGAACTTGAGCTCTTTGAGTTTGTACTTGTTTACCGAGCACGATGCCGTCACCGCTCCCTCCCTCTCCCCTCTTCACCTACTTGATGGATTCAAGAACATCCTCTACCACTCCAGCGAGCCTGTCAGTGACATTTCCATCGTGAACTTTGATATGCAGGTCCCACCCTTTTCACAGAGCAGAACTCCTACACTTCCCTGACAAGGTAATCACTTCCCGCGCTGCATCATTAGACTACGTCGCCCCTGAAGTCATCAAAAACGCCAGCCACACAAAATCCGTCGAAATCTAGTCCAAAGGTATGAATTCTTCTACACGCATACACAAACCAAACACAAGCTCATTTCTCTCCCTTCCTCTCTCTGCACAACCATCATCACATATGGTCTCCTCTGTGGCTATCCACCTTTTTGTCTCAACAACACTACCGCCCTCGCCCAGAAAAATGCAGATCCAAAATCAAACTACCTGTTTCCGATCAAACCAAGTCCTTCATCTGACGTCTCGCCACCTTCTATCCTCTTCATCGTCCCGCTGCTCAGGAGACTTTACACGACCCTTGGCTTACCATTGCCACCGCCACCTGCATGCCATTTCATGTCGATCTCTTCCCCACCCTCAGACAAAACTTGCTTGAACAGAGTGGCACAGCGCCTTGACCTGTATCAGGGTCGCCAACAGGTTTATCTACTTTGCTGCTACTACAAGTTGGTCGAGCATGCCCAGTAGTGGTAGATGCCATGATCTAGATCCAAATCCGCGTGTCGTCACTCGAGTGCCATCGAAGGAGAGAAGGATGATGTTGGTCAAAGTGACACAATGCCTGGTTTTCCTCAAACTGCTCATCGAGAACCATCGCTTCCTTGGACAGAGGGCGAGTGGGATATGGGTTGAAATTAAGAATTTCTGGTTGAGAACACGGTCTATTCACATATCTGTTGTCTTGGGAATGGACATTCCTGTGCTGTTTTGGCACTTTTATTGATTTGGAGAGGATAAGTATTGATAAAGAGAAAAATCAAATCAATGACGCGAAAAGCCAGAATGTGTGCGTGGTCTTGTGTCTGTGCTTCGCTTCTCTGAGAACCAACCTAATTTTTTTGCTCTTTTTGTCCTGCAACAGGCACATCTTATCAGAAATCAATCCCTGTGGTACCCCGTCTGAACTGCAAGAACATAAAGACCGCCTAGCCATGGGCCTGAAAGCTGTGCTTTGTCTGCTGCTATTATTGATACCGTGACACGTGTCATCAGTGATGCAAAGTAATCGCACAAGCAAAAATACGCCTGGAATCTGATATTGATGACCGATCAAAAAATAATGCCGAAGATGTGTGAGAACTGACCCGATGAATAGGAACCCACCTTGACAGATAAGAAACTAGATGCAGTATCGGGAACTATCTACTGAGGGATTGGGGCAGTGATGAGGATAGGTATTTGATGTTTTCCTATCCAGTGTTGAACAGCATTGCAACGCGAGGCATGGAGTAGACAGAACATACCTGCCTTCATGAAATATAAGATTAGTGTGACTAGAATTCAAAAAAGTCAATATAACAAGTTCATTGGCACATCCTTCTAGCTCTCTCACCAATCAAATCCTTGTTCCCAATCGCTCCAAGGCGCAGGACCAGCAAAATCTTTACTACCAATGTATTGAACAGCATGAAGAATCGATTGACATCAGATCATCTGGTCCTTAAGAGTCATGATAGAACTTGCTCGATGGCTAGTGAATAACCTAATGTACACCTAGCGAAGGAGTATGTCAGACCAAGCAGCAAATACTATACCACTAAGATATCCTAGTCAATGAAGATATCAAAACTGAATTAAGAGGAACATCTTATAGTTTTCGATGCCCATATTTCATCGTCATCTGGTGAAGCTGTTCTCAGCATGCGTTTGATTTATGTCAGATAATTTCCTCATACTATATGAATGCATTCTAAAAATTTGGATTACTTGTCTTATTCAATAAGGTAAGGGAGTCGAACATATCAGAACAGAGAAATAGATCACATACAATATCGACCACCTCCCCCTGAGATTTCATATGTCAGTGGTTCGAAAGTTGATTGGGATCATGATAACGTCTGGAGTTGTTTAAACTTGAAATCTTATCATAAAGAGGAGAGTCCAAGTTACGAAATACTCTTGGAATATTTTGCTCCTGTGCAACAATTATCTGTTCTTGAGCTTCACCACCAACCTCAAAATCCTCGTTTTTGATTTTTCCAAAAAAGGTCAACCCACTATCGTCTAAGAATATCTCCCCTGAACTAACATCATTTTGCTTTTAGAAAGGTACCATTCCAGACAATCGAAGCGACATTGGTTGAGAATTGTCATTGACACAGAGAGCTGGAGTTCCTCCTTCAAAGAAAGCATACTTTAGGTAAAGATGAACTTTGATCAGGTAAAATAGTTCCGTGCCTAGCGACACTTGATCGGGTGTTTGAACTTTGTTAGTACCCCTGTTCAATTTTGATCTCGTATGTTTGCATTACACCTGCCTTTTTGAAACTATACTGCCGAATAGTTGATTACCTCATGTGCAACTCTGGGAAGGTAGTTAGTCCATGCTGTCATAGGGTCGAGAGAGAGAAAAAACAAGACTGGTGTGATGGGCTGGACATCTCAGTTCTCGAGAACATTGGTGTGTGAGCATGACACGACACATTATTGGATATTTTTATATCTGAATCACCCTCCAGCAACTGCTCTCCTTAAATTTTTATTGAATTTTCAAAAGTGTGATACGATTTTATGCTTTACATAAAGAAGCGTCATAAAATGCGGACTGCGACCGAGCCCCGCGATACAAATAGATGACTTTTTTTTAAAAAAAAAGCGTCATAAAATTCTCTAGTTTTTTCCCGACTAGAGCCATGCAAGGAAGCGTGAAGGAGAATATATTCGTATATTTGCGCAGTGCGTCACTCAAGATGCTGAGATTCAGAGACGAATGACTATATCATTGATGGTGGACATTCTGCACAGAGATAGCTTGACGTTGCATGCAGATGAGATGATTCATCTGCGGAAGGGTACCGTTCGTCAATTGGCATGAAACTAGCTGTTCTTCTGCTATAAGTCATGTAGTCGTGGCCATTGGTGGGACACTTGTTAGACTCAGGGGAAGGGTAAGAGAAGGGGATGGATGGGCTGGGAAGTTAAATAGGGTGTTACTGAAGCAATGGGTGTGTGTATTGATCTTTTCTTTTGACAGAAATTGTCATATTTGAGTTTGTCAGATGATACTCTCATGTTGTAATCTCGAGCGAGCCTCCGAATACGAACTGAAACTAACATCTACGGAAACACTTGACTTCCAAATGGGGGTTAACCTTTGTCCCGACCATTCCCAATTTGATCAGAGCACCGAACTCAGATCAACTGCGCTGCAAAAGTTAAACGGGTACATATGCATTCATCTCGGATGAGCTGAATCATTGACCCAGCCTTGTTCGTGCTCGAAAGAACAACTCAATTGCGGGACAAACTACACGAGAAATTTTGATCGAGACGTTCATAGAGACCTGACTAGCACGCTATTGAGATTTCATCGAGGAGAGTAGGCTCTCATGTATGTCAACCATCTCTCTTGACCATACTGATGTAACCATACCCACTGCCTAAGATTAGTCCCAACAAGAGCCCATATCCCGACACTAGAAATGCGGAACTCGACCCCAAACAATACCTGGTGCAGGTGGGATGTGGTGTTGTGTCTGGAGTACCGTGCTTTTGAGGTTGTTGACTGATGCATCGATATCGGGGAATGAATGCTCTTTGGACAAGTGTATCGTCGATTAAATTGTTGATCTAACTCGCTCGACTGACCAAATCCATCCATTCATTGTCTTTGATCAAGTATTTCAAAAATGACGATATTGTTACACCTATATAAGTGAAAGAATGTCCAAAGGCACCGGGACCGTCGTGTCCCTGCATTGTACGCATGTGAGGAATGGTACGACACACCCCGTGAGCAGCATGTTCCTTAGAGATGGTACTAGGCATGATGATAAATGCGATCAAGATTTCTGTACGCGACGATTGAGGTCTGTTCAAGGATGAATTAGAGATCAGGGGGGCAAGCTACCTCATTCGACAAGGTGTTATCCGGATCAAAATTATCGTGGTCATTGTGCGACGTACTAGACATCGGCAGGCACATGCTGGAGCCAGCAACTCGGTATTCACCAACCAGTTTCTATTGCAAACAATCCTCTTCTAAGCTGCAGCACGAGAGATGGTTGTAAGGACAGGCCAAACAATTGATATCATGATTCACTTTTGGTGTCAGGAGACCGGCCGAGCTTGTTGCGCTAGTTAGCCAACGGTGGCATGAGTGAAGGCAATGTTGGTGAATATTAGTATTATCATCATTGGATTTCTATTATTGACACTGTATACTGCAGTCCACGAGACTCGTTCACAGTTAAAGATACTATGGAAGGCGTAAATGCAGGGTAGAATTGTGATAGTACGCAGCTGTCCTCCTACTCGAGCAATCTCGCCATTCTCTTTCCGCTTTCCTCAAGTTTGTTCAGCCATTCTTGGTCGATGCATTCGGTCCACTTGCTACCGTACCTGAACCTGGAGAGGTCCACCTTTGTTGGCCTGCCCCAAATCATTTCTACGTGAGGCAGACATAGAACTTCCCTGTGCTCGAGTGGGACCCAAAACAGAAACTTATAATCCTGACCCACCACCCATCCATCATACATGTCTTGCGGGACAGGCTGATATCCATGAACAGCATTCCGTTGCTTAGATGCGAGGCCCACTATATCGTAGATTCTGATTGGATGATAGGACGCCAACTTTGTTCCATCTCCAATAAACGCCACCTTCTTCCCCGATCCTGAGTTCCAGCACTGAGCGTACAAATGGCCGGTGTAGACGTCGAAGAGAGTAATTGTGGGATAGCAGTAAACAGCGATGAGTCGGTCACCAAGGGATGGGTCATTTAGGGCAGGTGAGAGGGCAAACCCATGCACGATGCTATCCTCGTCAGGCATTGTGATGGGCTTGCCACAGAGTTGACCAGTTCGTGTGTCCCAGACTCGGATGTGGTTGCCCTTGTAAGAATAGCATGCAAAGAGTTTCCCATCAGGTGAGTATGCCCCATGACACGCGTGAAGATGCGCTTCATCGGTAAAGTGGATACGATCAAACTGGGCAGTCTCGTGATTCCAAGAATAACATAAGACGGGACGAGTGAAGATGACGGTCAATCCATCGGGTGCCAGGAGTACAGACGAGTATGGGTCGATGTTGATATCCAGAGATGACATGCATTCACTGTCATCCTTCAGCTGCCAAACCTGGAGCAAGCACGGGATCTCATCTTTTGACCAGGTGCATATAACCAGGTCGTTACATGTTTGGAAGGCAGCCTTCCTAACATGTCTTCCTTTGGGCCAGGGATCGAATGAGAGACGATTCTCCGGGTGCGATCTAGTGACGCGATCATCGGTCAAAACAGCTATCCGTTTGTCATCTGCGGAAAAGGCGACTTTTATCCGGTCTTTATACTCAACATCTGTAGACCCTACAACCTCCCAAGTAGCTGTATCCCGCAATTCAACGTAGTCAAGTCGCCGTGATCTTGTAGCCACCATCTTTCCAGAGGGCGAGAATCCAATGATTTCTGGTCTATCTGTAACATCTTGAATGGCAGGCTGACTGCTCCCCAAATCCTCCATGTTCTGCATCCTAACAGTTCCATCACCACTTCCCACCAAAAGCCTGTGGCCATCGCGCGATGGACAAATACTGCTAATCCATGAAGTGGTCAGAGGCTCTATCTTGAAGATCATATTCGAGCTGGTCATCGAGACCTCCCATATCTCCACTGCATAATATCGTGGGACATATAGGCGATTGGCGTTGGGTAAATGGATAATGGCTAGAGGAATATATCTGACATCAAGATCGAAGGACGCCATCTCCTGTGTGTCCAGCCTCCAAAGACATTTAAGAGATTCCTTAGATGCAGCCATCAAACAGTCACTGGTGGGCGAAAAGTGGAGTGAGATGTCGTCCAGGGGATAAGGGAATCGATGAGTGCTTTCACCATCCTCCAAATTCCGTAATTCAACAACATTCTCAGATCGCCTTCCTACAGCCAGATATTGCCCATTAGGAGAGAATCGGGCAATAGGAATACAGATTTCGCGAACAGCAGCACCGGTGACCTCAAACAGCCTGTCAGATGTATCATTCCCAATATCCCACAGCTTGACCAGGATGCGAATTGGATGATCCTTTGGGGTGATTCTTCGAATTGAAGATCCATCTTCACCTATCCAATCCATTGATGCAATTCTTCCCTTATTCCGACCACAGTGGATGAACACGAAATCAAAGCCCTCAATCTGAGATACCTTCTCCCTCTTTTCAATTTCCCAGACTACTGCATGGTTTGATGTTGTTCGAGATATGACCAGAATATGCTTCCCGTCAGGACTGAAACAGGCATCAAAAGCTCCAGTCCCCTCAAAAAATCTATCTCCACTTTCTTTCGACTCAAATGGACCTGAAATACAATGTCCTGTTTCAGAGTCGCAGACATACGAGGTGGTAATGTCTGATGATGATGATGATGATGTGGAAACAAAAGTCTTTTCATCCGGCGACAAGACAATGCACCGCACAGAATCCTTGTGGTGCTCTGCAACAAAGATATTCTCTGGCCATTGAGAAGGCCTGCCGTCACTGATGGTAAGAGTGTTTGGAAACCTTGGGCAGAATTTTTCACCAACGAGGGAACATTTGGGTGTGAATGGAAGAGCTGAGAGATATATTTGAGGAGCGCTCTGAGAGATGGGAACGAGGAATGTGGAGATGAATCGGACAGAATCGCGGATAAACGACGTCAGCTCGTTCTTGGGGTCGAGTATCTAGCCAGCCAACCTCAGAGTTGTAATGTAGGAAATGAACTCAAGACATACCGCTAGTTTAGGCCATTCTAAAGCTTTTTTGAGGATTGCAAACACCTCATGAGCCTTCCCTAATATACTCATCACTTCGATCCAGAACAACAGCTTTTCGTACATTATGAACTTCACCTCCTCCACCAAAATCTCCTCGCATTGAGTCTGGACAAGGTGGTCTGCCCAGAAAAGAGACGAATATGAAACAAGGGGGGAGAGGGAAGACTTGTTAGCAGCCAGAATATCCGTATTCTTTATGCTCGAAGACTTTAAATCGCTCATATTGAAGTGAAGCTCTGATGACACCATAGTGGTTAAACACAGCATGGCAAGTTGGCGTTCATGAAGACTTCGATTTTGGATACCAGAAAGCTCGGGTAGGTATCGCCGAAAAGATTCAGAGAGGAGGAAATCCTCGAATGACCGATGATGGAATCGAAGGATGGGGCCGGAGTCAATGACAGACACGAGACCGTCTCTGATGAATTTCAGCGTGTCCACCCCAGGGAGTTTCATGAGCATGGTGTCGTCCAATGGCTGTTTGGCGAAAATTATTGCACCGATAACGGAGGTGA
>Ga0153995_1000077_pt1 | contig 17328 bp, 19 predicted proteins | sample TSNC079MetaG_FD_104678 | JGI IMG/M metagenome (GOLD analysis project Ga0153995, IMG submission 104678) | Attine ant fungus gardens microbial communities from North Carolina, USA - TSNC079 MetaG | ecosystem: Host-associated > Fungi > Mycelium > Unclassified | place: USA: North Carolina, Lumber... | reverse complement strand
TCAGATCCACGCTTGAATAACTCAACACCTCGCGCAGGATCCCAAGTCCTCATTCCCTTCCTTACGGCTGGACGGTCCTCCAAAGTTGACGCAACACCAATCCATGAAGGAGGGACACCCATAGGCAAATCATTCAATACATAACGTTGAGATATCGAAGGCGCTTTAGCAAGAAGTGCATTTGTGTTGGTCTGTGGCGAGGAACGAGGAGCTTTAGGTGGCGGAACAAACTTTCCCGGAGTACTCATTAATCTTGGCCTGGCTCGTGGAGGTTTTGACACGGTAAGAGGTTCATGTACATGAGAAGGTAAAGACCCTGCGGGCAGGCGTTGAGGGTAGGACAATGACGGCATGGTAACACCACGTTGGGGCCGACGGTCATATTCCAAAGGCAGAGAAGACTTTCCGTATGATCCACTGCTAACTGACCGAGACTGGATCCCATTGGTAGCAGAAAATCTACCATGTTTCAACAGAATCTTGGAATCACTGTCAGCATGACCCTGGAAATCATTTAACCCACTACCAGAAGCTAGAGAGCCCATTCCAGAGATCGATGGTCGACGACTGGTTTGATTTGGGGACACTTCAGTCAATGCGGATTTCTGAACACCTTGGCTACGTTTCTCTCGCGGAACCGTTTGAGTACCCGAAGATCGGTATGTCTTTTGTCCCAGCTTTTGAGCCTCTTTTGCGTTTTGGACTACGGAAATCATTCGTGTCTGCGCTCGACGTCTTGTATCATTGTCTTCACTGTCATTCTCATTCTCATCCCCTTCATCTTCATCATCACCATCCTGACTGTTGGCTTCCACTTTCTCATCCCAAGTCATCCCTCGCCAATCACCAACGTTAGAGTGAGGTGCGGGTGTCCGGACAAGCCTGGATGCGTAATTCTGAATACCGCGATCACCGTCCCAAGCATTGGTAAAACTTAGAGTCTTCGGAATTGATGAAGGTAAAGGGTACTCTTCTGCCCTGCTTCTGTCAAGAGGTTTTGGGGTCATAGGATTTGTCTGTCCGACAAATGGTGCAGAAGGCGAAATATCCAGCTCTGGGAACACACGACTCGGACGCAGTCGTCGTTCATCCTCCCAAGGAAATATTGATTTCGCCTTGCTGCGACCAAAGCTCATCGAAGAGCCTGAAGAGGTATGACCAATTGCATTACGATAGGGTCCTTGCTCAAGTGACGGCTCTGGAAGGGATGCTTGAAAAGCGACCCCCTTGCGAGTATGTTCTTGATGTTGCAAGTCCCAAGCATTGATAAAGGATGTGTCTACAGGAATACGAGAATGTGAGAGAAAATTGTTTGGGGGGGGCTCGACAGCTGGATTCCACGACAATTGGGCAAGAGATGACGGATGAGAGCCACGGCCGGGAACCTGTCCTGCATCTCTTTGTTCGAGACTGTGCAAAGAACCATTTTCGTGGTGACCTTGATTGTTGTGATGACCGTAGTCCTGGCCACGATCAAGTGGGTAAAGATGCTGAGAGGCAGTTCGGGAAGGCGGTCGACTGGTGGAAAGCTGCTGGGAAAGAGGAGATGAAAAAAAACTTGGGTAACCAGTAGGATTATCAGGACTATCCCAACCCTCTTCATCACTGGTTTGCCCAGCAGAGGAGGCATAATAATCAGAGATAGCCATAGGTGTTGTGGGTAGCGACCTCTTTGGAGGTCCGGGTGCTGGTAGTGTATGCCAGATAACCGGATCGGGATCTTCTGGTAGACCCAAATGTCTGGGTACAGGTGTCACAGGTAGATCTCTTTCTGAACTAAAGTAGTCCATTTCCATCTTAAGATCTGGGGAGAGTGAAGGCCCAGATATTGAGAGTGAATCATCGTCGCTTTCATTGAGTGAAGGCTTTCTTGGTCGCATGAGATCGAACCGCCCCTCCAATGGTAAACTCCGGTACTCTCCTTCTCCAGTGGGCGATGTGTTGTCGAATCCCGCGCCAGACATTCCTTCAATGGACATCTTTCGAAGATCGTCTAACGTAAAATGGCTGCCTGAGGAAAGCAGGTCTGGGGGAGTGGTAGAAGAAAGAGTATTCCATACCGAAGGGTAGTGCTTCGGCTGAAATGGAGAAGTAGCAGGTGGCTGAGAGCGGTAGTGTTTGTCGTATACAGCAAACCAACGGTCAACAAGTGACTGGTAATCATAAGTGGTTCCAGAGCTGCTTGCAGAGGAGGTAGCAAGATTTTCAGCAAGAGATGGGGGACGAAAAGGGATGGCATTCCAAGGCTTCTCCGGCCCGATGAAGTGAATGGCACTTATTTGAGAGCCATAGCGCTGATAAGCTGGCGCGTAACTAGACGACATTAGCATTGTGGCGGAGAGTGGGCGGAAAGAACGGACGTATAGACAGTAGTTGGGGTTGTATTGTAAGTAAAGCTGAGCCTATACCAGTCCCCAGCACGCCAGTCGTTGAGAAGCCCTTGATCTCCTCCGTCCCAAGATCCCTTGGACTTGAGAAGGTGATAGAGTTGGTCAAATTTGTCTTGTCCTGGGGAAAGAACCATAACGCCGGAGTTGAAGATATCGGGCCAACCAACGTCGGGAACTGCAGCGAAAGGATGAGGAATATGAAACAGATGGGAGATTGGACGGATTGGAAGTACGTCTGCATCTAGGAAGATGATCTTGGAGTATTGGGTGAGACGAAAAACATGGAGTTTGGTAAGGACCGTAGTGAGGTCAGGACGACCTAGTGGGGGGGTCAGTTGGGGTGGGAAGAGAAGAGGGGGGTCTGACCGAGGAGTAGTAGATTGTCGTTGTTATGCTGCTCAAGGACCTCGACGCCGATGACGAGGTCGAATGCGCTGCGGAGGGCCCTGATGGTGGCGACGGTGACGGTTTCAGGGGTGACGAGACAGATGATCTGGAAAGGATGGGGAAGAGGGTGGAGGTCGCGGAGAGCGGCAGCCTGTGCGAGTGCGCCGGGAAGATAGGAATCTGAAGAGACAAGAGAGACAAAGCCATGCACCCCAGCCATGGCCCGCTCCAGGAGACAGCTCACTCCTCTTCCCCTTACCCGGCCCGGAATCGGGACAATCGGGCCGTGTAGTGGGAACCCGTGCATCCAGTTCTACTACTTTTCATGTTCTGCCGCCGGCTGTTTGCTTTTTCTTTGCAGCGTCGGCTCTGGCTTGTTCCCCTTACTGGTGGCAGCGGTCTCTTCCTTCTGTCCAGACATCGCCTATTCACCTCCCCGACTCTCCTCCCTCCTCAACCAACCCTCATCCCCCCCTTCTCTCAATCACACAACTCCATCCTCTCTAGGGCTGCACTGTCTCTCAGAGACCGCGTCTGGGAACCCATCCTGACTGCAAAGCGCTTCATCTACCTCCTCATTCTTTTTGTTCCTGTCTTTCTCACCAGTCCTATCCTTCTCATCTGCAAAAGTGACAGATGGCTTCATCTCTGGTACCGCTTTCTCGTTCACCAAATGGAGGCGGCAGGTCCATCATTTGTAAAGGTCAGCTCCCATACCTGCCTCTTTTCTACATCCTCACAGCTCTCCCAGCTCGGCCAGTGGGCTGCATCCAGGAAGGATCTCTTCCCTGTCCTCCTATGCGAGACATTCGCCTCCTTACAATCTCGCTCAAAACCCCATCCTCTCTGCTATACAAAACAGGTCGTAGAGCAGATATTTCAGCGCTCATTTGAAGATGTCTTTGAGGACTTTGACGAGGTTCCTATCGGAACAGGGGCAATTGCACAGGCTCGTACTTTAACCCGACTCCTATACCTGATACTTGATACCGATGCAGGTCTACCGTGCAACCCTCAAACACGACCTCATTCCTCCTTCTTACCTGGGACCTCGTCGCAAACCTGATGGTCCCTTCGCTCCTCCCATCTGCAAGGATCCCCCTCTCTCTGTTCCCACCGCTACAGTAGCCATCAAAGTTCTTCACCCTCACATTTCCGAGACCATCTCTCGCGATTTGTCTATCATGCACTTTTTCGCCTCTACCCTGTCGTTGCTTCCAGGAATGAAATGGTTTTCACTTACCCAGGAAGTTCAAGTATTTGGAACCATGATGAACCAGCAAACAGATCTCAGCTTAGAGGCTGACAACTTGCTTGTTTTCGAAAATAATTTTGCCCATAGGAACCTTCCGGTAGCGTTTCCCAGACCCCTCAAACTCTGGTCAACAAAGGACCTTCTTATCGAGGAATTCCAAAATGCGTTGCCCATGGAATCCCTCCTGGAAAGTGGTTCTGGCCCCTACAATGAACAACTGGCTAGCATTGGTCTAGATGCATTTTTGGCACGTCCCTTTCGCGTCTTCACCCAGACTGACCTGACATAATACCCAGAACATGTTGCTCCTTGACAATTTTGTTCACTCGGACCTGCATCCGGGCAATATCATGATCAAATTTACCAAGCCCTTGAGCTTCCCGGATAAGATATGGAACTATCTCTTCCGCCAGCAGTTTACCAACAACATATCATCTTCAAACCTCCATCCTTTAGCCGATGACTCTGACAAAGTCGTCTCCACCCTCCTTGAACTCAGGAATAAACCTGTACAGTGGCAAGCCGAGCTCGAGCGTCTTCATCACGCTGGCTACATCCCTAAGCTCATTTTCCTCGACGCTGGTCTCATAACAACGCTCAATCCAACCAACCAACGCAACTTTCTCGATCTGATCCGTTCCCTCGTAGAATTTGACGGATTCCGTGCTGGTCAACTATTGATAGAACGCTCGCGTTCACCTGAGCTCGCAATCGACCCCGACGTCTTCGCTCTCAAAATTGAACATATTGTACATGGCATCAAACGCAGAACTTTTTCCTTGGGAGAATTATCAATTCCTGATTTTTCATCGCGCATCTTCACACATGTTAGACAACATCATGTCAAACTCGAAGGAGATTTCACTAATACAATGGTCTCTATTCTGGTTTTGGAAGGGGTTGGCAGACAGTTGGATCCGGATATGGACACGATCGCTCATGCAATACCGATATTGAGGCAACTTGGTGGACAAATGGGGGTGATGAAAGACATGCTAACAGGCCATTTAAGTGTTTTGCTCAAAGTTTGGGTGTGGGTCGAGGCAAGAACGTTTATTTCGAGCGCAATAGCGAGTGCGGATGAGATGATTAAATTTGATTGGTGCGCTTGGTTTGTTCTTATCTCTTTGCCTCTGTACTGAGGATATGGGCATAGGTACTGTCCGAACGTATAGATCCAAAGGTGAACTCTTACACTAGACGTCAGGGGTCGTTTTAGGACAGCCCCTATTTAACCCGGAGAATTCGAACGTTATAGATTAAAAATACCTAATTACTTTATACTCCCTATCCTATCAGCAAACTCCCGACGACGCCACTCCTTTTTGTGAGTTCTTTTTGGACTAACTCCTTATTGTCCTCACTGGTTGTAGTAGTTTAGATGCTATTCTAAATTCTTTACGGGCACTATTCGCTACTGGTCTGCCATATAAAACATAATAAAGTATAATGTATACTTCAGTTCTCGTATTACTTCGTATCCTTGTATATTCCCTGTTATAAAGTGTGTTCTATCAGACCCGCTTCAAGCGAGCTACTGTGGGAGTTCAGGCTCCGGGGACGGTCCCTTTGCACGAGAGACGAGGTCTTGTGTCTGTACTTTTGGGATAAGTCGGGTTCGGATCAACTCTAATGGGACTAACCATTTAGAGAGATGTGATGTCTTTCGAGAGAAATGATGCCATTCTCCGTCAAAGCTTCGACACCGACTACCTTCACTAGAAACATCCACCCTTACTTTGAAGCAATTGATCCCAACAGTCAATTGTTTTGCACTATTGCCTTATGACTCAGACCGCGTCTGAGCACTAGTCCGCTTGTTACATAATACAGGATACAGAAATAAAGGTGATCATTATATCACTAAATTTCGTTCTTCACAATTTCTCATCAGCACAAGTTTTGGAATCCACCGAGAACCGAGCAAGAACCCAAGGTGATATCCCCAAACAGTAGGGTAATTACCTTATTCAGGATGGTTCCTGCTGTCAAGTTCCTGGTTCCTATTTTTGTCTCGTCATTTTGATTGCATTTTGATTGTTCGTTTGTCTTTATTAGTCATCGATCTCGTTTTTCTGGTAGTTTTTCTCTTCGTATCTGCAGAGACTGAGTGAATATGACACTAAGATCTGATGACATTCTATCATCAGGCAGAGAAATACACTCAACCAGAATCGTATAAGAAAGACTCGTTGTTACTATATCAGCTTTGTGATGTGCAGTTGAATTCGCCATCGAGGATTCTGATCTCAACTGATATATTTCGTTTTTTTTCTTTTCTGTCCATTGCAATTGAGATATTGTGAGTACATGTTGTATACTGTTCTTAAGAAGCACTTGAACTGCTCACTGCATGTTGTAAAGAAGTTTCTATGCATTGCCTTTCGTGTATGGGCATAGATGTTGGAGAAATCCATGGACTGGATCCAATCGTTCATTTGATTTAATTGGACACCGTCTCATTTGGCTTTACAAAAAAGATTTTTGCCTTGTTTGAATTTCCTTTACTCTCTAGTAGTTATTCTTCTTCACAGAATTGACTTGAGGCCGTCATAATTCTGGTCAGGTAAAGCTCCAGCACGTGTGCTTTCTATAGGCATTAGAAGGTACTAACAGACTTCTTCCCTGCTCAAGAGGTTAATGAAGAAATAGAAAAGATAGTCTCCACAATCTATGAATTGTGTGCCTGAGTTAGGTGGGATGCTTCAGGGCCACCGAAATACACTTCTTCTATATTTTCGATTGTGTGTCCTTGCGGTCCGTGGGACAAACTGATCCAATGGTGCGAACAACTCATTTAGGGTCAATTCATCTACTCTCAAGAACTGAATGAGCGAAACTCGAACCCTCACTTTCAACGGTACGTGATCAATTGCCAGTTGATTAACGATTCTAGCATATTCATGACAAAAAATAGAAGTAGTTCGTGGTATTGCCGAATTCAGTGAGTTCCAGGCATTTCTGACTTACAACAGCTTCTCGCTCACAGGGAGAAATTCTTGCGTTGAAGTCGAAGTTGCTATCCATACGATCCTCTACGTTCGTCAAGTCTATCCAGCAGATCTCTTTGTCCGTCGTAAGAAATACGAAACACCAGTATACCAATCTCGCCACCCCCTTCTCAACGAATACATTTCCGGAGCCGTCCAAGCTATTCGTGATGAACTCGAACTCGTCAGTTGATCGGTTGAAAAACTTGATGCGTTTTTCCCTGAGTCTGAATATTTATATACATGTAGGGAAATGTAACGCGGATAATTGTGGTCATCAAAGACGAGAAAGAAGTAGCTCTGGAACGGTTCATCTTCTCAGTAGAGCACATGATTCGAGTCGAATCCTTCGACAAGAATACAAGGTCATTCTCCTCTGCCTTGCCTCTTTTTTTCACAACAGCTAATGGTAATACAGTGTCGAACATGCTATGACCCCTGGTGGACTTGCCCAATATTTTCGTTCGTTCCTGATCAAGATCAATATGATCGAATCTGTACTCGGTCAACTTGAACTTCAAGGTCAGTGTGTTTGTAAACCTGTCATCCAGTAAGATTGAATCGTTCATGGGCCTCGCCATCAGATAAGATCTCGTTTGTCGTCATAATTGAACTCAAAGATGGCGCAGTACCAACCGCCTCTCATACCAAGGTTTACTTTCATCTATGCCGATTTTTGAACCAACCTCAGAATATATTCAGGATCCACCGTCTTGGATTCCAGCAGTGCAGCAACACACAACCCCTGAGACTTCTGATGATGCCGAAATGCATATGATACGAGCGGTCAAAACCGGAATCATAAATGTTCGTCTGTCTTGTTCAAGTGAGTCATCCTGCTAATTTACGTCGTGCAGCTTTCTGTAGCTGTCCAAGAGTCTGGGGAGAAAATACAACGCATGAAGGATTTGTTTGGCCCGTAGTCATGACAGAGTCTTAATAATTCAGGATCATTAAGGGTCACTATGCTAAAGTACAAGTGAATAAGAAGCAAAGCTGTTATTCAACTAAATGTCCAGTATTAAACTAAATATCCACACGAATCCGTTGTATTACAGGTATGATGCGATCCCACTCTTCCATAGTCTGATTGTCATGTTGAGCACACAGACTTTTGTGAAGCTGGAGGCGCAACTTACTGCCTTGTAGAACTCGATCTGACCGTCGGCAAAGTCTCCAAGCATTTCCTTCATCTCAGCTTCTTTTGCGCGTTGAAAAATAATTTGCTCTCGAAGTGTTTCATCGCTAAAAGCATCTGAGGTCTCGTGTGCTGTCGTGACAGCGTCTTGTAACTATGCTGGGTTGGGCAGAGAATTGACTGAAAGTCCTGTATTGGCCCACCTCTTTGATCTTAGTATCCAGTTTGCGCATCTTCTCAACCCGACTCCTATCGTCGTCAGCTCCGCGCAGTGCATCCATACGGTCTTTAATATAAGCGCCAATACCCAGTCCTGTACTGCCAGCATGTCCGCTAATCACTGCAGCGAGACGATCACGTTCATTCGTTACCCCAGACAAATAATCCGAAAGCTCCTCGAAATCAAGTTGTTTCTGATCACGCAACTTGAGTACAGCACGATTAGCATGAGAGTAAGTCAGCAACGAATGGAGATGGCTGAGCAGGGGATCGATAGTTGTATGGGTCTATTGGAAATTTCAGGTCAATGTACAGTGATAAATCAGAGAACGCACAACATGACGCAATAGAGCCGAGAATTCAAGAAGAGTGTTGGAGAAGTGGTTCAAAGGATCCGTTATACCTGATTCCAAAAATCCTAATCCCTGAACAGCCACAGCTAAGTCGTGATAATCTGCTGTGAGATCTTCACCAGATTCAGGGTTTCCATCTCATTCAGCCTTAGACCCTGAAAGACGAGAAGACAATGATTATGGCGATAGACTCACCACTCGTTCTGTTCCTAATTCGTGAATACAGCCTCTCCGTATGATTAAGTCCATCCTCGAATTTGCTCACCCCTTCACGCATGTCTAAAAACCGTTCATCTGGTTTCTTGACACGTGAGAAAGCATTGAGGAGGGTATCGGAGATATTATCAATGATACTGGGAGATAGTTCGGAGTTCGGAGGATGGGCGACGTGCTGGTGCATGTATACATGCTAATGGATAGGTCAGAGATTGTAAGATTCAAAAGAATAAGGTGGGGTACCCATTCTGTTGACTCGAAGAATGCTCGTACGAGTGTGCTGCGCTGAAGCGTGGGATGTCTTGATATTCTTTGCAGGAAGCGGTGGAGGCTTGGCATCGAGTGAGTAAGATTTTAGGAAGATAATCATTTACGCACTCGAGCCTCCGGCGTTCCATAAACTCGGGACTGAATCTATCACCTGTGATATACTCTAAAGAGCGTTAAAGCAAGCCCTGTCAAGCATGATTATAACACATACCCAGCCTGTGTTTATCGGGAAGGGCAGGTACAACACACGCAGGAAAATCACGAACAAGGTGGTCTCTGAGGAAAACAAAGTCCTGAAATCGCCGTCGTGAAGACGGGTTAGGGGTGGAGAATATAGGTAGGTTGGTCTTGACCTCAAAGTTCAGTGGAGAATCAGGATACAGAAAGGAGCGTACTCTTGCAGTTATAACATACGAAACATAGGCATCTTTAGTCTCAGCGAGTTCCTTGACTGGATCTTTCACGGCAGTGACTAGATAGCCCTCCCATTTGGGCTCGTGAGGGTCGCCAGAGTCTACGGTGCTTTGCCTGAATCCTGGACCGGAAGGAGCAGCAAGATGATCTTCGTATGTAGGAGAAGAAGGGGACTCCCAGGTCACACTGTCGAAGACGTCCTCGTCACCCAGCATGGTGAAAGACAAATAATGCCCACAGGCAACAGCATCCTTCGGGTTCAACAATAACAAATATACCACGTTTTCCTCATGCCTCCACATTCAAAAGTTATATTTTCAGCCTTATTTATTCCTCTACTCTCCTTAATTCTTCCTGTATTCGCTTTCCAGGTTCCAATATCGGACTCAGGTCGGTTGTCCAATTTTCTTTTGGGCGTATGACCTTATGGTATGCTATAGATTATTCCAGACAGACATGTAGCGGCATGTGGGCTGGGGAAAACACTTACATCAATGGTATGCAGATTTCACCCTCTGTCAGCTCTATCCTCAATACAAATCCAAGTTACATTTGACAAGGGCTCTCAGGGACAAGTGGCCATGGTAATCTATGAATGGGCGGACGCGCCGTACCTGGGAAAGAAGGATTCGGCAGATGAAGACGACCTAGTGCCAGTATGCTCCCATAATTACTCATGCGTCTCCTTGCATTGATATCAATACCAGAAAACGTACGTGTGTACCTCAGATGCCCTTGTACAGGGTGATTGCACACAAGAAGACCTCGGTCATTTTATTCTAGACCTTCCACCGGGCAAGACCATAAATGATACTAGTTTCTGGTCTGCGCGCGTTCTTCTCTCCTCTGACAGTGCATCAACCTCTTCCATGCCTATCAAATCTCTTGGGCCAGTTCAGCAACGCTTCGCTCCTCGAGAAAAACCCAACCCCAGTCCAGATGGCATTCTGACATATAGTCAAGCTATACATTACTATGTAACGAAGACGGGATATTACTGTGTTGGTATGTATCCCAATCGTCCATTATAAAGATGCATAAATTCCAGCATTCCAGCTATATTGCCCATTTCCTCCAGGTCTACAAAACCTCGCGCATCGACAGATGTCCCATTTCATCCACAATATCTAGGTAATATCTATTTCAAAAACACTTTCAATGGCCAGTTGGAAGCTATAGACTATCCCAAAGTCAACGTATGCGCCTTCAAGGATCACAAAGTAACATTGAATTGATGACTGCGCATTTCCAGTTTTACTTTGCCATGTCGGTAATCTACGCTTTCGTTGGATTGGTGTGGGGCTATCTTTGCTGGAGGAACTCTCAGGATCTTTTGCCATTACAAGTGTGTCTCGATCACTTTCCTTCAGTTGACCAGTGAATTGAACATCACCTAGAATTATCTCTCGGGCCTCATGGGACTCCTTGTCATTGAGATGCTGGCTAACTGGAGTAAGCGAATTTCAAGCTACGGCTTCCGTTTATCTAACTATACAATAAGCTTACTATCGTTATCTGAACGCACACGGAAAGGCCACTTCTTCAACTGTCTTTCTTATCGTCGGTTAGTGAAAGATTCGATTGGTCCCTCATCTGATTGACTGGTTCTTGAAGTCTCTATCCTTGATGCTGGCAAGGCTTCCATGTCGTTCTTCATGCTACTTGTTGTTGCCATGGGTTTGAGTGTGGTCAAAGAATCCTTGGGCCGAACAATGCTGAAGTGTCAACTCCTGGCTGGCACCCATTTCCTTTTCGGCAGTGAGTGAATATCAAGTAGGGATGGAGATTTAATACTTATATTTCGTCAGTCTTGTACTCCATCGGGATTGTTGAGCTTGCCCTTGAGTCAACTTCGGCCCTGGTCTTTCTTGTGTTCGTCGTGCCTTTGGCATTTACTCTCAGTGGTTTCCTCCTCTGGATCATGTACTCTTTGAGTGGTGTGTGCTTTGATGAACAAATCTTCTGTGCCCCATTCAATAATGTAACTAGCAACAATCAAATACCTTCGTGAACGCAAACAACGATTTAAACTCAGGATGTTTCAGCGTCTGCACCATATCCTCATGTTTGTCGTTTTCACCATCTTCATCTTCTTCGTCGTCTCTTCCCTCGCATTCTCTGGTCGTTTGGCCGAAGGTGAGTCTAGCTTTTTCCAGCGTTGTGATTGGATCCTCATGTTTTCTCCAGATTTTGAGGCCAAACAGTGGAGAGTCCGCTGGTGGCTACTTGATGGCTGGTTGGCTCTTCTCTATCTAATAGCCTTTGGTGGCATTGCTTATTTATGGCGTCCATCGGCAAACAACAGACGCCTTGCTATGTCTGATGAAATTGCTCAGGATGAAAATGATGCTGAAGATTACGACCTTGAGTCTCTTACCCGACGACAGAGATTGAGAGACGAGGATGGTGATGATGCCACACTTGTCGGTGGTCGTGATGGTCGTCTCCCTTCACTTACCGAGGACCATGTCGTTTTTGAAATTGGCGATGAAGATGATGAAGAGGAGAATCCCTCCAGAAAATTTCGGACGGAACGGCCTTCAGGCGAAAATGTACATGCTAATCGATCTGAGGAACGCCAAGGCCTCATGGGTCCGGATGGAGACAAGGATGAGTGACATACTTGATTCTTGAGTCCTAATTGTATGTAGACAGATAATCTGTGTCTTTGTAGTCCAATTTCATGGTGGCATGTATTAATAATTACAAATTCTAACCTAATAAACAGGTAGCAGACATCAATCTCGAATACGCCCAGAAGACACAGTATATAGCCGAGCAGCAATGTTCATGCTCTGTAATTCCTATTGAAATTTGTTTGGTCAGTGAAGGGTCAATTTAGATGGTATGACACGTACCTGGAAGAGTAACTTAGCAGCGTAAGGGATGTAGAGTTGTGAACAAGCTGTCTTATTTTTGCATGCGCGACACTAGAAATCTTTTCGTCAATAACGAGTACTTCTGATAGTGTGTTGAGAACAGACCTCAAAATTTTGTTTTTTCAGATTGGCGATGGCAGTCAAGCCACAGCTAGAAGTGAAAAAAATGAATGTTAATCTAGGTTATGATGAAAGGGCACTTACATATCACAGACGTGTAGACGATATGCATCACTAGCTTCAAATAGACGCTCCTTCAAGAAACCAGCGATACCATGAGAAATCATACAATCACGCTCCATTTCTCCAAAACGTAGACCACCGTCACGACTACGACCCTCCACAGGTTGTCTCGTGAGAATCTGCACAGGACCTCTAGCACGCGAGTGTATCTTGTCATCCACCATATGCTTGAGACGTTGATAGTACGTTGGCCCAAGGTAAATCTGTGCTTGAAGCTTACGGCCTGTATGGCCATGATACATAACCTCGAGGCCACGAGACTGATAGCCTTTTCTTCGGAGGAAGGTAGACACGGATTCGACAGTAAGATCCGTGAAAGGGGTGGCATCACCTTCATTTCCTATGAGTGTAGCTACTTTGGACAGTAGACACTCAACCAAGTGGCCGATAGTCATACGGGATGGAATGGCATGGGGATTGATGATGAGGTCAGGTACAATACCCTCAGCAGTGAAGGGCATATCTTCTTGGCGATATGTAATACCAATGGTACCCTTCTGACCATGTCGAGATGCGAACTTGTCGCCAATTTGAGGTATACGTGTAGATCGAACACGAACTTTCACAAACTTAGTACCTTCCGAATTAGTAGTGATCAGAACCTGATCAACCATGCCAATTTCTGTGCTCTTGAGAGGGGTTGAAACATCACGCCTAGTATGTGCACGCGTTCGCTGACCAAGCTCCTCACTGTCGGGCGGAATAGGTGCCGTTTTTCCGATGATAATATCATCTCCTCGAACACCAGTACCTGGAGCAATAAAGCCGTCATCTTCCAGCTTGTCGTATGTACCATGCTTCATCCGGAGTGTGGTTTCTCTCGTCGGCTTCTCGAAATCCTCTAGCTGCTGAATGCCACTCTTCTTTTCCATGTCCATATAACTGCGGTAGTATATACTTCGGAAAAGACCTCGATCAATGGAGCTTTGGTTCATGATGACTGAATCTTCTTGGTTGTAGCCACTATAGCATAATATAGCGACAATTGCGTTTTGACCAGCGGGTAGCTCACGGAATTTGAGGTACTCCATAGAACGAGTGGTGGCAAGAGGCTTTTGAGGGTAATAGAGAATATTAGCCATGGTGTCCATACGGATTAAGAAATTAGTAAGGTAAATGCCCATAGCCTGTTTACCCATAGCAGATTGGTAGGTATTACGAGGGGACTGTGTCGACAATGAGCAACATTTGAAGTCTGAGATGATTCCGAACCTACTTGATTGTGATCGGGGAAAGGAATTATACTTGCGCAAATGCCGAGAATCATGCTGGGATGAATCTCACAGTGTGTCCAAGTATGTGCGTGAGTTCCGGCTTTTAATCGTGCAGCAGGGTCAAAGTCTCCATCATTTGCGTGAGGATCAATACCGGCAGCCTGGAGTCGTGAATTCTCTAGATCTTCAGGAGTCATGGAAATCATGACAGTCTCTTCTTCTTCGGCATCCAATAACTCAATTACACCACCCTTGATCAACTGCTCCCATTTGTATTCATTGCCTTCGTCATCACAACTATCATTAAGATAACGGATATGTTTCTTCTGCAGGAGCAGCTGCTGATTTTCCACAATGAATAGTGGCCGGCAAACACGGCCAGCATCAGTGTAGATCCTGAGCTCCTTTTCTCGAATGTCACGGACAACCGAGACTTCCGGACTAATATCATCCTTTCTCCTCAGTTTCTTTATAGTTTTGACGAGGTTGGCCGGGTCATGATGAACACCCATCCAAACGCCGTTGACAAATACTTTCGTACATGGTGAGGTGGAGTGAGCATTTTCTTCAAGAGATTCAAGACCCCACTCCTCCAAGAACTCAATGACAGGAGCAGAATAGGAGCCGACGGATATACAGGCCATGAGTGCCAAGTTTTTGACAAGACCACAGGCTTGACCTTCGGGCGTCTCGGCAGGACACACCATGCCCCAATGGGTATTATGGAGTTGACGTGGCTTAGCAATTTTGCCTTCACGTCCGAGGGGAGTATTGCAACGGCGCAGATGGGAAAGAGTTGATGCATACGTATAACGGTTCAGCACCTGAGAGACACCTGCCTTCGTCGACATGGATTTCTTCTGGTCGCCCCAATTTCCGGTAGCCAAAGAATATTTGAGCCCATTGCTAATAGTTTGGTGTTTGACAGCCAGAGTGAGATTAAATTCCTTGTGTGTTTCCACACACTGGAATGATGCATGAACTCTCATTGGATGCCAAAGTAGAATCAGAAGTTACCTTTTGAAGATATCGATATACATCCTTGGTCAACTTTCGGAACAACATGCGGAATAGGTTAGCAAGGAGGGGGCCTGCCAGATCAAGACGCTTTTTACCAAAATGATCACGGTCGTCAAGCTCTCGTCGTTCCATGGCCGCCAAGAGCAAACGATGGATCATATAACCGAAAAAATACGCTTTCTTTGATTCCGAACCCTCCGCCATGGAGACGTGAGGTAGCATTTCCTTCTGCAGAATTTCCTGCGCATAACGGATACGACGTTCACGAGACAAACCAGTGGTTGTACCACGATTACCGATGAAATCCAAGGCAACTTCTCGATCCTGGATGACGAAGCCGTCGTCTATGCAAGGCTTAAGCATCTCCAACATCTGAGTGTCCTGCAGATCATAGCAAATGTGCTCCAAGATGTCCCGGTCCGAGATGACTCCGAGGCCACGAAAAACGACCCAAATGGGAATATCGACTTTGATGTAAGGTATTGTAGCCTTCATGACATTGCCCAACTAAATCACAAAATCATTAAGTTTTATGAGAATCATAGGCTGCATACGTACTGAGCGTTCTTGATTTCTATGGAACATCTTGACTTGAAATTGGCTGATAGTTTTTCCTCCCTTCTCCACCGCACTGCGAATCTCTGCAAGGAAATTTATGGGCGAGGGCTGTGCTTTAGCGAAAACATAGACATGGTTGGTGGCCATTCTCTCTTGCGCAATCAACACTTTCTCAGAACCGTTGATGATAAAATATCCTCCAGAGTCATAGGGGCATTCATTGAGGTCGTAGAGATCCTGGTCTTGTAGTCCACGAAGAATACAGAAAGTTGAGCGCAGCATGATTGGTACCTATACCACCCAACGTTATCTCCAAAAATGTCACAGTATATTAGGGAACCCACCCTCCCAAGACATGCTTTAGATACATCATCCGGATTGTCTTCCCTCTCTGCCTCCCAAGCAACTTCACCAGGGGTGTCGGGATCCTCACGCCCTACCAAAACACGCTTTCGCATCTCGATATACAAAGGCGCAGAATAAGTCAAGTTACGAAGTCGAGCCTCTTGAGGAAATATAGATGCAACGGCACCATCCCCCTCAGTGGTTGTTGGCCGAGAAAGGTATATTTGACCAAACTTGATCTCATAGCGGCGACTCATGTCTGTCTCGTGCCCTGTATGCTGATCTGCTTGATCTAATATGAGGTCCGAATTCTCGTCCACAAGCTCCTGCATGGTATTCTGGACAAACTCATCGAAGGAATCGAGCTGTTGCCGCACAAGACCCTTCTGGTCAAAGAAACTTGAAATAACGGTCCAGCAGTCTTCCTGCGTAATCTCCTCATACCCGTCATCTCCATCTACACCGTAACTGGGATCCTCATAATCATACGTTTCGTGTGCGGCGTTGATATCTTGAAATTTTGAGCAAGAAAAGGTTAACTAACGCATGTGCCTTACCCTGGCTCATTTCCGAGTACCTGAACAAGCAGTGTGTTGTTAATACTGCCTATCTGCTTCAAAATTCAAACCTCCAAAAGCTAGGATGGCTGGAGTGAACAGAGAGCTTAGAATGGTCTTTACAGACGTCGATATATTTGTCATTGTTGAAAAAAAAGCGTATACAAATACTCAAACACTGCCTGCCATTCATCGACAGTCAACCTTCAGATAACCCATATCGTGTGGATTATAATAAAGTTTGGAATATGAGAAATTGAAGGTCGACTTGGAAGATGGGAAAATCTTGAGTTATGACAGTGTTATAACAGGTATGAAGAGTCGTCTGCATTACAGATCTGGGACCTCTGCAAGTAATTTCTTCATTATTCTAAGCGCGCTGTCCGAATATCCACCCTACGAAAAAGTTCAGCTCAGAGTATGGACATCTCATCAGACGGCTTACGCCAAACAGAAGGGTGTGATTCAGATAGTGATATAGTTTGTAGAGCTCTCCTCTCAAGTCATATTGGGAAATCGGCTCAGTCTTCGGCAAATACTTGTGATAGGTCTCAAAGAATGATGGTGGAAAACCTCCAAAGATACGAGCAATGGCAAGACTTGATTACAATCAGTGCATGTCCCCATGTAGGAAAGACTGACTCACTCTGCCTCATTATGCCCATAGTACGAGGACGGGTCAAATATCACGGGCTCGCCTGTCGATAAATCGACGCCTACATTACCGCTCTAGGACAAGTGTCACCGAACAGACCATGAAACTTAAGATGTTGGAACCGAACCCAAAGGTCACCGTGCAACAGGGCAGGCTGTACTTTAAGGTGGCCTGGGTTAGAGTTAGATTACACATTGACAGTCTTTGGACTCATAATACCAAGTA
>Ga0153995_1000076_pt1 | contig 17738 bp, 26 predicted proteins | sample TSNC079MetaG_FD_104678 | JGI IMG/M metagenome (GOLD analysis project Ga0153995, IMG submission 104678) | Attine ant fungus gardens microbial communities from North Carolina, USA - TSNC079 MetaG | ecosystem: Host-associated > Fungi > Mycelium > Unclassified | place: USA: North Carolina, Lumber... | reverse complement strand
GCTTTCCACCCTGTCGACTGGACATGCTAATGAACGAGATTGGAAACCAATTAGTATTGGCACTAATCAGTTTATCCCTTGTTTGATTCCAACGGTGTCGGTCACCAAATTGTCATTCCACCGGTGAGAATTCAGTAACTTGAGATAGCCCACGGGACGATCTTTTAAAAGATCTCCCATTCTCCAGCTATTATCATTTCCATGACGACACAATTACAGACTGACCTCCGTTTGACAAGCGGTAAGTGGACTTTAACGGTATCGAAAAACTGGGATGTTCTTGGTCCGTTTCCAATTCATGCTCGGGAACAAATGTTTCTCTCTCCATCGTATCCAATCAACTGTAAGCTCAGTCCTTGTGTTTTCAACTTGTCACCAAGCCGATCATGCTGAGTGTCAAAACCTATCAACTTCAAGAGCGTATGGCCCTCCTCATACGCAGATAATGCTGTTGTCCGCTGGTCAGAGACGCAGCTCTCGGATGACAGTGTATTGACAATAGCATTTCCTGAAATAAGGTGCAAGGGGAGTCATCTTCCTCAACGATCAGGGACTTAATGCAAGATTAGATGGGAAAGATTGCGCGCAACCGAGGGTTGGGCTGCCTTACAGCATCACGCAGTCCTTCGAGGAATACTGACTTTGATACCACCTGCAAAAGCCGGATCTGAGGCGGCCGTGCCAAGGATACTTGTTCAGCTTAAGCAAGGCTCATACTTTACCATCTTGCCTATCGATGAGACCCGGCGAACGCCAGAGTGGTATCTCGGGAATATCTATGACATGGAGCAAGTACTTCCACGTGTAGTCGATTTACCTACGTCCCCAGACCCCACGAACCCGACTGAATACGAGATTTTCATTAGCGGAGATTACGAGGTAATCCGTTTTGGTTATCTTTCCATCTACTCATTGATCACAATTTATAAGATCAGGCTCTTTGGTGACCCTCGTGTTATGAATACAGAAGTACCCACTCAAGTCATTAGCTTATCCGTGGAGGTCGAAAGCGATCAGGTGACTGTCCAGCACGAATCTTCACAAGATGTAATATGTGACTTTGTCGACGGTCTGGCGTTTGGTGAGGTCATAGGTATAGGTTTTCGGAGCTCAGTTTGGTCGACTGTGACCCGTGTCGTTAGCCAGTGCTCGGCACGTATATAGATTGCTGTGTGATTTATCGGCTGATTTACTATTCAGGAGATCCGCCTCGATTTAAAGCAACCCACTAGGGTGGCACCTTCACAAGTACGGGTTGTGCCACTAGTCATTTTGCAACACCATATTTTCCGTGGGGATTTGCTGGATGTGATCGTGACTATTGCCTATGGATCTGACCAAGAGCTTGAAATGGCCGTAAGCCTACCCATCAAGCAACGCAATTCAACTGAGGCACCTGAACATGTGGCTTTCAAAGCAACATATCTTTACAATTCTGCAATGCCTACCGCATTTCTGGCCATCCCTCCAGTCAATAATCCTCAAAAGAGCAGTCCTCCTATTTTAGCACTGCGTCAGTTCCTAATGCCGCTCAATGCATGCCGCTGATACAGATTCTGGACCAGATGGCGCCGGAGTAGATATAAGTACAAGTCCATTTTGGCCCGAGGCTTTACCTCCAAACAACTTCAGCTGGACTGTTGTTCCAAGCGGTCGAACCTCTTGGGCAAGAAGTTTCTCATGCCTTGCGAAATCGTATCTGATCACACCCTCCCGATCAGGGACTTGACTGGCATGGACCAAGCACTCAGGATGCTTTGAATTCTATCGATGCACTTGCTGGCATCCTCAAGTATTTCCATGTCTGGAGAGATACGAGCTTCAAAGCAGGGACCAAAGTTATCATTATCGGACATTCTAATGGGGGTCAGGGAGCTTGGTATATCGGGGCTCGGTTTCCTGATAGAGTTCTGGGTCTTGTACCCGCTGCCGGGTACATCAAGTCTCAAGCCTACGTCCCATTATCAATGTCACGGTAGGGTTTTTCGGCGTTCTTACACCTCAACTGCCCTTTGATATCATTTTTTTAATCAACTGGACAGATCTGGGCACTTTATCGATCCTTTGTTACGTGCTATATTGGAAACCTCCTTGACCCCAGATGATAATGATCTGTTCATGACAAATATCACGAGCAAACCAATACTTGTTGTCCACGGGTTTGTCATAACATGATTTGTGAGCCATCTATTGAATAGTGTTATGACAGGGGAGACGATGATAATGTACCTGTCTGGCACGGACGGGAGTCGTTTGGCATCGTCGAAACATGGAACAGGATCCTCGGCACTACTTCTGACATCGTGTATGTACCATCAATGGCCCAGAATGACACTAAGTCGAAAAATCATCCAGCATGAAAGAGGATAAAAATCAACTGCATTTTTACCCTACTGTATTCAATAATCTGCAAGTCCAGGACTTTATCAACGGCCTGCTTGAGTCTTCTCAAGATCGACCAGAATCATTCGAACCTTTTACTCTGACAGTCTTCAGACCTGAAGAGAGTGGATCTTTGTACGGCTGGAGGATTGAAAAAGTCAGGGTTCCAGGGAGGTACTCATGAGATCTTTCTCTACTCCACGGAAAGTTCTAAAGACTTGTTTCAGGCTTGCGAGACTACTAGTTACATTTTCAAGCTGTCACACCATAGAAGTGCACACAACCAATGTCTGCTTATTCTCAATCGCGGAGCTACCTGACTCCTTCTCTGCGCTTCATATCGATGGAAACGTTTTCTTACTGGATCCTTCAATCAGGGAACAGCCTCTTCGATGTGAATGCGAAATCTCATCTAAATGGAAAGTGCGTCGGAACGTTTGTATTGCATTGTAAGGTCGTAATCTCTTCTGACACCCTGAAGCTGGTAGATAATCAACCACAGAATCCGATGCCATCTCCTCCAACCAGAATGCAATCCTTCCTCTCAAACAATGGGACAGTGACGTTCATCCAGCCGAGCTCCAAACAAGACTTACCAAAGAATTTCACGTCATTGGCCTACAGACTTGCACATGATCTGCACGTTTACCACCGTCTTGACTCCCAGATTGTCGAAATGACTGACGAGACTGAATTGACCTGGCCAGATGGCAATGTTGTTTTGATCGGGACCTTGAATGATCGACTCATCAGATATGTCCTGAGTCAGGGTAAAACTCCTTTGGCCATCCAAGGAGATCACCTGACTCTAAATGGCCACAATCTCAATACAAATATTCACACAGGTACCCTACAACTACTTTCTGAGCCTCCAATCTGATGGTAGAGAAAAGGATTGATATTCTTACATCCGCATCCAACTTCATCTGACGCTCTGATTATGTTTGTTATCGGAGAAAGTGCAGAGGCATTGGAGCGCGCGGCGCGGCTTTTCCCAATTAGGACTGGAATCGCCGTACCCTCTTGGATTATTCTCGGACCAGCAATGAATGAACTTGGGGCAGCTGGGATATCTGGAGCAGGGTCAGTTGCTATCCTCAGTGTCCGTTGCAATGATTGACGAGTGACAGAATATGGGGGTCTGCCTGGACATGGAATGACACAGTTTCATGGTCGGAATCACTTTAACGAGAATGACTACATTCAGACAATCCGAAATAAACTGCGTCAGGTTAATGTCATACACGTTGTTACAATACAATATGCAGTGGTAAAACCCAGATAGAACAATGACAGATATGCGCGAAAAGATAGCAATTAGAACAAAAAAATCTACTGTTGGGATATCGATTCTGCGATCTGCAACATCTTGCGTCACGGCCAGAGTCGCAAAGCTCACGATAAGTTATGACGCACACTATCGAGCAGAACGGTTACCTCCGGAGCAACACGAATGAATTCCTTGGTCCAGAAGTCATATTTCGGGTTGCGAAGGAGTTCGATGAAAGTGACTAGAGCGCCCCAGGGGTGTGGTCGGTGGACAATGAAGCGCTCGAGGAGGACTTTGGTCATAATTTCTTGGAGGCGATCATCCTTCATCTCGAGGAAGAGATGTAGCATCAAGGAGCTGAACCAATGGGTATGTGCATTCGGATAGCGTAAATGCACAGCTATCGAGCTTAAAAGGTGGTGTTGCCCTAACAGGGAGTCAATTACTTGATCGCTGAACGATTATTGAAGTACCGACCTTCATCATCCAGGTTGCTAACAAGGTATTGTAAAGCGACAACCCCAGGGTCACTTGGGGTGAAAAGAGAAGCTCCGCTACGAGCCTTGGCTTGTGCAACAGATGATACACCGATGAAGATCACAAGGGAGTTAATCAGGGAGAGATTATAAGTTTCTGCACCATCGGAAACCCCAGGAAGCTTCAGACGGTCCTTCAGTGAAGCCAAGAATGAAGCAGAGCCACGGCCTAGCAAGTATTGCTCAAGGTAAGCCCGAAGCTCTCCACTCTTAAGACCAGAGCTGAAATCAGATAGGATAGGAGGGATAGGACCCATTTCGGAAATTGACTCGAATTTCTGGTCGCGAAGGTTGGGGTCGGGAAGAATGATAGCGGGAGGAAAGGCACTGAGAATGATGTTTCGCAGCTGAATGCAACGATGAGGAATGACGTCGCATAATGAGAAATAATATTCGCTCAGAAAGTCAGGAAAATCGTGAAGAAGGACAAGAAGGAGGCGCAAAGCGCCGCGATATAGATCTTTTGTTGCGTTTTGCAAGTCTGCATCTTTCAAGAAAGGAGAAAGGAATTTGAAGAGTGAAACAAGTAGCTTGTGGAAAGCAGACCAGCCCTAGGAATCGAGAGTAAGTAGATTTATCATTGTTATGATCTGAGGGCATACCTCACGATTCTCTGACATCAGTAGTTTGGGCATGAAAAGTCGATGAGAGATAAGACACATCCAAGAAAAGGCAAATCCAGGGAAGTACGTGGGTTGAAGGGAACTGTATGTGTCACTGATGGCAACCAGCAAGTGGAAATAAACGGGGCCAAGGTGATTTTCGATGGCGTGAAGGTCATTAACAAGACTGGAAAAAAAGCGGAAAAATGGTTTTTGCTGAAATGCAGCACCTTGCTCCTCGTGTAAATTGGCTAGCACCAGAACGAAAATTGAGAGTATTTTGGTCAGATAGTGAACCTTGGCCTGGTCATTATTGACACCGGAAGCATCCCCGTGATATTTAATGATGTACACGATTAAACGTGACATTGCATCCAAAGCTTGGAAGGCATATGCGAAATCATTGGAGGCAACACATTTGACGTAGCTGGTGACGCTGGCTTCCGCGCAAACCCGGAAGAAGAGCGAGGACATATCCTCTACCTTCAGTATGCCCTGTTTGGTCAGCTGTGTAATGAAAGGAACAAATTGCTTCTCGGGGGAATGGGATCGCTGGAAAATGGTGACCCATTGTTGGAACCAGGCGTACAACTTGTCACGTAGATGCTCTGACTCAGACTTCGTTGGTGGTGGACGGGAGATTACATCAGCGGAGGCAGGAGGTCGTCTGATGCCACGAAGGTCATCAAGGAGATGGATAACACTGTGTAACCTTGAGAATCGATGCAAATATTAACAAAAAACTGTAACGAACTCGTCATTTGCCTTTCCCGCCTTAAAAATCTGATTGAGTGTATCAATGGTATATGCGAAATGAGCCTGTGTTGCCACAGGGGGATCTGCAGTTGAGCATTCACGAATTAACTCAGTAGCATAGCTCATGCGATTTAGGCGAAGGTCGGTGGAAAGAGACTTGGCAAGCTGCTGGTCTGTGACATTGATACTAACCAAGCTACTCCTTAATAGTGCAACAGTGACCGGAACGTTGAGTTTTCGCTGCAGAATGGAGACGTTAATGAGACCGACACCAATGGAATTAGACATCAAAACCAACCTCATCGTCAGAATATAGCAACCACTCAATGGCCTCCTTTGCTACGTCTTCAAAAGAGTGACACAATTGCTCCAGGAGCGCAACATAAACTTCCCTGCCAAGTTGGGAGGGAATATTGTATAATTTGCGCACAATAGCCTGTGACATCATCAAAGGAGTGTGTTGACGATCGGCGGCTTCGACTGCGAGATAGATGATCTGGCGAACAAGGTGGCGGACTTCATGACTGGGGGGTAAGGTAGTCAGGCTTTGCACAGGCAGCTGAAGCATAATGGCTTCGAGATCACGAGTCAAGTCCTGGAAACGGCTCATGATCTCTTGATGGCTATGTAAGCCTGGGTCGGAAACATCATGTTCAAGACCGGGAGATTGATTATTGTATGTGAAGGAGTGAGTAGAGTCTGGTCGACTGATGTGAGGGCGAGCATAGGTCGCTACAGCAAGATTTTAGTCTTGATTTAAAGAATCAGACTTCATACCCACCAAAATCCTCATAGACGACTGCTTGCAAACTCTGGATACCACCTGGTTTGATGCGAAGGGGGTCAGGGAGACTCAGAGCAAAGCTTGGGTGAGGAGTGTTCGGGTCAAGGTAGGGGCCAGAGCTGTGAATCTCGCGATGACGCCTTCGACTCTCAATGGAAGCTGCAAAATTATCCTCAAGATCGGCAGTAACCCTATCTACTGCAACTTTTTCGATAGCAGCGCACGCAGTGTCCAAGTTATCCTGCATAAGTAAAAGGATAACTTGCTCGGGAACCAATTGCTAGAAACACATGAGTGAGTCGACAATGACAGACTGATTAAAGAACTTACTTCATTAAATCCTTCGTGGTCCAAAGACTGACGGAGATGGGTACTGAGGTTAGTTCTCATGGGCTCTTTACAGGTTACCATGGCCAAACTGCCCGCAAGCTTTTGAGCCATAAGAAGACCAGCTTTCTTCAATTTGTCTTCATTGGGCTCAGTCGCAAAGTCCTTGGTGACCAGCTCTCGCGTAGAAATGCCAGCAATGGTTACAGAGCGTTCTACAGCAGGCATGATAATCTGTCATAACGTGAGTATCATGAGATATTACCACAAAACTGAAACGTACATCGCGTACTGACTGATCCACAGCAACTTGTACAGCTTGTTTGAAAGATTGATTAACATTCAGCGGACTCAGCTGAGGATTGATGTGGACTTGAAGCGAGAGCGCCGACAACATAGCCTCAATATCGCTACTCATCGCGCGTTGATTGTCCGTCTGAGCGAGCATCAGACTATCCTGCATGAGACCATCACTCATTCCGCCTGTCTGCACCTCCCTATTGAAGCTGGAAATTCCCTCTCGAGGCCTCAAACGTATGATCTGAGTTGCCTCCACAGAATCTAAATTAATGTCCAGCGCCTTGCATAAAACCTCGATCTCAAACTTAAGATTCAGCTTGAGCTCTGCATGGTGGTAAAGTTCAGCCAGAAGGCTTATTAAAGCCATCAACCAGGGATTGGGGGGTCTGAAAACTTTGGAGCGAGCACATGGCTCGAGAGTCTTGCAGACGAAGGGAATGGCGACAGGCAGACGACTATTGGCATAACCCTCGATCAATAAATCTTTGAATGACAGGTTCTTATGTCTGATGGGCTGATCCCTGGCTAACGTAAATGCTCCGAGCCAGGAGGCAACATTTTTGAGAACATTACGCTCTGGGCCAGATTGTAGCGTTCGCTCAGCATTCAACATGGCTTGAGCTTTGGTGAAGGTCTCGTGAAGAACATATCGAGAAAGCTCCCTGCAGCCCAATTGGTCGAGAAAACAGATGTATAGTGAGTGGTTGTTTGGCTCGGAGCTCACGCGTTGATCAACAAGGTAGTGGGCGAACCAACGGGAATATTCATACACAAATTTTTCGCGCATCTCTTCAAGTTTGGCGTCGAAGTTGCTGGGTGCGAGGTTGTTAACAATGAAAAGCATCTTGTCTGAAAGCTCTTCTGGTGGCGTGGCAACGTCTCCAGCAACGGCATCAGGTCGTATGGAAGTAAAAACAGGTGTTGCTTCAGGAGCGGGAACATTAGATGGTGCTAGGGTCATATTTTGCAAATCTGTGTTGTCCACTGGTCCCCCCGAGGCAAGTATATGCTGAATATTAGCTGCCAAATCAGGACGGACCTCCGCGAGCTGAGGGATATGTGACAAAGCTTCACACAGAGGCCTCCATTCTGGAAATTGATATTCGATGCGGTTCAAGGCTTGGATACCAAACTCGAATAGGTTAGTGTGGGGAGCGCAGCCGAGCGCATCTAGGATGTAACGGACAGCAATGCCGAGAGGGATGGATTCAATTAACTGGTGACGGATTAGAGACCCGAAGAGATAAGCAGTGAGGGATAGTTCACGAGCGGGGTAGTCGGACTGAAAGAATCTGTACTCGTCGAAGAGAAAGTGAAGCATGCAGGAGAAGAGCTCGTGATCACGAGGATTCTGGGACGCTTTGAAGCGTTGAAGCATGTTGATGACCTCATCGATGGACGTAACAGTGTCATACATCTGCTTGTAGATATTATCGACCTCGGCTTCGATATCTGCGGGGTAGCTCATCACTGCGAAGCCGGGATCAACCTCAGAACCAGGCATGAGATTCATGAGCCGAGGATGAATCTGCAGACATGCGTTACGAACATCCAAACATGCCTCGACATCGCGCTGGTACATTTTCTCGGTGCTATTGTCAAATGAGCACAATTGTTCTTATAAAGAATTACATCGTGCTGACCTGCTCCGTAAAAACCTGAGAATGACAGTGACGACGTGGGCATTGAGGGGCATGGTCCTACTCTCAATGGGTGCCTCCGAAAGACGACAAGTTTTCTCGCTATCCATCTTAGCCGCTAGGAAGATGACCACAGAGTGCAAGAACTCTTCGTGGTATCGATTGGCATGATCTTGAAGCCATTTATCAAGATTCAAGTATTCTCGACGTGATGCTAGAGCGGCAACATCGAGAGCAAACGTGAAAGGGCGGACTTCGAGAAGAGCTTCCAAAATCTGCAGAAACTTGTAAACGTTCGACTGGGTTCTGGACCCAACTTCAGGATTACTCACTTTCAAATCCTGGGCGACGTCTAGAATGCGAGTAATATTTAAGTTATTCTCATCATAAAAGTCACGGAAGGCGGTAGTCAGATAATTCGAGTCAATCTGCCAAATCCTCATAAAAACTAGCTGGTGATTCGGATGACCAGCAAGAAACATGGAGAGCAGCTTCCGAGAGTACTCTCGACGTATATCATTCCATTTGGGGTCCTAAAAAGATCCGTCAGCTTCAGTAGAAATATCAAAAATAAAATACCCAATGAACATACCGGAACCTGTAGTAATCCCATATGAACTAATTCTGCGCTAATTTTGATGGCTTTGTCCAACATGTCACGGATACAAGTGCGTATCTCCACCGAATCTGAACCTGCGAGGCGTACCAGAACCTGGAACAATTCAAGAGAGTTCCAAGTGTGATTCTGAACGTTTGCAGCAAGTGCCCTGATAGTAGGGCTCGCGATTGTGACATCATCAACTGTGACGATCCTGCGGCCAGGGAGAGCGACAAAATTGAAGGTATCCGCTGGTAGTGAAAGTAAGGCATCAAGGAGGCGTAGCTGGTACAAAGGGTTATTCCATGTTTCCCAAAACCCAGTCACCGCATGGGGTTCTACATCACGGGGTGCATTGAGAAGAATTGAGATTAGAAGTTTCAATGTCGCTGTATCTACACCATGACGATCTGGCCAATCAAATGATTTGACAACACCTGGCCAATTGAGTTTGACATGCTGTAGAAAAATATTTAATCAAGTCATGGATGAAATTTGATACCACCTACAAAACTCGCCAATGTGCGAATCAAAGCTCCCACATCACACAATGGAGTACCCTCAACAGCAAGCCTTCCTAGGGCTGAGATTATTTCGATAACCTGAGCTTCGCGCGGGGGATTCTGTTCCATGATACCAAAACGTTCCAATAAAGCGCACACGAGGTCGGGGTCACTGGTGATTTCTGGGCCCAGCTGTACAAGGACCTCAACAAGAGAAGTACCAGGGGGGAGACTATCAAAGAAGTAAGCATAACATGTACTGTCTGCTGAACTTGAGTTGACTATTACCTGAAATGCGTGAAGATGCGTCGTAGAACTGGCGAAATGGCTTCTTTTCCATATTTCGTCTGCGCAGCTAAAACCAGGGCCTGGCGTTGTTGCGCGTCCAAGACAGGCGAGTCAGATGGCAGTTCGGAGAGGACTTTGGCCATAACTTTCGCGAACTGATGGAAACTCAGATCTGCGTTTTCGAAGCAAGGAGTGTGGCAAAGGGAAAGAACCGCGCCCTCAAACTCGATGTGGATGAGATTAACAGCCTGGTTCACGAGTTCTTTTCTTGTATTAGAATTGGAAATGAATGCCGCAGCAACGATAAACCGTTCTAATGGACGCAGTCCCACGCGATCCACAAATCGAATGAGATCAAAGAAACGGAGTGTATCTCCCTCTCCCCTGTCGATTGCCTCTCGAAATCGGTCTGCAAGGATCGGGTCTCGACCTATGCGTTGAGTTTCCGAGACAAGAAGTCTAAAGGTAAGAGCATCTGAACCACCAAACCCGGAGCCAGAAGTGAGACGTTGTTGAGAATGGTAGATAAGACGGCGTATGAAATGCAAATAAGTTTCTACGCCGCGTTGTTCAGAGAGCTAGACGTGATGCATCAGGACCATCTCATACCCAATCGCTACTTCAGAGTCATAGGAACATACCGAGCGTATTTCAAGCTGATTTCTCTCGAAGTTCTCCTCTGTGAGTGTTGAGAGCAGGAAGACGATTTGAGCCTTGACAATGGTATGAATATTTGTGGACGGCGAGTTGTCCATGTGGGACGACCTGGAGGGGGTCACCGAACGCCGCGTAGCGCTTCCAGGTCCGGTCGCCGTTTTGAATAATTTTATGGGGGTTGAAATCGAGAGAAAGAGGCAGAGACCGCCTCCAACACGGTGTAGTGGCAATAACTCCCTTCAACCTCAACATGTTTAAACTCCGAAACTAGACTTGAAGCTCCGACAATTCAGATCATCTCGAATCGATGAGTCAGTCATTCAAACAAATACACATTGATTATATATCTTTTCAGTCGTGCTTATTCTCGGTATACTTTAGATAAAGAAAAAGTCGCTGCCAACAGCACCCCGGCAAACACGTAGAATACACGTCCTTGTTTTGTGGGGTCATCATTAGACAGGAAACTCCGAAGAGGAAGGAAGATTAGGCCAACGAGAAAGTTGGTAACCCCTGCGACACAATTTTGAACAGAGAAAAAGAAAGGAAGATGACGACGTACAGTTCAATGAGAGTGCCACTGAAGACAGTGCAGAGACAGCCTAGAACCAGAGTCAGCATACCAATCTCACTTGGGTTTGGACATTCTGACTGATGACGGGGAAACTTCAGGAATCATTACGAAAGGAATCGGACCTAAGCCAATAGCAAACGACCTAAGAAGGGGCCTATCTGTCAGAGATATGGACGAACGTTGAAGACGGGACAATTATACATTACAAAAGTGAGCGTCGCGACGCTGGCGGTGGTATGGAATCCGGAGTCAAGACCATAGCCAACTGCAACAAGGGAGACAACTGCCCCAAGAGTTGAAAGAACAAGGAGAGATTTCCGACCAACCCGCTGGAATGTTGATCAGCGGTCTTAACTAAGTCTTTTAATATGAGGATACCTCTATCAAAATGATGGGTGGGAACGTCATGATGACATTCACAATTGTGATCCCGAGCGAGACATAAGGCCCCCATTCGGGCAATGACTTGGACAAAATCTCGTTGCTATAGTAGAGAACTTGGTGCCTAAAGTTGGATAGAGATATCACAGTGGGAAAAAATTCTTACCTGCATTAATACCTGAGTTTGTATCAGTGAGGGCACCATTAACGGTCGAAGAAGACACGGACCCGAAACTTGTTGTGACAGCATTGCAAAACAAACAACCATTAAAGGCTTGCGAATACTTCGCGAAAGGAACAACTGCGCCACCGTCGTCGTACTAGTATATGAATCTAGTCTCCGTACTTCCGGTTGGTCTACCACGGGATCTTCATCGTCAAGCCTAGGAGCTGATAAAGTGTCCTATTGGTTGAATTGACTAATTAGGTTGGCTTACCATCCTGAATGACTTTTGTATTCCATAATCGCCTGGAAACTGACTGCATCTCATCTTGGCGGCCCTTGATCCTGAGATACGTAGGAGTCTCAACAACGAAATACCCAATAAGGAACTGGAATACTCCTATCACTGAAGAGAGAAAGAGTACGAGACGCCACTGTGATGAAGTAGCAAACCAGAAACCGGCGACCTGTGTGATCATGATACCCAATACGATTCCAAGCTGGGTCAGCACACCTAGAACAAAATTCAGATTGAACGGTAACGTGAAAGAAATCACGAACCAACATTTCCACTTATTGTGGAAGGGGCAATTTCCGCAACGTATATTGGCCCAACACATATTCCAATACCTGACCCAACACCCACTAGAAATCTAGATAGAAGCTGTAATTTATTCTCGTATGTTTCTGCGCATGGTCTTACCTGCCGAAGCTCAGAGTAGCAACAGACCCACTGACACCCATGAATCCTGCACCAATGGCCACCAGAAGGGCAGTTGTTCTCGAAGCCCCTTTGCGCCCATAACTATCAATTAACATGTTGGCTATAAGACTGCCGACAAGCCCGCCAACCGTAAAGATGGCGGTGACGAAAGAAAAGACGAAGTTGGACATAGGTATGCACGTTGTATACAAGTCACTGCCGGCCGGAAGCTGTCCACGGTTATCCTCGCACGTCAAAACGGCTTTGATTTGGTTCAGTGCTGATATATGATAACCATACTCATTTTGGTGAGATTAGAGCCTTGTATCATGCGGAACGAAATGGGGAAGGTTACCTGAAAAGGGATAACCAGAACCCAGAAACACAGTAGCCATCCATATGTCGTGAATGCCTCTCCATTTATGGTCCCAAGTGTAGGCATGAACCCAGATTTGGTGGTAGAGATATAAGCAGCTATTTATCCCGAGGAACTTGAAGATGTAGACATGTGACTGCAGACTATCGGCAATATCCGATAAATCTGAGATCCTTCGTACGCTATTTACGGCAATTCTTCTGCCCAAAGTCCAATTTGAAGGCAGCTCAACATGCAAGGCTTCATTGCTTCCCTCCGCTGTTCTTCTCCCCCTTCCTTTGTACTCAAGTGAGAATTTTACTCTTATCCTCGTTCTTTATGTCCATATTTTCCCGTACCTTTGTTTTCGCTCTGTGTACCTTGTTCTACACTGCTTGCGCCGCAACTGCAGAGCAATGGCGCAGCCGTTCTATTTATCAGTTGGTACATTTTTTAGGGCTCAGAAACCCTTACCTTACACTTGCCTTCTACTGGCAGGCTAATCACTGACCGCTTCGCCCTCCCCAACGGAACTGACCACACTGTTTGCGATCCAGGGAAGCGATCATTTTGTGGAGGTACATGGAACACGTCTGTCTGTTCCCGTTGTCATAGTTTTGCAAATTTAATATTGAAACAGTATCCGTGAGAACCTCGACTACATACAGAATGCTGGCTTCACAGCTAGTGAGTTCATCGGCTTTTGAGATAGACTGTATTTTGAATGGTCTTGACAGTATGGATCAGCCCTATAAATCAGAATTATCAGGGTCCCCGTACTGTATATGGCGATCCATATCACGGCTACTGGGTGCAAGATGTCAGTAAACTTGACGACCGCTTTGGCACAGCAGGTGATCTCAAAGCTCTGATTGCAGAGCTCCACGAAAGGGATATGTGAATCGTCATCAATTATTCAAGCATTCCGTGTGACTCTAATGGTTATAGGTACATCATGATTGATGTTGTTGTTAATAATGTCATGGCCACATCGACTAAACCCGACTATTCTCAGTATTTCTTCAAAAATGCCGTGTGTGTACTCGCTATTTCTCGTCTCCAGTTTCCTTACCTTTTCAAGTCCCTTTACCACCCTTATTGTCCCATTCAGTGGGGAAACATCACCAGCGAACAATCCTGTTGGCTGGGGGACCAGAATGTGCCGCTTCCGGACGTTGACACAACAAACCCAATTGTCATTGAGGAATATGGAGAATGGATCCAGAACTTGATCCAGGAATACAACATAGATGGTCTCAGAATCGATGGTGCGTTTTTCAAGCTACATTGTCATGTAAATTCCGTCATCCCTTTGGTGTTCTAGCTGCGAAGTACGTAGACTTCAGGTGCTACTTCATACATCTCTAAAATTGCCTTTTTTTCTCCATTTAGACATGTCCAGATGAGCTTCTGGCCTCAGTTCTGTGCCAAAGCAGGCGTATTTTGCATGGGAGAAGTATTTGGTGGCCTCGAAGCCGAGTGAGCGGCTTCTCTTCATCTAATGATTGACCAGTCTGTCATATGCTCAGTCCAATAGCCCAATACCAAGGACCTCATGCACTTGACTCCGTACTCAATTTCCCTATGTATTCTGCGTTGACGGAGGCCTTCAGAATTCCTGGCCCGCAGAATATAACAGCAGTCCAGACCGTGTTTGAGGACTCAAAAACAAAATTCAGGGTAATTACCGTTTGAAGCGTTGATTCCTGATTCGAGACGTCACGATGCCAACATAGGATACCGGCCTCCTCGGAAATTTCTTGGAAAATCAGGACGTTTCCCGGTGGCACAGCCGGTCTGTTGACCCTCAGAGTCTATAGTAAGCTTTCCTTTGTTATTAGACAAAAGCGAGGTGTTGAGTAGTGATCCATAGCAATGCGATGGTCCTGAATTGGTTTATCGACGGTATCCCAATCGTATATTACGGACAGGAGCAATCATTTTCGGGATCCACTGACCCAGTAAGCATTTTATTGTATCGAGGACTGTCCTTGCAATAACTGAAGACAGTTTAATCGTGAACCCCTCTGGACGTCAGGTTATCGAGAGACCGATGCTTATAAGTTCGTCAAGACACTAAACCAGGTAGGTAGAACTAGGTCTTATAAATGGCTCGACTAGAAAATCAACCGACGTAGTTCCGCAATTTTCTGGTGAAGACGGACTGGCTGAGACAAGAATCTCGCATCCTAGCAACTAGTCCTGCTAGCATAGCCGTAATGAAGGGACAAGTGATCACCATTGCCACAAACATCGGTTCCCCTGTACGTCCTTGCCGTTCGGTAAGTACCTGATGCTGATCATCCAAACTAAATAGCCCCAGAATGGTACCCACATTGCTTTTCAATCACCTTACCAGTCTGGTATGGGGATGATAAAGTAAGCATCTCCGTTTGACTCGTCTTGTTTCCTCATTTTATATTATTGTTCAGCGTCCTGACGTGCCAACAGTGGGTGGTAGGCTCAAAGGGCTTCATGGACGTAGAATACACAAAGGGTGGAGTACCTGTTATCCTATTACCGACAAATTTCTTGCAGGGCTCAGGACTCTGCGGTAATAGTCTCGCCCAATTCGCAGGAAATAGGAGCACCGAAGATAGTTCCGCGAAAGCATTTTCCTTGTCTGTGCTTCTGTTATTTTTCCAACCACTCATCTTGCTTTCATCTATTTACGTTCTTTGATGGTCATAGAATGGAAGTAGAATGTGCCTGTTTTCACCTGGTCTTCGGCAGCCACCCAATTAATACCATTTTGTTTGTCAGATTCTAGGAGGGAAAATGGGGTGTCCATTGAAGGAGATGGTGTGAGAACAATTCAAACCTGGAAATTGGCTGAAAATTACCTTATGCTGAAGTAAATCGTAACGAATGAGAAATCGAGGGAAAGGGAAGATACAAATTAAGTTAAAACTGAGGATCATCTTCAAGTTGATCGATTCTTGCTACAACTGGTTGTCTCCATAAAGCTTCTGATCATCAGACACTTACTTGAACTCCTGATATATGTCTGAAAGGCTGAACATATTGATCACATCTCTCAACTATACAATCCTCAACAACCGCTGACAGACATATCGACGAGATTGCCTTGACTGATAGTGGTCGGTCAGCCCAGAAGTTGTACAGGGACCGATGACCCTGCTATCAAAGTCTGGTAGGGTTCCATATTCAAAGGGCCTTCGGGCGATGAACAGTTCAGTATCTTTCGATGTATACGTTATGAATCTGCCTTGACGCAACGTCTGAAGTGCATCGGTTTGATGATGCAATTGTTAGCTTGAGTCTTGATTTGAGGGTGATCAGTCGTGAGAGCTTAATTGCCATAGGCATGTGATGTGACGATAACGCGCCCGTACATACGTCTTCATTATGCCAAGGGAAGTAGTGACAGTTCAGCTGGGACAATGTGGGAACCAAAGTCAGTATAAATCTGTAATATAGCTTGTCTACTGATCTTTGTTTTCCTTGCAGTGGGTTCTGTTTTTTGGCAGCGGCTCTGTGCCGAGCACGGGATTAGCAAAGAAGGCATACTTGAAGAATGGGCGACGGAGGGTGGAGACCGCAAAGACGTATTTTTCTATCAGGCAGATGATGAGCATTATATTCCGAGAGCTATCCTAGTGGATCTTGAGCCCCGAGTATGGTTCATCAATTCGACAATGAGATATCTGCTTGAGGAGCGTTTATAGGTGATCAACAACATCCTAACATCACCATATGCAAGCCTTTACAACCCTGAAAATATATTCTTATCCACGGATGGAGGGGGTGCTGGCAATAACTGGGCACAGGGATACTCATCAGGGGAGAAAATCTATGAAGAGATTATGGAGATGGTAGATCGCGAGGCAGAGGGCAGTGACTCTCTTGAGGTACGTACATCGATCCGAACACCCCTTCAGCGCTGTGGATTCCAATTTATCTATTCATCGTGCACCTGAAACCATTGATTTACTTCTTCCCTCTCCATTTAACAGGGGTTTATGCTCATGCATTCCATCGCAGGCGGCACAGGATCGGGTCTCGGATCCTTCCTGCTTGAGAGATTGAACGACAAATTCCCAAAGAAGCTGATCCAAACGTATAGTGTATTTCCCAATGCACAGGAGGGTGACGTCGTTGTGCAACCGTATAACTCTCTGCTTACGCTTAAGCGACTGGTGAACCATGCGGACTCAGTGGTAGTGTTAGATAATGGAGCTCTGGCACGGATAGCAGCGGACAGGTTACACATACAGACACCGTCATTTGATCAGACAAATCAGTTGGTGTGTGTGGCTGATCTTTTGTTTTTGATTGTCTTGTTCAGTCATTTATCTGGCCGGGTTGTGTAGGTCTCAACGGTGATGGCTGCAAGTACGCAGACCTTGAGGTACCCTGGATATATGAACAATGATCTTGTTGGAATTATTGCATCGTTGATACCAACACCTCGCTGCCATTTTCTGATGACATCCTATACCCCTTTCACCAGTGATCAAATTGACAAAGTAGGGAATTTCTTTCTAACTGACTTGTCAACATACTCAATTGGCTTGTGGTAAGGTCAAAACCATTCGCAGAACAACCGTCCTCGATGTAATGCGTAGACTGCTACAACCTAAGAATCGAATGGTGTCGACAACACCTAGCAAGACTGCATGTTATATATCTATTCTGAACATCATTCAAGGTGATGTTGATCCCACAGATGTTCGAGTTCTCTTCTAGTGTCATGTTTCTCCGTTGATTGTGATGTCTATATTTTAGGTGCATCAATCACTTCTTCGCATCCGTGAACGGCAGTTGGCGAATTTTATTCCATGGGGACCTGCATCGATACAAGTCGCTTTGACACGCAGGTCTCCTTATATCACAACAAACCATCGCGTCAGCGGATTAATGCTGGCCAATCATACTAGCATCGCCTCAGCAAGTTT
>Ga0153995_1000075_pt1 | contig 17995 bp, 24 predicted proteins | sample TSNC079MetaG_FD_104678 | JGI IMG/M metagenome (GOLD analysis project Ga0153995, IMG submission 104678) | Attine ant fungus gardens microbial communities from North Carolina, USA - TSNC079 MetaG | ecosystem: Host-associated > Fungi > Mycelium > Unclassified | place: USA: North Carolina, Lumber... | reverse complement strand
TGCGATATGAGGTTCATACACGAACTAGCAAATGTGAAGAGTTGTGTATCGGCTACTGAGGAATACACATACTTGATGAAAGGCAAAAGCAGCACCGACTGTACCAACTACTGCGAGAATGTATACTGCGGGTGCAGGCATGTCACAGGAAGGTGGGAGTATGGGAACAGAAAACAGAATGACTTGCTAATTGCGTGATCTCAATCTCGGAGCCCCCCGACGTTGCCGGCCGATCCGTCCGATCCGGTGCAAGATGAGTTGTAAAGTGAGCGACATGGTCAAACAGATAATTAGATAAATCCATTTATAAAAATTGATGCCACTTGGGCTTACGAGCTACCAGACTCATCACAAATCACGCACCCATAGATGAATACAGGGCCAGGTTCTTTCCAGACGAACCCAACACCTGTGCATGCAGTACCAGTCAGTTAGAGACACACTAACATATCCTACATGAGTGTCCACTCTACCAAAGCCACAACCAGGTTATGCATGTCCTTAGCAAGATTGTGAACTTCCTCCAGTGCAATCCACAGGTCTTTCGTTTTTTAGACAGCTTAAAGTCATGCCTCACAGATGACATCTCCTACTCAGCTAGATTCCTTCCTTCCTTTCTATAGTTGTTATTCTGTATTTAAGTATGACTCTCTACCACGGACTGCGATCGAGCACCGTGTAATAAACTGTTGACCCATAAAAAATGCCACTTGGGCTTCAGCGGACCTCGCTGGCTAGCAGGGGTCTCTGGGAGCTGAGGCGCTTACCACAGTGTTTCTTCTTGCTCGTTGTTTGGACTCGGATTTCTCATTCCCAGCCCTCCCCCCTTTGGCTCGAGAATTTCCGCCTGCATTCCGTGAGTAGGGGTGTTGCTGTCATTCACCACGACATACATACCAAGTCTGGACGGACCATCTGTGGCTGTTGTAATTTCAACGACAGCGCGGTGAAGTGGTAAAGACACTTCTGCTTTGTCCATTTTAGGGTGCAAATTATCTTCTGCCTTTCGTGAAGGAAGGGTGAAAGATGACACCAGGGTGGTCCTAGATGTGGACCTTGTCCCGGGTGTTGGCAACGACTTGGGTGCATCAGTGGAATCGACATCCATTGCTTCGTCATTGCTTGGTTTTGAGGGTGGTTTCGAACGACGAGATCGCTCACGAGATCGCTTACGTTTGCGGGCAATAGCATGTTTGTCTACTGCCATGCTGCTGGATGAGGCATCTGATGGTGCTGATCCGTCTGCAGAAGACGGGATATCTTTGTTGTCGGCATCTTCTATCAGTGTACGCCGTCGCTTGTTCACGCCGCTGTACGTGGCCCCGAAAGAAGACAACGGAGGTTTGTGGCACCGGAGGTGTTCACAGGAAGCGAGTTTATCATCGTATGGCGTGGAATCAGCTCGGAACCGTGCCCGTTTCATGTCCGTCTGATAAATGAGATCAATCAGACTGGACACTTTGAAATACGCAAACCATGCATACAGTGTGTTTGCCTTCGTAACACCACCCGTCTGGTGGGCCCATATCCCCATCGCCCTCAACTGTTTTGCCGCAACAGCCCCACAGGGTCTCGTATTCTGTTCCAAGGCCTTTGCTTCTGGAGGCACCTACACGCTCTACTTCGGCACTTTCATCATCGTGGGGAACGAGACAGCTCCTGTCAGTGTTTTCGACTTGGAAGAAGCCCTTGTGACACCGTACACAATGCAGGCGCGGCGGGGGCACAAGGGATGCAAAAAAGTCGGACAAGACTGTGAAAGTCGCCGGGTCCAGAGAAGAAAGGGAATCAAGGTAGGTCAATGTGTAGGTGTGCAAGGTCTGAGGAGGAACGGAAGCAATGAGATGATGGAGAGGACTGGGGTCGGTAATGAGAGGATTAGAGTCGGCAATGAGAGGATCAGAGATGGCAGCGAGAGGCCCGGGGTCAGCGTTGGCAGGAGGGGCCGAGTACGTCGTGCCAGACGACGACAGGGCTGGTACCAGCCTGCGAGAAAGAAAACTAAACATGCGATGTACTAGCCTGTCCTCACTCGTATATTTGCTATCCACTCATCACGTGCATTACATTTTTCTATTACATTTGACTCAGCCAGACCAGACAGCTCCGCCAGGAGCAGTGTAACTCTGAAGGTTGTTATAGATATTGATCTAACTCGACTGTCAGCACATTGACATGAGCAGAGCATCTGAACCCACCGTGACACCAGGGTCACTCGGGCTATAGGCTCCCGGAATCGAAATCTTGGGAGGGGTGGCACTACCGCCGCCACTGATATTGACTTGCGCGCAGCCTAAATTATTGTTTTTTCAAAATCTGTGCCTTCTCTTTTGGGTCAGTGAAATCATCTACCAATGTAGAATTGAGCACCAGGGTAGGTTGAAGCTACATGAAGGGCAATCTGTCGTCATGTTTGTCATGACATTTGGCGGCTGAAGTGATCTTTGACTCACAATCTCAGCGCGGAGGAGATACTGCCCTGCAGGCAGAGAGGAGGGTATTACGACAGAGTGTTTTCCTGAGACGGCCATGTGAAATTTGCTCGACGATCTCAAGGTACTACATACCACTGGCGGCATTGACAACATCAGTGGCCCATTCTTGAGGAGAGACACTGAGAAGACCAGAAGAGTATATCTTAGTCCAGACGGCACCCTGTCCATCAAAGGATGCCGCCGTGGAGGGTGCTTTGGCAATGTACACTTGTACAGGGCCCTTGTGCCCAGAAGAGATGGGGTCTTCACCAGTGCGTTGATCATGTTGATGCCACTCAAATCTTGGGACGGATTTTCAGAACAACAACAAAAACACCTTGTGATGGAAAATAACATACGTAATATTGGTACCGGGAGAGATGGTCGCAGTCTCAACACCTGATCCAGAGAGACCATTAACATTACAAGTCAAGTCGGTCGAGTCCACATCCGTAACGGGGTTGTTGTTAGGAGGGACACGAATGTAATTATTTTGACCTTGGTCAACCTAGAAGAAGCGGCGAGATTATGAGTATGAACCGGATCATGGACACAACATACACCATTAATCCAGATATACTGCATAGTGACTCAAGGTAATGTTCAGTTCATGACAAGATGAAATTTACAATAAATGATCTCACAGTGGGCATTAGCAGCCGCCACAGAGGCAAGAACAGCAAGAATCAACTTCATGTTTGTATTTCCAAATAACAACACCGACTCTGTTTTATATATCAGGGCGAGCTCCACTCAGAACGAATTCATCCAATAACCCAGTTTATCAAAGCAGAAATATTCCATCAGCTCGCTGAAACTAAGGATGAACAGGCGTAAAACGGGAGCCAGACTGAGAGTTTCGAAGAAAAAAGTGGGCGAAATCCAATCACGAGTCCTTTGATGTTCCCGAATTTTCGGCGTATGGATCTTCGTCGGTACATCAGGCATTTCCATGCCTGAACTTCGGAGGACAGAGTGGAGAAACAAAAAGTCTTTGGAGTGTACAATGCGTTGGGAATAGAAATGGTCTTTGTCGAACCGCGATGATCAGTCATCCAAATAAAATCGCACAATACGATCCAAACATGTCTGAGCTTCAGAATAGCATAGTGCATAAAGAGATGGTAAAGAGATAGTACCACAGCCGTTGATCAGAAATAACTTTCTCACGAACCATAACCACTTCAAACTTCAACCATTCTGGGCGGTACCGGCCATATCTAGTCAGCACCATGTCTGTGCTTTTTGAAACCTCACTAGGCGACATCGTCATCGACCTCGAGACTGAACTCTGCCCGAAGACATGCGAGAATTTTCTAAAACTGTGCAAAGTATACTATTATAATCTGAACGCTTTCTTTAATGGTAAACTAAAATCTTTCCGTTTTACCCTATATTCACATGAATCTGTCATTCTCAGTTTCAAAAGACTTTCTAGCTCAGACAGGTGACCCGACAGCAACAGGAACCGGTGGCGAATCCATATGGTCTTATCTCGCATCCACATCCCCTGCTAAACCATCTAAACCATCTCGTTACTTCCCTCCTGAATTACAACCAAAACTCAAACACACCAAACGAGGTACTGTCTCAATGGCAGTAGCACCTGCTTTAGTAGATTCGTCAGGTGGGCATGTTCAAGGTGGCTGTGGGAGTCAATTCTTCATCACCCTGGGCGACAATGTGGACTACTTGGATGGTAAACATGCTGTCTTTGGCCATGTTGTAGAAGGAGAGGATACTCTAGAGAAGATAAATGAGGTTTACGTGGATCAAGATTCTCGTCCATACAAGGACATTCGAATCAGACATGTGGTTATACTTGGTATGTTCTTCGCTCATTCCGAAATTTTTTCAAAAACTTTCTAACGAAAGGGGAAAAAAACTCTTGATTTATCAGATGACCCTTTCCCTGATCCTCCAAATCTTCTTATCCCACCATCATCTCCTATACGACCTCCAGACAATTCAACACGTATCGCTGAAGATGAGGATCCACTTTTCCAATTACCAGAAGAAGAAGAAGAACGTATACGCCGAGAAAAGGCAGCAGCAGCCTCAGCGTTAACTCTCGAAATGGTGGGAGACTTGCCCTTTGCTAATGTTCGACCTCCGGAAAACGTGCTTTTTGTGTGTAAACTCAATCCTGTGACACGGGATGAAGATCTTGAGTTAATATTTTCTCGGTTCGGCATTATCATGAGTTGCCAGGTAATTCGAGATAAGAAGACGGGGGATTCACTTCAATATGCTTTCATTGAGTTTGATAAGAGAGAGGATGCTGAACAAGTGAGTTTTTTTACGCCGGAGAACCTGTTTGGAGAACAGGTTGATTTATCTTTTTGTTGAAATTAAAAGGCATATTTCAAGATGCAGAACGTGTTAGTGGATGATCGTCGTATATGGGTAGATTTGTAAGTCGCATTCGTTTTTCCATTCCGTTTTCATCTCATGAACATGGATGCTGATTATGATCATCCTATCCACAGCTCGCAGTCTGTTGCAAGGATGAACACGCATTGGTCCAACGACATAAAAATGGGCTCCAGAACCAAACGTGGCGATGACCGATTTGCTGGTCGTACAGATCTCGAACGGACGAGAAAGTATCGTGATGAGAATCATGAGCTCCATAAGCATGATAGATATGGAATGATTTTTGATGTATCCGATTCTTATAACCATCGCCGGAGTTTTCGCAGTCGGAGTCCCGATAGAGCACGGAGACGTGATCATCGGTCAAGGAGTCCTCGAGACCGTCATGGATTTCGCGAGAGGGACAGGGACGATGGGAGAGACAGGAGGCATAGAAGCCGGGACAGATCTGACTATGATTATGGTCGTAGACGATGAAGATGTATGATGGTGATGATCATGGTGCTTTATGTTTGACGTTATGAGCACTGCTGTCCATATCTCTGCCAAGCTTATAATCGTCAACCTGCGTGAGTTCAGATCATGAGATGACCCCTTTTGTTACGAAACCTCAACCTCTGTGTTAGAGCGAAAAGGTCTATTCATAACCAGGTCGAAGTTAGGTATACGACTCTACACTATGTACTATATACATGTGGTGAAAATGAGGTCTAATCGTTATACCTTTCCGCAACGAATGGGTCCCTGACACAGATGTATTGTAAGCAGGATGGATATTTGTCAATGATTTAACCTTACAACATCATTAATGAATTTATATTGACAGTATAGTCCTTGAAACAGGTCATTCTAGTCTGGTTGCAACGATCGGCGTCAGCACGAGAGGTAATCTTTGCATAAGCTATTTATAAAATGGGTACATTTAAAGATGAAACCAAATGAGGATATCTGAGAGTTGTGAGGCGCTTTCCGATCTACGCGTTACCTCGCACATATATAAAGACGCCCGTTTGCTGTCCCAACTTCATTTACCCAAACTTGTCAACACCGAAACCTTGCTTGCCCACAATCAACAAATAAATGGGAATCGGTCAAAGGTTTCCGGAGCGATTAAACATTTCCAGTGAATTCGATTCTGAGGATGCTGATCTCATCCTTCTCTCCCGGGATCCCCCAACTGAATTCCATGTTCACAGTGTCATTCTCAAAACTGCCTCTCCCTTTTTTTATGATATGTTCACTCTTCCCCAAGATCCTACGACAGACGCTGGGTGTCTAAAGTCACGCAAACCGGTTGTCCCAGTCACAGAATCGAGGGACATCCTTACGGCACTCTTACGTTTTGTCTACCCCATACCCGATCCTGAAATCCACTCATTGGAAGAGATCCCTCCAGTCCTCGACGCTGCTATCAAATATGATTTCTCCGGAACTATCACCACACTCCGTCATCTCCTCACATCACCCCATCATCTACTACAGTCACCAATTAAAGTCTATGCCATCGCAAGTCGTTTCGACTTGGATGAAGATGCTCAAATAGCTTCTTCTCATACTCTCAGGTACAATATTCTCGACAGTCCTTTATGCGAAGATTTGAAGTACATCTCCGCATGGCAATATCACCGTCTATTAGAACTTCATCAAACACGATCGAGACACGCTCAAGAAATCATTGATGCAACAAATTGTCCCGTAGAGATAAAGTGTATACAGTGCAATAGCTCTTTCTTCACCTCCCATGGACAACCCAGGTGGTATTATCGTTGGGAGGTAGATGCAAAGGCCGAACTGGCATTGCGTCCCATTAGCGAAACCATTTTTTCCATGGAATTCATCGGTAAAGCAGTGAAGAAGGCAGATTGTGTGAGGTGTAGCGATAGTGTCTTCAAATGCTGGCCATGGTTGATGGAGATGAAGAAGAAGATAAACGAATTGCCACAGACAATATAGATCTTTGTTCTGTCCGCAGGATGATTCTATGGACTCTAGTTATATTCTATCAGATATACCCAATCGTTACTATTCTTCAGAGCTAATACTAGGGATTGTGTAATACTATATAATACATCAGAGAATAGAAAGATGGTCCTCCGATTTATATTACAGATATAGAGTTTACAAGAGTCGATGCAATAACTAGAATAACTAGACAGTCTGAGTATATAGATAATATGCCTGAGGAACAATGAAAAAGAACTTCAACTCAGACATTATCACGAGGAGGCACCCTTTACAAAAGGAATCCTCTCTCAAAGTGTCTACTCAATCGAGATGAACGGGTCATTCAATCCATGAGCAGGATCCAGCGTCAAGCCGGTGGCAGCCCAAGACGCAAAGTCTGGTCCTCGAGCTTTCCATGGGTTCGTATGCACTGCCTTTCCTGCGTTAGGTGACTTGGGTAAGGAAGCGGAGGGACGTGAAGACAACGCTGGATTTGAAGTCGATGACGTAGCACCCTTAGGTCTAGTAGTATAATCTACCGTGAACGTGAAGCTTGCCTCAGGAGAATGTGTCTGCTTATGAGATCCCGATAACCGAGGTGTTTGGCGTCGTTTCTGACCAGATGTGACATTAGCGCCGATCGATTCTCGTGGCGCTCCTATAGCAGAAGGCATCGTATCAGCTTTTCTTAATGCTGGATTAGGTTCAGAACTAGCTCCAACAGTACCACCAAGCTTCAAATTCTGGACAGTCTTGCTCAAAGTTTGAAACACTGAAGAACCGTCGGACCATGCGAATTTTAAAACATCAGCAAGTGGGTTTTTGACTTGGGACTGGACATCATCCAGCGATGGTAAACCCTGCTGTTGTGGCTGGCTAGCGAACGTAGAATGAATTGAAGAATCCGATAATCCTCTCCTCAGCGTCCTCTGAAGAAGAGGTGCCACTGGGTGCTGCAGGTTTGTCACAGCATCTACAGCTCGAGTTACCTCAGTCTTGGTTACTGTGGGCACGGCAGTGCTATGTCCAATACCACGAATACACTCTTGCATGGGACCACGGGCAGTGTATTCAACTGCAGCGTGTGACTCTAGTTGCATTATTGAGGCTATTCGACGTGTTTGAGGTAGGGGAGGTACTACAATCCAGGTATCCGTACTCGTGCTGGTGCTCGTACTGACCTGTGGGGCACCAGCAAAAATGTCCTTGAGTGCTGTTGTACCCTCTGCTGGTCGAGGTCGGATGACAGGAGAACCTGTTATCTTCGTTGTTGTTCTCCCTCCAACACCGGAGAATTCAACATTCACAGTCGTAGCAGAGGCTGCAAGGTCGGGTCCCGACTTCGGTACAAATCGAGTGTTCCTAGAGCTGGTCGAACGTGCAAGAGAAGACGGTAGCTCGTAACGGGGCGTTGAAAATAACCTGGAGATGGGTGCAATCCAGCTTTGTGGTATCGAGGTCGAAAATAAATCCTGATCAGTATCTTGTCCCCGTTCCGGATGCAATGCTCTCTCGCTAATCCGAGGAGCAGCTGATGGATCCAGAATCACTTCGTTGAGAGTAATTTTTACTTGTCCAAGCTCGATAAATATATCTCGAAGGAACTTGAAGAGTCCACGAAGATCTTTTCTAGTCACTGATAATGCCACACTGTCTTCCAACAGTGAACGATACTGTTGACGCAATGCATTGACTTCGGAAACGATACTCCCAATTGTACTCTTTGACAAGTGACCTACATCACCTTTAAGGTGCTGCCGTTTGAGACGATTAGTCAAAGTCAATGGATCCGCTTGAGCCATTCGGGCGAGCAACGACAAAATCCGATCAATGAGTGAAGTTATCTGGGTAGATGAGGAATCCGAGGATGAAGAGGCTTCCGACTGGTCATGAGATGATAAAGATGGCATAAGAGAAGGTATTAGAGAGGGTAGTAGTACAGAGGAGGGATAATGGTCGACTGGTTCAGTCTGGACTCCGCGAGAATGAGATAGTAGGAGGAGGGGTCTGTGGAACCGTCGATGTTCTGCCACAACAGGTCTTTCTTGATCGTCAATTACGCTGTCAAGCTCCGAACCATAGCGAGATGGGGAATATAGTGGCGACACCTTGTAACTGGGCGTCCTTCTCAAGAGCAAAGGGAAGGGAGAGTCGGTTGGTGAACGTGGCTGAGTTGACTCGGGCGTGATAGCTTCCTATTCAAAGAGACTGAGCCATACTTACAAGATACGATGGAAACAACTTACAAGGTTACGGCGAAGTTTCGTGAAATTCTATCAAAAAGGTTAGGAGTGTAGAAATACGAGGAAAAAGATACTACTTACTGGATCTCTCGTTGAAACGACAGAAGCAATACTTGGTCGATGCGAATGTCTTGAATTCGGGGTGTTGGCTGATCAGAGGTGAGCTAAGAGATAAACTATAACCTTACTATACTCACCCCCCGATAAGGCAACAGGTGGGTTGGATTTGTATTCTTCGTACTCTTCCTGAAGAGAAGTGAATTCTTCTCGAGCATCACCCAGAAGTTGCTGGAGTTCAGAATTATCTTGCCTAAGAGACTCGTTGACATGAACAAGAGATTCGAGTATTCTTGTAATCTCATCATGGCCATCCACAGTGTTAGGATTATGCTATCTAGGTTTATGGATCGCATGAGACGCAAAATGGGTATAGACTTACAGTTTCCCTCAAAGACTCAAGCGTGTTTCGGGCATCCTGTAGTAAGCTTCCTGACGACTCTAGGCGGCGTGATCGCTTCTCTTCTAAGGAATCCTGTAGTTGCCTTACTTCGGTCTGCAGTTTGCCTGCAAGAAGGTCACCACACTAGATCCTGACCCAGCAGGAGGATACATACTGGTTTTGTCCTTCAATGCAGCGAACCTCGACTCTGCCAATCTCGCCCGATGAGATTCACTATCCCGTTCCTGCTGCATATCATCCCGCTCCTTGAGGGCAGCAGTTATCCGGGTGTCCCAACCAATTGAACGAGCATGATGTGCCGTTAGGCGGGAGATGGTGGCCCGGGAATCCTGAAGTTCTTGTAGCAGGGTCTTATTAGAGACCTCTGTAACCTCATTATTGACAATAACTTGGTTCAGTCGCTGAGTATATCGATCAGTCACCCAAGATATACTGAGAGACTCAGAGTCATATATGAGATTTACAAACCTTTTCTAAAGCTTGTTTCTCCTTCAGCAGGTCTGCAAATCGGATATCGGACTGCTCCTGTCGAAATACCTTGGTTTCGTCTTCATCTCCATCATCTGAGATGTTTTGTAGATGTGGGTCCAGGACTGGTTTGATCTGGCACCTGACCTGCGGACGTCGAGTAAACGTGCCGAGAGTTGACGGTCGAAGTCACTCACCTCGTGTCGTCGAACGTATGCCTCGTGCCTTTGAAGTAGAGCTTGTCCAACCTCTGAAAAGTCCATGAGGAGTCATTGACACTTCCAACCCTTGAAATCAAACACTCACCAGCGCTCAAAGTCAGCTTGCTTTCAAGCCGAACCTTGCATTCATACCAGGACTGAAGATTTTCACAGGTTTCGGTGGCACAACAGCAATTCAAATTTGTTTGAGATTCTTGCGAGGTGTCTGGTGAGAAACTAGAGAGAGCTAGTGTTAAATCATCGATGGTGTTGGAAGTACGGTAAAGACTGCTGAGAGACTCTGGGCTTAGTGGACGGGAGGCGATAGAGTCTTGAGTTCCCATTGTTAGGTATAGTATAGAAAAATTGTGTGTACGGAAGAATACAAGTCAAGGGAAACGTAGAGCGAGCATGAACTGCCCCTCAATTCAAGTGTTCAGATTATAGCCATCATGTGACGTTCATTAGGCTGACTCCTAACATTTGGTACTCCATCAGTTATATTTTGATTACAGGAAATCGTATCATATCGGCATTCGCAAAAAGAGATGTTACATAGATCCAGAGAGGAAAGAGGAGAGCGAACAAAGGAAACAACAAAATCTATGAGTGGGATTAAGGTATTAAATCATCAAATCTACAAGACCAGGAATCCAATTAATCATCTTCGTAGCGTAACCGTTATTGAGTGGAAGAAATTGGAAGCTTTGAGAAAGACCCTGCATTTGGTACGGTTCAAGGGCATTCAAAAGTGCGGAAGTGAGTGAGCTGTCTTCATTAATGTTGAGTGTAGAGGATGACGAATTACGGTCGTTTGATCCTGAGACATCAGGGTGAGAGAACCTGTAGATGCTGGATACATATCGAAGGATTGCCGGATTTGAGGAAGAATGGAAGGCGTTGATAGCCTTATCTTGTATATGACCGGACCTTGAAGCCATCATCATTGAACAGAGTTTTCGCAGCAGGAAAGAAACTAGGACTCACACAAAGGAGACAGCTTCAGGGTAGGAATAACCAAGGTCTGCAAGCAACGAATATAACATTTCTGTCTCAGCGTCATCGCCTTGCGCAGTAGACAACATGGTTCCTGCAAATGTTGCGACGAGAAGTGCCGTCTCGTAGTCTTCGATTTTGAGGAACATAGGCGTCACACGGGGGACAAAAGACTGCTGTTCATTCTCAGGGCAACTAGCATCCGTGCGCCAAAGATCTTCTATTTCACATTCTCGTAGTAAAGCGCGATAACTTTCGAGCGTCGTTGATACCGGTAAGAGAGCGAGGAAATAGCCAAGGACGGAGGTTGAAAGTGAACTCCTCAAAGCATCCGTATCGCTTTCCGATCGTACTGTGACTTGAAGAAGCGTCCTCAATGCTGCCTCTGCATATTCTTTGAAGTGTCGTAGACGCATCCCCTTGAAGATGATGGCAGCGAGTGTAAGCGAAAAGCTTGTCTCGAAGGAAAGTTTGAGCAGTCCGTCAAGCTGCTCCGTAATCTCCTCTAGGGGAAGTCGACCCTCCAAAAGCACCACCTTTACGGACTTGTCACGGAACATACCTTGTCCTTCCATCGCTTCTAGTGATACTCTTAGTAGAATCGTGGCTTCTACGTAGTATGCCGAATAGCCGGATTGTAATAAACTGACTGCCAACCAGAAGAGTGATAAGATGTATCGTGAGTTTTTCTGGAGGATCGGAACGATTCGACATATGCATCGAAGCATGCTGACAACCGTACTCGAGTGGTTTTCGTCTGCTTGCATTAGAGCAGCACGGAATGCCACTAGAATCTGATAGAGGAAATCATCATCAACATCTTGGTTCGCCAATGTAGCAAGAGCAACGAATGATCGGGTTTGTATAGCCGGAATGTTCTGGAAGGCAGTCGAGGTCACCAAACTCATCCATCGAGCTCGCCAAATGTTGAGAAGGCCTAGCAAGATCAATATAAGTAAAAGACAGGTGAGACAATATGATTGAAGTCACCTTTCGATCCTGATGCAATTTCCATGATCCGCGACAAAAACATCGCGAGTTGTTCCAAATTGTCAAGATACTGTTTGTCGTTGTATGGCATCCAGACGGTATGTTGGGATGTAGGCGGATCACGCTGAAGACCAAAGAGTTGGAAGGTCAAGCTTGAAGTGAAATCCTTGAGAATTTGGAGCAACTCTGTTGCCGGTACATCATCCGATCTTGACACATACAGTGACTGCAGGAGATTCAAGACAATGCCGTATACGGTTTTGCGGACTTTGACGGGGCCATCTGCAGCAACAAGCATGACAATGTGTATGACCTCAGGGACGTAGAGTTGATTCAATGTCAGATGCCGCGATTGCGATCCGACAACTTGGCACATTTTGATCAGAGCCGAGACCTCGCCATAGTTTGCGTGCTGAGATACATGGTTTGCGAAATGTGTCGAAGGACGGTTGAGAGCCTGGAAAGGCTAGATCAGGGAAATGCCGCTTCTCCCATGCAGATGGATAGACACATACCTTGCGTAGTTTATGGTATACCCTTCCTCTGACACAGATCGACGTGATTGTCGACACAATGTGAGAGATGATCTCGCTTCGAGGATTATTCAGGCCTCCATCAGACGCTGTACGAATTAATTCATCAAGGACCACATCAACAATTGCATTGTCGGATCTGCTAATTTCGGACCAAATGCACCTTTGAAAGGTTGGCGTAAGCTGAAGACATTATCAACACATAGGATAAGCAGGCAAGATGAAGGACACTTGCAGCAGAAAAGGTAACCGCCAACTCAGCTAAGGTTCTGATACAATCTCGCAAACGAGCGCCTGACCTCTCGTAGAGACTGTGTGCAGGATTAACGAAGTGGGCAAGATTTTTGATCCAAGGACTCATGTAATATATACATGTTGAACATTGCCCACTAGCCAACGCTTCCTTACCCACGATTTTGAGAGACGCAGACACTTCGTGGATGAAATCTAGCGTTAATTGGGGAGCAAAGTCTGCCAGCTTTTCACTGAGCTGATTCACAAAAGCCAGGGGATCAACCGGAATAACACCAGCTACTTGTTGGTCAATAGTAGGTCCTTAGAAAAACTATCACAACAACGAACCTTGAGTAGCAATGATAGGGCTTTTGTCGTACTTCAAATAGGTACATACTGCACCCAATAGATGATATGCAGCGCCGCACATTGTCTCATCCTCTCGGTCGACAATGAAGAACCCTACATGCAGAAGGGTAGCAGGTACATTTGAGAAGCGAGAGAATCGCTCTGACATATGCATCTGTGTGTCCTTCAGCTTTCCTTTTGCATGCCGTACTGCCTGCAAGAGAAGCATAGTATAAAATTCAAAAATGGTCAAACAAATGAACGAACCTTGACAATAGGATCACGTAGGCGAGAAAAGAAATAGCTAGTGTGCCCTTGTCTTCGTCGGACTATGAATTCGTCCATATCTTGTCCAGTAAAAATATTGTAGATGTCGCCAATGTCTGCCAAAACAATGATCTCGACGTTCCGGCAAGCAAGACCGGGGGCAACAGGTTGACGTTGACGCTGATGAGTAGAGCATATAAGTAACGGGCATTAGAAGGTGAAAGCCAACTTGCTGAAGTGATACGAATGTGAGAGGTAGCAACACGAAGGCTGACTGGAACCCGCATAGAGTTAGGCTGTTTCCAGGTGACATCCTGGAACTCGTCAAACGGTTCCTGTTCGAGTGCATCTACCCAAGAATTAGCATAAGCCAACGATAAGACAAGAAGCTTGACTTGTTTCCGAGAGAGCTTCGACAATAGTATCTGGAAGTTCCTCCAGCAATTGCTTGACAGAAACGTAAGTTTTGACAGATGAACAGAAGGCAGCTCCTGAACCACCAATCAAAAATCACGATGACTTGTTGTACGATACTGGACTGACCAGCCATAAAATTGTACAATCGCCGGAAATACTTCTGGGCGAGCGAGTTTGGATTCAACATACGAGCAGTCATAAACTTCTCTCTGATATCTTTGGGCACAATCTCGGCGCAGAATCTGAGCCACTGTAGTGGTAACTCCGATATTGAAGAGAAACCAGTACAATCCACGATGACATCAAACACTTGCCCAAAGAACTTTGGATTGCTTAGAATCTGGGTGAATTTCCGCGAGTCAGAGAAAATATCCCCGATGGATCACAAACTTGCCTTGAGAATGTAGTACATGAGCAACTCTATGTCGAGGGCCCCAGCATCAAACTTGTTCAGCCGTAACACAAAAATGACCAGGCTCTAGATATTCACTGTTAGCGAACGAATCAGACGATTGAATCAACAACATACCTGGTCGTTCGGCGGTGTCTCAACGAAGAGATTCTGGACAGAAGTAGTGCTTTGGTCTACGTAGCGGCTCATAAGTTCATGGTAGGGTATTGAGTCCCGCAACGTCCTCTTGCAGAGCTCAGGAACACCGATAGGGGAGCCCAGGTCAACCAAGAGTGCACATAAATCGTCCCAAACTCGTTTACCATGCTGTGGTGGTAAATCGGCATTAAACGGATGTCGTGGTTTACTCAGCAACTCCTTGCCAATCTTATCAGCATGTTGATCTAAAAATCGATGCAATACAATTGCATCTGTATCGTCAGTGATCGTGCCTTGCCAAGGATCATCCAACTCAAAGGTAGATGAAGGAGATTTCTACATCGAAATGAACAAAGAAACGGAAAAGGAATTCCCATTGACGAAACTCACATAGATTTCATTCAAAAACCGACTAACATTGGCAATTTGACCTTCCAAAAATTTGTTGAGCGGTGTCATGTGTGCCTCTTTGCCAAAAAGGATATTGTTGGCAAGATTTTGAAGAATCTTTCCTATAAGCATGAGACCTCGGCGCATGACCATCCCGTTCTCGACTGGTATTTCGATATCGATCGTTTCAGGTGAGACAACTGCAGGGTTGATGAATCTATAAAAGTATAAAACAAGATCGATGGATTACACTGGCGTACACACCTCAAGAAAATAAACGCTCCCATGACAGAGAACTTTGCTGCAGGCCAAAGCTCCGCGCTAGAAGACCTCAATATCTCACTAACACTAGACCACCGCCAAACTCACACTTGGTGTGAAATGTAGGTCGAGATTTCCCGAATCATCCTACCATAACGATGAGCAGATTCATGGATGTCAACAGAAAAGAACAACAAACAGGGGCATCTGAGGCAATGAAGACGTCACCAAACTCAAGAACTTGGACGCTGCATACTCTACCGTCCTCTGATTCTCCGATAAATCTTGTTCTTTCGCCTTGGACGGATCCATCTCATAGCTATGCCCAGGTGGCAACTCTTTCATAAACGTAATCAGAGGTCTCACCAGACCCTGCAAATAACTGTACCCGTGAATCTTTGCAAATGCAGTGATAAGCTTGTTCCCAACAGAGTTTTTACGGAACAAAGAGACTTCAGAAGTCACTGATGCAATCTCCAAATCGATCAGAGCCTTGAGGAAGTTTGTCAATAGCGGTCGCGAGTCAAAGGTGTTGAGCATGACGGAAATCATAATATCATCTTCTGAGAATGGACAGACGTGGACGATTGTCAAGGCCAAAGCAAGCTATAAGAGATCCAATCAGCAAAACTCCCAAAGTCGTTACAGTTGCATCAAAGACCTTCGTGCTTCGAACTAACTGTTGTTATTCAGGAGAACTATCAGCTTACATGCCAACAATAAAAATCAGTTACGAACATCGGCAAGACGAACATTCCTGTTCTGTACAGCAGAACGCTCCTCAGTACTGAATGTCGCGCCTTGCCCGATCACCCGAGCAAACACATGCGCAAATATAATCTTCTTCCATTTATCTTGATCATATGCGAGAGGAAGACACTGCTTGAATCCAATCTCACTATTAGCACTGACAAGATTGACGAGACCTGTGACCACGAGCTCTCGAATCAAATTGTCGCGTTGATGAGAGCCCTGTAACCTCTGCAAACATTTTTTGAGTTCAGCTTATCAATGAAAAGGACAACGAGAACATACCGCAATACCCATATACTCCGATTCATCGTCCGACTCTGCAAGCTATCAAAGAAAAATCAGATACCCATCGACTCAAGGCGTCAATGCGTACACTATAATCCGGTTGATACATCTCCAAAAATTGCAACAACATATGTGAATACTTGTTGAACTCCCTCGAGATCACATGAATTGTATCGTCACCAGTATTCAGCGTATCCGTACACCGAAGTTGGAACTTGTCGAGCATTTTTACTAGCGTCTTCAAACAAGCCACATTAAACTCGTCCACTTGTGGATCCCCCGTCGCTCCCTTGTCATTCCTATCAGTAAAGCTTCCAAAATGAGAAAAAAACCCTACAGAAACTGTAATTTCCATCCACTCCATCAACAACTCTATGATGTTCCGCCGTACGGGGCTTTCCTTCCTCAAGATAAAGGTGTCCATCCCCGTCGAAATACGATCACAAAAACTACAGAATTTCATCCTCAACCTAAATGTCGATGGTCCTTCACACCGGGAAATCATATTTGTCAGCGACATCAATGTCGAACTGATATCAAATGTCATTTTCTCTTCTAAATTCCTTTCATTTTCTAGAATCAGCTTCAGAATAGCGATAAACTTGTAAACCACGACATTCAGCAGAAGAAAAGAAAAGAAAAAGACAACGATACTGCACCTGTTCCAGAAACAACAAATACTCCTCATTCAGTTCCTCCCGCTCATATGCTCTAGTTGTTTCATCCAAATACTTCAACGCTCTCGGATACAACCTGGGATGCAATTCCACTCCAAGTGCTTCTCTCGCAATATCTCTGGTTGCTACATCCTGAACCGTCAAAATCTTATTCAAGTCCGAAAGGAACGGATGCAAAAGCGGATGGAGACTGTCCAAAGTCAGTATTTCGTCCGGAAGGATTTTGGGTGGAATTATGGAGATGAGCTGTTTCCGCGCTTCTTTCGTGTTTTCCAGACAGATGTCGCCAAATGCAGCCATGAAGAGTGTGAGATTCTGCCATTGAAATTTCTGGTCCTGAAAATGAGATGATGATATAGTACCTAACAGAGACATTTAAAGACATACTTGGTCTTTCCAAGGTTCCTTTCCCAGGCGGGAAGTTGAACTGGGATCACGAAGCATAGCCAATATAGGTTCAGTCAATGACCTCCATCGTTTATGGCACTCATTCCACACAACAGCGTCAGTCACTTGACACTGTGCCAATGACCTCAGATGCTTGCGAATCCGTTTTTGATGCCCAACACGACCTACACATCATCAGCACAACCAAACTGAAGACTTGTAAAAAAAACTCACCAACAACAGTCACCTTGGGGTCACCCAGTTGACTAAATACTCTCGCTCGTTTAGCGTAGTCCTCGGGCGATATAAATCCAATCTTAGGAGCATCGGGTTGTCGTTGTATCATAGCCAAATGTCTTAAACCTTTTGCAGCCATCTGTGAGATCGTATTATTGGATGAAGTCAAAGTCACAGTGAACGCAATTTCGGCCAGGACGAATGCAGGAACTCGGTCAGCATCTAGTTGAAGATTCTGAACATGCTGACCCTGATAAATATAAATGAGGCCCCAAGGACGTGAAAAAGAGCAGAGACAAACCTCGATCTTGACAAGATATAGATCCAACACTCGAATTGCCATAGACACCCATAACCTCTGCATCTGGATATTATTCCTTGCCCTCAACAAATTCGTCGATACAGTCAACAGCGTCGCAGGCCTAACCAAAATCTTTATCGTAAATTAGACCACCCAAGATATAAATCACCACCCACATCGAAGCCTTGATCAACTTTGACAATG
>Ga0153995_1000074_pt1 | contig 18090 bp, 13 predicted proteins | sample TSNC079MetaG_FD_104678 | JGI IMG/M metagenome (GOLD analysis project Ga0153995, IMG submission 104678) | Attine ant fungus gardens microbial communities from North Carolina, USA - TSNC079 MetaG | ecosystem: Host-associated > Fungi > Mycelium > Unclassified | place: USA: North Carolina, Lumber... | reverse complement strand
TGCCAGCCATGGCGCTCAGCGACCGCCTCAAGCTCGCGGCGCTGGTTCTCGACCGTCTGGCCGGTGGTCGAGACGCGGAGGTAGAGGGCGACGCGCTTGGTCATGCTTGGGTTCCTTGCCGGGTATCGCGGTGGTCGTGCGATGGCAGGAGTCTAGGCGGATACGAAAATCAAATATATTTCGTATGCCCTAACGGACGCTTCGAAAGGCACGGGTTGCCTCGGCTTTTCGTTGACACTTCGGGAGGGGTTTTTCGTATGCCTTTGGCAGATTGCGACGCCTTCGTTTATTGTCGAGGCGCCAGCCGTTAGCAGCACAATATCTCAAGCGAATGAGAGCACTTAACGACCGATGAGGCTGGCCACGGCGAATCGACTGACGGGGGCGGCAGGAGAATGGCACGAAGGCGGTAGAGGTTGCGACTCGGATTTGTCTGGTCAAGTCCAAACTGGACCTTCAGCGGTTCCCGAGATCTCCCGCAGTCGCCCACTCGATGCCTGTCCCCCATTTTGATATTCCACAACGATCAGAGGGGGCGCACGGGGGATGAAGTGCAAGCCCAGCTATTAAGTGGCCGCTCGCATTTCTGGCGGAAAAACAAAACGCGCGCCCAGGACGCTTGATGTGGATGACTTCTGCCCAACGTCCAACTGCCTTAAGGTCTATGGCTGGACAAGGCTGGGCGGCAGATCGGACTGGGCTACGCCCAATATGAGTTCGCCGTGCTGTTACCGGTCATGGGTTCACCCTTCAGCCGCTAGATAAAGCATGGAGCTCCGGCTTCTGGGAAGGTTGAGAAGGCCGTGGCGTAATTCGGTAGATGTCCCTCGTCGCGCTTTCCGGTCGTTGGTCATGCGCCATGCTGCGCACTCGGCTGACGTCATAGCCGAACCCTTCCAAAGCATATTCCAGCTTTGATAACGTCACATATGGCGCGCAGCTACCTGACCACAACTGCCGAAATTGATCCCAATTCCTACTGATCAAGTCGTGCAAATCACTCTCGTCAGACCTCTCGGGGGTCTTCAATGCCATAACGCAGTCCGACAGCACGACGGGCGCGTGTTCAGCTTTTAAAACGACCTTCGCTAGCTTGGGCCGGCCGACCCTCGGCAGCAGGACTGCGGTTCCCGCAACTAGTCGGCCTGTCAAATCGAGTGACCATCGCGTCGGCTCCGCGAGCCTGCCCTGAATAAGGTCGGTGCTGTGTATAAAAGGAACGCCTTGCTGTATTCTCGTGCCCTTCGCGTCAGGAATAGTGCCGCGCATAACAAGTAGGCGACCGCGCGAAATATAAGATGGAGTAGTGGTAGGGCGAGACGCCAGCGGGTAGCTGTTCGCCCGACGCTTAATATGCACTACGTTGATGGTGACGGAGCAGCGAGGAAACGCCGTTGACTTGGATGAGCCTATGGGTTTGATCTCCCACTTCCGCTCCAATGCCGCGCGGAGCGGGGCATCCCGTTCACTTGTTAGGCAAGAGCTGGGGAGGATAGCGATCAACTCTCCATCATGTTGGAGGTAGGATAAGGCCTTGGCGGCAAAGGCCAAAGCTCGACTGCCGGCGACTGGCCTTCCCTCGATTTCGACCGTGAACCTGGTATTCCCTCTGCAGCTGAATGGGGGATTAAGAAGAATTAGGTCGAACGAACTCGGCGCAATTTGGCTCTCTGATCTCGCCCCACCACTAAAATGAAAAAAGTCGTCGTGCAGGAGCGTGGCATTGGGAACGGCATTTTTGAGTGCTGCAATGGCAACTCCATCGACATCCATTGCAGTCAAATCCGCGCGGGGCCATCGAGCACGTGCAGATTTAAGCAGAGCCCCGTCACCAGCTGCAAAATCAGCAATTCGGCTGGGTGCTGCTGCTTCGGAGATGTTCACAAGCAAAGTAGCTAGTTCGGGAGGAGTGTAAAAGCTGTCCATCGCTACGCGGCAATCCCGACGCTTGTAGCCGCCATAAAGTCAGAAATCCGGTACACTAAGCACCGATCCGCACCGGAAGTGCGATTCTTCTTCCGTTTAACGTGATCGTACACAAGCTCGACTGAGGCGGAACTGCCCAGTGCGAAAAGCGTGGCTCCGAGAGCATGTGGTTTTGTACCCACTAACCCGATTTTGAGATGCTCATCAGCATATTTGGCGGCAATCTGCTCCAGTGCATAGAAAAGACTGAATGGACAGTTTGATTTTGCGAATTTGATTTGGCGATGCGCACCGGTTCGTTCAAGAGCTCCTGAGTTGCCGAGATAAGCTTGGAACGGATAGTCCGGCTGAAAGCCAGGAACGCCGATAATGGGGATCGTTTTGCGCTGCAGCGGTTGCACTTCCTCCATCATGTGAGCGAATCGTGTCCCTTCGAAACCGAGGAGAGGCACGAAACACACTTTTTCCTCCGGCGCATCGTTCAGGCTCGCAAACAGAGGCATCGGTGCAATGCCTTCTATACGCTCGCTCAAGTCGTAGACCTCCCCGAAACGAGGGGAGGGATTACGCGTATATGATTGCGGCTCAAGATAGACAACCCGAATTTCTTTTCCCAGCGCGAGGAACACCTTGGTCAGTGGCGCCCATGTACTGTGGCTCAATCCGGTCATGTCGAGGTAAAGCGGTCCATCGCCTAGGCTCTGCGCGAAATCGCCGACCGCAGCCTCTCGCCGCAATACTACTCGCGGGAAACTGGCGTCGTCGGTCTCGATAACAAAGCGTTCGACCTCACGTAGCTCAATGAACCGCACGCCTACGACACGTTTTCTTAGATCGCTGGCAAATACGCTGCGATCCTCGGCGGTTGTTCCAAAAATATAAGTGGATCCAATCTCGGGCTGAAATGCGTCTCGTAGAATAAACTCGTCCGTAAACAAGGGCTTATCAACAAGGATCATTTGTAGAAGCTCTCAAAAAGCTGGAGCTGCTCCGGTAGCGCTGTGTCTTCTCTCTGATCATACTGGCGCAATATCTGGCCAATTGCAATTTTTGGCTCATCCACAAGGGCGAGTAATTGTTGGGAGGACAATTTCATCTTGCGCTTCGAGCGATGGCTAAACGTGAAGAACGGCGCGTATATGGGATGGATTGAATAGTCGTACGACTTCAATTCCATATCGGTCTGCATGGACCGCTTGTTTGAGACGGAGCGTACAAGAGCGAGATGCATCACAGCTGCGGCTAGTAACGGCTCTGCCCGGCCTAACGATTTGTCGTCGGGGAGATGAAACTGATTAATCTCTGGCGCGTGACGTTGAGGGTGTTGGGCGAGTACCTCAAATATACGTCCAAGACTGAGCAGGAGTTTCGTCAATTGTGCTCCGTGCACAGAAAGTCCTTCAAGCTCCGAAAGATTCTTTCTTCCAACATATTGGGCTGCCTTTGTTTGCACATCGGGCGAGATGGGGTGACCAATAGGCATGTCATCACGCTGATGCAGCAGCAATGCCTGTCCAATTAGTTCAAGCAGATACCGGATATTGCCGTTGGCCAGAATTGTATAGGTTCTCCAGCCGCAGTAATATTTACGAACTCCGGCCTTTCCCGAGCGAATCAAGAATAGGATCGAGGTCTTGTAATTGTTGTAACGATCATTCCAGGCCGCTGGGCGGGTTATTCGATCGTTCAATGTCGAGCGCAAGCTTATATTGGAGGTGGTCGCCCAATAGTCCGCAAAAAAGAACTCCAAGGGAGAAAGATCGGATACCTCTTTAGGATCAATCCCTCCATCTCTAGCTGCGGCGCGTAAGCGGGGAAGGTGATCGGCAATTCCCAGAAGTTCAGCCTCTTCGTCCAGGCTCAGGTTAGGTAGAAGGCGTGAGATATCAATGTCAGTCGGAAAATCACGTGCGTGCCTTGCCCTCAGATTGCAGACATCTGCAGCAAACCGCACGAAGTTTTCACCTTCCAGTCGCTGTGCAATGTCGATGCGCTCATAGTCCGCCGGACTGATAAGTTGCTCGTTCTCGTTTAGCGTGCTTCGACGACGCCAGCCGAGCTCGCGCACTCCAACTTTGAAAGTATACGATGAGCCACAATGTTTGATGAGCGTATTGAAGATCGCCTGCTGATATTCCAGGAGGTTCTCAAATTCGTCGATTACGAAGAAGAACGATTTCGAATGAAATGGTGCGAGTTTCAGAAGCGATGAGCACAGTTCGTCAATAGGCTGCCCCTGGACCGACATCGGGGGCATGTGGTCCGGGTCGACATTGTTTAGGAAGGACTCAAATTGCTTTCGGGCCCTGTCCGTGCCTCGTGCTAGGTCGGTTTGACTTCTGCAATCTTTCAGGAAAAGACTCGCTCCAATATCGCGGCAAGCCTCTTCGCTTAACCTTTGCGCCTCTGGGAAAAGATCATAGTACCACGAAAGAAAATCGAAAATCTGTCCGCATAGAAGTAAATTGACGTAGTGCGCAAACGCGCGGGTCCACTGTTTTTCCTGGAGTTCTTCTCCACGAAATGCGGTGACCCTATTGGTGTTGATTCGATGATAGAAGCCATAGTACGGCCACTGTGGGACATTGCTCTGGTGAGAGCCCTCGAGTTCAAATTTGCCGTCGTAGGATAGGCATCGCAGAACTGTTGTCTTTCCGGTTCCTCGCCCGCCGACAAGGACGCAGGGGCGCGGAGTTTCAAGTTCCGGATAGTAGTTCGGTTTGGCAAAGAGTTGGAAGATGGCATGATTGAGCCATTCAGCACGATAGAGCCCGAACGCGCTGCTTCCTATGGTCGGATTGTCGGATGGGACTGTCATGATCGGCGCACGAGTGGCTGCCAGTTGTTGGCACAGTGAAAAAGAGGAAGCGTGGCGTCGGGCGTGGAGTGTTCAAATGCTAGGCCCAAGCCGAGCTTATGGAATCCTCGCCAGTCCATTTGCCCACCACTGTCGTCGCCATACCCCAGTCGTCCACTTGCACGCTGGATGAAGGCGATGCCATTTGCAACCTCGTCCTTAGGCCAGAGGTGACATGCCGCATTGGTCCAATTGTATGATTCGGGTATCACGTTTCCGGTTGCTAGCATCACTGATGGACACGCACGGGAGATGCGTTGTCGACCAAATTCGGTGAGAATTGCATTGCAATAGACAATCTTCGGTCCCCTATTCGACGGCAGATCACTGAATGCCATACGAGGATGACCTTCGACCGAACGCCTCCGCCTCCAAGTCGACAGAAACTGCTCGCCTGATCCTACGAAGTCATCGACGAAGATGATTGTCCCCTCGTAGCCATCGGCCGCAGCCTTGAGTGCCTGATCTGGCGACATTATCTGATCCTCCGGCATGCCGAGGATTTGCCGTGCCTTTCGAGCAAAAATGTAGCCGCTATCGGTAGGATTGGGATCCTCGCCCTGAATTATCGTAATGTGAGCCCGCTGTAGGAAGTGGTTCCATGATCGATTTGCGTCCAAGCGCGAGCTACACCCAGCACGAATCCAATTTGATAGGCTCTGAAAAGCCGCGAGAAACAGCGCGTCTACGAGCGTGTCGGAGAAGAACATGAAGTGAGCCAGCATGTGCGCTGCATAGGGGCGATCTGATGAATCGAAATTCTGAAGCCAGCCGCCGACATCGATTTTCCCCGATGGCCACGCATGCAGATCAATAAGCTTCTCACAAGCATCGACTGCCCCCACCTCTGTGACCAGCATTCAAGCAATTCCCCAACGGCACACAATTGGTCATAGCAGGACTTGGATTGTGTGAATAGGTGCAACCGTAGGTAGATCAGTGCAATCCCAGAGGGCTATTTTGCCGCGTCACTGAAGGGTAGGATGAACGCCTAAGCGCGTAGTGCCATGGATCGGATTCCTGTAGTGTTTTGTCGGTGACGCCATAGCCCGCCCTTCCGCGGTGGCGAGGATGGCTCGGCAATTGGAGCTCTCAGGCCACCCTTGCCGTATGGGCACCGAACTAGCCCAGACGACGCTGACGTAGCGACTGCGCGGCCGCTCCCCGACGACAAGACGAGCCGGTTGTAGCTCGGCGGCTCGCCATACGGCATTCTGATTCCTGGCTGCGGCGGGGTATTCGGGGCTTGGTGCTTGAAGGACATTCAAGCCAGCAAACTGAATTGATCGTGTGCAGTGGTCGGAGCGAATGGCAGGCTCGACTAGAGGACAACCGGCTGGTACAGAAGGCACTTCTGACGGGCTTGCTAAATCCGCAGAAACGTTGGATTTCGAGAGGGTCATGGCTCAGTCTCCCCCTCTCCGCCATTTATCTTATTGATTTTGTTGTATTTTAAGCCGCCTGTTTGATGGGTCGAGCGGCTTCTGGTGTTGGCCGGATCGAGGCCCTCGTTGACGGGCCACGATCGCGGCACTGGGGCGTCAGTTTTCGCTGAGGTTGGGGCGAGAGACCGACTTCAGATGCCAGTGATCGCCAGCTGACGATGCCGTCCCAGATTCGTTGCAGCGCTCTGGCACACGGAACTTCTCAGGCGCTCCGGTGAAGTCCATCGTCAGGAATTTAGGCGCGTTCCCGCCATCGTTCACGGACTTCGGCCAATCGAGCTTGCTAAGCCCGGCTGATTCCTTGGGAGACATCAGGACCACGATGATGCGCGCCGGCTCTGCTGCCCGCTTCTGGTCGGTCAGGACGTCCCTTGAGAGCTGTTCCCACTCGCAAAGCCGTTGATGCTTGCTGGCCATCTGACCATTGCCCCAACTCGTCACGCCCTTAGCTTCCACGAGAACGATGGTCCGGTCGAAGGCAACGACGAAATCGAAGTCCTCATGCGCTCCTCGAATGAGGCGATGTCCCGCAGCCGTGGGAACTGAGGGATTCTTGAGTATGGTCGTGCTATCGATGTCCGGCGCGCTATCAAGCGCCAGAGCGCCGAAGAGCCAATCGATGTGATAGTCGAGCGCCCACCAGGTGTCGGCAGGAATCTCGGTTCCAATTTCTTTGCCGAGATTCCGCCTGAATGATTCCGAGAGCGGCAATTCACCACCGTCTTGGCCGAGTGCATTGCGTATCAGCCAGTAGCGTTCCTTACGATTGAAGAGCTTGAGACACTCCACCAACGTCCTTGCCATTCGCAGGCCCCCGGTTTCCGCGATCCAGTCCAGGCGCCATCCTTGGCACCCCTCCAGCCCCGTCCTAGCACGTTCGGAAGCGCAACCGGCAGTCGGTGCGCAACCGGAGAGTGTTGGAATGTATGCCGTGCTGCTCAGCGTATTCGTCTTCGGCGAAACGCCGCCCAAGGTCGTGATGATGCCGTTCGTGATGACAAACGAGCGCTGTGAGGCGATGCGTGCCGAGCAGCCGGATTCGATGGAAGCTGGCATGTCGATCACGACGATCTGCTATCCGCTCGATGGCGACAAAGTGGAGTCGCTCCGGTTCAGCGCTGGTGCCGTTCTGAAGGGCATCAAGTGATCCTGAGGGAGGCTGTCATCGCGCTGAGTAGAAGCATCAGCGCGCAGCATCGAAAGCCCATCCCCGCTCTCGTCATCGCGAGAAAGGGCCTCGGTCAACGCGCGCCCCTTTCTCAAGCTGCCCGCCTTATGTAGGAGAAATGCACGGCTAGCACTTCCAAAATCGGATCGGGTTTTGAACGTGCTTCAGCTCCGGGTTCGTCACTCGTTTGCCCCGTTCGCCGACATACAGCGCCCAAATATCGGGAGGTGCTTCTGTTCCGACAAAGCCAACTCGATGGCTCTCGGAGCCGTCGGCGTAAGGAATATCACGGAAGTTCTCTGCAGTCGCTTGCATCCATTTGGTCGGTCGGAATGCTCCAACCACCACGCCTCGAACGACTGCCAGAACGTATTCTGCTTTTTCAGCCCGTCCCTTCGAGACCCGCCAGCAGTAGCGAACCAGATTGTAGATCGCCTTTCGATCTGATCGGTCGTCGAGCTTGTTGATGTTGATCAGGATGAGCGCGTGCTCTGGCGCGCTAGGAAGTTCGGGCAGCGCGTATTTGTCGAGGAGTTCGGTGTGATTCATCGGGCCACGATCGCTACTCGCGTGGCCGCCTTGAATGTTGGTGAGGCCTGGGTAGGCGTCGATAAGTGCTGCCTCAACCTCGAAGACCGAACTGTCCGGGATCTCGTGCCGATGGATCACGTGAAGCACAGAAAGGCCAGCATTTTTTATCGCCCGGATACGATCTAGCTTAGCACCGAGCGTCTGATCGCTTTCCTCTGCGACATCTGGAACACCAGCCGCGTGATCGAATACGCGATTATTCCGCCCCTTGCCGACGTAAAATGTCTCCCCATTGCGGGGATCGATAAGCCGGTAAACATAGTTACCGATCTTTTGGCAGACTTCTTCAGGAAAGTGCTGATTCTCGGTCATGCTTCTCATCGCGCTTAACATTTGACAGCAGTGTAAATCCAAGCCGAACAACGTTCCAAGCCGTGGATTTGATTATTGAATCAAAGCTCCGGAATGTGCCTTGGACGGCGTGCGGGGGCGTCCTAGGCAATGTGCTCAATGACCAGGAGCACAACGTGGCAACGATCCGAAAACTCAGAGGCAGATGGCAGGCTCAGGTTCGCAGGCGCGGGACGAAACCTCGCGCCAAAAGCTTCGATACGAAGACCGAGGCCGAAGCCTGGGCACGCGCGCTGGAAGCCGAGGTCGACAAGCACGGTCTGGCACCTGACACGAAGATCCTCGAGTCCACCACGCTGGGGGATCTTCTCAAGCGCTACCGGGAAGAGGTCTCGCCGACCAAGCGTGGTGCTCCGCAGGAGATCCAGCGCATCGGCGTCCTGGAGCGTCACGAGATCGCCTACCGGACGCTCGTAGGTCTATCTCCGTCCGACATGTCGTCATTCCGGGATGAGCGTCTCGCCTCGGTCAGTCCCGCGACGACGCTGCGCGAGATGGCGATCCTTTCCCACGTCCTTGAGGTCGCCATCCGGGATTGGGGATTTCCGCTCGGTCGCAATGTCGCCAAGCTGGTGCGTCGACCGACCATCAAGAACGAGCGGAAGCGTCGTCTCCAGAACGACGAAGAGCAGCGCCTGCTGCTCGCCTGCGACGGGGGTAAGACGCCCTATCTCCGGACGCTGTTGATCCTCGCCCTCGAGACGGGAATGCGTCGTGGTGAGCTTCTGGGACTGACCTGGAGCGATCTCTCGCACAACCGCCGTGTCATCACCTTGAATCTGACCAAGAACGGTGAGAGCCGCGAGGTGCCGCTGTCCCAGCGTGCGTTCGACGCGCTGGAGAGCTGGAAGGCGTGCGCCAATCCGGACGAGCCGCGCATCTTCCCGATGTCAACAGGATCGCTGGAGCAAGCCTGGCGGCGCCTGCTGGTCAGAGCTGGTATCAAAGCACTGCGCTTCCACGACCTTCGCCATGAGGCTGTCAGCCGATTGTTCGAACTCGGTCTGAACGTCATCGAAGTCTCGACGATCTCTGGTCACAAAGAGCTGCGTATCCTGAAACGCTACTCGCACCTCTCCGCCGACAACCTGGTGGCGCGACTGGGGTAGGGCACTCCGTCACCTGGAGCCCGGAGGATACGAAGTCTTAGAAAATGCACGCGCCGTTCTAGGGGATGCCTTCTGGCGCCGCGAGGCTATGGACAATGAGCCACCGCTCATCGTGGTGTCCCTCGTGCAACTGCTCTTGCCAGACGTAAACACTTCACGTCGTGGAGAGGTCTGCCGGCCGTGTATATCATTTGCCTGTCCGGAGAATGTTCTTATCTCCAATAGGAGACTTCTTGTCGCTAGCTTTACGCCAGGTTGACGGAAACACACGAAATTTGTGCTTTCGACGTTATTGGAAACGAGCCCTGGCGCCGAGTTCCGCTCTGAGCAGTATTTAGGAAGGCAGAAACGGGCCTGTGTTTGGGCATTGCAAGCCCTACCGTGCCACCGCTGATCGTCATTCATATTCCATAAGCGACTACCTGGATGAGGAGTGCGCCTACGATCTGCAGCGGCGATCGCAGGCGTCATTGGCGGTGCTCTTGGTATCTTTCCGCCTCGAATGGAGAAGCGCGCCCAGCGACTCTTAGAGCGCACCGGAGCAGATGCCTGCCAAGAGCGATGCCGGAGCCTGTGGGAACGAGGTGGATAGCCGATCAGTCAACCGCGCTCGGCTGCCGGCCTTGTGTCTGGACGACATTCTGCACTAGTCCAAAGCTCCCTTTTCATGCTTCCCGAGAATCCATTGGCGAACGCAGCAAATCTCATTGCAATCAAGTCCGGCAGTCTCCTCGGCAGTCTCACCTACCGCAAGGAGTCACTAACGAACGGTCAGAAGCGCTTGGTTGACCGGTATGCGCTGGAGCCCGAGATCGACCTCCAGGACTATACCTGCCGCGCTGTGATCGACTGGATTTCGATCCGGCTATGTCTGGAAGCAGAGACGCAGCATCAATGGCTGCAACGAATTGTTGCGCCGTTCCTCGGGCGCAAGGCACACATTGAGGCATTGGATGAGCGCCCCGGTGGCGTTGCCGACCATTTCGAGCTTCGTATTCAGGAGCCGGATATCCTTATTTTGCGCCGCATCTGTCGTGCCATCAACGAAAGGTATGCTCTCCAGGCGCCGCCGATAGTAGCTGCGATTGAAATTAGCGTCGACTTCACTCCGAAGGAGCCGGATGATGTTGCACGCGCTAAGCTTCTAACAGTGCTTATGCGCCATTTTCAGCCCAGCCGGGATGTTATGTCCAACAGGCTAGACCGCCCCCGATTCACATTCGGACGTGCGGCCGGGATGACTGTTGGAGTCGTTGGGCACCGGAAGACGGGCGGCGACAGTGATCACCTCCTGATTTCAACAGCCGGGGATCGTCGACCCTACGTGGATGCGACCTACTACGTTGGAGCAGATGATGCCGGTATGCGGTGGCGTATTATGGACAAAGTCCTGGATCGTCAGAACCATGAAGCCGGAACACGTCTTGCTTTGGATGATGCGAAGAAGCGCACCAGGATTGAAGTAACCCTGGACCGCTCTGAGATCACAGCCCTTGGCGTGGACGACCTGAATGACCTCGCTCAGTTTCCATTCTCGCGGCTGCAGAACAGGGCATTCACGTTCATGCTGCCGACATTTCACGACCCAGCTCGTCTGAGGGCATGCTGGCGAACGGCGATAAAGGTGTCCCGCGATCGAGAGCGGATGCAAAAGTTCTTAAATGCCGGGGTCATAGGCTTGATGGCGATGGATGGCGCTCTCGGCCGGCAGAGGGACAGGCTAAGGCGCGCGTCGAAGCAGGATCTAACCTGCAGAGGCTTGAAGCTGAGATCGCTGCCAAGAGTGGGCAAAGGCTCGTCTGGAACGTTTGTAGCTTACCAGGTTATGAATGAACGAACAGGGGTAGCGCTTCGTCACCTTGGTGAGCGTGTAGCTGCTGCCTTTTCTGTTGCTGACGAGGAACTGTGACGTGTGGCAGGAGTTGAATAGATAAAAGCATATAGCTCTAACAAGTTATTAGGTGGGAGATGGGCCGATAGATGCCTATTCCTGGCGCAGAGCGGCTTAGCGCTTCCGTCGGGAGGCGCGGTCTTTCGATTGCCGGTAGGAAAAAGCTGTCGATCTGCGATAAGAGGCCTGTAGTTCGAGAGCGCCGCGACGCTAAATCGGCGCGACTATCTTAAATCGTCTACGGTGACTCAGGACTGGCTTGACGCTCCGGGGTGCTGTCCGTGCATTTGCGTTATCGACGCTAGCCAGTGAGCTCCCCTGATTCAGCAATCGCTACGTGAGACCCGGTGCTGGCCTGACTCAGAGCCCGATTGCCTGGCTGAGCATCTGCAGAGCGAGACATCGCACGCCTATAGCGTGGCGAGACAGATCGAGTGGCACTTCCCATCTGGGCGGGGCCACTCCGTCGACGAGTGCGATCGCCTACGGTGACTCAGGGCTGGCTCGGCGCTCCAGATGCTGTCCGGTAGCTGCGATGGCGCTGGTGCTCGCCAGTGAGCTTCCCTGACTCGGCAATCGGCATTCCAGCTATCGATGTCAGGCTAGCCCGAGCTGTCGCCTGTTTTTTGCCAGGGCTTCGGTTGCCCACGGAGCCCAGAGCTTCAGAGGCGGGAGCCAGAACCAACCGCTTCCGGCGTCGCCTACAACCTCTGCTTCGCCGCTTGCTGCACATGCCGCCGTCAGCAAGCAGATCCAGGCTGCGCGTTTCTCGTGATCTCTTTCGGATATGATTCTGGCCAGCAGAGCTGGGTTCTCCCAGCCTACAGCGGCCATCACCGCCTCGAACGTGCCTTGTCGGATGGCGTGCTCATACAGCCAGTCGAACTTCTTGCGCTTTCCGGCAGCGGGACCGGAGAAGCAGGCGTCTGGCAGGAGAACACCGAGGAAGGCATTGGGAAATGCCTCGACAATCGAGACTCCATCTCGAATTTGTCGATCCGTCTTGGAGCCAAGGGACACGAGGTGGCTCACTTGGGAAGCAGTCTCCGCCGCCGCGCGCCGCAGATCTCGACCGTAACCGTGGTGGCTCAGTCCCGGTTTGCAGCGAGTATGAAACGCCCCTCGAATGAAAAGGCGCTCACAGATCCGTTCTAGATTGTCGGAGGAGCCAACAGGCACAAGCGGCCCGTCGATCGCTATAATTGCGAACGTCGTCGCTGGCGGAATGTGCTGCTTGCGGCTGTCCCAATCAGTGTGTGTCTTCGACGCGCCGAACTCGGTTCCGGAGCTCCAGGCGACACCAGTAGTCGGTCGCTTCCGGGAGAAGCCAACATCTATTCCCAGCAAGGCGATGTCACGCATGGCTCAGCGTCGTCGACGGAGATTCTAGGGGCACTGGACTGGACACCTGGTCTGCGAATTTGCAGCACGATAAACGGCGCGGTTTGTGATCGGAAGAGGTCAGGTGCATTCTACCGCCTCGTCTGCGGCTCGATGTCGGGGCGTCTGTGGACTCTCCGGGCTGGCTCCGTGCTCCGGATGCTGTCCGGTAGCTACGATGGCGCTGGTGCTCGCCGGGGAGCTCCCCTGTCTCGGCAATCGATCTTCCAGTGTGCTCCGACACTGTGATGTGCGCTGTGTCATCGCCGGGGCTAGCCTTGCAATTGGTGATCTGACACCCTGCCAATGAGGTCGGCCCCCAGCCCAAATCAATAATCTGTCCAGCGCGTCAGGTTGCAGGCTTGATGGGAGGCGCCTCCTGTCGCGCGGGCGATAGCAAGACAGATATAAGGACGGAACGTGTCTCGACTTACCGATTTGATTGCTCAGGCGAAGGCAAAGGATGCCAACCTTGGCGCGGAACTAGAGAGGGAGTTTCGCACCCTCGCGAACCGCCGCTCCTTCGGGCTGAACTTTGAACGGCACCGCCCTGAAAGCGTCGAACTGGCAGGCCGACCAATTCGCAAAGGCGACAAGGTGCGCGTTCTTCCACCGCGCGGAGAATCCAAGAAGGGCGATCAGCGGCTCTGGATGGTGCGCGCGATCCAGCGCGTTGGCGACGAGCGCCTGGCCGATCTGGTGACGATCTATGAGGTCGAGGAGGAACAGCGGACCGTTGCGGTTGATGACCTGATCGTCGTCGCCGAGTTCAAGGACTATATCTATCCCGGCCTTGTCAGCACCGGAAAGATTACACGGGGCGGCGATAGACCGTTTCATACGGTCATTAATGGCGAGAATTTTCATGCGCTCGAGGCATTGACCTATACGCATCGAGCCAAGATCGATGCCATCTATATCGATCCACCTTATAATTCCGGAGCCAAAGACTGGAAGTATAACAACGACTACGTGGAAAAGGACGATCTTTACCGGCATTCCAAATGGCTTGCGTTCATTGAGCGCCGATTGATGATTGCGAAAGAGTTGCTGAATCCAGAGAATAGCATCTTGATTGTAGCGATCGATGACAAGGAGGTAAATCGTCTTGGGTTGCTCCTTGAGCAAGTTTTCCCGGAAGCAAATATAGATATGATAACGACCGTAATTAATCCTAGGGGTAAGTATAGGAAGGGGCAATTTGCGCGCTGCGAGGACTATCTATTTTTCGTTTCGTTTGGATCTGCTGCCGTTAACGGTGAGCCGGATGACGATTTCTCAGAAGGATCGTCGATAAGCTGGAGAACCTTGCGGAGAAGTGACATAACCTCAGCGCGAGGCACAAAAAAAGGCGGGACAGGCCAGTTTTATCCAATATATATCGGCTCAACCGGCAGAATCGAACATATAGGCGACGCGCTGGGCCATGGATTAGATAGAAATGCGGCTCCTAAGATTGAGGGGCTCACCCCAGTATTTCCTCTGCGAGATGACGGAACAGAAATGAATTGGGGGCTTACGGGGGCTTCGCTGAAACTATTGCTTGGTAGGGGCTACGTCCGCGTTGGAAGGCATACTCCGAGTAAACCTCAAGCCTATGAAATTTCCTATTTAACTTCTGGTCGCATCACGGATATTGAAACAGGGCGCGCAGTTGTAACCGGCGAAAACGCTGATGGAAGTGTGATCGCAAGTTATGTTACTCATAAGATAAGATATCCGGTTTCGACCTGGTTGCGCCCCTCTCATAATGCAGAAGTCCACGGAACAGAGTTAATAAAGCAGATTTTGGGAGAAAAGAATTTTCCTTATCCGAAAAGTCTTTACGCTGTGGAAGATTGTTTGCGTTTATTCATCGGCGACAAGCCAGATGCACTTATTCTCGACTTTTTTAGCGGTTCTGGCACTACGGCCCATGCGGTAATGAGGCTTAATCACCAAGATGGTGGTAAGCGTCAATGCATTTGTGTGACCAACAATGAGGTCGGCGGTGATGAAGGGCTTGCCCTTCGCCGCGAAGGCTTGCGGCCTGGCGATGGGGAATGGGAAAGATGGGGAATATGTGAGTATGTAACAAAACCCAGGATCGCTTCAGCAATATCTGGGCGACGACCTGACGGTGAGGCAATCGAGGGTGTGTATTCGTTTATAGACGAGTTCCCGATGGCCGAAGGCTTTGAGGAGAACGCCGAGTTCTTTACGCTGACGTATGAAACGCCAGTTTCCGTAAGTCACAACCGCGCCTTTGCGCGGATCGCGCCGCTTTTGTGGATGCGGGCGGGCAGTGCTGGGCAACGGATCGAGACGCTTCCCGACGCCGGATGGGAGGTCGCCGACAGCTACGGACTTTTGACTGATCTGGATCAGGCTGCGCCCTTTTGCGCCAAGATCGCCGATAAAGGCATCGTGCGCGTGGCTTACGTCGTAACGGATGACGAACGTCGGTTCCAAGCCGTCGCGCAGCAACTGCCGGACGGCGTTGAGCCTGTCCGACTTTATGAATCCTATTTGACCAATTTCCGTTTTTCGATGGGGCGCTGAAACATGAAATTCACGCTCAAGGACTACCAGAGTGATGCCGTCGCCAAGGTTTTGGCAAACTTGCGCAAAGCGCGTAAACGCTGGCATGAGGATTCCGACAAGAACGCTTTTTCGCTGACCGCCACGACCGGTGCCGGCAAAACCGTTATGGCGGCAGCGGTTTTCGAGGCGCTGATCTTCGGCAATGACGAATACGAGTTTGAGCCGGATCCCGGCACCGTCGTTATCTGGTTTAGTGATGACCCTTCGCTGAACGAGCAGTCGAAATGGCGCCTACAGGAGGCGTCCGATAAGCTGACCGTTTCCGATCTTGTCACGGTTGAAAATACGTTCACACGTGAACGTCTGGAGGCCGGCAAGGTCTACTTCCTCAACACGCAGAAGCTGTCCAAGACCAGCCGTCTGACGCGCGGCCATGATGCCGACGATCCCGGACTTGAGACGGCCGACGGGCAGATGATCATGCCCGATATGCGTGCGTATACCATCTGGGACATCATCCGCAACACCATCGAAGATCCGGATCTGACGCTGTATCTCGTTCTGGATGAGGCGCATCGCGGTATGAAGGATGGCGGCATTGCCATCGCCAGCGGTCGCCCTACGATCGTCAAGCAACTTATCAATGGGTCGGGAAGCACGCCTGGCATTCCGGTCGTCTGGGGCATCTCGGCCACTGTGCAGCGTTTTAACGACGCGATGGCGGGAATGCAGGACCGCACGACAATGCCCCATGTCGTGGTTGATCCGGCGCTGGTTCAGTCGTCCGGACTACTCAAGGACACGATTGCTCTGGACGTGCCTGATGAGAGCGGTGACTTCGCAACCGTTCTTCTGCGCAGAGGCACCGACAAGCTGCGGGAAATAACCGAGGCTTGGGCAGCCTATGCGCGGGACCAGGGCGACTTCAGTAAGGTAATACCGCTCATGGTGTTGCAAGTGCCGAATGCGCCGGATGCCAAGCTGATCGGCGATTGGCTCGATGTTATTTTTGATCGTTGGCCGAGCCTGACTCAAAATAGCATCGCAAATGTCTTTGGCGAACACAGGACCGAAAGGTTCGGCCGGCACGAAGTTGCATACATCGAGCCTCAGCGGGTTCAGCAGAACAGCTCCGTTCGCGTTTTGGTTGCCAAGGACGCTATTAGCACGGGTTGGGACTGTCCTCGAGCCGAGGTGATGGTGTCCTTCCGCGCGGCTACCGATAAGACGCATATCACGCAGTTGCTGGGGCGGATGGTTCGAACGCCTTTGGCACGACGGATCGCGGGAAATGAGCGGCTGAACTCGGTCGACTGCCTGCTGCCGTATTTCAATAAGGACACGGTTGAGGCGGTCATCACGGAACTGATGACCGGCGGCGATGATGGCGGCGAACTGGTCGGTCGGCGCATTCTTATCAATCCGCGTGAGATGACGCCCAACCCGGAGCTTCCTGAGGCAGTCTGGGAAAAACTTGTCTCGCTGCCTTCGCGCACGCTTCCAAAGAAGCAGGCGCGCCCCATTAAGCGACTGACGGCACTTGCGCATGAACTAGCGGCCGATGGGCTTTTGAAGGATGCGGGCAAGATCGCGCACCGAAAGATGCATGAGCGTCTCGACCAGGCGAGGGATGCCTTTGCGGAGAGGATCCAAGATGCGCAGGCAGCGGTTCTGACCGTCGAGGGCAAGACCGCTCTGGCAGACGTCAAGACGAAGGTCATGACATTCAGCGATTTCGTTGAGGTCGCCGACTATGCCGTGATTGAGGACGCCTACAAGCGCGCGGCACGCGCGATCAGCCCCGACGTAGCGCTGACCTACGCGGAGCATCTGGCACGGCAGATGGATGAAGCCGAAGACGAAGAGGAGGCGCTGATTGACGCGCACACTGTCATTGCCGCGATGGGGCTTGTTCCGGCCATCAAGACCGCACTTGAGGCCTACGCTGAGGAATTGGCACGGGAGTGGCTCACGAGCTATCACGACCAGATCGCTAAACTGAAGGACGAGCGGCTGGACGTATATCGCCAGATACGAGAAATGAGCGCCGACCCGTTACCGGTCGAGATAATCCGCCCTCATGTCTGGCTGGAAAAGACGGCTGTGCGGGAAAACGGCAAGGAGGTGGCTCTACCGCGCTACGAGCGTCATCTCCTTTGCGACGAGAACCGCTTTTTTCCGCAGGATTTCGCTTCGACGTGGGAACCTGCGGTTTTACGAGCGGAGCTGGGGCGCAGCGAGGCGATCGGCTGGTATCGCAATCCGGCTCGGTCCGGTCAGGACTCGTTGGGAATCATTTATGAAGATTCCAACGAGAACCGGTTGATGCGCCCGGATTTTATCTTCTTCGTGCGGCTGGAGGATGGAAGCGTCGGCGCGGACCTCATTGACCCGCATGGCGACCACCTCGCGGACTCATTGCCCAAGCTTAAAGGGCTGGCGCGGTATGCTTCCGAAAACCTGGCGATCTATCGACGGATCGAGGCGGTCAACAAGACCAAGAGCGGCAGCTACCGCGTTCTCGACATGACAGACGAGGGCGTGCGTAACGCCGTCGAAGCCGCGACTAGTGCCGAGGCACTTTATACCGGCTCACTTGCCACAGATTACGGAATCTGATGGTTCGCGCCTAAGCGTAATCGTGGCGGCACGCGTATGCCACACTCTGCGTGCCACCACGATGTCATCCCGCGCCGACCCATGTATCAGGCCAATCGCGCCGATTGAGCGCCACCGCGGAGAGGTGGCAGAGTGGTCGATTGCACCGCACTCGAAATGCGGCATACTCGCAAGGGTATCGGGAGTTCGAATCTCCCCCTCTCCGCCATTTAACTCATGGATATTGTTGG
>Ga0153995_1000073_pt1 | contig 18128 bp, 23 predicted proteins | sample TSNC079MetaG_FD_104678 | JGI IMG/M metagenome (GOLD analysis project Ga0153995, IMG submission 104678) | Attine ant fungus gardens microbial communities from North Carolina, USA - TSNC079 MetaG | ecosystem: Host-associated > Fungi > Mycelium > Unclassified | place: USA: North Carolina, Lumber... | reverse complement strand
GAAGATTTCGCGACCGTAGGAAAGGGAGGGCGTATCATGCAGATCAACGCAGAGGGTGTCCTGAAAACTCTCCAGGCTGTCCAGGAAGCTAGAGGCAAGAAAGTGCGAAATTTTTCACTTGATATCAGATACATCCCGTTCACTAGTTGACTTAGAATACCGATCGGGCAGAGCAGATACGCATTCTTGAGAAGCTTCTTCAAGTCTCGGCAACTACTTATCAACGCATTCGTGTACTTCTTGCCCTCATTTCATGTCGATTCGACTATAGTTCCTCCGCTTCTTCGTATATGCCGGTCGACTTGTGGCTGGCTGCACAACGAGAAGTTGATGAACTGATTTCAATTATCTCTTCCAGTTCTGATTATTCAATTCAAGAAATTGTTGATGATTACGACGAGCTCATTGAGCGGACCCCGCAATCAGAAGGCGGCCTTGTACGGATTTGGGGCAGCTTCATCAGCTTCATTGATCGACTGTGTGACGAGTTCACGCGTAGTCTGCAGCATATTGATCCACATGGAACTGAGTACGTCGAGCGACTGAAGGATGAGAAAGCTCTGTATCGGACAATTTGTCGAACCCAGGCTTTCTATGAGAAGACGAAGCAGGACAAGATGAAGCAGGACGATTCGCTTGTTCGTGTAACCATGCGACGACTTGAGCTTATCTATTCTAAGGTATGCTTCATTACATCTTCCTCTGTAGTGGATGACAGATCCAGTCAGCCGACTCCCGTGGTCCAAGCTTTAGAATCTGCCGTTGAGGCATCAGAAATTAAGCCAAGTATCATTCTCTCAGACTCAGGGGATTCGTCTGGCCTTGTTCGCGCTCTGTGCGTTTACCTTTACAAATCCGGTAACAGTTTGTTACGCACCAGAGCCATGCTCAGTCAAATCTATCACTCTGCCCTCCACAACGATTTCTATACTGCTCGTGACATGATGCTTATGTCGCATCTTCAGGAATCAATTCATTCAGCGGACGTTGCAACGCAAATTTTATACAATCGCACAATTGTTCAGCTTGGACTTTGTGCATTCAGGTCTGGGTTGATCAAGGAGACCCATGTAACTCTACAGGAAATTTTTGCTACTCAGAGAGTGAAGGAATTGCTTGCTCAGGGTGTTCATCAACAGCGCTTTCAAGTCCTTAGTCCCGAGCAAGAGAGAGCTGAGAAGCAAAGGATGCTTCCTTTCCATATGCATATCAATATCGATCTTCTGGAAGCAGTTTTCCTTGTCTCTAGCATGCTCATCGAAATTCCTCTACTCGCGAGCATTGACTCAGAAGAGCAGAAACGGAAGGCGATATGTAAACCATTCCGAAGATTGCTTGATTTTGCCGATCGGCAAGTCTTCACGGGACCTCCAGAAAGTACCAGGGACCATATCATGCAGGCAAGTAAGGCATTACAAGATGGTGATTGGATAAAGTGTCGGGACCTGGTCCAAGGCATCCCAACATGGGACTTCATGTCAGATTCAAAAGCAACCAAAGAGATGCTCGCAAAGTATGTCAGTTAATCCCTTGACTCGCCGATTCTAATTAGCGTATCTAGACGTATACAGGAGCAGGGCCTTCGAACCTATTTGTTCGGCTGCGCTTCTCAGTATAGCACGCTCTCACTCTCCTTATTGTCGCGTGCTTTCTCTCTATCATTGAGGGTTGTCACATCGATTGTCTCAAAGATGATTTGGAACGAGGAGCTTGCGGCTTCTTTGGATCAATCATCAGGGGTCATTGTGTTTCACCGCATCCAGTTGACTTCACCTCAACAACTTGCTCAAACGATTGCGGAAAAGATCGGGAATCTGGTTGAACAGAATGAGAAAACATTAGATAACAAATTTGGCTCCAACAATGTGTGGTCGGATCGTGCGGATGGAACAAAAGGGGAGAAGCGCGGAGAACAAGTCCAGGAACGACGTGGTCATGGTGAGCGAACTCGAGGTATGAGGGGTACGTCATTGCACTTGATCTTCGATCTTACTTCGCGCCAATTAAATTTCAATTATAGGAGGCATTCGAGGCCGTGGTGTGCGATTTTCCCAAGGTCTGGGCAATCAAATGCCCGGTCAGATCTCTCAGAGCGGATGATGAATTTTTTTTTCTTTACAATGCCTGTATATCCCCTATTCATTTATCCCGAGGCAAGTTCCTTCATTATTCATCGCCATTGCTCTTTTCGAGTTCGTCATCACTTTCGGTGATACTAGCAACAGTCCAGTCCGTATTTTCCAGTTTTTCATTCTTGAAAATATCTATGCAAGATCAGTCACAAGCTTTGCAAATACAGAGAAATACACAACCTCCTGCATTAACTTCGTAACCAGCTTGCGTGACACAGCGGTTGAGTTGTGCCTTGGCACCGATTTTCGAGTTTTTCCCTAGAACACAGTCGTCGATTTTGGCACTGATAAGAGACTGAATGAACGTAATGAGATGAGACTCAAAGACACGTACCTATCCTCGACGACACAGTGATCAAGTAATATACAACCTGAAATCTTGACCATCTTGCCAATGATACAATGGCGGCCGACTATGGATCTCTTAATGGTAGTCTTCTCAGAAACTTTGGTGGAGTCCCCGATAATAGTATCGGTCGAAATTTGTGCCCTTTGATCTATAAGGGAACGGTTTTTAGGGTCGGTAGGAAGTGTGTAATTGACTGTGGAAAGCGACTACATAAGGTCAGATGAGATAGGAGGGCAGCAAGGCGTACACACACCCGTCTATTGACATCAACATAGGAATATAGATTATCTACGCGGACAGCAAATCCGGATTCCTTCTGGTGGAAAACTATACCGACTTTAAGGCTCGCTGTCACCTTGCTCTGGGAATTTGAAGCGAGAGGCAAAGTATTGAGAAGAGTAGAATGTTGCAAGGCAATTGTTTGCGAAGATTGTGCATATGCCCCTGGGTACAGAACTTGGGAAACCAACAAGTTAAGGAAAATACCATTGCTGAGAAGAATATGGCGTACCATGTCCGTACTTAGCCCTTTTCACCTCCTGGTACTGCACTTTGCATAACCACGGAACAAACTCCTCCCGGAAGGAGTCTAGATGCTTCTTCTCCAGAAGAGCGTCAAGTATGGAGTGCCGACAAACGTACACATGAGAATCTTGATAATTGGAAGAAAGACGAACTCTTGTGTACTTTGAAAGCATGGACATTCCAAGTTCAAGCTCATCCGAATTTCTGTCGAGGTCATTAGTGGTATCGATATGCAGAAGTGTGCCGGAAGCATCATCCCAGACAATCGATGTGGACGGAGCAGCAGGTCCCCACTCTTCCGAAGATGCGGCTTTGTCGAGTTTTGTTGTGTGATACCAGCACGTTGTGGCAATGGAACCATGTGATCCGGAATCAGCGCGGAACCGATTTAGCAAGATTGAGAGAGGAAGCGAAGGTGGGGAAATGAAATCACAAGACAGAAGAACAAAGTCTTCCTGGATGCGATGGGCAAAGTGTCGGAGCAGAGTGCAGGTTCCAACACAACTGGCCACTGTTTCATCATATGTCTGAAGATCTATGTGAAGATTAGAAGACGACAAATCTGAATGTATATGATGATATAGTGCTGGTCGATGGATTGTAGGGCAGATAAGCAGAACATCTGAAGACAAATATCAGTGAACGTAGATAGAAGAAGAGAAGGGTAAACCATTTATTCCCGATTGTTCAATCCACGAAAAAGTGTAGTCTATCAAAGGTTTATTGGCCACGGGAAGCAAGGCCTTTGGAGATGGCTCGTCGCCATAGTCACCTGTAAGGGGCTGGAGCCTGAAAGGGATTAGTGAAAGTATTTCTATTTCGGATGATACAAGACACACTCGTTCCCAAAGCCAGCAAGAATTACGGCAAGAAACTCGCGAGATACGAGATCCTGTTTGACAGTATTGAGGTCCATTGAGCCCGCAAACTACGGCGACGCTCTCCTTGAACCATGTAGTCTGTTTTTCTCACGGCACTGTTGCAGGAGGTAAGTTTCATGTTGAGAGCTCTCACATTTATTACTTATGCTACTCTGATGTTTTGTGACACTGAAATACAAAGTATCTCAGCCATTACTTAACATAAGATGGCTAAGTATATCACCTGAAGTATGTGTTGAGAATATTCATGGTTTTCTACTCTACTTTTCTCTCACATCAGTGAATTTCTCTTATCATTTTCTACTGATTTCTTTGCTTAGTAAGCACATATTTTTTGTCTGCCGAGCTTATCAGGCCGAGGTAGATACTTTATCATTTGTTGGACATTATCTGTACTGGTGTACCTAGTTGAAGTGTTTGACAAGTACATCTTAAATATACTTAGTTCTATGTCTATCAGCCTGCATTGAGAACTGTTTGACAGGCGACAGCACCATTCTATTTCCTGAAATATAAGTTTGAAGTATCCACATACTGAATGAGAAACAATTGAATACTAATAACAGATTCTTACCATTCGTAATATATCCTATTGCTTGAACACTAGGCTTTAGGACATCATAACATGAACAACATTGTTCATTGAATTGCACTTTGCTCTAATGTCTCCTCCTCATAGGGGTAAACTATTAAACCCAGCTGGTCCAGCTGCCTCTTTGAAGCCCTGGTAGCCCGGAGTGAAGTATACATTGACAGTTGAATACAATACATTCATAAGCTAACTACACATCGAATCGAACAATTTGTCCCCCTCCACTCCTATCTATCTTGAGTAATCGCTTGGCAACACAGTGATATACTATACGCGAGCTGTTCAGCTGCGAGGGGTTTACAAAGTTTTCAGTTCGGTCCGCTAGCAGCTCCCTCACGTTAGAAAGAGGAAGAGAGTAGTCTGCTGTGGACGCCAAGAGATTGATCACCAGAGTAGCTATTAGAACTTGTTGGAGTGTAGGAGCATCGTGAGTAGTGACTGGAACTGGGTCATTGGAAGGAGTGGCTTCTTGCATGTTGTGTAGATAGCAACTGATGGTATTGTCAATTCAAACGTGATAGTTGACTTGAGGAACACTTGCATCAAGTCGCATGCTGAAGGTTTATCATAGAGATTAACGCTTTTAGTAGCAGCAGCGGCTATCACAAGATCAGACATTACAGTCCAGATCTTGGTCTGTAACTAGATTAGTAACAAAATCAGCCCAAAGCGACGAACACCATACGGTAATCAGTTCTATTTTATGGGTAATTGTAATTCCAGAGATACCGTCGCTGGACGATTCTTCAGAAAACGTTGCAGGCATATCGGTTCTGACGATCGGCTTCAGGGTATCATGATTAACTATGTTCCTTGTTCGTGAAGGAGGAGAATCAGGCGTATTGTAGTGTGACTGTTCGGAGGTATCTAGAACTGAAGATGATCGTCGTTCGGGAGATAAATTAAGAGTCGGACTTGTCGTGAATATGTTGGACACAGTCTTTGATATCGATGGGCTTGCCGAAAGCGAGGTAGTACTGATATCACCAAAATCCACCCTTTCGTCCATGAGTAGGCTATCGCCAGTGAACTTGAAGGTACGAGCGGATGTGGCAGGAATGTTCCAGAAATTTTCTTCCTCCGGGCTCAGTGTCGGGGAGACAAGAGGTTTGTGTGTTACGAGTTTATCGTCTGCGAGATCGAGATGAGATTTCTTCGCCTTCGATAATATGAGGTGCTGGAGGGGAGATTGGGATTGGGATGACACGGGGCAAGAGGGAAATTGACGGACTTTTGAGGTGAGTTCAGAATGTCTGGAGCGTACAATACGGATATGGCCTTCTTCCTCTTCGAGTTGAGCTTTGTAGTCAGGTTCAGTTGAAGATCGGGTCTAAAGACGCAGCATAGAATGAATGAGAGAAGCAAGTGAGTGGCTATCACACACCTGCTGGAATTGGCGTAGACGACTGTCAAGGACATCGATACTTTGCCTGACAACCGATATTCTCTCGAGGATTTTCTGTGCTTGTGCTTGCGCACGAGGCATTGGGCGGACAAATTTACTAGAGAATTGTGATCAATGCTCATAAAGCCCAGGAACCATACGAGAGAGCCTACTATCTGTCCATGTATTTCATGGCAGCCTGGGCATAGAGCTCAGGATCGAAGTCTCGCGCTCGCGACGGATCGTCTGGACGGGACCTTCTCAGGGGTGTGGCGCCATGAAAGTTTATCCTCTCTATCTCGAGAGGTTTGTCCTGGACAGCAACACGCTCAGGGTGGACAAGAGAGAAGAGGCCGAGCTCAGAAGGGTCGGCGTCGCGAATGAGGTCGCCTAGATGGGTAAGCAAGATAGCACCAGAAAAGAGGCCTTGGGGCGAGGTCGATATGGAGGCTCTGTGGGCAGCCAGTGATATATTTTTTGCATTGGCTGCCAGACGGTCGATGTGATCTGACAAGGAGGGCATTTTGTGTTTATTTTCTGTGGGATGATGGAAACCAGGAGAGTCCCAGCGCCAATTTACTATCATATCATATATTTCCTCCTCACCGTGAGCGATGTGGGAACCTCTCCCACTCATTGTCTACGGTTATGCTATCCATCCCCTCAGTCCATTCAAGCGCGAGACTCGCAGTTCCGTCCGCAACAGGTTTTCTACTGCCACCGAGGCATCCACCGACGACCAGTCAAGCCTTCTCAGAGACGTAGTTTCTCTCGAAGTCGGCGATGAGGTCTATGCATTTGAGAAGTATACTCCATCTGCGAAAGACACTATCGACGGTCCATGGTATCGAGGGTGCGTGCATTGTCCTCTCCCTTGTTCTTGGACTCAATCACCTGCCCAGGTATGTCGTTTGTACGACTCGCCGTCCTCCTGTCTCCTGGTCCGACTCTTCCCTTATGCCCTCAAAAGTCATGGAACCCCAGCAGGTTTTCATTGGCATATTTCCCGCCTCCCATATCTTTGTTCGCGATGAGCTCCCTGATGCAGAGGGCCGTTTGCCTGAACTTGTCCATTCTCTTACAACTGGGCACAATTTTGTTGATTCTGCAGCAGGTTCATGGAGCAAGGAAAGGGGAGCTGTCCCGATGGATACTGTGCCAGAAGTCAACGAGGATGCTTCCATTCATATCCGGACAAGGCAGTTACGAATAATACCACAGTCTGAGTCCTCCGCCTTTGCTTCTCGATCTGCCATTCCAGTTTATCCAACCAGCATTCGTTCAGCCAGTGTTCGCTCTGTCAGCAGCATTCGATCAGCCTCCCCTGCCTTCTCCCAAAACGACCGACCACAGCCTCCTCGACCATCAGTCAAGTCTGGCGATGATACCGCTTCAGGTGTTTGGCAGCCAATGATTGATGAAATTGCATCTGCACTTCGTGAATGGCATACCCTCATGTTTCACTACCTTGCCAGACGCGACTACAAGTTGTTCCAAGTCGTTCGTGAACATATCGAGGTCTTGCACTCTGCTCGACGTCAATTGCTTGCACAAACGTTGAATGCCGAAGAGACTGATAATTTGCTTCGGGACAGTGTAATCCGCCTCGCGAAGGGCAACCTTATTCAAGGCCTAGACGTCATCGTCCGTCATCCCACTTCCGGTGGGTTGATTAACGTCGACATCGAAAACGTGTTGGACACAAAAAGCTGGACTAGTGCTGTGCGCATGTATGCAATGCAAATGTCTCTTGCGTATCTCAATGTGCAGGACGAGGCTGAGATCAAACCGTATCGTAGTAGTACAGATCAGCTTGCTGCAGGTTCTTTACCCGTCCCTGTCAGTTCTGTCTTTCCTGAGTTGCCTCAGTTACGCCAGGGAGGCCACTCTCAATCTCAGGCAGGTCACATTCGATCTTCAGCGAAACCCTCCGCCGCCAAATTCTATCATGTCTTTCTTGACCTCGGTGCGTTTGTAGCATCCCCTTGTGCCCCGGGTGAGACTGCAGAACTCTTCTTTTCTCTTTACACAAAGCAAGGGTCTCAATTCGTCACTGAAGAGTTCTGTGTCATTCTCAACCACAACGGTGTCCTAGCACGGGAACCTGAGACCAGAATACGGACTCTTTTCACAGATCTCTCCTATTCAGACGTACAAGATCCGATTTATCTTGTCTGTCGCATAGTAAGAAATGGCTCTTTCAAAGTTGGTCCCAACAGTAGTATTGGTGGGATTACAGAGAGTGGAAAGAGGGATCCTGAGGCTATTTACAAGACGACCGAGGGTATTATGGATGTGAGATACAGTTTTGGAACTAACGGGTACCGCAGCCTCGCAGATGGTGACTCCAGTGGCTTCGTCAGGCGTCCATTTGGCTGTGCCGTTCTTGAACTTACTCAGTTGAGCAGAATGGCTGCAGATCAAAGCGACTCCACTGGGCTGAAAGAATATACGATGCCGATCTATGTCCCAACGAACGAGGCATCTTTCTCTATAATACATCAGATTATCATTAATGGCACTTCTAAAGAGTATGATAAATCGCCAAGGTATGCTTCATCTTATCCTTTGAATCTTCCGAGTGTTGATCTTCTCTTTCTATAGAGCTGAAAGCCTCGCTGTCTCCATCAAAACATTTCGCGGTGATGCACAGACGATCGTCCGAGAAAATTCCTCATTCTTGGACGATATACCTCACACCCTCCGCCTGGGTTTTCCTGACGTGGTGTTCCCCGGAGATCAACGCAATGAACTCTATATCAAACTGTGGTGCGGTAATTTTGGAGCCTCAAATAGTAGTTCAGGCAGGCTCAGTCTAGGCCGCCCTCCCAATGGGAATGTCCAGATTACCACTGAAGTCAAAGACTCTACTGGACGCACGGTTGAGAATGTCATATCACAGGGCAGCGGAGAGCCTCTCATGTCTCAATTCCACTCTATGGTCTTTCATCGGACCTCTGAACCCACGTTCGGTGAACTGATAAAAATTATGCTCCCTCCCGGCGACCAAGTGCCAAATTGGCACCTCTTTTTCACATTTCGCAATCGCAGCGGACGTGAAAAGAGTAAGGTCAATTTAGATGTCGTTGACCGACCATTTGCCTTCGCCTTCCAACCGCTCTTCCCCGATGCTAGTACCTTTATTGAAGATGGTAGTCATACCCTGGTCATGTATCGAGCTGACAAACTTAACCAGTTGTTACCGGATATCTATCTGACCTCACCCTCTACCCTGAATGTCGACGTTAAAGCAGACCAACCCACGATTCCCCCTGAGATGCAGAAACTAGTTATTCCGCTCAGAGACACCCTGACAATACGAAGTTCCTTGTGTTCTACGAAGTTCACGCAGAATCCTATTTTATTCGGGCTACTTCACTGGGAGGATGCCACCGATAAGGAGACGCTCTCCTTCCTCCTTACGCGTTTCACATTTGTCGGGGAAGGTGAAATTGTCAAATTTTTGCGAGACATTTTCCAGGCTTTGTTTGGCATCCTAATCTCCCAAAACAACCAATCTGGTGAGATTGATCTTCTGGTTTTCAATGCCCTTGTGACTGTGCTGGGTATTGTGCAAGATAGGCGATTCAGTAATTTCCAGCCTGTCTTGGAGGTTTATATCGAAAAACATTTTGATTGTGCTGCTGCCGCCTCCCATATGATCCACTCAATGAACAGGCTGCTTGCCAACCCAACTTCCGAAGGTACTGCTCCAAATCTCCGGGCAGCGCTCAAAGTCTGGCACTACATATTCAGATTCATTGCTCATTCTCGTGAGCTGCAGAAAGCCAAAGAAATCACAATTCTAGGGGGCGGGGCAACGGCAGAGCACCTGGAATCCACTTTCAAGCGAGAACTCCGTACTCACCTTTCCGAAGTGACTCATATGATGTCGCTATCGTCTCCAGCCATAGTCGGCACTCAGACAATAGCTCTTCAACATTTCACTTCAATCCTTCCTGAACTAGGAAAAATCTTTAGCATTGTAGAGCTCGTGTCGATCGCTACGACATTCGCAAATGCAGTGACCGCAAACAAAGGGAAGATAGTTATCTGGAAGCTGATTATGTACCTGCACATGGTGAAAGGTTTCTTATTCGACAATGACTATGCTCGACCTCTCCTTATCGACGCTGTTGTCATCTGGATACAACCGCATTTTGGCCGTTATGATGAGTACCTTCATACAAGTGTCAATGATTCTGATTCCGTCCGTGATGCGGCTCGCCAAATCTGGCTGGAGAATACTCGTATCTGTGTTGCAATCCTCGCAATTATGCTCGATAAGCTCCAGCATAATCTGGTGAATCCGAACATCAAAGCGGATCACCGAGCATACTGTCAAGAGCAAGAGAACGTTGAAATCCTGTTGCCTTTGCTCCCACGGTTCGCATCCTTTCCTGATGTCATTGGAAGCAGACTCACTTGCTTCAAAGATTACTCGATTCATATAGGGAACTCCAGTCGCCGGCAGCCCGCAAAATAATGGCAGAACAGTTCCGTTCACAACCAAATTATAGATTTTCTTCACCCGTCACTTTCCCGGAATCATATCCATTTTGTCTTCTAGCTCCTTTACCTCGATCTGCTGATGTCACTATCATAGCTCCCAAAGACGCAGACAATATGTTTAGCCCGGCATTGGGGGAGACTGCGGTCGTCTTCCTCGTATTGATATTAGCATTGCCAGTGAAGGACATTCTCAATTTTCTGGAATCTAGTCTAGTGATTGAAGGCCGCGATCGTTTCATCTCCTTGTTGTCTCAATTATTCAAGGTTGCCACTTCGATTCTTGACAACGAGGCTTTCCCAAGAACGTGGCTCAACATCAACATACTGGCTCACAAAGTTTTAGTCAAAATGATGGAACCTGTAGCGACCATTCTGGAGAAAGAGTTCATACCTCCCCAGGAACAGGAATCCGATTTTGATTCAAATTTATGGAGAGAGTGCTTCTACATGCTTTTGAGATTGCTCTCCTCCGAGCAACTCGTGATTGAAGAGTTCAGTCCTCAAGTTCGTGCTGTCATTGTATGTGACTACCTTCGATTCTCACTTCTTTCTCAGAAACGACGGGCCGTGTGGCGGCTCGCGGGTGACATCAGAGGTGATGGGGCTACAATCCTCTTGAGCTTGTGGCAAGCTCTAGGATCTTCGACATTAACCGGATGTACAGAACTAATCCGTTATGGAGTGAGTCAATGTTCTTGACTGCTACCATAGGTGTTTACAATAAATAGGGCTATCAAGTGTACCTTCACTCATTAGTGGGGCATGTAGTAAATCTATGCCTGAGTCACCACGATCAGCTTCGAAACAATGCTGTTCAGATGTTGTTCAACATGATTGTCACTGAATATCATCAATCCGAACATTTCGACGACATTGAAAATGAACTGGTTACGAGACTTGATTCATTATTTATGTCGGATAGCAAAGGCGATGACATAACGCGAACATTTTTCATCGACCAACTTCGTAATTTCACTACTGCCGACGTAGATGAACAGCTTCGCGATCGTATTACCAATTTTCTATATTCGGTTGATCTTTTCTTGGAGCTTCTGCTGAATATTCGAGATTTGCCCGAGGGCGAGGAGTTCCAGGAAGATCGTGTAATGGCAACGGTAAAAATAACACACTTGCAGTGGCTATCAGGTTTTGACTTTCTGAACAGCTTCGATTAATGAACTTCATTCGTCGCATTGGAAGGGATGAGATATATATTAAATATGTTCATCAACTAGTTAATGTAAGTTTTGTTACTTCTGAATCAATGTCTTGGCATTTAATATCACAACGTGAAGATGCATCTTCAGTCACAAAATTACGTCGAGGCGGCCCTCACCCTAAAGCTCCATTCAGATCTGTATGAGTGGGATCTCAACTCTTTCGTTGGCCCGATGGAAGATCTAGGGTTACCTCAGCAATCTCATTTTCACAGAAAGGAGACACTTTGCCTATTGATTTTGAATTACCTTGGTGATTACATCTTTCTGTATTAACTTTTCTTGCTAATTTTCACTCAGGTCAGGGCAAAGCTTGGGAAACTGCGATTATGATTTGTAAAGAACTTGCCTCACAACATGCTCAAGTCACATTTAATTAGTACGCCTCGTATGATCCATCACCGCTTTTTTGCTGATTCCTTTCCGCAGTTCTCGTCTTTCCGAAATCCTCAGGCATCAGGCAACATTGTTGGATCATATCGTTACCGAACAGCGTTATTATCCCGACTATTATCGTGCTACATTTTATGGGAACTTCCCGGCGGCTATCCGAGATAAGCGCTTCATTGTAAGTCGTTCCTGGACTTCTTTATTTCTGCTGACAACTTGTAGTACCGAGGTTATGAGTGGGAGAAATTCGGCGCCTTCTGTGAGCGGATGCTCAACAAACACCCTGGCGCTCAACTTCTGAAGACTCCCGGGGATCCACCGGTCGACATCCGGTTTGGCGATGATCAGTACATCCAGTGCACTGCTGTCACCCCTGAACCTGACCGCTCTTCACCGATTTTCACCAACCCGGACGTACCTTTGGCAGTACGGACGTATTACGAACACAGGTATATTCATCCGAACAACTACCATTTATGAGTCTTATCCTCTTTTCAGTGGGATCAATCTATTTTCGTCTTCGCGTCAAGTCAAGAAAACTGCTCGAGACGGCACTGAAGAAATTTGGCATGAGAAAACATACTTCACAACTGAAGAGACATTCCCCACCGTTCTCCGTCGCTCAGAAGTGGTTGGCATGGAAATTGTTGAAATATCGCCTCTGGAGAACGCACTGAACGAGGTACAGTTGAAGACAAAGGAGCTGACTTCCTTGTATCAGAAGTATCAGGCACTCGCAAAGACTGCCCAACATGTACCGACTCATGCACTTGCCATGTCACTGAACAGCGCCGTTGATGCGCCGCTCAATACTGGCATTTCATCATACCGCCAGACCTTTTTTAATCCAGATTACCTGGCTCGCAACCCAGAGCGAGCTGAACTCGTAGGAAAACTAAGACTTGCTATCGATGAACAGGCAAGTATTAACATTCTGATCTTATCGTTCTCTGTTTAACCGACATTTATCAAAGGTACGGGTTATCGATGGCTGTCTCAAGCTTCATGGGCACCTCTGCCCTCCCGAATTTTTTTCCTTCCATGAAACTCTTGAGCGATTCTTCAAGCGCAATTTCAGGGACGAAATCAAGCGACTCGCGGTTGATGTCTCCGAATCACATTCGCTTACGCGTTCCCCTCTGCATCAATCCCTTTCTTCTCCACAAAGTCTTCTCGCCGTAGACCCTGGTCGCTTCGTTGTTCCACCAATACAAGTTGGTGGTCCTATCATGACACCCTCACTCCTCAGTCCTCAATCACCTACTAGCGCAAGCAACTCGACCCTTTTGCCAACGAACACCAAACAACAGACACCTCTACAACGACATCTGGCTCATCTTGCTCGACATGGGATTACCGGTGTCGCTTCTGCGCCAGGAGACATGGTCGGCAGCGACTCCATTTCTTTAGAATCTCCGCGAAATTCCTTCATCAATGTTGGAAACAATGCTGGGAACGTTATTTCGAGTGCTTCGATAGCCCAGGCTTCGGGTGCATCAGCAGCGCCATCTTACATGGGGAGTGTGGGTTCGTTCTCTCTCAAGACCCGGCTTTCTCGGTTAGGTAGCAATGCTTTTGGGAAGCGAAACGGGTCTAATACATAATTTTACTCGTTTGAGACAGTTTCGATGGGATCTCCTCTATGCCTACCACTTGGCCGAAGTTCTTTTTTCACTGCTTAATATCATTGTTCATACTACTTGTCGCATTGTTAAATTTCTACTTCTAAACCGGGAATTATACTGTACTCTTTGTTGTAAATGGCAGGAATACGCCTTTGAACGCAAGAGATGTAGAAACAACTGCAGATAACATTACCTGATCATCGCAAATACGGAATAAAGATAAATGGATAACGTAAGACAGGAACAAATAGAATAAAAAGCCAATGAACTAGCGAGATGAAATAAACTATAGAATAGGAAACTAGAAACCTTGCTCAGGACGGACAATGTTCCTATATTTTATTACAATAATTTATGAAGGGAGGGAAGAAAGCAGGGGAAGGAATCTCATGCATTCATTCAAACATGAAATTGCTCGCTCAAAGAATTGGTTTCGATGGTGGTGTAGCTATCGTTCTCGTAGCAGCGATAATCGTAATGTGTGAAGTCATTGGTAAAATCAGGGACAACAGCGTTACTCTTGACCACGTCATACTGGGGAAATGAGTTGAAAGTATTGAGACCATATTCATAATGTTCATTTGGTTTGATATCAATACTCCCAGGATTCTCGATGGAATGAGACAAGTCGTTTGTGAATGGATACACTGATGTCGTAGGAGAAGTTGTCGTGGGACTATCGGATGAAGAGGAGAATGTGTCCGAACCGGAGGAAGGAGAGATGAAAGGGACTCCATCATGTACAGACTCGCTTTTGAGGCTAATAGGGATGGGAGGAGCACCTTGTCTCTGATTGCGCAAGACGGAATGATCGACGGCATTCACAGGTACAGACTCGTGTGAATCCAACACCGGATCATTGGAAAACGTCTAGATTTCAAGTCAACCAACTTTGTAATTAATTCAAGGTCAAGACGACTGACGTATTTGGATAATATCTTTGCAAGAGCTAGTACAAGCTGAATCCAAGGGAAAACTTTGATGTCCTTTTCTATATGCCTTGGCATGGGACTATGCATGGCCATGATGCACAAGTATAGCTTGCACACGTAAGGTTTGTTTTTGGAAACAGTCGTGGGTCCGAGCCCCTCAAGGTTGCGCCGGGTCCTATTCTTTTCTGGTACAGAAAAAGCGTTGCCTGTCAAGAACTCAAGCAAGAAGATGATATCAACAGAGGTGAAAACATAAGTATCATTTTCCTCGTCATAGATACACGAGATGACGCTGTCGTTTTCGCAATATTCGTCCTGGCGTATGGGTTCGCAAGAGACGATCAAGCGAATACCAACTTGAATTTTGTGGAAACGGACAAGGCGACGTTTCGCCTGTATCTCGTCGCGAGTCCAATCGTGGCACATGTCGGTCAAAGATGTCGTAAACTCAAGTATAGGTGTTTGGGCACCCATGCTGTCCGCAGAATCATTGTTGACAAAATTCTGAGAATACTGGTGTTTCATGCGACGCTGCATGCGCGGTTGATGTTGGCCAGTGCGGGGGCCGATAGGAGACCTTGAGAATTGGCGGGAAACGTAACGATGCTCCAGAAAAGATGAGGAGATCTTGGGGGACAAGTGGCTGGCATAACTGCACTTGTTCGGAGACTTTGGTCTTGAAGCTGGAGACACATGTAAACCAAGGAAAGATGCATATATTGGCAAAAGCTTGACATACATGACGGTCGATATTTGTATTGACCGAATATGGCTGAATCGATAACCTCATGGCTGTCGTCCAATACCTGGATGGACAAGAGGACCTCGAGGGAGGACTGAAATTCGCTTGCAGGGATGATGCCCGTCAGCTCCCAGCGACCGTACGACGAGTTGGACAGCTCGCGGACTTGAGTAGCGATGGCCGTGCGGCCAACGAGGAGGCGAACGAAACGAGGTTCATATGTACTGGACTGGAAATGGATCTGAACAGTGATGGGGACACCATACTCGCCTTGGGTAGGTGTGTAGCCTAGAACATGGATGGTGCCAAGATCCGAAACGACGACGTTGGGGGGAGCAGACGCGTCGAAGGGGGGTAAGGAAGAGAGGACAGCAGGGTCAGCAGTTGCCGGGGGAGCACTGGGGCCAGAGATAGGAGAAAGGGGGGAAGAGGCAGCGAGCATGGGGGTAGGAGAAGGAGAGGGAGAGACGGGGTCCAGTATTTATTGCAGTAGACCCTTATGTCAGCGCAACAATGACGCTGTCCCTCCTATTTCTTCAAGTCGGGATGTGAGTCTAGATTAAGTTGAATGCCGAGCTTTCCGAAACAACAAGGGCACAGCCATTAGAGGACCCATTGTATATTTGTTCGCTTCCTCTTCATGAAAGACATTCATTTATTCGTCCTGTCGACAAGTTACATGCCGAGGCTCCCACTCGCCCGTCTCCCTCCAAAGTCGCACCACAGGAGGGACATGTCCTTCAACCGATAACACACGTCCACATCCTGCGCACCGGTCCTCGAACAGCTGTTCGTATGATTTTAACAAATGCTAAAGGTGTTTATTTAGCCCTCAGCTCTCTCTGTACGAAGCAAATGGACATCTGACCATCACACCCTGCAGTCCAATCTGTGGCTGTATGTGTAGCACACGCGCAAGTTGTTGCGATAACAGTCGGAAAACCGTGTACTCTGAGTGCAGGTAGGGGGCCTTCTGAGCAGCCCAGGGGGTCAGTCATGCGTTGTTCGTTTCCTCAAGTTGTGGCTCACTGTTTCTCGTGGAGCGAATGCAGACATATTCTCGATCAAGATAGTCCCATTGGGGCCCTGATAGCCTATTGAAATGTAGATAATCATCACATCCGGAATCATGAATCTGAGCAGATTGGGTCGGTCGTTCTTGGCCTCGTCTTGTGTCCTTTTCCAGATATGTAATCTTGTGCGGTGCTCAGAATTGTGTGATTTGAGATACTCGGGTAGCTGTCCTGCCTCCAATGCATGCTTGGTCGCAAACGCGCTGGGCTCCAGCGGGAATCTGGGAACGCGCGACTGGAGCGACATTGGGGAGGGCAGTCTTGTAGAGGAGACCGATCTCATGTTTAGGAGCTCACGATCGTGCGATGTTTCAGATCACTTGCCTTTGCTTTCGGTTCAACCTCCGTGAAATTAAATTGATCTCCGTAGTGTCTGCTTTCAGACTCTGTTTTGCTCGATGCAACGCGTCCTGAATTGGAGACGAGAAGACGCTGTCTCCTATTTCCTTGAGTCGGTCGAACTCTGACCCATCTGGTTTGCCGGCATGGAGGAGCAGGGCAGGGATTTGGCGCAGACTCTGTACTTGACTGCATAGGGCACCAAGGCCGTCTATCTGGGCCTGAAGGGTCTGAACAGCATGGGGCTCCGAGGGAGAGAAATCGGGCGACATCGATCAAAATGAAACCTGGAGTCACAGTTTAATTGCTGATCGCAGTAGCGAAAATCTCTGGGCGTGTTTCAGAGTGATACCACGTGATTGTGACAATGCCGAGAATTACGGACACAGAATTTTGTTTGTGCGTACTGGGTCCTCTGCATGTTTCGCTCAATAACAATATCAATATCAAGTTCTGCCCGCCACCGTCCTCTTGTCTACTATCGCTTCTTTTCACACCAACAAAACAATCCTCCACGCTCCACTTTTTCAGCTAGCAAACTCCCAAAGTCCCCTATAACCACCCCACATCCTCACCACATCAATGAGTCTGCCCGGCGCGACATAGAGCAGGCAGAGGCCCATGGAGTTCTTGTTCCTCCTCCCACAGGTACCAATTGGTTCAGGCGCACCCTCCACAAGGGTATCCAGCTCGCGGTATTTCTTAATTTTCTTCTTTTCTTCCCACTCCGTTCATCTCCTTCTGCCAGAAATTCTATTATCGCGGTGTCAAACTTATCTTCCTCCGCCGTCGAGAGATAGCTCACATCCATGCAAGAATTAGTGCTGGAGGTAGCCCTCTCACAAGAGCAGAGTTTAGACTTATTCAAACCCAAAAGGACGACGTGAACAAGTATGTCCCCTCGACCTGTCCTCAGTATCTGTCTCACTCCCGTCGTCCAAAGGGTGATTCCTTTTGTTGTGATAGCCCTTCTTTTGGAGGAAGTCATTCCCATCATTGCCATCTATGCTCCGTCTCTCCTTCCCTCCACCTGCATCCTACCCTCTCAACAAGAACGCATCCAACAAAAAAAGTCCCAGAAAGCCTTTGCCTTTGCCGTTAACTATTCCCTCCTCTTCTCTCAGCTTAAAAGCATGGAATCACCGGAGAACTATCTACCTATTAATACTATCCGCATTCTCAATGCCCCCCTCGCCATTTCGGGGTCAGCCTTCAATATTCATAATTTTGCGTTTCTCATCTTTGCGTTTCTACCAGGCTTCTCTGTTTGCCCACCTTTGGTTTCGACACACTACGGATATACCGAATTCGACGCCGCCTAGATTTTCTCGCTGAAGACGATAGACTACTTTTACAAGATAAACCCCATTTATCAGAAAAAGACTTGACTGAGGCACTTGAGGAACGTGGCCTGTAAGTTTTCTCCTTTGCTATG
>Ga0153995_1000072_pt1 | contig 18205 bp, 13 predicted proteins | sample TSNC079MetaG_FD_104678 | JGI IMG/M metagenome (GOLD analysis project Ga0153995, IMG submission 104678) | Attine ant fungus gardens microbial communities from North Carolina, USA - TSNC079 MetaG | ecosystem: Host-associated > Fungi > Mycelium > Unclassified | place: USA: North Carolina, Lumber... | reverse complement strand
TTGACAAGGCCCCGGCCTCCCCGTATTCATCCCCCCGCGCCCAGATGGCGGAATTGGTAGACGCGCACGGTTCAGGTCCGTGTGACGAAAGTCGTGGAGGTTCGAGTCCTCTTCTGGGCACCATTTCCCAACAGTACCGTTGAAGTCCCTGATATTTTCGAGATATCAGGGGCTTAGTCCACCCCGACTGTCATACAGGGGTGCCATACATGGTGCTGCAGATGGCCAGATCTACCAAACGGCCCGGGTCTCTCAACAATCAGTTCGTACGCCGGGTCCCAGCCGATCTCGTTGATCGCCTGAAGGGCAGGACGCTTCGCTTCTCGCTCCCGAGCGGCGAACTCGGCCAGCCGGATATCCCGGTTCGCTCCAAGGCCGGCGTCCACATCGCCTTCTCCCTGCAGACTGCCGACAAAACACTCACCACCGTGCGACATGCCGCTGCGCTGGCTCAGGTCGAGGCGCTGTTCAAGGCCGAGCGCACCGGGCCGCTGGATCTCTCGTTCAAGCAGATCCAGGCACTCGCCGGCATCGCCTATCGTCGGCTCGTTGCTGACAACGAGGAAGATCCAGGCCAGCCTCACGACTGGGCGATGTTCCAGTCTCTCATCGCGGATGCGGCCGAATATCTTGAACCGGACGATGACGGCGAGATGCTCCCCTCCTACGGAACGCGCACCGCAGAGCAAGCGCTCGCAGCCATATTCGACATCGACGCCTTCTTGGCCTCCGAAGGCGTGACGCTCGCGCGACCCAGTCGCGATGCCTTCATCCAGGCGCTCGTCAGCGCGCTCTACAAGGCCGCCTCGCTGCTCAGCGTGCGCGCTTCAGGCGACTACAGCCCCGACCCGCATGCCGCCCGCTATCCCGACTGGCAGCGCCCCGAGCCGTCCGCAGAGCGGACCACGCCGGCCCCGAGCAAGCCTACGCTCCAAGCGGGCAACGTCACGCTCACTGCCCTGGTCGAGGGATGGTGGACGGAAGCCAAGGCAACCGGTCGGAAGCCCAGCACTTATGAAAGCTACCGCAACACGATGCTGCGGCTGATCAAGCACCTCGGGCATGAAGATGCATCGCGCGTCACACCGGAGGACATCATCAGCTTCAAGGACGCGCGCCTCGCCGAAATCAACCCGAGGAACGGCAAGCCCATCTCACCGAAAACCGTGAAGGGCAGCGACATCGCAGGACTGAAGGTCGTGTTCGACTGGTCGGTCGCGAACCGGAAGCTCGCCGCCAATCCGGCTGCGGACGTCACGCTGAAGCTCGGCAAGACCAAGCGGACGCGTGGCCCAGGCTTCACGGATGAGGAAGCGCTCGTCATCCTGAACCACGCCACGTCCTACCAGCGCGGTAGCGAGCGCCCGACAACAGCAGCCGCCAAGCGCTGGGTGCCGTGGCTTTGTGCCTATACGGGCGGCCGCGTAGGCGAACTAGCTCAGTTGCGCAAGCAGGACATCCGAGAGGAAGCTGGCCGATGGATCCTTCACATCACGCCCGATGCCGGCACGGTCAAGACCGATGAAGCGCGGGACGTCCCGCTGCACGCTCACCTCGTCGAGCAGGGCTTCATCGACTTCGTGACCAAGGCGAAGCCAGGCCCGCTCTTCCTCATTCCGGCGAAAGACGGCGACGTCCTGGGACCGCTGCAGGGTGTTAAGAACCGCCTGGCGGAGTTCGTGCGCGAGGTCTTCACTGACCCGCGCGTTGCTCCCAATCATGGCTGGCGCCATCGCTTCAAGACAGTTTGCCGGGACATAGGCATCGACCCTGGCGTACGTGACGCCATCCAGGGGCATGCAGCCCGAAACGTGTCTGAGGAGTACGGCGAGGTCTCGATCATCGCCAAGGGCAACGCCATCGACCGCCTGCCGAGATATGAGGTCAAATGAGTCGTCGGCCAGAAGGCTGGCAATTCCATCGGGCCCAGAAGAATTTCCGGTCAATTTCGCACTAGGCGTCGCACTAAATGCCACACATCGCTTGATATTGGCGAGGCCGCTGGTTCAAGCTGCGACCGCATGCTTCCGGGGGGATGATGACAAAGCCATTTTACGCTGAGCCGATCCTCAACTCGCCGTACCTTGTGCCGACGCGGCATCACGCGCTGGGCGAAGACGGCCAACCTCTGGATCATCCGGCCATTCAGGGCCGCCGCCCCTCCAAATACCTTGTGCCTGTGCCGCGTGGACGACGTGCCAAGGCCTCCAAACAAGAGACGCTCGATCTAGACAGCGCCGGCAACGATTCAGGCAGTTACACGCCCAACGCGCTGGTCAATGAGATCCGGCGGCACCTCGAGTCTTGGCGATCTATTCCAAATCCAAATGATTGGGGCGTAACTCCGACCACCCAACGATTGCTGCAGCACTGGCGGTCCGACGCGTTCTCCGGCCCCCGTCCGTTCTTCTGCCAGGTTGAGGCAGCAGAAACGGTGATCTGGCTCACTGAGGTTGCACGCGGGCGCCATCGCTATGCCCAGTTGTTCGGGCATCTGCAAAAGGCGAACCAAGATGCCAATCCTGAGCTCTTCCGGTTGGCGCTCAAGCTGGCCACAGGTGCCGGCAAGACCACCGTGATGGCAATGCTCATCGCGTGGCAGGCCATCAATGCCGCAAGGCAACCAAACTCGACGCTCTTCTCGAAGGGGTTTCTCCTGGTCGCTCCAGGAATCACGATTCGCGACCGCCTGCGAGTGCTCTTGCCGTCCGATCCGGAGAGCTATTACAGCACGCGTGAACTTGTCCCTGCGGACATGATGGCGGATCTCGGCAAAGCCAAGATCGTCATCACCAACTACCACGCCTTCCAGCGTCGCAAGGCTCATGAGCTCAACGCGGTCGGCGAGCGCCTGATGCAAGGCCGCACTGGCGCGCCCCTCGAAAAGCAGGAGACCGAGGGAGAAATGCTGCAGCGTGCCTGCGGCGAACTCCTGACGTTGAAGAACGTAGTCGTCATCAATGACGAAGCGCATCATTGCTATCGCGAGCGCCCCGGAACCGACGAGGAAGCCGAGGCAAAGGGTGAGGAGAAGGAGGAGGCCAAGAAGAACAACGAGGCCGCCCGTCTCTGGATCTCCGGCCTGGAAGCCCTCAAGCGCAAAGTCGGTCTACGCGCTTTGTACGACCTCTCCGCGACGCCGTTCTTTCTACGGGGATCCGGCTATGACGAAGGCACGCTGTTTCCTTGGGTCATATCCGACTTCTCACTCGTCGACGCCATCGAATGCGGCATCGTCAAGCTCCCGCGCGTACCCGTTGCTGACAACTCGATCAACAACGAGGCGCCGGTCTATCGGAATTTGTGGGACCATATCGGCAAGCGAATGCCGAAAAAGGGAGCCGGGAAGTCGGGAGACCTCGACCCGCTATCCCTGCCACCAGAGCTGCTAACCGCGCTCCTCTCCCTCTACAGCCACTACGAGCGCGAGTTCGAAGAGTGGGAGCGCGCGAACATCAGCGTGCCACCCGTCTTTATCGTCGTCTGCAATAACACCGCCACATCGAAACTGGTGTTCGAATGGATCGCCGGCTGGCAGCGCGAGCGGGAAGGCTCGATGCAGATGATCCACCGGGGCCATCTCGAGAAATTCAGGAACTTCGACGAGTACGGAAATCCCCTGCCTCGCATGAACACCCTGCTCATTGATTCCGAGCAGATCGAATCCGGCGATGCTCTGGATCCCGGCTTTCGGCAGATGGCGGCAACCGAGATCGAGCTGTTCCGGCGCGAGAAGCAGGAGCGCGAAGGCGCGGCAGCCGGTAGCATCTCCGATAACGAGTTGCTGCGCGAGGTCATGAATACCGTCGGCCAGAAGGGCCGCCTCGGCGAGCAGATCCGCTGCGTCGTATCCGTCTCGATGCTGACGGAAGGCTGGGATGCCAACACGGTCACGCACATTCTCGGCGTTCGCGCCTTCGGCACACAGCTTCTCTGCGAGCAGGTGATCGGCCGTGGCCTACGGCGCCAGGCCTATGAGCTCAACGACAAGGGCCTGTTCAACACGGAATATGCCGACATCCTCGGCATTCCGTTCGACTTCGCCACCGAACCGCAAAAGGTCGTTCGAACCCCGCCAAAGCCGATCACCAGGGTGCAGGCTGTCAAGGAGCGCGAGCGCCTCGCCATCCGTTTCCCGCGCGTCGCCGGCTACCGCACGGAGCTCCCGCCGGATCGCATTGCGGCGTCCTTCAACGCGGATTCAACCCTGCGGCTCACTCCGGAACTTGTTGGGCCGTGCGTTACGCGTCTTGAGGGCCTCGTTGGCGAGGGCCACAACATCTCGCCGGATGCGCTGGACGAGATGCGCCCCAACACCGTTGGGTTCCACCTGACCAAGCGGCTCGTCGAGCTCTATTTCCGCGAAGACGACCAGGACCCGCCCTACCACCTCTACAACCAGCTTCAGCCCATCACCCGTCGCTGGCTTCGTGACCACGTCGTGACCACGGGCGGCACGAAGCTCGGCATGCTCACCTATGCCGAGATCGCCGAGATCGCCGCCCAGTTGATCTACGCTGGCATCGTGCGTGAGGCGAGTGCGGAGGGCGCCCCCATCATCAAGGCGATCCTCGACCCCTACAATCCTCGTGGATCGACCAACTTCGTCGTGTTCAACACGAGCAAGGCCGATCTCTGGGAGACGGCGCCGGACAAGTCGCACGTCAACTACGTTGTCTGCGACAGCGACTGGGAGGCCGAGTTTGCCCGTGTCGTCGAGGCGCATCCAGCGACGCTGTCCTACGTGAAAAACCAGGCGCTCGGCTTCGAGGTACCCTATCTCGCCGGCTCCGTGGCACGCCGTTACCTGCCGGACTTCATCGTCCAGCTCGATGACGGCCATGGCCCCGACGATCCGCTCAACCTGGTCGTCGAGATCAAGGGCTTCCGAGGGCTCGACGCTCAGCTCAAGGCGCAGACGATGGAGACGCTCTGGGTGCCGGGCGTCAACAATCTAAAAACCTTCGGCCGCTGGGCGTTTGCCGAATTCCGGGACGCCTTTGCCATTGAAGAGCAGTACGAGCGATTGGTCGATACGGTCCGCAAATCCGCTTCGGTGCCTGCATGATCCGCCGACAGCGCGAAACCACGGCCAGAGCTGAAACCAATATCGACGGGCTTCTGACGCTCTTCGCCGCCCTCCAAGAGGCTCGCCTAGCCCACAGGACGATAGAACCTCAGCCTAGGCGACCGGGAGAGTCTGTCGCGAGCTTCATTGAGACCTATGCGGGAATGCGCCTTACCGCACCCGACAATCATGCTGCGCTCAATGCCTGGGACATCGCGGGGCTCAAACGTGACGAAGTAAGAATTTCTGCCGTCCTGGCTTGGGCGCTCAATTGCCGTGGCAGCCACGGCCTCGGAGACGCTATCGCTCTAGCCTTGATGGAACGGCTGAAGCAGGCGGGACACCGCGAACGACTCGACAGGTTTGTGCTTGGATCGAAATATGTCGTGCATAGGGAATTCTGCGCCTTTGGTGTCCGGGATGATCGCGTCGATGTCTCGATTGTCGGCGAGAATTGCGTCCTGTTCATCGAATGCAAAATTGACGCTCCCCCTGGCGACAAGCAGTTGGAGCGATACGCAAGCGGCGTAGCCGCAAAGGCGCAGGCGGAAGGCAAGCCGAACGGGATTGTTCTGTACCTGACGGGATATGCCCGCGCGCACCCACTCGAAAATGTCATAGCCCTGACCTGGAAGGACGTTGCTGCAGCAATTCGTTCTGCTGTCCGGCCGACAGGCCAAGAACAGGGCATATCGTCAACACTTCTCATTCAATTCGCCGACTACGTCCGTCGGCTGCACTGAGGGCACCTCATGATCACCAACGAACTGGATGAGATGCTCGTCAGACATCTCGCAGACATGGATGACGGCGCCACGCGGCTGGAAGCTATTTCCACCAAGGTCGGCGACGCAATGGACGAACTGACGGGCAAATGGACGACCGATCACGGCTGGCTGAAGGGGGATGGAGACTGGAATGAGGACGGCGATCTCAGAGTAGCGCCCCCGGAATGGAAGCCGGGAGAGGACTGGCTAAGCTGGTTTAAATTTGACTACGGCGACGGTGACGATGGGTACCCGGGTGTCGGGCGCGACTACTTCTGGCTCACACGGCTGTGCGGCGATGGCAACGGAATGACGGGCTTTCGCTTCGTTCAAGAGCAGGTCACAAAAGTCGCTTGGAAGAAGTTCTTGAAAGCACACGGCAATCCACTCGTGGAAGAGGGATTCAGGGCGTATGAGCAGTCGAGCCTGTTCCTTCCTGTGCGAATATCATCGAGCGATCTCGCCGCCGCTGTCCGGGAGGAGCGGATCGAGGAGGCCCTTCAGCCTCTGCGAGATGCTTTGGACGTGTTGAAACGGGCTCTCCCAAAATTCGACAAGCTCCTTGCTGAAGCGAAAAAATCACAGGGCGCGAAGTAATGGCCAAGTCCCCTCGCGAGATCGATGCCCTCACGCATGAGGCGGCGCGGCGCATCAACAATCCGACCGCCGAGATGGCGTCGCTCTACGAGCAGCAGGCGGAGATTCTGGGCGACGAGGACCGCGAGTTGCGGCTCGCGCGGCCCCGGCCGCTGGCGCATGGCCAGGTGCGCGACCGCGATGGCGATCTCGATCCGCAGATCGTCTGGAATGGGGTGAAGATCAAGATCACCAAGACCCAGATGCGCCAACTGGCGGAGACGGGCGAGATCGAGGTTGGCGATGCGCAGTTGGTCTGGCGCGGCAAGGATCAACAGGACTGGTCCGACCTCGTGGTCAACGTGCCACCGATCTATGTGCAGGAGAAGGTGCACCCGAAGGCGATCATCGACGATCTGAAGCGCCGCTCGGATGCGCGCCGCGAGGCGGACAGCGACGCGCCGGACCTGTTTGCGGATTTCAACGGGTTGGCCGATCCGGAAGCACGAGCCGAGTTCTACCAGCATTCGCAGCACTGGACGAACCGCTTCATCCTCGGCGACAGCCTGCAGGTGATGGCGAGCCTGGCCGAGCGAGAGGCGCTGCGCGGCAAGGTGCAGTGCATCTATTTCGACCCGCCCTACGGCATCAAGTTCAATTCCAACTGGCAGGTCTCGACACAGTCGCGCGACGTCAAGGACGGCAAGAAGGAGGACGTCTCACGCGAGCCCGAACAGGTGAAGGCATTCCGCGACACCTGGAAGGACGGCATCCACTCCTACCTCACCTATCTGCGCGACCGGTTGATGGTCGCCCGCGAGCTGCTGACCGAAAGCGGCTCTATCTTCGTTCAGATAAGCGACGAGAATGTGCACCGCGTGCGGGCTCTGATGGATGAAGTGTTTGGCGATAACAATTTCGCTGCACTGATTACTTTTCGAAAGAAGATGATGCCCCTCGGGTCTGATGTTGCAGAGGGGATCAGCGACTATTTGATTTGGTATTGCAGAGATCGGTCAAGAGTCAAAAGCCGACCACTATTCTACTTCAAGGGAACTGACGGCGAGAATGTTTGGTCACATGCCATTCTCCCAGATGGTCGCAGACATGCACTTCAAAGCAGCGAAAAATCGGACCATAGTTCGCTCCCCCACGGTGCAGCCGTCTATCAGGCGATTTCGATGCTGCCAGCACAGTACCGTAAGAATCAGGATTTCACTTTTTTCTTCGAAGGCCGGGAATGGTCGCCCCCCAAGAACAACTCTTGGAAAACCGACCGACGGGGCATGGAGAAAGCACTCCGTGCAAACCGCCTTCATCCAAGCGGCTCGACACTTCGCTACATACTCCGCCATGACGACTATCCTGTCGGTCGAATTACAAACCTTTGGGCAGACGCAAGTGGGGCGACACAGCAAAACTACGTAGTCCAAACGAACGTTGATGTGGTGAAGCGCTGCATTCTGATGACCACCGATCCTGGCGACATCGTGCTCGACCCGACATGCGGTTCCGGAACGACAGCCACCGTCGCCGAGCAATGGGGCCGGCGCTGGATCACCATCGACACCTCCCGCGTGGCGCTGGCGCTCGCACGTACCCGGCTAATGTCGGCGCGCTATCCCTACTACCTGCTCGCCGACAGCCAGGAGGGCCGCGCCCGGGAACAGAAGGTTTCGGGCAGGATTCAGCCGCAGACGCCAACCTCCGGCGATGTCCGCCAGGGCTTCGTCTACGAGCGCGCGCCACACATCACGCTCAAATCCATCGCCAACAACACCGAGATCGACGTGATTTGGGAGACTTGGCTACAGACGTTGGCGCCATTACGCGTGGCGCTGAACGAGCGACGGAAAGCGGAATGGGCGGAATGGGAGATCCCGCGCGTCGCTGGCACGCCGTGGCCGAAACCGGCAGCCGAGGCACTACCGACCGCGCGAGACGAGTCGCAATCTGAGCAGGCACGCCAGAAGGCGCTGGATGGCATCAATCTTCATCTTGGGCGCTTGTTGACGCTGGACGACCTCCCTGCAGAGCCGTTTGATCCTTGGACAGACGAAGAAGCTAGCCAGCTTCACGCTGCCTGGTGGGAGGCCTGTGTCGCGCGGCAGAAGGAGATCGATGCCTCCATCGCCCGTGCGGCCGACGTCGAGATGCTCTACGACCGCCCCTATGAGGACAAGGGCCGCGTGCGCGTCGCGGGTCCCTTCACGGTTGAGAGTCTTTCGCCGCACCGCGTGGTCACCGCACGCGACGACACGCTTGGCCAGGAACTCTCGGCAGCAGCGGGCACCATGCAGCCCTCGCCCAAGAACGTGCCGGAGATCGATTTCGGCCAGATGGTTCTCGAAAATCTGCGCACCACTGGTGTGCACCAGCAGGAGAAGCGCGACACGATCCGCTTCAATTCCGTCGAGCCTTGGCCTGGCAATTTCCTCGCGGCCGAAGGGCGCTACACCGATGGCGATGGCCGCGAAAAGCGAGCCGGCATCCTGATCGGCCCGGAATTCGGCACGCTGACGCGCAGCCAAATCACCGCCGCCGCGCGCGAGGCCTCCGATGCCCGCTTTGACGCGTTGATCGCCTGCGCCTTCAATTTCGAGGCCCAGGCGACCGACTTGAACAGACTTGGACCGTTGGCAATCTTGAAAGCACGCATGAACCCCGACCTGCACATGGCCGAGGACCTGAAGAACACCGGCAAGGGCAACCTTTTCGTCGTATTCGGCGAACCGGACGTCGACCTGATCGAGACGGCGGAAGGCGAGTTGCAGGTGAAGGTCAACGGTGTCGACATCTTCGACCCCTCGACCGGCGAAATCCGCTCCGACGACGTGAAGGGCATCGCCGCCTGGTTCATCGACACCGACTACAACGAAGAGAGCTTCTTCGTCCGCCATGCTTACTTCCTCGGCGACAACGACCCCTACAAGTCCCTGAAGACGGCGCTGAAGGCTGAGATCGACGAGGAGGCCTGGGCAACCCTCTACTCCGACACCTCCCGCCCCTTCCCGCGGCCGAAAACGGGGCGAATCGCAGTCAAGGTGATCAACCACTTCGGCGACGAAGTTCTGAAAGTGTTCGGGGTCTGAAGAATTGGATAAGAAAGTACGCATCCTGAATACTTACATCCTGAACATCACATTCCGTTATCGACCCCATGGCGCGCAGGCACACGGACGAATATTGCCGGATGGGAGCTTTCTCGTTCTGGCTGGCTCGACCGCGCTGAAGAACAGCTCTGCGGTGAAAAAGCGTGATCGTGAAGAGCGTGATCGTCTGATGAGACAGGGGATTCTCGCCGCGCATGACGATCCGGACCTGCTCGTCTTTACGCGCGATCATGAATTCGGCAGCGCCAGTCGTGCGGCCGGCATCGTGAAGGACGGAAACGCAAGCGGCCCGCAATTGTGGATCGACATCGCAACTGGCAAGTCGCTGAAGGACCTGCAAGTGACTGAACGGACCCGGTGAAGATGCCCTATTCTGCAGCTACCGTCGCCGAGACGGTCATGAACATCAACCGTCGCTATTTCTTGCCGGCGATCCAGCGTCCCTATGTCTGGAACTCCGAACAGATCGTCCGGCTTTTCGACTCTCTGATGAAAGGCTTCCCGATCAGTTCGTTCCTGTTCTGGAACGTCTCCGCTGAAAACAAGCACAATTGGCAGACCTATCGCTTCGCCGAGAATTTCCGCCAGGGTGAAATCCACAACGAGCACGCAAACCTGGACGGTCTGCAGGCAACGCTGGTGCTGGACGGCCAGCAGCGCCTCACATCGCTTCTGATCGGATTGCGCGGCTCACTTACGGAGAAGGTGAAGCACAAAAAGAGCTCAAGCTCGGGCGCTTGGAAGACCAAAAAGCTCTATCTGGACCTGCTCGTTGAGCCGGACGACGTGTTCGACGAGGACGACGAGGAGCATGATGAAGAACTGTTCGCGTTCGAGTTCCGAGAAACACCTCCGCCGCAGCTGCCGGGTCAGCTATGGATGCGGGTGGGCGAAATACTTGAACATAGCGAGACGGTGTCGTTCGAGGCCTACAAAGCGAAGATGCTCGGCATCCTTCGCATCGACGCTCCGAAGGCCGAGCGGGACATTGCCGAACGCAACCTTGATCGGTTGCATCGGATGGTATGGCGCGATGAATCGGTTTGCTTCTACACCGAGACGCTCCAGGATTACGACCGCGTTCTGCGCATTTTTGTCAGGGCCAACGACGCTGGCACGAAGCTAAGCAAGTCCGATCTGATGATGTCGATGATCTCGTCGCGCTGGTCACAATTCTCTGCACGCGAAGAAATCGTCAACCTTGTCCAGGAAATAAACCTGGAAGGACTACGCCGAAATGCTGTCACGCGCGACTATGTAATCAAAGCAGCCCTGCTTTTATCCGGCCTCAACCACCAGTATCAGGTACGAAACCTTACCCTCGCCAATATTGACGCAATGCAGGCCGCCTGGCCCAGGGTGAAGAAGTCGCTTCGCTCCACATTCGCGCTATTGAACACTCTAGGCCTTGACGAAACGAACCTTACATCGTTGAACGCCACGCTGCCCGTCGCGCTCTATCTGCACCGGACTGGCCACGACCTGCTTGCACAGGACACGCCATTCAATGTGCTCAACACCGAGCGAATCAGGCGCTGGCTTATCGCGGCGTTGCTGAACACAGTTTTCGGCGGCGCATCGGATGCGACGATCACGGTCGCGCGACGTGTCATCGAGGGTACGGGCACGGGCAGTGATTTCCCGCTTCTCGAACTAAATGCTGAACTGTCCCGTCATCTTCGACGATCCTCGGCATTCGAAGATAATACCATCGATGAAGTGCTTCAGCTTCGCTACGGCCAGAAGCTGACGTTTTTGGCCCTGACGCTGCTCTACGACGAACATCGCTGGGGCAATATTCCGCATCATATCGATCATATCTTCCCGCAAGCCGTGCTTTCTCGTAACGCGCTGATGGCTGCCAACGTAACGCAGAGCAAAATTGACGAACTCCGCGAACTCGAAAACCGCTTTGGTAATCTTGAACTTCTGTCAGCGCCCGAGAACTTGGAGAAGAACGCACGGCAATTCAGCAGCTGGATAAGAACCCGGGATGGGGGCTTTACCGCCCGACATAGTATTCCGGATGATGATGGACTGCACACCGTTTTGATGCTGCCCAAGTTTGTCGCAGAGCGCGAGAAGCTGATTCGCAAACGACTACGAAGACTCCAGTTCGATCCGTCCTCCACGCAGAGCACATGAAGCATGCCCACGATCCTCGCCGACAGCTTCACGTCTTCCCTTGCCCGCCTCGCCAATGACGAGCAGAAGCAGGCGAAGCTGACGGCGTTTGACCTGCAGACCAATCCGGACCAGCCGAGCCTGCAGTTCCACCGCATCGACAAGTCGAAGGACCCGAACTTCTGGTCCGTGCGCGCCAGCCGCGACCTCCGCATCATCGTGCACAAGTCGGGCGACAGCCTGATGCTAGCTTACGTGGACCATCACGACGAAGCTTATAAATGGGCTGAGCGACGGCGGATCGAGACACATCCGACGACCGGGGCGGTTCAGATTGTCGAAGTTCGCGAGCGCATCGAGGTCGCGCCGCCCGTGCAAACCTCCCAGCAGAGCCTGCCCTTCGGGATTGTCACAACGAGGGTGGCTCCACCTGCGCCTCCACTTTTCGAGAAGCTGACCTCGGGTGATCTGCTTTCCGTTGGCGTGCCGCAGGATTGGCTCTCCGACGTGGCCAAAGCCAACGAAGAAACGTTCTTCACGCTTGCCGGCCATCTGCCTCAGGAGGCATCGGAGGCGCTGCTGGAGTATGCGGCGACCGGGATCCTACAAAGAGCAGCAGCGCCCGTAGCCAACCCAATGGCGCATCCGGACTCCATGCGCCGGTTCCGCGTTCTAGAGGGTGTTGACGAGTTGCAGGCAGCCCTCGATGCGCCGTTCGAAAAATGGGCCGTCTTCCTGCATCCTCTCCAGCGTGGGGTGGTCGAACGCGATTACTCGGGACCGGCCCGCATTGCCGGATCAGCTGGGACCGGCAAGACGGTGGTTGCTCTCCACCGCGTTATGCGCATTCTCCGGACAGATCCAAACGCCTACATTCTGTTGACGACTTTTTCCGACCCGCTGGCTGGGGCGCTTCGACGAAAGCTGGCGGTTCTTTCCGTCGATCACCAGTGCCCCGAAAGCCGTGTGACCGTGGCTTCGTTCCGTCGGATTTGCGAGGAGCTCTATGCGCTAACCACAGGCCGCAAAGCTCATATCGCCGACCGGGACCAAGTTCGTGAGTTGATCGAGAAAGCCCGACAGGATGCTAGTGTTCAAGGCTTTACCTCCCGCTTTTTGGCTTCGGAGTGGGAGAATGTCGTCGATGCCTGGCATATCGCCGACGCCGCTGCCTATGCCGAAGTGCCCCGCATGGGCCGCAAGAACCGGCTAGGTCAGAAACAGCGAGAAGTGCTGTGGCAGGTATTCTCGCGGGTACGAGAGTCGTTGAAACAACGCGCGCTGTTCACGCTGGCATCGCTGTTCGAGGCTGTCACGACAACCTACGCCGCACGCTCGGACAAACCCTTCACCCATGTTGTTGTCGACGAAGCGCAGGATCTCGGCGTTCCAGAACTTCGTTTCCTTGCGGCGATAACGCCAGACAAGCCCGACGCGCTGTTCTTTGCCGGCGATATCGGTCAGCGCATCTTCCAGCAGCCATTCTCCTGGAAAGAGCTTGGCATCGATGTACGGGGGCGATCCTTCACGTTGAAGGTCAACTATCGGACATCGCAACAGATTCGGGTGATGGCCGACCGACTTCTGCCGCAGATGATCCGCGATGTCGACGGGCTAGAGGACGACCGGCGGGGTGCAGTATCGGTTTTCGACGGACTGGACCCAACTGTCGTGATTGCCGAAGACGCGCAGGCCGAGCGCGCAGCTGCCGCAGCCTTCCTCAAGGCAGCACTGGCTGATGGCATCGCCCCGCAGCAGATAGCCATCTTCGTCCGGTCTCCAGAGTTTCTGCCCCGTGCTCGGGCTATAGCCGATGCCGCAAGCCTGCCATTTCGGACCGTGGCTGCACAGAAGCCCGACGAGGACGTTCTGGCTCTCGTAGGCATCATGCATCTGGCAAAGGGATTGGAATTCCGGGCAGTCCTCATCATTGCTTGTGACGAGGGCGCCCTTCCGCTGGCGGCTCGTGTGGAAGAGGTCGCCGACGAGTTCGAGCTAGACGAAGTCATAGCGACAGAACGACAGTTGCTTTACGTGGCAGCCACGCGCGCCAGGGATCGATTGTTCGTGTCGGGTGTGGCCCCCGGCTCGGAGTTTCTCGAGGATCTGGTCTCCAAGCATTGAAAGTTCGGAGCTTGCAGATCGCGAACAATGCAGAGGTGTGGAGCCTTTGATGGCGCGTGAAGCGTCGTTCCGAACGGGCATCCGAGGGCATGAGGCCTTACGGGTCTTATAGATGGAAGGAGGGGGAGGTGATGGTCAGCTCATGGCCACGGGAATGCCCGCTGGGGTGAACTCCCGAGAGACCATCTCCATCATCGTCCTCCCCTCGTCAGCCCTTGAGCGGGGAAGGAGAAGACCATCATGCAGACCGAGGGCCACCATCCCCCGAGCCTTCATCTCCTCAAGCACACGGACGAGGATCTCGCTCTCCCTGTGCATGAGCGTCAGGCCGAGACCCACGCCGAAGCACGGCCGGAGGGCGGGATGCTTCTGGAGGATGGCGTCCTTGGTGAGCTTGACCGTCCAGCCGGTAGGGAGGATGGCCGAGGCGTCGCCTCCTTCAATAGCCGTGGTCAGCTCCGCAGGCCATGTCGAGCGGTGGAAGTCGTCCATGAGCAGGCAGTTCACGGCCATCTTCACGGCCCTACGATGCCCCTCCAGGCCAGGGATGGCATAGAGGTCTCCCTCCGGAGCAGCGGCTCCGACCGAGGCATAGGCGAGACGCGGAAACATGGAGGCGAAGTCGAGATTGGCGACGGCCTCGCCCTCGATCCGTATTCCCCGCCGCCGGTCCTTCCGGAGGTTCTGCCAGAAGCCGCCAAACAGCCGCCCATTGCGGTCGAACCGAGGTGCGCCATCATCGCCCAAGAGCGTGAAGTAGCGCGCCATGGAGCGGCTGTGCGGGTCCACGAGGCCAAGGCCGTCATCAACGAAGGCGATGTCAGCCTCGCCGAGGAACGTGTTCAGGCCGCGCACGGTGTCCCGAATGGCGATGGTCTCGGCCGTGTCGGCGTAGTCGACCAACTCCCGCGAAACGACCAGTCCATCACCGACGCGAAGGTGCTCCTTCTGACTAGCGATGACCACCTCCTCCCCTGCCTGACGGCCGATGTCCGCAAGCGTGATCTCCGCCTCCCTGACCGCCCGCGCGAATGACTCTGTAGGGGCCAGAGACGACGCTACACCGCGTTGCGGAGAGTTCCGCCACTGGGCCAGCCCGAGTTCGTCGAAGCCGTGCAGGAGCGTCCGGAAGGGTTTGCCGAGGGCTGGGTTGTCATAGCGCGTTCGGCCGTTCCTTCCGTTGCCGGTGAGGATGGCCAACCGTCCAGTCTCCGGCGGCATCAGGACCGCATGGGCGAGGTTCGCAACGGTCACCTCCACGGCGGACAGATGGTGGCGCTGGTCGGTTTCGCGGCGCTTGCGGGTGCGGGTTCCTGCGGCCTGTTCGCGCTGGTCGATGGCGGCAGTGATATCGGCCACGAGCTTGCGCAGCGCGGGGCCTTCCGCGCCCCGCCAGTCGTCAAACCAGCGGTGGCGTTCGTGTGTGGTCATGGGATGTCCTGTGAGGGGAAAGGAATGCCGAGAAGGCGTCAATGAGAACAGCGACGGGGGCGCGCACGCGCGAGCGCAAAGCAAATGATCGCTGGCTAGCTTTTCGAGCGCGCCCCATCAGGGCTTATTGTTGGGCTGTATTGATCGGCTTCTCGGCTGCCTTCTGCCAAGCCTCCAGCGCCTTCTTTTCGGCGATGAGCGTCGCGTACGCGTTGCTGAGGTCTTCCGGAAACGGAACTGAGGTGCGGTCGTCGGCCCTTGCCGTGGCACGGGCGCTTTCGTTCAGAAGATAGCCACCCGTTGTGACGATGGCCGGGATCACCTCACCAGCGAGCCAGTGGCGGAACTCCTTGGCCTGCGGCTGGTGCGAGGACATCAGAAGCAGATGGACGCCCTTGCGGGTCAGGAACAGAGCGCGGCCTTGCGGAACGACGACCGGAGTAGAGGAACATTTCATTAGGGTGGACCCGGCCAGAACGATCCGTTCTTCTTTTGGGATGCCGACATGATTGAGAAAGACCGACGCGCTGCCCGAGGTCGAGTAGCCGAGGGCATGAAGGACATCGATTGCGCTGAGCAGTTCGCCGTGGTCGGGATGATCCACGGCGCGGACTGCAACGGCTTGAAAGGTCTTGGCGGTAAGGTCGAGCTTGGCGGTCATGTCGGTGCTCCATGTGGCCCGTTCGGGCGGCGCTGGTGAGAATTCCTAGGGTGGCCCCTATTCGGCATAAGAGCCGGCGACGGGGCGCTGACGGCGATTTCGAAGGAGGCCTGTGTGCTCCTAGGGTGGGCTGTAATTTCAGGTTGTGATTTTGCAGGAGCGCGCGGCCTATTCGTGTCATGGGAGGAAAGCACGATGCTCCCCTCCCGTGGCCTCCGTCACAGCCAGGCGAGCGCGAGTGCGGGTGCCCGATTGAAGCGGGATGCGGCCCAGGCCAGACCGCTCGGGGTCCACGCCGTGTGGGTCCGGACCGAGTTGCCGTAGCGCTGGGTGATCACCTTGAAGTAGCCGCTTCCGGCGAAGGCAGCACGAGGCAGCCACTGACCGCGACGGCCCGTTCGCAACACGCCTTCGGCATGGAGATGAGCGTGCAGTGCCTGTGCCGAGCGGAAGCCGAGGTGATTGGCGACCTCCGTCGAGCTGAACGTGCCGTCCGAAGACATCAGGCTATCGAAGGCGCTGGCCTTGGGCGCCATCGTTTCAAGCTCCGCATTGGCGACGCTCAGTTTGGCCTCGGTCCATTCGCGTTTCTCCGCCTCGTCGGCAGCCAGCCGCAGGGCCTCTGCCAGCGTGGTCGGAATGACGGGCGCGGCCGACCGAGCGGACCGGATCTCGGCCTCCATGTGGTTGAATGCTTCGATATAGGCGAGCTTGAACTGCAGCGCGCCCTGGGGCCGGTGAAGCCCATCGCCAGCAGCGTGAAGCCTTCCCGTGTCAGGTCGAAGGAACGGTATTCGCGGCCGCCGGAAACCGCAGAATACGGGCACAGCGCAAATTCGCGTTCTGCTTCAGGGGCGGCTGCGAGCAGTTCGTCAATCGCGCGGATCACATCAGCATGGCGCTTGTCGAAGAAGGCGGCCACGTCACGGCTGTTGGCGAAGACGCCGCCGTCACGAACAATGATGACAGGCAGGGCGATGGCATTGGCGGTGGAGATCTGCGTGGAAGCGTTCATGGATGAGCTCCTGTTCGACCTGCGGTTCGCAGGTTCGCGTTGTGAGAATTGCTAGGGTGGGGGGCAATCGGCCTCGCGGCCCGGAAGGCGGCAGGCGGATTGGATGTCGAGAGGGATGTGCTTGGGCGCGCCTGACGCGGCGGAGCGACGAGCGAGATCCGCTCAATGCGACGTCACGGGTCAGGCGGTCAGCGGGAGGCGATAAAGGCCGCAACGCGGGCGGGGGAGATGCAACGGGAGGTGGCGGCTTACGGAAGCGCGGGGCGCAGAAATTCATTACGTAGCGGAAGATGCGCGCCTGTGAGATTTGCTAGGGTGGTCCGTATTCAAAAGTTGCAGCTTCGCTCTCTGCAACTGTTGCGAACTCGGTCCAAGTCCGGCGCGCCAAAAGTCAGCGCTGTGGCGGAGGGCACGAGCAGCTCCCGCGAGACCCCGATGGGAAGGGAAAGTCGGTACTTCCGCAAGGACGCGATCACTCGTCGACGCCCGCCCGGTTTGCCGAGGTCGAAATGCCAAGAGTCTCGCCTGCGATGTATCAGGCCGCCGTACGACCTCCCTCAGCGGGGGCGTTCTAGTTGCGATACATTATGCGGAGCAGGCGAAAGCGGGACGGCGCGGTTCGGTGCGTGTGCCGCAGGCGCGCCACCTCGCCCCGGCCTGTGGCAACTTCGGTGGATACGGACAGATTTGGATCCGCCGGCGAAACGGCATCACGGGGCGGGTGCCATTTCCTTCACGATCCGGTCGACCGTGCTGACACCGATGCCGAGTTCCTTGGCGATCTTCACCTTGCCCTTGCCGGCCGCGCGGGCCTCCAGCACGGCGGCATGAACGCGGGCCCATTCGGCGGCCTTCTTTGTGTCCTTCTCGGTGCCCTTGGCGGGACGGCCGAGCTTGGTGCCGTTGGCCTTGGCGCGGGAGAGACCGGCATTCACGCGCTCGCGGATCATCTCGCGTTCGAACTCGGCGAACACGCCCATCATCTGGAACATCGCCTTGCCGGCTGGTGTCGACGTGTCGAGGCCCTGCTGATGCAGGTAGAGGTCGACGCCCTTGGCATGAAGCTCGCCCAGGAACGTGAGAAGATCGGTCAGTGAGCGCCCGAGACGATCCACACTCCAAGCGGCGATGAGGTCGATCTCGCGGCGGGCGACCGCCTTCATCATGGCATCGAGCCCTGGGCGCTTGTCCCGTCCCTTGGCTCCCGAGATGCCGGCATCCTCGAAGGTGGCGACCACCTGCCAGCCATGGCGCTCAGCGACCGCCTCAAGCTCGCGGCGCTGGTTCTCGACCGTCTGGCCGGTGGTCGAGACGCGGAGGTAGAGG